>Ga0334899_1001014_pt1 | contig 29465 bp, 19 predicted proteins | sample GraSluR3_MG_FD_207219 | JGI IMG/M metagenome (GOLD analysis project Ga0334899, IMG submission 207219) | Sludge microbial communities from methane-producing bioreactor in Wageningen University, Netherlands - Granular Sludge_8_08-R3 | ecosystem: Engineered > Bioreactor > Anaerobic > Unclassified ...
GGAGGGCCCGAGGGTTCGACTGGAGCGAGATCCCCGGTTCGTATCCCATGGCCTGGATGAAGTACTGTCCGTGGATCACGGCGAACTCGATGTGGCGCAGGTCGTACTTGACGGCCGTTTCGGCGGCGGTCTTGAAGTTGCCGCTGAGCGGCCGCCAGTTGTCGGTGTGCAGTCCCAGTTCGATCATTCTCGATCTCCTCTCGCGATGGCTTGGCAAGGATTGCCCGACGCGTTCGCGGCAGCGAGCCGTCTTGTTCGGGCGGCGACAACGCCATTTGCGCCGCCAGGATACGGCAGCGGCGCCGGCACTTCAAGGGCCCGGAGTGTTGCGAAGCGTCTTGCGGGCGTCGCCCGGGGCGCGGTATCCTGCTCGGGGGACCTCCCGATTGTGTTTCGTTGGCATCCAGGAGAAACCGAGCATGAAACGACGAGAGTTCATGGCCGCCTCGTGTCTGGCCGGATTGGGGCCGCTTGGCGCGGCGGCAGCCCAAGGGGCCGGCGCTTCGACCGGCAAGGAGTTGTACGAGTTGCGGCTTTACCACTTGGCGTCGGTCGACAAGCAGAACGCCTTCGAGGCGTTCCTCGCCGAGGCGGCGATCCCCGCCCTGAACCGCATCGGCATCGAGCCGGTCGGCGTGTTCAAGGCGGCCGAGGGCGACGACCCCGGCCTCTTCGTGCTGCTGCCGCACAAGACGGTCGCGTCGCTGGTGGGAATGTACGAGAAGCTCGGCGGCGACGCCGCCTTTCTCGAGGCGGGTGCCCGCCTGCTCGAAGCCCCCAAGTCGGACCCGGCCTACGAGCGTTTCGAAAGCTCGCTCTTGTTGGCCTTCGACGGACATCCCAAGCTCACCGTGCCCTCGAAGAAGGAGTCGCGGGTCTTTCAACTCCGCATCTACGAGAGCCACAACGACGAGCGGGCCGTCAAGAAGATCGAGATGTTCAACGCGGGCGAGATCGACATCTTCCACCGCACCGGGCTTGCGCCGGTCTTCTTCGGCCAGACCCTGGTCGGATCGAGGCTGCCCAACTTGACGTACATGCTCGGGTTCGACGATCCGGAGGCCCTCGAGAAAGCCTGGGACGCCTTCCGCGCCGACCCGGGCTGGAACGAAATGAAGCAGGACCCGCAGTACGCCGACACCGTGTCGAACATCACAAACCTGCTGCTGCGCCCGGCCGGCTGCTCGCAGATCTGACGCGCGCGGCGGCCAGGCCGGGCAGCCGGTCGTCGAGCCGTTGTTCGGCCCGATCGCCCAAGCGAAGAGGCCCACGGACCGTGTGGTTCGTGGGCCTCGGTCGTGGTGGGCTGCGTCGTCGGGAAATTGTCGGGAATAAATCCCGCCCGGCGCGCATCGAATAGATTGGTATGGAACTCTATCGCTTCATGGCCGACATTGTGGTGGTGGTTCACGCCACCTATATTGGGGTCGTCGTTTTTGGGCTCTTGGCGATCCTCGTGGGGCGCATTCTGCGCTGGCAGTGGGTGCGGAACTTCTGGTTCCGCGCGATCCACCTCGGCATGATTGCGATCGTCGTGGCTCAGGCCCTGGCCAACGTGACCTGTCCGCTGACGACGCTCGAGCAGAATCTGCGCGACAAGGCGGGCGAGGCGACCTACACGGGTTCGTTCATCGGCCATTGGGTGCACGAACTGATCTTTTACGAAGCCCCCCACTCGGTGTTCACCGCGATCTACTGCGTGTTCGGGGCGGTCGTCGTGCTGACCCTGCTCTTGGTCCCGCCACGATGGCCCGGCAGGCGATCGTCGCGGAGGGAAACCGCCTGTTAACGCGGCCCGCGCCCGCAGCCAAGTCGAGGGTAGGCCATGGGGGAACGCTGGGAATGGTGGAGTGGTGGAATGATGGAATGTTCGGCAGGAATGGGGCCCATCGTTCCAACATTCCATTGCTCCATCATGCGCCCACGGCGCGCGGAACTCGCGGCGCAGAAGACCAGCCCCTTCGGGTGGTTTCGATTGTCCCTTGCCGGAGTGCATCGGAACCGGTACGATACAAGCGAGCCGCCGGTCGTAAGCGTCGCGAGGCACGGTCTCGCGGCCCCCACGCGGCCGGCGGACTTGGCCCTCTACCATGCTCGTGCTGCCGGTGTACAACTTTTGGTGAGCCGATAATTTGCCCGTTGGGCGCCTGAACACAAAGACCTCAGCCGCGTGTATAGCCGTCATGCGGCCCTTAGTCGGGTCGATGCGGATCACACAACCTGGGGTCCAGGTTGCCCCCTTTAGGACACGGGCTCTCAAAAACGCACCGCCACGGCATTGCGGTGGAGGGCCATCTTTCTCGCATGCCGCCGATCACGGCGTGCCCCACGAAATGCGGAACGCGATTGCCCGATGAGTGAGCTTGCCGCCGATCTGGCCGCCAAACGCGACCGGTTGCTCGAACTGCTCAAGAGCTTTGGCAGTTGCGCCGTGGCTTTTTCGGGCGGTCTGGACAGCACCGTGCTGGCCAAAGCGGCGCAGTTGGCCCTGGGCGATCGGGCCGTCGCGGTCACCGGCATCAGCCCGAGTCTGGCCGTCGGCGAGTTAAACGAGTGCCGCGAGCTTGCCCGGCAGATCGGCATCCGGCACGAGACGCTGCGGACCGACGAGATCTCGAATCCCGAGTATCAGAAGAACACGTCCGACCGCTGCTACCACTGTAAGACCGAGCTGTTCGTGCAGGTCGAGAAGGTGGCCCGGCGACTGGGCGTGGCCGTGGTGGCCGACGGATCGAACCGCGACGACCACGGCGAGCACCGGCCCGGCATCCAGGCGGCCCGGGAGCGTGAGGTCCGCAGCCCCCTGGCCGAGTGCGGACTGACCAAGCCCGAACTGCGGACGCTGGCGGCCCATTGGCAGTTGCCGACCTGGGACAAGCCGGCCACCCCCTGCCTGAGCAGCCGCATCGCCTACGGCGAGCAGGTTACCCCCGAGCGACTGGCCATGATCGACCGGGCCGAGCGTTTTCTGCGCGAGCGGGGATTTCAGCCCCTTCGGGTGCGCTACCATAAGGGCGACATGGCGCGGATCGAGGTAGGCCCCGAGGCCATTGAGCGGTTTTTCGACGCGTCGTTCCGCCGCGAGGTGGTCGAACAGCTCAAGGCGGCCGGGTTTCGCTACGTGTCGGTCGATCTCGAGGGATTTCGCTCGGGCAGTCTCAACGAGATCCTGCCGGCCGAGAGCCTGCAAATCTTATCGCGTTAACAGCAGCAGCAGGGCCAGGACGACGGCCAGCAGGCTGCCCGCGCCGATGACCACCCAGACCGACAGGGGCGTGCCCTTCTGGCGATGGCGGTAGGTCGCGAGCCGATCGGGGGTCATGGGTTCGCGGGAGCGAAGCCGGGCCAGCACGGGCGACGGCTCGCGGGCGAGGAAATCGAGCGCCCCGACGGGCTCTTCGGCGGGCTCGATCAACGGCGCGTCGTCGTCGGGAGCCTCGTCGGCCGATGGCGACGCCCCCTCGCGATGGGGCTCGCGCCGGGAATCGACGACGGTATCGCCCGCCGCGGCAGCCACCTCCGCAAGGGAGTTGCTGCCCGGGCCCGATCGGCGCGACGGGCCGCGGCCGGTCATTTTGGGCCGCCAGGCCACGGCCGATTCGTCGTCGGCCGATGCCGAGGGGCCGGCCACGACGGCGGGGATCTTCCCCGACGATCCGCTTTCGACGACGTCGTGGCCGTGGGCGCTGAGCCAGCGAGACGCCCACTCGGCCACTTCGGCGGCCGATTGGGGGCGGTCGTTCGGTTTTTTGGCCATCATCCGCGCGCACAGGGCCACCAGGTCGTCGGGCACGTCGGGCCGATCGGTTCGGATCGGGGGCGGCGCCTCATGCTGGTGCATCATGATCCGCTGGGGCAGCGTCCCCTCGTTGAACGGGGCGTGCCCGGTGAGCATGTAGTAGAGCGAGCACCCCAAGCTGTAGACGTCGGCCCGGGCGTCGACCCGGTGGCTGTCGAGCGCTTGCTCGGGCGCCAGGTAATCGACGGTGCCCAGGACGTTTTCGTCGTGGGCGAGGGTGAGCGACGCCCGATCCTCGTCGGTGAATCGGGCCAATCCCAGGTCGAGCAGCTTGAGCACGTTGTTCCGGTCGACCAGCAGGTTGGCCGGCTTGACGTCGCGGTGGATCAGCCCGGCCTGATGCGCGTGGGCAAGTCCCAGGGCGGCCTGGTGGAGGTAGTCGACGGCCACGGCATAGTCGAGCGGCCCCTGCTGCTTGACGATGGTCATCACGTCGCGTCCCTCGACGTATTCCATCACCAGGTAATGCACGTCGCCCTCGTGGTCGACGTCGTAGGCGCGCACGATGTGGCGGTGGTCGAGGGCGGCCGCCGCCTGGGCCTCGCGGTGGAACCGGGCCAGGTACGACGAGTCGGGCACGCGGGCCTTGGGCAACACCTTGATGGCCACGCGGCGCTGGATCAGCAAATGCTCGGCCAGGTACACGCGGCTCATGCCGCCCGTGCCCAGCAGGGCGAGCAGCTTGTACTTGCCCAGGAAAAAGCCCTTGTGGCGTCCCTCGGTCAGATTCGTGCGCTGCCAGGGGCTCAACAGGTCGCACTCGACCAGCCAATCGGCGACGGCCTCGACGTCGTCGGGCGCGGCGTCGCCGGCCCGCCGCTTCCACCCCGCGAGTGCCCGCTCGAGCTGGTCCTCTTCGACCAACCGGCTCCGCCGCACGAGGGCGAGGAACTCTCGGACGTTTTTGGGTCTGGCCATGGGCATCTCGGCGGCCCAAGCGCCCCCCGGCGCGAGCCGATCGACAAGTGCGGACGTGCGAAAGACGAGCCTCCCAATCTTCACGGTATCATCCAGGGGAGGGCCGTTCCAGCCCATCCCCCCGATTCCCCGCCGCCCGGACCGCCTCGAGGTGCGCCTCATAGCGATAAATCGAGATCAACGGCTGGTCGAGTCGCCAGGGCCCCCAACCGATCGGACGGATCGTCTTCTGATACGCGGGCCGGGCGTTCTCGATCAACCGGCGGTCGACACTCTGCCACCCGCTGGGGCGGTGCTGGATCACGTACCACCGGTACGCGCCCGGCGCCTCGGCGCGGAACTCGACCGGCAACGTGCCCCAACGCCGCATCAACGTGAGGTTCTCGACCGACGGGGCCGCAAAGCAGACCTTTTCGTCCGGCCCCGTGTGGCGGTCGAGCCAATCCAAGACGTCGCGGTCGAGGGCGTCCCAGTAGTAGGTCGGCTCCATTCCCAGGGCCGTTGCGCCGGGCAGGCCCCCGATGGCCAGATTGTAGTACGACAGCCACTGTGGAGCGTACCAAAGCAGACTGCTCAGGCTCCCGGCGTAGATCAGCACGAGGCCCGCCCACCGAACTGTGCGCCCGGGGCGCAGGGCCCTGCTCCCGGGCGCCGAGCGAGCAAGCAGCCCGTCGACCCCCACGCCGGCCAGGGCCGCCAGAAAGGCGAAGCTCGGCAGGAACAGCCGCACCCCGTCGTGCGGCGGGGCGAGGGGCAACGCGCGGAGCACCAGCAGCGTCGACGCGCCGGCCAACAACAGCGTGCCGGCCGGTTCGGCCCGCCACCGGCGGACCGCGCGGCCCGCCCCCGCGACGATCAACGGCAGCGTGCCCAAGGGAACCGTGATGCCGGTCCAGAGCAGGGTGTTGTACCACGGCAGCGGGTGGTCGAGGTTATACATCCGCCCCAAAAACTGCGTCGAGATGTTGAACCGCCCCCGGCCCACGTTCATCGCAACGAACGTCTCGAATCCGCGAATCGGGTCGTGCCAAAGCGGCGGATTCAGGAGAAAGAACGCGGCCAGGGCCACGGGCAGGGCGATCGCCAGGGCCTTGGCGCCTGGGCGGTCGCGGTTAAGGACCGTCCAAGCCAGAAACGGCAGGGGAGCGGCCCAGCCGGGGGCCTTGCAGGCCAGGGCCATCCCCAGCACGACGCCGAACAGCCCGGCCTTCGCCCAGCTCGTTCGCGCCGGGCCGAACAGGGCCCAGGCCAGCACCCAGCAGCTCGTGAGCGGGCCGTCGAACGACGCGAAATGGGCATGGGCGAACACGCGCGGCATCAGCAGCAACGCGCCCACCGCGCCGACGGCGGCCGCGGCCGAGTATTCCCGCCCCATCCGGTAGAACATGGCCCCGGCGGCCAGGCCGAACAAGACGATCGGTCCGAACCGGGCGCTTTGGAGCGGGTCGAGCCACGACTCGGAGAGCCGGCGGCCCAGGGCGATCACGATCCCGTAGAACGGCGGATGCCCCTCGATCCGCGTGGTGTACCACCAGTATTCGGCAATCGCCTTGCGGCCGAACGGCTCGCCCCGCCGCTGGACCACGCGCTCGGCCCACCGCTGGATGCCCCGTGCCCGCCAGATCGCGTTGCCCTCGTCCCAGGCCATGGGCAGTCCCGGCGACGTCGCCAACAATACGATCGCCACGAACAGGCCCACGAGCACCGAGGCGAGCATCCAACGGTGGGGGGGCGGCAGCGACGGGGGCGAGTCGGGCGAGACGTCCATACCCGCCATTCTATCGCCCGAAGGCCGCCTCGCTCGACCCGGCCCGACCCGATCGGCTAGAATCGACGAGGTCGTGCGCGTCGATTCGCTGTTTCCGCCCGGGGGATGCTCGTGCTCCTGCAACTGATCCTGCTGTTCACGCTCCTCCCGCTGGTCGAGTTGGCCCTGCTCTTCTGGATCGCCCAGCACACGGGCGCCCTTTTCACGTTGGGGCTGGTCATCGTGACGGGCGTGGTCGGCGCCTCGCTGGCCCGGCACCAGGGCACCCGCTGTTGGATGCAGGCCCGCGAGCAAATCGAGCGAGGCGAAATGCCGGCCGACTCGATCCTCGAGGGATTGATGATCCTGTTGGCCGGGGCGGTGCTGATCACTCCGGGCGTGATTACCGACGTTGCGGGTTTCGGCCTGCTCGTTCCGCCCATCCGGAGGCTTGTGGCCCGATCCCTCAGCGCCCGGCTCCGCGCCCGGATGATCGTCGTCCACCCCACCGGTGACCCCACCCAGCGCTATCGCGAGGACGACGACGGCATCATCGACGTGGAACACCGCCCGGCCGACGACGACCGGTAACCCCGCCCGAGGTTTTCGCGCGTGTGCGTCGCCGCGGGCTTTTTGACCGCGGATTGTACACGACCGTTCGTAGTGCCGCCTTCAGGCGGTCTTCTGGGTGAGTTGTTCCGGCTGAGGCCGGTACGACGAACGAGGATGAATGATCCGCCTCATGCCTTTCGATCGGGCGGAAATCGCGCGGGAGTCGAAACGCCGGCGCAGCCGGTTGAGCGTACGCGACGACTCAGGCGCGTTCCTCTTTCGACGGCGGGGCGACGCTGTCGGGGCCGACCGGGCCCCCCAGCCAGGCGAGCGGCCTTGTCCGGCGTAGCCGGGCGGGCAGGCAGCGCACGACGCCCACCAACAGCGTCACGGCCGTCAGCGGCATCACGTAGAAGAGCAGGATCTGGCCGAACTGCCGTCCCACCGCGGGATGGGTCGCATCGAGAACCAGGTAGGCGGTGTAAGCCACGTAGTAGCCGAAAAACAGGTAGCCTTCCCAGCGGTCGATGCGGTAGTCGGTGAAGAAGATCGGCAGGCACGCGACCGAGACGGCGATCATTACCGGGATGTCCAAATGGAGCGCTTCGCGCGCGACCGCGATGCCCGACGGCGCGATGAGCGAGGAGACTCCCAGCACGCAGAGGATATTCAGGATGTTGCTGCCCACGATGTTGCCCACGGCAATGTCGCCGTGGCCGCGGATCGTGGCCAGCACTGAGGTGACGATCTCGGGCAGGCTGGTGCCTACGGCCACGATCGTCAGGCCGATGATCAGCTTGCTGACTCCCAGGGCCTCGGCGATTGCGACCGAGCCTTCGACGAGCCGATCCGAGCCGTACACCAGCAGAGCGAGCCCCGCGACTATCAGGGCGAGTTGCACGAAGAGCGTCCAGGCATTGGCGCGGGCGACGGCGCCGGCCCGGGCCTCGATCACTCCCTGCATGCCGCCTTGAAACGCCTTGCCCTCCTTGCGGCTCTGCACCACGGTCCAGGCGATATAGGCGACGAGCCCGCCCGTAAGCAGAAGACCGTCGAGCCGGCTGAGGCTTCCGTCCAGCCCGAGCAGCAGCACGGCCAGGGAGGTGACGACCATCAGGGGAATTTCCAGGCGGACCAGACGGGCCGAGACGACCAGGGGAGAGACGATCGCCGTCAGCCCCAGGACGAAGAGCACGTTGAAGATGCAGCTTCCCACGACGTTGCCCACGCCCAGGTCGCTCTGCCCTGCGAAGCTCGATTGCACCACGACGGCCAGCTCGGGCGCGCTGGTGCCGAAGGCGACCACGGTCAGGCCGATGACCAACGGCGCGATCTGAAACGAGGTCGCCAGGCCCGACGCCCCGCGCACCAACAGCTCGCCGCCCGCCAGCAGCACCGCCAGTCCCACGACGATCGACAATCCGGAGGCGTAATACTCGGGCAAGGTCGGATCCTCGGCTGCAAGTTGCCCGGCCCGGCCGGCTCGCGTCGTTGAGCCGCACCGCGCGGCGGGATAGAATAGCCAGCCGGTCCCTCGACGGCCGCCAAGCCGTCTGACGATACCATATCGGCCGCGGCGCGATCGATCGAGGGTACCAGCGTCGACAAGTGAAGCGCGGCCGGGTCGCTCGTGCTCGCGACTACAGCCTCGAAATGCAAACGCCGCAAGCGGTTAGAACTTGCGGCGCTTGGACTTGTGGCGGCTTCCGACGAAGTACACCCCACTGGGCTCGAACCAGTAACCTTCGGTTCCGTAGACCGATGCTCTATCCAATTGAGCTAGGGGTGCTCATGTCACCAAGCCTCGACACGCGCTGGCCGTGTGGCTCGCTCGTGCTGAGCGCTCGTGGCGCGGTCATCGCAGCGGAATTGCCGACGAGCCACCGAAGAGGGGGCGGTACGGATTCTCGTAAGTTATTACAAAGTTTGGCCTTAGAGGCGAGGGTGACGGGACTCGAACCCGCAACCACCGGATCGACAGTCCGGTACTCTAACCAATTGAGCTACACCCCCGACGCTGAACGGATTATATCTCGTTTTGATCGGCTCGCAAGGGCCTCGGAATCAAATGCGCTCAGCCATTCTCTGGAGGTCGCGATTGGGGGCAGACAAGGGCTTGCCGAGGCAAACTTGGCAAGGGAGGTAGACGAGCGGGGCGCGATTCCACATGTGTGCGCGTTGCCCCGCCGGTCGAGATCCCCGGGGGGCCGCCGAACCGTTTTGGGGAGGCGAACTCGCCGTTGGAGGGGTGCCAAGCCCATTCGACGTAGACAGTGAACCCGAAAGCCATGCGACGCCGTGCGCCGCCGCCCGGTGTTGCCGCAAGGTTTGCGGCGAGGCGGGCCGACGGATGCGGCTACGAGGGCTGCACTGCCATAAGGGGGGGCTGTTTGTGTGCGCCGCAACGGCCTGATACCTTGAGGCGCGCGATTTCTGAAACTCGGCGGGCTCGCGTGTTCGCTCGCGCCCTGAGGTTTGCACGAACGGGAGAGGTTACCATGATCGGTCATTGTCATCGTCTGGCCGCGCTGGTGACGGCCGTCGTCGTTTCCGCCGTGTCGACGGTGGCTCCGGCCGGGGAGGTCTTCGTGATCGACTTCGAACAGAGCGTCGATCCGGCCGACTATCCGAGGCTCGACGCGGGCCGAGCCGAAGCGGCGATTGTTGCCGGGGGGCCCGACGCACAGGGGCATTGCCTGCGCCTCGAAAACCCGGTGCCCGCGACGGCCTGTTCGCTGCGTCTGCGCGGGCCCATCGAGGTGCGCAAGAACCTCGTGCTCTCGTTCGACTATCGCGCTGAGATCGAGACGGGGTACGAAGGCGCCTATCTGGGCATGAGCTGGTTCGTCGACGGAGAGCAGTGGTTCTGGACGAGCGACGAGTTTTCGAGCGAGTGGCGGCACGTCGAGGTCGCCATCCCCAAGCTGAGCGGATCGGCCGGCAAGGAGATCCGCCCGGGGCTGGTCTTCTCGAGCGTGCAACTGTACGGGCGCGTCAAGGAGACGACCGAGGTCCGGACGGCGACCAAGGCGCGGATGACCGTGTGGTTCGACAACCTTCGCCTCGAAACGTCGGCGCCGAAAACGGTGTTGTCGCATCGCGAACGCGACTCCGAGGCGAACCCGCCCCTGTTCCATTGGCGGAAGGACTCAGCCGACGGCGACCAGCGGCTCGAGTACTCGCGCGATCCCGAGTTTGCGCAACGCGCGACGACGGCGGTCGACGTGAAGTGGAATTTCTACACCCCGCCCGAGCCGATCGAGCCGGGCACATGGTACTGGCGCATCTGGACCTCGGGCGAACTGTGGGAAGGCTGGTCGGAGATCGAGCGGATTCGAGTCTTGCCCGAGGCCCACCGGCTCACCACGGCGCCCGTGCCCGTCGACGCGTTGGCGGGACGCGCGCGTCCGCGGCTTCTGCCCGTGGCCCGGCTCAGCGAGCCGAACGTGACCGAACAGCGTAAAGCCCAGTTGGTGCGCATCGCCGAAAAGCTCTACCGGGAGGGCGTCCCCGAACATCCCGGCCCGCACGTGCCGGGCGATCCGCGCTGGCCCACCTGGATCGACTGGTACGGCAAGGTGGCCGGCCGGATCACCGGGGGCACGGGCCGCCGCCTCGAGCGGATCGCCGGCTACGCGATGTTGACCCAGGACCCCCAGGTCATCGCGTGGACTCGCGCCATGGCGCTGGAGGCCTGCCGTTGGGATCCCGAGGGTGGCAGCGCCATGCGCCTGGGCGACATCGGCGCCCATCACCTGCTGCGGGGGCTGAATTGGTGCTACGACGCCTGCCGCGACTCGATGACGCCGGCCGAGCGCGAAACGCTCCGCACGACGATCGTCGCCCGGGCCGACCAGTTCTATCGCGCGTTGAATCCCTTCCGATCGGGCGAGGCCAACAACCACGCCTGGCTGCGGGCCTTCGGGCTGGCCGAGTCGGGGGTCGTGCTGCTGGGCGATGACGACCGGGCCGACGAGTGGGTCGAATACGTGCGCCAACTCTACCTCGGCCGGTTCTTGTGCTGCCTGGGCTATCAGGGCGAGAACAACGAGGGCGTGGCCTATTGGGGCTACGGCCTGATGTTTATCGTCGACTACGCCGACATGATGCGCGCCGTGTGTGGAATCGACCTTTTCGAGCACCCCTGGCTCAGCCAGACGGCCCGGTTTCCCATGTACTGCGCCCCGCCGAACGCCTGGGCCGTGTCGTTCGCCGACTCGGGCATGCCCAACCACGGAATCCGCGGGCCCGCTCAGACCGCGCAGGTCCGCGACCTGGCCCTGCGAACCCGCGATCCCTACGCGCTCTGGTACAGCGGCCAGCGCGATCCGGTCGACGGAATCGTCCCCCGCCCGCCGACCGACTTGACGCCGTCGATCCACTACCGCCACATCGGCCTGGCGATCTTCAACACCTCGCTGGTCGACGGCCTGGAGGGCGCGACCGTGGCCATGCACAGCGGGCGCTACTTCGCGGGGCACCAGCATCCCGACCAGAACAGCTTCGTGATCCACGCCTACGGCGACAAACTGGCCATCGACGGCGGCTACTACGACTGGTACGGCAGCCCCCACTTCAAGGCTTACTCGATGACCACGCTGGCCCACAACACGCTTCTGGTCGACGGCGAGGGCCAGGCCATCCGCACGCCGGGCGCCGACGGGCGCATCGCGAATTACTTTGACGCACCCGGCTACGGATACGTGGTGGGCGACGCCTCCGATCCCGACGTGTATGGAGGGCGTCTTGAACGGTTCGACCGGCGGATCCTGTTCATCAAGCCGGGTTTCGTCGTGATCCACGATCTCGTGGCTTCCGCCCAGAAGCCGTCGAAGCTCGATTGGCTGCTCCACGCGATCGTGCCGATCGAAACTGACGCGGCGACCGGCGCCTTCTCGATTGCCTGCGAGAGGGCCGCCCTGCGCGGACGGTTCTTCAGCCCGGCGCCGGTCGCGATGGTCGTGAAGACGGGGTTTCCGGTCGAGCCGGTCAACCGTTACAGCACCGATCCGGTGCCGGCGGAGAACTATTTTCCCGAGTGGATTCTCTCCGCGTCGCCGGCGCATGCTTGCCGCGAGGCGGAGTTTTTCGCCGCCCTCCAGATCCAGCGGCTCGGCGCCGAGCCGGAAGCCCGCATCGAGACCCTCGAGGCCGAGGGGGCCCTGGCCGTGCGTTTCGCAAGGGAAGACGCCGTGCATCAGGTGGTGTTGCGCAAAGCCGGCGCCGAGGGCGTGATTCGCGGGGGCGCTCTGGCCACCGACGGCGAAGCGGCCGCAATCGCGTTGGCCGGGGACGGGGGCGTCGCGGATGCCCTGGCGATCGGGGCCACGTTCCTGCGGCATCGCGGCGAAACGCTGTTCGAGAGCGATCAGCCGAAGGATTGGGCCCTCGATCGGCCGGAGCCGTGACGACCGGGGGCCACGGAGACCCACCCGAAATCCAAGGGCGTCGGACCGGAGTGCCGTCCGTGCATCGTGGGCGTCTACTCGTCCGGCGGGCCGCTGCGCACGATCTCGACCGTGGCGATCAGGGCCTCGTCGCGGAACCGCAGGGCGGCGGTGATTTCGTCGAGGCTCTCGATGAACTGCGAGAACGACGACTCGCGGTCGAGGCGGAGATTCTGCCGCGACGCCTCCCGGTTGCCGTGCACGCTGCAGACGACCCGGTCGCGCTCGGGCTCGAACGCATAGTCGCCGTGGTCGGGGCAGAAATACCTCACCCCGTACTTGGCGTTCGAGAGGCGCGGGATCTCTTCCATGGGCGTCTCGTACAGTTTGGCCAGGTTGTAGATCGAGATGATGTTGCGGTGGCAGGCGATCCGCGACTTCTCGGCCCAGTACAGTTCGACGTCGTCGTAGAGGTCGCCCAGGGCCCGGCGGTTCACGCGCAACAGCACGTGGGCCTCGGCGGGATTCGTCTCGTCGCCGGCGCCGGCGTCGATCGCCTGGCGCAGGATTTCGGGCTTGGTCGCGGCCACCAACTGGTCGCCCACCAAGGCCACGTGCAGGCGGAGCTTGACCGCGTAGACCTGGCCGCTGAACACGTACACGGCGTGCTGCCGATAGTCGGGCAGCCGGTAGGCGTCGAGCCTGGTTTGCATGCCCGCCAGGTCGTTCCTTTTGAGGAAGATCTGCCGCGCGAGCCGTTCGAGCAGGCGCGTGGCGCTGTCGCGGTTCTCGACGTCGACGGTCGCGTAGACCGGCATGCTCGCCGCCCACAAGGCGGCGGCAACGAGCGACTGCTGGGGCAGCGAGGCCCGGCCGACCAGGGGCACGTCGAGGGGACGCAATCGGGCCGGATCGACCTCGAGAATCGTCTCGCCGTCGCAGAGGTGCAGGCCGACGCGGTCGCCCAGCCAGCTCAGGTCGGTGAGCGTGGGGTCGGCCCTGAGCACTTCGGCGACGCCGGGAATCGCGTTCACAAGATCGGCGATCCGCGCTCGCCCCGGCACCATCACCAGGGAGAAGACCGCCGAGGGGGCGATCCGCGCGGTGCCGATGGGTCGCGGGTTCTTGTCGACCATGGCGCGCAGGTCGCGATAGAGCGACCCGTTGGCGAAAGGAAGCACGCACGTTTCGAGCTTCAGGCGGGGCCCCACGGTGATCCGCACGGCCAGGGGGTCGAATACTTCCCGCCACGTGGCCTGGTAGCGCTGTTTGTATCGTTCGTACTCGGCGGCTTCGTCCTGGGAGACGTTGAGCACCGAGAGTTCGACGTTGGGGGTGAGATACTTGAGCCGGTTGTGCAGCGAGCAGGTGCACGTGTCGTTCTCGGCGTCGAAGGCGTAGCCGCCGCCGTGGGGACAGACGATCCGATCGGGGTCGACGAATCGGCCCTGGATCAACTCGCTGAGCGACTGGGGCGATCTTCCGTACTCCATGCGGAAGAAGAGCGACGCGTTGTTGAGCATCACCAGGTTGCTGAAGCATTCGAGCCGGCGCTTCTCCGAGATCTTCGACGCCGGGCCGACGAGCCGCCGAAGGAACGCCTCGGAGGCGAACAGGTAGCCCGAGTCGGCCGCCTCGGAAGGGGCCATGATGGTGGTGACGTAACGGTAGTCGAGCGCGTCGTGCAGGCTGGGCGCGATGCCCACGGCCACGTCGATCACCCGGCGGATCGCCCGATGGGAGTTCGAATAGATCACGTAGTCGTCGTGCTCGGCGGCAAACGCGCTGACCACCCGATCGTTCGTGTAGTGGGCCGACACCTCGTGCCCGCGGTAGTTGAACGTGCGATCGACGACCTGGGGATAGCGCTCGCGGATCGCGTCGAGCCAGCCGGCGGCCGCTTCGCGGAAGGCGTCGGGCCGCTTGACGCGAAAGATCACGGTCACGTCGGTCCCTTCGGCCACGAACGTGTCGGCTCCGGTGAGGGCCACCTCGGCGACCACGTCGTCGGCGAACAGCCGCACGAGCGCGTCGCGGCGCAGGCACAACTGATCGTCGAACTTGCTCTCGAGTTGCCCGTCCATCGCCCGCACCGTGAACAGCCGCAGCAGGCCGTTGCCCCATTGGGCCGCCAGGTCGAGCAGCTCGTAGGCCGAGTCGATCGAGTTGAAATGCAGGAAGTACTGGTCGTCGGGAACCAGCCGGGCGATGGCGTGGACCTTCGGTTCGACGCCGTCGCGGGTTCGCTTCTCGTCGAGCAGCTTCTCATAGGGCAACGATCGCAGGTCGGGCGGCGCCAGGGTGCTCACGTGGACGTTCAAATCGCCCCGGCGTGCGCTGCCGCCGAGGGTCTGGCGCTGGAGCACTTCCTGGATCGCCAGCGAGCCGCTGAACACCTGGTAGAGATTCGTTTCGAGGTCGGTGCGGTCGGGAGCCGCCCCGGCGATCGGCGGCGGCTCGACGCCGTAACGGGCCTTCGATTGCAGAAGGCAGTATTGATAGAAGCTTTCCTCGGGATAGTATCGCAGACGCTGGGCGAAGTAGAGGTTCTGCTGCCGGGCCCAGTCGAGAAAAACGCTCTCGGGACCGACCGGCTCGGTGGGGATGGTCACTTCGACGTCGCCTTCGCGCACCTCGACGCGGCGCGAGCCGTCGGGGTTCTCGGTGACGGTCTCGTACGAAAGCTTGAGCGAAACCGTGCCCTCGCCGCGGAGCCGGCCGTAGAATTCGGCGTGCTTCTGCTCGAATCGCGTCTCCTTCGGATAGATCAGATAAGCCCGATTGTCGCTCGACGTCAGACGCAGGTAGTTGCTCTTTTCGAACTCGTCGGCCAGGAACGGTTGTTCCAGGCGCACGGTGAACACCTTGACCTCGCCTTCCTTGTCGCGATAGACCTCGACCTTCTGTTGAAAGGGCAAGGCGTCGGCCGCCACGGCCGACGTCGCCACGGTGCACAGCAGGCCCAACAGGACAGACCCCAGAATGGAGGGTTTCATGGCGCAATCCCCTTCGCGTCGGTTCATGGGTAGACAACCGCCATTGCCTCAGGCGGGATTCCTCGTCGATTATAACGCCCGGGTCGGACAAAACGCCCGAATCGGGAGAATCTCCGTTTGGGCCGGGACTACGACGCGATCCCACGGGTCGTCCCCGCCCTTTGGTGGGCGAATGGGCGGGGGCGAGGGCCGCTCGTCCTCAACCGGGCCGCAGATACTCCTCGACCCCGGCTCGAAGCTCCGCGGCCCGCTCTGCCGTGCGCTCGGGGGGTAGCTCGCAATAGACGTCGGCCAGGTCGTCGCCCACCTCGCGCAGCCGCCGGCACAAGTCGCGGGCGCCGATGCGGTCGCCGGGCTTCAGGCCCAGCCGTTCGCACCACCGCCGGTCGATCCGCAGATTGTACTCGCGCTTCGACGAAGGGGCTTGCGGACGGAACGACGTGTCGATCGTGTCGTCGCAAAGGCCGCCGGCGTTGTGCCGGCAGGGGAGGCACACATCGTCGGCGCCCAGCTCGATTGCGAGAACCGAATCGCGGTTTTCGACGAGCTCGCGCGCGACCGCGTGCATCGCATGGCCGTACGGGTGCGGCTCGAAAGCGGTCCGGCCGCGTCCCAAAGAGCGGAGAACGTCGACGAAATGGTGGGGCTTGATGCGGATCATCGTGCCTGCTGCGCCTCGTTTGGAAAGCTCTTCCGTAATTCGCGCGGGGGCGATATGGGTTCATCCGGAGTTCGCGTAGGTGGTTGCACAGGACGGAGTACCGGTGCCTCTTCTCTATTGCCGATGCAGTCGCAACCCCTGACAGAGTAAGTGCTTCGGCGCAGCCGTGAACAGAGAAGAGGCTTGTGCCAAGCAAGCTTGGGAAAGGGGGATAACGAGCATGACGCGAGTTTGAAACCTTTCAGTGGAACCTTGCGGGTGGGAAGCCCGTCCAGGAGAGCCTGACCAGCACCTGGAAGCGAGTCTTGCGCGGTTAGGCGGGTAACCGTCACGTGATACGTAGACAGCGAGCCCGAAAGCCATGCGATTGAGCCCCGAAAGTCTGTTTCTCGTCGGCGTCTTCGTCGTGTCTCTAGCGGGGACCACGCGGACGCTCCGTCCCTGGTCAGGGGCGTCCGGCCGGCCGGGGTCTGAGAGCATGGGCAAACGGAGATTGAGGTTCCCCAGGAACTTGGGAGGCCCTGTCGTCTCCACGGAAGAGCCCCCCGGCCGGAGGTACCGGGTGACCAACTCCAGGCCCGTGCGCCGCAGCACTCGGTGGCGTCGGGAGCGAAACGAACGAGTGCTCCCGTGGTACCACCAAACGAAGGCAACGAAGTGCGGCGGGACGGACGGCAGGGAATCGTAGCGTCCTGATAGTACCGAAGAAGCGGGGGAACGAGCGACCGGCGAGGACCCCGTGGAGGAAAGCGGGACGCCGAACCATGGAACCGTTGTTGGGAAATACCACGAATGCCTGGAAATTCGAGTCGAGTATCCACGAAACAGCGACGGATAGCCGAACTGGCGGAACGCAAAGTTCCTCCAGAAGCGGGTGCGTGACGTCTCAACGCGCAGCGAAACCATGATTCGAGGAACCGTATGCTCTAATGTGTGCACGTACGGGTCTGTGGGAGCCCTGGGCGGGCAACCGCCCAGGGCCACCCGGCACCGGTACTCCCGTGCGGGCCTCGGGACCTACGCTTCCGCCAGATGAGCCGTACTAAGCGTATCCGCCGGTTCACAGGCACTCCATGGCTTCGCTGGAAGAGAGCGTTGTCGAGAATGGCGCGCGCAGGCGAGCGGCGGCCCTTCGATCCCGCTCGATGCGGTCGACGCACTTTCCGGCGGCCCCCCGCCACTCATTCGATGATGCGCCGTCGTGCCGGCGCCTGCAAGCAAGGGCAGGCGGGCAAGTATTCGCCAATCAGGTCAGGGTGCCGCCGCTGATCGGCTGCGGGGGCCGGCCGAACTGGCGTTCGAGAAAGCCCGAGAGCTTGCGCGAGCGGATCGGGTGCTGGAGCTTGCGGACCGCCTTGGCCTCGATCTGGCGGACCCGCTCTCGCGTGACCGAGAAGATCTTGCCCACCTCTTCGAGCGTGTAGGTGTAGCCGTCGGCCAGGCCGTAGCGCAGGCGGATGATCTCGCGCTCGCGGTAGTTCAGGGCGGCCAGCACGTCGGCGATGCGGTTCTTGAGCAGGTCCTGGTTCATCTCGTAGAGGGGATCGTCCTCGCGGTAATCCTGGAGGAACTCGCCGAAATAGCTGTCGTCGTGGTCGCCCACCGGCTGGTCGAGGGAGAGCGGCTGGCGGCTCATCTGCAACACGCAACTGGTCTCGTCGATCGACAGGCCGGCGGCCCGGGCGGTCTCTTCGACGCTCGGCTCGCAGCCGTTCTCTTGCACGAGTTCGCGAGCGACGGTGCGGACGCGACTCATCGTCTCGATCATGTGGACGGGCACGCGGATCGTGCGACTCTGGTCGGCGATGGCTCGGGTAATGGCCTGGCGGATCCACCAGGTGGCGTAGGTCGAGAACTTGTATCCCCGGGCGTATTCGAACTTGTCGACCGCCCGCATCAGGCCGGTATTCCCCTCCTGGATCAGGTCGAGGAAGCTCAAGCCCCGGTTGCGATAGCGCTTGGCGATCGAGACGACCAGGCGAAGGTTCCCGGCCGAGAGGCTCCGCTTGGCCGCGTCGTACTCGGTCTGAAGCGCGGCGATCGTGGCGATCCGCCAGCGCAGCGTGGAAGGGCTCTCGAGCGTGACCCGCATGAGGTAGCGAAGCTCGGCGCGGAGTTCGGCCACGCGCGGGGCCTCGGAGCGTCGGCGCCGAATGGCGGCCAGCTCCTGCGACAGGAGATCCATCCGGCGGGAAATCTCGCGCAGATTGTCCAAGGGGGGCTGCAGCCGCTGGGTCCGCAGGCCGATCTCCTCGATCAGGCGGACCGCCTTGTTGCGCCGGCACGTCAGGCGCCGCCACGCCTGTCGGCGCTCGCGCCGCGTTCGGGTCTTGCTGATGGCCGTGCGGAAATCGGCCCGGTTCTGCTCGAGCAAGTGGCGGAGGGTCTTGAGGTTCGGCGGCAAGAGACCCATGATGTGCCGTTTCTCGCGCACGTTGGTGACCGAGACCTCGACGGTCCGGTCGAGGCGCAAGCGGCCGTCGCGGATCTTCTCCAACAAGGAGACGGCCGCCTGCAGCGCGTAATCGGTGGCCAGCACGGTATGGCGGAACCGGCGGCGCGATCGTTCGATCCGCTTGGCGGCGGCGATCTCCTCCTTGCGGGTCAAAAGGGGAATTTCACCCATCTGCATCAGATAGATGCGGACCGGATCGTCGATGTGGTCGTCGGTGCCCGTCAGCGGCACGCCGAATTCGTCGATCCCGTCGTGGTCGGGATCGTCGTCGGACATGGCGGGCGAATCGTCCAGTTCGAAAGGATCGGGCTCCGTGCCGCCTTGACCGGCCCTTGGCTTCCCGTTCGTGCCGGCCGGCGCGTCTCGGACCACACTGCCGTTGGCCTTGTGACAGTCCTTGGGACGGGATGCTTCTGTCTTGCGAGTGGATTTCGTGGCTTTCGGCAAGGTGCAATCCTCGATATGCAAGGGACAACAAGGTGGGCCAAATCGCGGATCAGATCACCCGGCTCAAACGCACCCCGGGTGCCAAATCCGCCGAGGATTGGGGTGCTGCACGTAACACGAGAAACCCAAGCAAGTTGCGGCGAGAGACCTGGCACGCCCGCCACCGCGGCAAACGCGGCACGTTGCCCGAACGCATCGTTGCCAAGCCGATAACGTGGTCTTTCGTCATCAAGGGTGGGATCGTGGCCGGTCCGGCGCCGTCGCCCGGCAAAGGATGCCTTCGCCACATTATCTGCCCAAAACGCGCAGATAGCGAAATCCATGCACACTGCGTGTAATCCTCAAAATAGCAGCGGATGAAAACCTGTCAACAGGGGGATTCGGGCAAAACTGGGGGTTCGGCGAAGATGAAGATGGCGACGGATGGGTGGGCCGTAATGACCTCTGATGGGGGGTATCGCCGCGCTCCAGGAGCGGACGACGTCGGTCGGCTGAGTCATCCGGGAGGTGCCCGTCGACTTGCGGGATTCGCGGGGCGGGGAGCGCGGCGACGCGGGGGGAGTAGTTCCACCCGGCTACGGCTCGAAAGCCCGCTGCTGATAGAGTGGCATGTAGCGGTAGTAGACCTCGAGGATCATGACCGCCATGGCCGTGTTGTACAGGCGTCCGCCCACATCGCCGCGCCCGCCGGTGAAGTACCAGCTTCCCGACTCGAACCCTTCGGACGCCTGCGTGCGAACCAGGTGGTCGCGCATCTTGGGGTTCCATCGCTGCCAGGGCTTGCCGCCCCAGTGGCGCAAGACCTGGGTGGCGTAGTAGTTGTAGTACATGTCGTCGTCGGAGGGGCCCCACTTGTCGAGGTACGCGACCCCTTTCTGAAGCCCCGGCCGGGTGCGGTCCCAGCCGGTGTACATCCGGCACAGCAGCCCGATCGCCGTGGTCGCGCGGCGCGGCTGGGGCTCGGCCACGCGGTATCCGTAAAGGGCCCCGTCGTCGCCGGCCACGCTGTCGAGAAAGCTCGCCACCATCGCGACGCTCGGCGAGGGCGTTTCGAGCCGGGCCAACTGGCCGCTCTTGATCGCCATCAACTTCCACCCGGTGACCGTGGTGTCGCCGGGCTGGCCGGGCACGTAGCGCCAGCCGCCGCCGGCCTTGTCCTGGGCGTAGTCGATGAAGTCGAGGGTGCCCTGGGCGATCGCCTTCAACCCCGGATCGCCCGTCATGGCATAAGCCTCGCAAAGGGTGATCGCGCACAATCCCTGGGCGTACATGGTGCCTTCGCGCAGATCGATGCCGTGCGGGTCGGTCAGGGCCTTGTTCCGCAGATAATAGAGGCCGCGGCGGACCGTCTCTTGATAGGGGCCTTCGACATGCGTGTATCCCGCCCCGAGAAAGGCCGCCAGGGCGATGCCCGTCGCTGCCGTGGTCGAGGGCTCGGTGCCGGGATTGGCGGCAAACCCGCTGGTGCGCCCCTTGTTGTGGTCGAAGCACCAGCTCCCATCTTCCCGTTGGAAGGCCGCCAGCCAGCGGAGCCCCCGCTCGACCGCGTCCTCGCTCTGTCGCGTTGCACCGCCCTCGTCGGCGAGGCGGGCCCGGGCCGAGGGGCGGCGCCCCTCGAGTCCCCCGCCGCTGGGTAAGGCGGCTCGGCGAACGACCTCGGGCGGCAGCAGCCCCGGCTCGCCACCACCCGACGACCCGAGCGACGGTTCGGGCGGGAGGTCCACGTCGGGGAGTTCGTCGGGCGCAACGAGCACGACGTCGGTCGACGCGCCTTGCCACGGCGACCGCTCGGCCGCGAAATGCGACGGATCGACCGGACCTTCCAACGCTTCACGCGCGCCGATCGTCGCAATCAGGCTCGTTCCGGGTGCGCCGGGCTCCCGGGCCAGCATCGCCAGCGCCAGGATCAGGAGCAGCGAGGTGTGGAAAACGCAACTTACCAGGCAGCTCGACGTCGCGCGGCCGAACAGGATCGTCCACCACCGGCGCCGGTCGCCGGAAGCCGGCTCGTCCAGCGCCGGTGGCACCGATGGCACGGGTTCCCCGGGCTTGGGAGGGGCTGCGATGGGAGGAAACGGTGGCCCTGCCCCCGCTGGGTCGGGCGAGGGGGCCTGGGGAAATCGCTCGTCAGCGCCGCGGTCGCCGTCGGTCGCCTCGGGGCCGAATGGCCCTGTTCGAACCTCCTCCTGAGCACCGCCGGGGCTGCCCGCGTGAACCGGTCCTTCGGCCGGGCCCGCGGCGTCGAGTGGTATGGAAGTGCGGTCCGGCACAGCGGGCCCTTCCCGTGGCGGCATCGAACAGCGTAATGCAAGAAACGCACGGCACTTATAGCAATTATAGTCTCTGGTGACCAACCGTAAAGAAAACCCCCGCACCCGTCGATTCGGGTGCCCCTTGCCCCGATCGGGGCCAACCGGCTACGATTCCCCGTAGGGAGTGGGCTCTTTTCCCCTGTTGCGTTTCCCGCGGTGCATGAGGAGGCAAGTCATGACGGTGGTTCATCGAGTTGTGGTTACCTGGGTGCTCGCGGGCGCGCTGGTTGCGTCGCCCTCGGTCGTGTTTGTGGCCCAGGCCAACGGGGCCGCTCCGGCCGGGCCTCAGGGCGCCGGCGCCGTGGGGTACGTGACGCCCGGGGCGGCGCTTGCGGCGGTGGCCTATCCTCGGCGCGTGCTGACGGCCCCGGGCATGGAGTTGTTGCCGATCGAGGTTATGTCGGCCGCCGGCAAGAAGGAACTGGGCATCGATCCGCTCGACGTCGACCAGATCGTCTTGGTGGCCGAACCTCCCGGATTGGGGCTGCCGGGCATCGGCGTTGTCGCGCGCCTGGCAAGGCCGTACAAGCCGGAGGGGCTGCTTGCGCCGCTGGCCGAGCGGACGGTCGAGGCGCAGCTCGACGGCAAGCCTTATCGCCGGGGCAGCGGTCCCATGGACCTGAGCATTTACATGCCCGACGCCCACACGCTCATCGTGGCGCACGATCCGCTTCTGCGCAAGATGCTGGCCAACCGGGCCGATCCGGTGGAAGGTCCCGTAAGCAAGCTGCTCGGCGCGATCGATGCCTCTCAGGATTTCGCGGCCGTGTTGTCGATCGATCCGCTTCGCGACATGGCGAAGGCCCAGCTTGCGCTGGCTCCCTTGCCGCCGAAGTTCGCCGGGGTCCGCAAGTTGCCCGACCTGGTCTCGGCGGTGGAAGCGCGTACGAGGCTGAGCGACGCCCAGGAGATGGCCCTGGTCGTCTACGCCCGCGACGAGGCCGCGGCCGAGGAGCTCGAAGCGCTGATCGGCCAACTGCTTGCCACGGCGCGGGAGATGTTCCTGGCCGAGATGGCCGAGCAGGCCGCCGGCGACGATCCGGTCGAGCAGGCCATGGCGCAATACATGAGGCGAGTCAACGAGCGGATCTTCGAGGCGATTCGACCGGTGCGCAACGGCGATCGGCTCGAGCTGGCCGGCGGCGGACAGCAGAACATGCAGATCGCCACGATCGGGATCCTGATCGCGTTACTGCTCCCGGCCGTCCAGGCGGCAAGGGCCGCCGCCCGCAGGGCCCAGTCATCGAACAACCTCAAGCAGATCGGCCTGGCCATGCACAACTACCACGACGCCCACGGGCGTCTGCCGGCCCGCGCGGCGTTCGACGAGCAGAAGAGCCCGCTGTTGAGCTGGCGCGTGCAACTGCTGCCCTATCTCGACGAGGGGCATCTGTACCGGCAGTTCAAGCTCGACGAGCCGTGGGACAGCGAGCACAACCGGCAGCTCATCCCGCGCATGCCTGCGGTGTACCGCAACCCGGCGAGCGCCACCGCGCCGGGCAAGACGAGCTACGTGGTTCCCGTGGGCGAAGGGACCCTGTTCGACGCAGCGGAAGGGACCCGGTTCCGCGCGGTCCTCGACGGGCTGTCGAACACGATGATGGCGCTCGAGGTGCCCGGCGATCGGGCCGTGGTGTGGACCCAGCCCGACGATTGGCGGTTCGATCCCGAACACCCGCTTTCGGGTTTAGGCCAGGTGCATCCCGGCGGCTTCAATATCCTGCTGGCCGACGGGAGCGTTCGGTTTGTCTCGATCGAGGTCGGCCCCGACATCCTTCGGGCCCTGGTCACCGTGGCCGGGGGCGAGCGCGTCGATTTCTGAAGGGCGAGGGCCGGCGCGACCGCAAGCCGGCATGCGCCGATGCGGGCATCCCTTCGGGCGCGGCCGTCCGAGTTCGCGCTTCAGCGCGGTCGTTCGCGACGCGCCCCGGCGGCAAGGCGGCGGCTAGACCTCGATCGCGTTGAAGATGTCGGTGTTGCTCAAGATCCCGATGATCTCCTTGCCGTCGAACACGACGGCCCGCCGGATCCCCGAGGCGTTGAACAGCCGGGCGCAGTACTTCAACTGCAGCCCGGGCGAGACCGTGATCAGCGGCTTCGACATGATCTCGAAGACCTTCACCTTGGCAGGGTCTTTGCCGGGATCGACGACCTTGCTGACCACGTCCTTGCGCGTGACGATGCCGAATGCGTCCTCCACGCCGCGGCGGTTCACGATCAGGCTGGAGACCTTCTTGTCTCGCATCAGCCGGACCGCTTCGGCTACCGTCTTCTTGCCGTCGATGTACACGACGTCCTTGTGCATCACGTCCCCGGCCGTGGCGAACCTCACCTTTTCGAGCGCTTTCTTGGCCATGATCGCTCCTCCCTTCGTGTGGAGACTCGCGCCCATATCAAGCCGGCCCATTGCCGGCCTTACGGTTCCAGAGAGGGTTCAACCCGGTACGGCACAAAAGGCCGTTCGACCGTAACGTACGGCGGCATTATACCCGACGCCCGGCGGGGTCAACAGCACGGGGCCGGAAACGGCCCGTCGAGCCGCACCGAGCGGGGCGGTGTTGCCGCGGTCGATCGCGAATGGCGGGAGCCGGCCGCCAAGCCCCCGGACGATCTCCGCGAGCAAGTCGGCGTCTCCACGGGTACGGCAACGCTTCACTCCCCCAGAATCTCCCGCAACGCGGCGATCAGGCTGGCGGCGTCGGGTTCGAGGGGCACGTCGCGCTGCTGGGCCTCTTGCAGATCCTTGACCCGGCAAGTCTTCGAGGCAAACTCGCTCTCGCCGGCAATCAGGGCCACGCGAAAGCCGCGCCGGTCGGCGTACTTGAGCTGCGCCCCGAGCTTCTTCGGGTCGGGATACACCTCGACGCCGATCCCCGCGGCCCGAAGCTGCGAGGCGAGCCGCAAGTAGTCGTGCAGGCGGTTCGGGTCAAAGTAGGGAATGAAGACCGGGGCGGGCGTGGCGACCTTCTCGACCATGCCCAGCTCTTCCATGGCCGCCAACAGGCGGTCGAGGCCGAGCGAGGCGCCCACGCCGGGCAGCTCCTGGCTCGTGTAGAGACCGGCCAGGTTGTCGTAGCGGCCCCCGGAACACACGCTGCCGATCGTGGGCAAAGCGTCGAGAAAGGTCTCGTAGATCGTGCCCGTGTAGTAGTCGAGGCCCCGGGCGATGGAGACGTCCAGGGCGACGCGGGCTTCGCTTACGCCGGCCGCCTTCACTCCGGCCAGCACCTCGCGCAGCATGGTCGCGCCCGCCTCGCCCGTCGCGCTGCCGGCGACCAGCCGATCGAGCCGGCCGAGCACCTCGTCGTTCGTGCCGCGAAGCGAAGCCAGGCGGAGCACCTCGCGGGCTTGCTCGTCGCTCGTTTCGGCCGTGGCTTGCATCTCGCCGGCCACGCCGTCGGGGCCGATCTTGGCCAGCTTGTCGAGGGCGCGGAGGATCGGCGTGGCCCGGTCGGCCAGGTCGAGGCGCTCGAGCAGGCCGGCAAGCACCATGCGGTTGTTGAGGCGGATCGTGAACTCCTCGAACCCGATGGCCCGCATGAGGTCGTGGATCACCAGGGCGGTCTCGACGTCGGCGGCCGCCGAGCGGGTGCCAATCGTGTCGAAGTCGCACTGCATGAACTCGCGGTAACGGCCCCGCTGCGTGTTCTCGCCCCGCCAGACCGCGGCGACGTGGTACCGCTTGAAGGGAATGCCTACCTCGGCGATGTGCTGGGCGGCGAAGCGAGCGAAGGGGACGGTCAGATCGAACCGCAATCCGACCCGGCGGCCTCCGTGGTCCTCGAACTGGTAGAGCTGCTTGTCGGTCTCGTCGCCGCCCTTGCCCGAGAGGATCTCGAGGTACTCCAGCGCCGGCGTGTCGATGGGGCTGAATCCGTACGAGCGGTAGACCCGCCGGGCCGTGTCGACGAGCCGCTCGCGCGGAATCATGGCCGCCGGCAGATAGTCGCGGAACCCTTTGAGCGTTCGGGGAACGATGCGTTTCGATGGACTCACGATGGCAACGGGGGCAAACGGTGGTATGCGTATCCGGCATGCGCCGACGGGTCGCGACGGGTCCCTCGGCCTGCCCCGAGGACCTCGCGTTCATTCAGGCCAACACCTTCAACGGGTCAGGCTTGGGGCTGCGGATGCCGTGTCCCTTGCGGGGCGGCAGCACGGCTTCGGCGTACTCGGCAATCTGTTCGGCCGTCTCGAAGTAGTGGTCGTAAACCCAGTCGTCTTCGTACTCGCACTTGTCGGTGCTGTAATCGCGGCAGATTTGCGGCCGGGTTTCGTAGATGCCGCAGCGCTGGTCGTCGCGCAGGTGCTTGCACTTGGTGTGCACCAGCAGGTACCAGCAATCGTCCTCGACGAAAACCGCGGCCCGATCGTGCAGCAGGTACCAGCGAAGGTACTCGAACTCTCTCCACGAGGTGGGCTCGTCGATGGGCAGCGCAAAATACCGGCAGCACTTGGCCGTGCAGTACTCGCAGAGATTCGCGTCGCCGGGGAGATCCTCCCGGCGAGGCTTGGTCCGGGGGGGCAGACCCCAGGATGCCTCGGGCTCGATGGGCGAAACGACCGACATGCCAACAAGTCTCCGCGAGGGTCTCGGACGGCAGCTACCGCGCGCCGTGCGCGCATCCCGTGGGGCACGTCTGCAACGTGCCTTCGGGTTGTGGGAACGCTGCAAACGTGCCCCACGTTGGGAGGCGGACCGAGGGATTGCCTGCCGCCGGCACGGCCGCGACCATCCGGGCTCGGCACTGCGCCAACCATGTTTGACGATGTTGTCTATTGTAACTTATTGTAAAAGGCCAGCAATGCTGGCGTGGGTTGGTTCAGCGTCAACCGGCAAGCGGGTGAATCCGCTTCGCCATGGTGGCACAATCCCGCGGCGTCCATTTCAGGCTGCACCGCGTGCAGCGCACTTTGCAGCGCCCGAGGCGAAAAACCGGAAATCCTCGGCCAGTTGCCGGATCGCCCGAACCCTGTCGGGAAGGGGCGAAAGCGCGCAAGGCCCCGTTCAGTCGGGGCGTTCGGCGTTCGGGTCGAGGTAGAAGGCTTCCATGGCCGGACGGTACTGGTTCATCAAATCGTCGTAGAAATCGAGCGGGGGCTCGGCGTCGGGCGGGAGGAACGACTTGTACGGGTGCTTCTCCGAGTACTCTTCGAACTCGCGGCGGACCGACTCGAGCGCGTCGGGGCGGGTGAGCAGGTCGATCGCCGTGGCCGCCATGGCCTTCGCGCCGGCGTTGCTTCCCTTCCATGCGGTCGACCCGAAGCCGCAGGCCACGGTCGACCAGTGATGTCCCTGGGCGCCGGGGGCGATGCCGGGGAACCGCAGCGTTGCCGTGGGGGCGATGAGCGTCACGTCGCCGTGGTCGGACGACGCGCCGCCGGTGAACACGGTCGCCGGCTTGCCCAGCGTGCCGACCTTCGTCGGCATGCCCTGCTCTTTGCGTCCCAGCTCTTTCTGCAGCGCCCGGGCGAACTCGTGGTCCTCCTCGGACCACTCGGGCATGCCGATGAGCTCGACGTTCTCCATCATCAACTCGGCCAGCGCCTTGTTGTGGTGCGACTGGTGGGCGGCGGCCATGACGCGCACCTCGGCCAGCTCCGTGCCCGTGGCCAGCGCGGCTCCCTTGGCGCAGTTGACGACCCGCTCGTACATCTCCTCGAGATTCGCGTCGGAGTTGCGCAGAAAGTACCAGACGCGGGCCCGATCGGGTACGACGTTGGGCGCCTCGCCGCCGTCGGGGATGACGTAGTGCATGCGGGCCGAGAAGTGCAGGTGCTCGCGAAGGTAGTTCGTGGCGACGTTCATGATCTCGACCGCGTCCAACGCGCTGCGCCCGCTCCAGGGCGAGCTGCCGCTGTGGGCGGTCTTGCCCTGAAAGGTGAAGATGACCGAATACATGGCGCTGCCGGCGACCCCGTAGGCCGATGAAAACCCCGAACTGGTGTGGTTGTTGATCACCACGTCGACGTCGTCGAACAGTCCCGCCCGCACCATGTAGGGCCGGCTGACGAGGATCTCTTCGGCGGGGGAGCCGAACAGCTTGATCGTGCCGGCGATCTCGTGCTCGTCGATCGCGCGCTGGACGGCGATGGCCGCGGCAGTGGCGGCCGACGCCATCAGGTTGTGGCCGCAACCGTGCCCCGGGGCGCCGGCGACCACGGGCTCGGCCTGGGGCGTGCGTCCCTTTTGCGAGAGCATCGGCAGGGCGTCGTACTCGACGAGGATGCCCACCACCGGCTTGCCCGACCCGTAACGGGCGACAAAACAGGTGGGCATGCCGGCCAACCCTTTCTCGACGGTAAACCCGGCTTCCTCCAGCGTGGCGATGAGCAGGGCCGACGACTTGTGCTCCTGGAGGCCCAGTTCGGCATACGACCACACGGCGTCGCTGACCCTGCCGAACTTCTCGACCGTCTCGGGCTGGCTGAGCCAGTCGAGCACCGATTGCTTTTCTTCGGAGACCTCGGCCGAGGCCAGTCGACACAGCACCACGAACACGACGACGGCAAGGTGGCGGCAAGCGGCAGGGCCGACGGCCGCGCGGCCGGTGCCCGATCGATCGAGTGGAAACATGGCATTCTCCTCTTCGGGGTGACTTCTACCGGATCAAGTCGGTCGCTGTGGTGCAGGCGTCTCGCCTGCTCGGAGTGAGCGGGCGCGAGGTCCGCTACGACCGTCCAGTCGGTTGCCGCGCCCAACGCTGAGTCTTACTACCGCACGGGGCCATGTCAAACGTCCCGCCCTCCCGAGTCGACCGGATTGCTCACCCCGCGTGGGCGTCGCGACGCTCTTGGGCCTCGAAACGGCGTCGCTCGAACGACGGCGGGAACGTTCCCGAGCGCTTGGACACCGCATGGTCCGAGAGGGTCGTGGCCGTCGAAGGCCATCGGACGATCGACGCGCCGGTGCGGGCCGCGCCGCGAGAAAATGCCTCGATCGAGGGGGTTGTGGCTGGCCGTCGGCTGGCAACGCGTTGCGACGGGGACGATTAGCGCCTCGGTTCGGGCTTCAGACCGGCCTCTCGCCACAAGTGCTGGAACACCTCGCCGACTTGCCGAACGATCTGGTCGCGGCGCATTCCGTTGAAATTCCCGCGATCCGGGGCCAGCGTCACCGGTCCATCGTATTGGATCTCTTGGAGCGCGGCGAGGTAGCCGACCAGATCGATGCCGCCCTCGTCGAATTGAGGCAATTTGCGCGACTTCTGCGTGAGTTCCGACAGGGGCGTGCCGTCGGTCGGCACGTCGGCCAACTGGACGGCGACGATCTGCGCCGGGGGTAGACTCTTGACATTCTCGACGGTTCCGCCCGACACGTGCAATTCCCAAACGTCCAACAGCACTCCGATGTTCGGCGCGCTGACCATCTTGACCAGCAGCGACAGGGCGTCGAAATCGTGGATGAACTGGAACGCCTGCGACTTGCGCAGCCCTTCCTCGGCACGGAATCCGATGCCCAGCCGGATTCCCGCGGGCTCCAAGACCTTGCAGATGTCGGAGAGTCGATGGCGATGGAATTCGAAATTCTCGTGATAGGGCCGCTGGTCGCCGGCCGGAGCAATGGTCGTAATGCACCGCGTGCAGCCCAACTCGCTCGCGATCTGGGCATAGCCGGCGAGCTTGTCGAGCCCCGCCTTGAAGACTTCGTCGCTGATATCCCACTCGAGAGGGAGACGGAACGTGCCGATGCGCACCCCGGCGCTGTCGATCAACCGGCGGGCGAAGGCCAAGCCGTGGTGCTTCACTCGCGAAGTGACCTCCTGGATATCCATGTCCATCGCCCGAAAACCGTAGGTGAGAGCCAGTTCGATGATTTCGCTCTCGTGCCCGGATACGCCAAGGGCCGATGCGTTAAGATTCTTGTACATGTGGTTTCTCCCCTCGGGGTCCGGGCCGGTATCGCCCAAGCCTCGCTCGCTTGAGCCACGAAACCCTGTATTATGCCCGGTGCCGCCGCCGCTTCCAAGGGGAGCGCGAAGGCCGGGTGGGGATGAAAAAGGGCGGCGCGAAGATGGGTAATATAAGAAAACAGGGAGATTGAACGCCGGGCTCGCCCGAGAATGGCCCGGCACATCCAATCTCCCCAAACCAATGGATTGCCATGAATCCAGCACGAACGGCGGCGGAGGTCAACACAGGCCGGGGACTGGCTCATTTTTCGGCCCGTCTTGCGCTGTTCTCGGCACAG
>Ga0334899_1001015_pt1 | contig 29457 bp, 19 predicted proteins | sample GraSluR3_MG_FD_207219 | JGI IMG/M metagenome (GOLD analysis project Ga0334899, IMG submission 207219) | Sludge microbial communities from methane-producing bioreactor in Wageningen University, Netherlands - Granular Sludge_8_08-R3 | ecosystem: Engineered > Bioreactor > Anaerobic > Unclassified ...
GAGATTGCTGCTGGTGGAGAGCAGGATGCCGGTGGAGAGATTGCTGTGGACGATGAGCAGGCAGCCGGTGGAGAGCTTTCTGCCGGTGATGAACTTTTTGCCGGTGATGAGTTTTCTGCGGGTGATGCAACCGGTTTTTCGCCGGGCACCACCGGGGAAGACAAATCGATGTGGGGAGTTATAATCGAGGCGATCATCTGGGGCTTTGTGGCTCTGCTCACCCCATGTGTTTTCCCGATGGTGCCGATGACCGTATCTTTCTTTCTGAAGCAGAGCCAGGAGGGTCAGGAGCGTGAACTTGCGGCTGTCGAAGGTACAGCCGTTTCCGGCGCTGACGGGGGAGCGGGTACTTCCGGTTCTGGCGCTTCCGGGGAAGTAACTGCCGGAACCTCCGGAGTTGGAGGTGTGGACTCTGCCCAAACGGGTAAAAACGTCAGCCGCACAAGTTCTTCACGCAGCAGCTCATCGCGAGGCCGTATCATGGCCAGCTTCTTTGGGCTCTCAATCATCGCATTGTACACATTGCCCATTGCGGCTATAATTGTGATCACCTATTTTGCAGGTGGCGAGGCTGTTACTGCCGACATTTTCAACTGGCTGGCTACCCATTGGGTTCCCAACCTGTTGTTCTTCATTATCTTCATGGTCTTTGCTGCTTCGTTTTTCGGGGCATTCGAGATAGTTCTTCCCGGCTGGCTTGTCAACAAAAGCGACAGCAAGTCCGACAAAGGGGGTTATGCAGGGGTCTTTTTCATGGCACTTACCTTGGTTTTGGTATCCTTCTCCTGCACCGGCCCCATTGTAGGCACCATACTGATAAAATCTACCCAAGGAGAGATTTGGGAACCGATCATCACCATGCTGGCCTTCTCTGCCGCCTTTGCCCTTCCGTTCACCATCTTTGCCTTTGCCCCTTCTCTTTTGAAGGACCTGCCCAAGTCTGGCGGGTGGCTCAACAGCGTTAAGGTTGTGCTTGGGTTCATTGAGGTAGCATTGGGGTTCAAGTTTTTGAGCGTTGCCGACCAGGTTTACCACTGGGGATTGCTTGACCGTGAGGTTTACCTTGCCATTTGGATTGTGGTATTCACCTTGATGGGGTTGTACCTTTTGGGCAAACTGCGCTTTGCTCATGATTCGCCGCAGGAGTACATCACCGTCAAGAGGCTGGCCATGTCCATAGTCACCTTTGCCTTTGTTGTCTATATGATCCCCGGTATGTGGGGTGCGCCGTTGAAAGCGCTTTCGGGATATTTGCCTCCTATGGGCAGCCAGGATTTCCGCACGGCGCAGGTGGGGGGTGTTGGCGGCTACGGTGCCGGAGGCTACGGTGCAGGATCATATGGAGCTGTCGGAACCGGAGCATATGATGCAAGTGGACAAGGGAGCGGACAAGGCATAGAGGGGCAACTCCCTGGCGTAGTTGGCGGCAATAGCCAATACCCTGCAGGGGCCAACGGCCTTTTGGGAGCACGCTCTGCCAACGGCTCAAACTCTGCAAGCCATTCACTTCGTGCGCAGGGGATTGTCCCCACCTACAGCGATTTTCTGCATCTGCCCCATGGTCTGGAGGGTTTTTTCCGTTACCAGGAGGGGATGGAATACGCAAAGAAAGTGGGCAAACCAGTCTTCATCGATTTCACCGGCCATGGCTGCGTCAACTGCCGTGAGATGGAGGCGAGGGTTTGGTCGGACCCCAGGGTGCTAAAACTGCTAAGGGAGGAGTTCGTTCTCATTGCCCTTTACGCCGACGACAAGAAAACGGCGGTTGAGGGCGACTGGATTACAAACGAGAGGGGCCGAGTGCTCAAGAGCATCGGCAAAATCAACGCTCACCTAGCGATGAACAAATACAATGTGAATGCGCAGCCCTACTACGCGATTATCGACCCGGCAACAGAGGAACACCTTACCGACCCCATGGGCTACAACCTGGATGTGGAGGTTTTCCTGGAATTCCTGCAAAACGGGATAGCCAGGTAGCAACTCTGCCAAAGCCTGATAATTTTTGGTTAGTATTTTAAGTATTTTGGGCTTTGTGTTGCAAGCCACCTCCAAAAGGGGTGGCTTTTTGCTTGGCCACACTGGCCACGGCCACAGGGCTGGCCCCACCTCTCACCTTTTTTCACATGTAGCTGGTTTTGTGGTGATTTAGCGTGAGGTGTTTGCACTTGGTGCCGGGTGGCAGGTCTCACCTTTTTTCACGGTGGCAGGTCTCATCTTTTTTCACATGTTGTTGGTTGTGTGGTGTTTTGGTGTGAGGTGTTTGCACTAAATGGGTGGTTTGTGTGAGGTAAGTGCAGAGGTGCGTGGGTGAAGTACTTGCTGGTGAGGTAGATGTGAAAAAAGCTGAGAGGTGCTTCTTGCGTTGGGCTTGGGTGCTGCCTGCTGGGTGCTTGCCGCGTAGGGCCTGATGTTTGCAAATGAAGTGGTATAATGTTTTCAATTATGAACAAAAATATATATATTTGTGTATAATTAGATACATTACTAATATGAAACGAGCCTTATTACCTAGTCAACAACGTACTCTGATATCTTTTGGGGAAAATATCAAATATGCACGCCTCAGAAGAGATCTCTCATCTGAGCAAGTCGCCGAACGTGCAGGTATATCCAGGAGCACACTTATCAAAATTGAAAAAGGAGATGAGGGGGTTGCTATCGGATATTACTTTCGTGCCTTGGTTGTGCTTGGGTTGGATAAAGATTTGATGTTGGTTGCCAAAGACGATGAACTTGGTAGAAAATTGCAGGATGCAAAACTTACTGTATCGGAACGAGCTTCAAAAAAATAAGAGATGAATAAAGAGATATATGTATATATGGATTGGCAACATAACCACATGCCGATTCTTGTAGGTAAATTGTATAGTGAAACACTACGTGGTAAAGAGGTGTTTTCGTTTGAAAATGATCCCAATTGGCTGGCGAATAAAAAAAACAGAGTATTAGATCCTGATTTATCTCTTTTTTCAGGGAAGCATTATCTGCCAGTCGGCAAGAGCAATTTTGGAATATTCCTGGATTCGTCACCTGACCGATGGGGACGTATGTTAATTCGAAGGCGAGAAGCAATTAATGCACGACTAGAACATAGGTCCATCTTGACGCTAACTGAAACAGACTATTTATTGGGTGTCTATGATGGAACCCGAATGGGGGCTTTGCGATTTAAATTATCTCCTGATGGTGAGTTTATGGATAATAATAAGTCAATGGCTACTCCACATTGGACCTCTGTTCGAGACCTTGAATATGCAACTCTTCAAATAGAAAAGGATGATATAAAAGACGATGCAGAATATGCAAAGTGGCTCAATATGCTTATGGCGCCTGGTTCTTCGTTAGGTGGAGCTCGCCCAAAAGCAAACATTTTGTATAAAGATGGCACACTATGGATTGCAAAGTTTCCAAGTGGTCATGACACGAAAGATATGGGTGCATGGGAGGCTGTTACATCAAAACTGGCAAGGATGTGCGGTATTGAAATGGCTGAAAGTAAGGCTCAAAAATTCAGCAGCCGGCATCATGTTTTCCTTACGAAACGGTTTGACAGAGTAGGTAACAATCGAACTCACTTTGCTTCGGCAATGACATTATTGGGATATACTGATGGTGCGGACTCTGCACAAGGTGTTAGCTATTTAGAACTTGCAGAGTGGATTATACAAAACTGTAATAATGTGTCGCAGAACTTGGAACAGTTGTGGAGACGTATTGTTTTCAACATTGCCGTATCTAATTGCGATGATCATCTTAGAAATCATGGATTCCTTCTTACTCATAAAGGTTGGACACTCTCGCCTGCTTACGATATCAATCCAGATGAACATGGGACGGGCCTTAAACTAAATATTTCTGAGAATGATAATTCTCTGGATTTTGACTTGGCACTTAGTACCAGTGGTTATTTCGGTGTTGATGGTGTAAAGGCAAACGAAATAGTTAATCAAACAAAAAAGGTTGTATCTAATTGGAAACAACTTGCAACCAAATATGGGATTTCACGATCTGAACAAGACGATATTAGTCCAGCTTTTCGTTGACAGGCTGCACGGTGGCAGGTCTCATCTTTTTTCACATGTTGCTGGTTGTGTGGTGTTTTGGTGTGAGATGTTTGCACTAAATGGGTGGTTTGTGTGAGGTAAGTGCAGAGGTGCGTGGGTGAAATGCTTGCTGGTGAATGAGATGTGAAAAAAGATGAGAGGTGCTTCCCGCGTGGTACCTAAGGTAAGTGCAGAGGTGCGTGGGTGAAGTGCTTGCTGGTGAGGTAGATGTGAAAAAAGATGAGAGGTGGGGCCTGCGTGGGGCGTGGGTGGTTCCTGCGGTAAGTGCAGAGGTGCGGGTGTTAAGTGTTTGCTGGTGAGACAGATGTGAAAAAAGATGAGAGGTGCGGCCCCGGTGCGGCGTGGGTGGGTGCTTAAAAAAGAAAGTGCAGCGCGTGTTTTGCAAACAATCAATACTTAAATCCTAACCAAAACTTTTGTGTTTGAAAGTGTTACGCGCTGCACTTTTTGGGTGCTTGTATGTTGGTGCTGTTGTTTATTGGTTTGCCCTGTCGATTGTTTGTATCAGGTAGTCGACCAGGCTTTTTGTTTCCGGTTCTTTTGCTTTGCGGGATGCGCGGTTAAGCTCTTTGCGCAGGCTCAGCATGTGTTTGTAGAATATGGGTGACATGTCTTGGCTTGTGAGGTATTTGATGGATGTAAGCACATCGTATGAGGATGTTGCCCCGTCAAATGCTGCTGCATTGCCGTTGAGTGTCGCCATGATGGTGTTGCCATTTGAGGCCTCTGCATTGCCGTCAAAATTGCTGCCGAAGTTGCCGCCGAAGTTGCTTCCGAAGTTACTTCCGAAGTTGCCGTCAAAGTTGCCGTCAAATTTGCCACCAACGTTGCTTCCGAGGTTGCTTCCGAAGTTGCCTCCGAAGTTGCCACCAAAACTGCTTCCGAAATTGCTTTCAGATGCTGCTTGGTCGGCGTCGGTGATGAATTCGTTGGGGTAGCAGCGGGCTAGCAGGTTGTGGTAGCTGTAGGGGTTGTTGTTGTCTACAAGCTGGAATGCACGGCTGTTTTTGGCTTTGGCTCTTTGCACGTAAGGGAGCGAGGAGTTGTTCACAAGCAGGTTGGTCAACTGGAACAAAGCTGCTTTTTGTGCTTTGGAAGGGGCTTCGCCTTTGCCAATGTTTTTGAGTGCGAATGCCATGTATTGGCCAACCATTTCATCTACAGTGTAAGGGCCATCGTACTCATTGCTGTACTGTTGGTCGGATGTACCAGCCATCTCCTCTGCATTACCAACAATCTCCTCTGCATTTTCAAGAGGACGTTTGTTTTGGGTAAAGGCAACCATTGCTATCCTTTGCAGGGGAAGTCCCATGAGGTTGTTTGCAAAGTAGGTGGAAAGGGTGGCGTTCATCCCCGACATCTTGAGTAGCTCAGGGTTGTCCAGCCAATCCAGGTCATCTGCCTGCTCCAGCATGTATGCAAGGCTCTCTTTCTGTAACTTGCGGCTTACCGGCATATAGGCAGGCACAGGGTCTCCCTCGTAACGTTGGTTGATTTCGATACCACCGATGTTCACCATTATGCTGCGGTAGTAGTCGTAGAGTTTCAGGAAGATGAAGTCCACGAAAAGTTCCCGGTAAGATTCGTCCACATTGTCCTTGTTTACCCATGGCTCTGCATTCTGGCTCACATATTTCAATGTCTCAACCCCTTGGCGGGTAGCGGCAATCTTGTCGTTTCCAAGGTCTTCTGCAGAGGAGCGCGGGTCAAAGTAGGCAGCCCAGTTTTGCTGTTTGCCGTAAAGGTAACGACGGTCGGAGGCCTTATCCTCTATCTTTTTGCGTAAAACCGAAGCCTCTTCCGTCCCCTTTGGATAGGCCCTGTAGAGCCAGTCAATTGCATACAAGTCGTACACACCAAGGTTGTCGGCGGTAAGTTTCACACCTTTCTCAATATCGCCGGGGCGAGCCACATAGTTGTATTTGATCTGGTCCATGACACTGGATGTGATTCCTTCGCGGGCTGTGAATGTAGCAGAGCGTAAAGAATCCACAGGCATCCATGAAGAGGCAGCGTAATTGGCTGTAAGGCCAAGGCAGAAGCCCATTTCACGAGTTGTAGCAAGCTCCAGCGCATCACACATAAGATCGGTGGGAAGTTCATACGACCTCACTGCCGGCTCTACTTCTGCAGTCTGGTACAAACGCTCCCTTTGCAGGGTTATGGGGGCGTCGCGGAAAAAGAGTATGGATGCGCTAAGTATTTCACCTGTGCGCGGATCGCTGTTCACCTGTCTGGTGATTGTGCGGGAAGCAAGCTGGGCATACCTCACACAATTGTAAGCAATGTTTGCGGCATCAAAGAGCGAGTCTTCCTTTGCAGAGGGGTAGTCGCACACCTCGATTGCATCTTTGAACCCGGCCTTTTCAAAGGCTGCATTCCATTTGAGGATACCACGTTTCACGGCTGCCCTCCATTCCACAGGGAACAGGGTATCTACATAGAAAACTATAGGTTTTTCGGGTTTGCTAAGTTCTCCGTTGAAATAGGCCTCTTTGTTTGCAGGCTCCATGCGCCAGCGGGTTGTGAAGTAATCTTGCTCCAGTCCCTGTTTTGTGCTGTTGAACATATCGAAACTGGTTACTCCGGTGCCGATCCTGTAGTCAGCTACACGTGGTTTGAACTCATCTTTTGGCAGTTGTGCCAATGTGGTTTTGAGCTCTACCGTAAGGTATTCACTGCCACCTGACTCCATTCCAAGGAAATAGGTTTTGAAGGTATAGGTCATGTCGCTGATGATGGAGACGCTGTTTTGGTATGCCTTCACATCCTTGAGTTGGGACAGCTCTTTGCTGAAACTGGAAACCTTTTGTATGAAACCACCAAAAGAACTTGCATTCAAAGTACCTATATATTTGTTCCCACTCAGGAAAAAGGAGGTAGCATCGAATAAAACAGCTGTGCTGTCGGGGTTCCAGGCAGCAATGGGTGCAGAGTTGATGATTGGAGGCAACGAACTCTCTTTTAAAGCCAGTTTGATTCCGGTATCGTTGTCGTTTACCAGCTGTGGTTTCCCTTTGGCCCTGATTTGCACCAATGAGTCGGTTTTGGAAAAAACCACATGCAGCGGCCTGGATGTGCGCTGCCCTGCATAGCTAAGGCCAAGGCTGCTCACATTCTCTACCACCGAGCTCATCAAGAAGCTCTCTCCCATGACCGTCACGGGAACCTCAAGGTAAAGCTTGCCCTCTATGTTGTGCAGGGTAAGGATCCCTTTGGAACTTTTGACATCTTTCTTTTTCTCGAAAAGCTTCTGGTAAGGAGTCTTTACAACCTTTGCAGAGTCTTTCTGTTCGCTCTTATCTTTCTTTGCACCTTTTTTGCCGCCTTGGGCATCTGCCTGTGCAGCTCCCGAAAACAGGAGTGCAAAGCAGAGTGCGTAAGGTGCTATATGTTTCAAATTGATTCTTTTCATATTAGGGTTAGTCAATGTTTAATGTTGAGTTGATTTTTTTGAGCAAGAGGTCGTAGTGGAGCTTGTCCTCTTCGCTCACACGTGCTCTTTTCATTGACTCAAGTACTTCTTTGGCTTTTATCACATAACGGTATTGGTCGCTCTCTGGGTTGAACAGCATGTTGAACTTTGTGGATGGAACGCCGTATCCTGCGACAGGATTGAATTCCATTGCTCGGGTTGTGTTCAGTTGTTGTGCAAAGCGGCCGGTGTGGTCTTGTTTTGCAAGTATGGATGTGATTGTGATTGGCTCTGCATCTGTTTGGTTTGCAATCCCTGCACCCGATACCAGTTTGGCAACATTGCTGTTTGCAATTACAGATTGTACGTAGTTGGTTTGCATGAACTTTTGTACAGGAGTGAGTTTTTGCCTGTTTTTTGCGGGAGCCCACACAAATTCGAAAACATCGTCGGAAACCTCAAAGAAACCGTAAGGATCTTCTGCTATGGATGCAGAGAGGAAAATTTTCCTTGGAGCGGCAACTATTGCCTCTGCCAAAACCCTTTGCAAAAGGTCCTTTGCAGAGCCGATAAGGTTCATGTTCTTGACAAGCGATGGCTCGTCCATCCACTCAAGCTGGTTTAGCTGCTCCATTACAAAACGCAATGCAGCCTTTTGTTTCTCCTTCTCTACGCTGCGGAACGGTTCCATGTTGTCGGAAACAAGTACTTCGTTCAGGTAGACTCCGCCCAACCAGGCGTATACGTGGTTGATATACCTGATGTACTGGTAAACGATCTGTTCGTAGATCTCTGTGCGGTACGAGAAGTCGGGGTCGTCCTTGGCTACCCAGTCGTTCATGTTGGCAACAATGAACTTGAGGTTCTTTATACCATATTCGCTGGCTTTGATGGGGTCGTTGCCAAGGTCTTCTGTTTGCGAGCGAGGGTCCAGAGGATAGGAGAGCTGTTTGCCATAGCGGTAAACAGGGTCTTTTATTGCTTCGCTTACCATTTTTGAAAGGATCTCTTTCTCTTCCAGGGCATTGTTTGCCTCGGGGAACCATTTGTAGTTCCATTTGATAAGGAAACGGTCGTACTCTCCAAAGCGGGGTGGGGTTAGTTTTACTCCTCTGGAGTGGTCGCCCGGCTGGGCTACGTAGTTGAAACGTGCGTAGTCCATGATTGAAGTAGTGGTACCAGTTGTGTTTGTGTAATTTGCAGACCTCAAGGAATCTACGGGTATAACACTGGAGGCACTCATGTTGTGCATGAAGCCTAGTGTGTGGCCAACCTCGTGGGCTGTTACATAGCGCAGTCCGTCATTCATGATGTGGTCTGGCAACTCCTTGGAACGGATTTGCTCGTTTGCAGGTGATATCTGCACGAACATCCAGTTGTTCAACAGCTTTATCATATCATGGTAGATATAGACAGAGGCATTGATTATCTCTCCTGAGCGGGGGTCCACCCATGAAGGGCCCATAGCGTTCTGGATGCCGATCGGGGCATACCTCACGCAAGAGTATTTGATGTTGTCGGGGTCGAATTCGGGATCGTCGGCAGGGTAGTCAAGCGCTTTGATTGCATTGCTGAAACCTATCTCTTGGAATAGTTCTGACCATTGTTCCACTCCCTCTTTGATATGGGGTTTCCACTGCTCGGGGAAGTTGCTGTCTATGTAGAAAACTATAGGTTTCACAGGGTCGGACAATTTGCCTGCCTTGTAGGCTTCGGGGTCTTTGGGCTCCAGGTTCCACCTGTTTGCATAGTAGATGGCCCTTGAAGCTTGTTCGTGTTGGCCAAACAGAGATTTGCCGGTATAGAATACCGCTACCCTGTAGTCGTGGAAACGGGGCCTAGCAGGCTCTTCGGGCAACAGTACTATGGCCCTGGATACAACCGCCGTAAAGGGCTCGTCTTTGATTATGGCTTTGTTTGTCCTTTGGTCGGTGAGTGTGTAGTTGTAACTCAGTGTGCTGGATACAACAACATTGTCACTGAAGGCTTTGATATCTCCCAGGTATGATTTGTCCTGCTGGAAGCTCTCGGTACGTTTGAGCCCGTAGAACATAGTGTACTGGCTGTAGACATCGAACGGCGTAAGGTCTTTGTTGTCTCCCACAAAGAAACTGGTCATGTCTACAACCACTGCACTGCTGTCGTTGTTGTATGCTTCGATTTTCATGCTCTTCATAATGGATCCTATACTGCTGTTCTCTATGGCCTTTGCAATGTTGGAGCCAGGGTTGTCGGTAACCACATCTGTGCTGATTCTCCTTAGTTGAACTTTGTTCCCGGAATTGGAGAAGGCTATATGGATGGGTTCTGGTTTGGCGCCAACGATGCCGTTGCCATTGTCACTGGTTTGGGTTACGGTAGAGGCAATGAGCATCTCTTTACCCATCATCTCAAGAGGTATCTCAAAGTATACCTTCCCTTTCATCTTGTGCAGGGTAAACATACCTTTTGCACTTTTCTCTACTTTTTCAAAGAGTTTTTCGTATGCTTTTACCGAATCCTTTTCCGGTGTTGCAGTTTTGGTGGTGTCCTGTATTGCAGCCAAGGCTTGCAAGGCCAACAGTACGGAAACACTTAGGGCAATCAATCGTTTCATTTATCTGTTTTAATTTGTTTTTACTTTTTATACACCTGTAGGGGCTATTGACCCTGGAACGTGAAATCAAGAATCTTGCCGAAACCGGTGTATTTCTTGGTGCCGGCAATATTGAGCGATCCTGTGGCGGTGTTGCTTTGCGGGATTATCTCTATGGTTCCGCTGTTGCCTCCTTGGTTCACAGCCAAAACCAGTGCATTTGCATTCAAATCCAGCGGTGCCTCGAATATAGGGCCGCTATCTTGGTTGAAATCTTTTTGGTACAGTTTGTAACGGCCTTGCAAAAAGAGTTTTGCCTTTGCAATCTCACCTGATGCCACTGTATAGACCTCTTGGTAGGAGACTACTCCTCCTCCAAAATTGACTGCATATACCTTGTCGGATGTAGCCACGAACATCATAGGATCGAACAAATTGAAAACCACCGATACGGCATTGTCAATTATTGATGTGAGGGACTCAGGCACACTTGCTTTCAGCTTTGGTGAAGAGGGGATGCTATTCCAGTTGGCATCGTAGTAACTGAATGAGATACCATAGATTTCGTAATTGCCGGTGTTGTTGTCCTTCAAAAGCATTGTGGCGGTTTTCCCGTCCATGGAGACATCCCCTGCCACTGCTGTGCGGTTTGGAATGTTTTGAGGGTCGAATACACCTTGTGTTGTGTATGGGCTTCCGGTTGCAGGGGTGGTGAATGTCATTGCAACAGTATAGAAGGCTCCGGCATCTGAATTGAACCAGATTGCATAGGGACCTGCTCCGCCTGAGTTGTCTGCAACCACTATTGCGTTGTCTGCAGGTTGTACTCCGGATACCGGCAACATGAATGAAGTGACAATTTGGTTTGTCCCTGTTACGTAAGGTACATTGTTGTTTACCATCACCCAGTAGCCGTTGTTGATCGTGCCGAAGCTTTGGGGGTTGAAATCTTCTCCGTAGCCAGGGAAAATCTGTCCCGCGGTTTTGTAAATGGAGTAGTCCTCGCAGTTTACCATCTGTATGTCATTGTCCTGTGAGATGGTGGTGATAAGGTTTTTGGTGAGCAGCGCAGATGGTTTGTGAAGGGCATATTCTATGCTCTCTATCAAAGAGGGGTAGGCTTCTCCTGTTGCTGTTTCCCATATACTGTAGAGGATTTTCTCACCTTTGTCGTAGGAGGTGGTGATATTGTTGTCCATTATGAGGTTCAGGTCCGATTTTTGGCCATCCTTGGTATCTGCAACCACTATACCTTCCCTGAAGGCACTGCTCACATAGAGTGGCCAGGTCTTTTTGTATTCAAGACCATGTTGGTTGTCTATGGCAGTGAACACAAGTGTGTAGGCTGCAGAGATGATCTGGTTGGTGATGGTTGCATTTAGCACCCTTTCGTTGCCAATCTCAACCATGTCGGGCCTGCCGGGTGTCTGGTTGATTTCCCATTTGTAGGAGAGGTTGTCGGGGTTGGTGATGCGGCCCATCTTAACTGTGGGGGCAAAGCTGACCTGGCCAAGGTAATCTACCCTCAGGATATCCGGGATATCTTGGGATTCTATAGTGACGGCGTCCAGTTTAGATGTGTCCAGGGTAGATTTGTCCTGGAAGCATCCGCTTGCCGCAAAGAGTGCAAGCAGGAGTATGAAAGTTGTATATAATCTCTTTTTCATGTTTGCTAAGTTTAAAGGTTAGGGTTGTAAACTGCTCCATTCACACGGGCTTGGATTGCAATGCCTTTTCCGTCGCCACCATTGTGTTTGAGCCTTTCTCCGCCATTGGCAACTGCGTAGTCGTCCAGGAACTGCTGGAGTTTGCGGGCATAAAGGTCGGTGTAGTATGCTCCCAGCAGGGTTGTGGTGCCCGTATTGGGGTCTTCAAGTGAATTGGAGTAGCGTGGCCAGTAATTGATTTCCCATCCTAGTGCATCCAGTACCGCTTTGTGGGCATTGGGACTGTAGTAAGATACAGATGTGCTTAGTTTGGAAAGTGGCGATAGCAAAATCATATTGTATGTCCTGGTGTAGAATCCTGACATAGGGAACATAGGGAGCATGTTGCTCCAGTTGAGCACCCCTTTGCTGAATTCGTTGGACCCCACTTTGAGGTCGTCTGAATTTGTGAGGTTTATGGCTACCTTAACTGCCATTGTGTCCAGGGCCTCGTCGCGGGTGAGCACAAAACGGATATGGCCGTATTGTTCGCCAGCCGGAATCTTAGCCTCGGTAATCTGGTACTGGCCAGGCAAAGCAGTTGTGTTCTCCTGGTCTATTGTATAGCTGACAACCCGATCTTTGTCAATTGCAACTCCTGAAACCTTCACGGGGAAATCTATTGTGTAGGTGTTCTGCCCAAGCGGTATGTTCAGGAATGATTCGTTCACATAGTAGGTTTTGTCTGTTGAGTTGTAACCTTTGTAGACAATGGCATCTCCCGATCCCGGGAATACTACCCCTGCAGAGGTTATGTCGAATGTGGATATTTCGTCTTTCTGGCAACTTGCCGCAGCAAGGAAACCAAATGCCAGAAACAGGTATTTTGTAATTTTTTTCATGATTGCAATTTTAATCTGTTATTGGTTCCTTCCCATTTGTATCTCTGTGTTTGGATAAGGCATCAGGTAGACATTGTCTCCGGCCTCTTCGTTGTAGCCGGGGATTGTTGCCACCCCGTTCCTTTTGTAAAGGAAAAACATATGGCCTTCGCTGTAGAACTCCTTTCGGTATTCCTTTACAACTTCGTCCATTGCCTGTTGTGCATCCAGCCCCGATAGCTCCTGGGTGATGTTCCTTTTTGCCCTTACAGCGTTTAGCATCTCAAGCGCCAATTGTACATTTGGTGCAGATTGCTTTAGGTAGCACTCTGCAGCAATGTAATATGCCTCAGGGAGCCTTACTAGCGGGATGTAGTTTTTGGTTATATTGTCTGTGGCTGCACCGTAGAACTTGATTGGTGTGTATGCGTAAGCCCCGTCTATGGTTGTGTTGTTTTGCAGGTATTGGCGAGAGAATCGGAAATCTGTACTTCCAGGGCCGTCTGTCTCGTAAATGGAGAGCAGATTGTTGTTGGAGACCATTTGTGCATAGATGTCTCCGTTTGCGTTGATGTCCAGCATGAAATAGTTGGCTGTCTTGTCGTACAGGTCCTGGATGTTCACAGAGAAGAGGTGCTCTGACTTCATTGCAGGGTCAGAAGAGGTGCTGTTGCTGGTAGCCCAAGTTACAGCTTGGTTCTCTTGACTCTTTAGTATAACCATGTTTGCCAGTTGCAGCGCTTTGCCTATGTTCTGGCTGCTCCCTTCCCACATGTATACCCTTGCCAAAAGCAGTGAGGTTGCATAGTAGTTGAGGCGTTGCTGGCGGTTGTTGAAGAATCCGTCTATATTCACCTCTGCATAGTACTCTTGTGGATGGATTTTTGTCAAAGGGTCAATCTGCAGTAGTGTCGTTGACTCTTCCAGGTCGGCAATCAATTTTGCCAGGGTTTGCTGGTAGGTCAATTGCGGGGTCATCTCCTTGTCCAGTGTGGTGACATATGGGATGGCGTATTTCCCTGTGATGTCGCCCCTGTTTGCAAGGTTGCCGTATCCGTACAGACGCATCAGGTCAAAGTGCATGTATGCCCTTATGGCCAGCAATTCTCCTTTGATGATGCTGTAGTTTATGTTGTCCAGCTTCTCTTTGTTTATCTCTATATACTTGAGTGCGTTGTTGGCATTTGCTATCACATTGTATGCCTTGGACCAGATGCCGTTGACATATTTTTGGCCGTTTGTGGATGTATAGCTGTATTTAGAGATTCCGTAGTCGTTGCTGCTGGAGTTGGCCAGCTCTTCGTATTGCCCTGCCATCAGCTCGATTGTGCCCCATGTGAGGGCCCTGCCGTAAAGGAGGTCGTCTGTCATTGCTATGTAGCAACCTATGAGGGCTTGCTGGAACCCTTCGGTAGAGTTGAATTGTTGCTCTTCCCTTATTTGGGAGGGAGGGGTCACATCCAGCCATTTGTTGCAGGAGAGTAGTGTGAGGCTCAATGCCAGTATTACTGTTTTTATTGTGTTTTTCATGACTTCTTAGTTAAAAGGTTATTGATAGTGAACATGATACTGTTCTTGCAAATGGGTATGTCAAACCTCTTTCTATCTCTATTGAAGAGAGTGTGAGTATGTCGTTCATGTAAACAGAGAGCCTTACCCTTTCCATGTTCCAGTTGTTGACTATCCTGCTTGGGATATCGTAGTACAGGGTTGCGGTACCCCATGTGAGTTCGTTGCGGTCTTGCACGAACCTGGTTGTTGGCTGTGTCTTGGCTTGCCTGGATGTGGGGTCGTCTGTGTAGGTGAATGTGCCTAGGCGTTTGAACGGGGCTATCTGTCCCGGTGTCTGCCATCTGCCCAAAAGTACCCTGCGGTCTACGTTGTAGTCTATCTCTATGTTCTCTACCCTGTCTACAAGTGTTTGGTTGTACATCTGTCCTCCGTAGAGGTAGCGGAATGTAGAGCTGAAACCGAACCCTTTGTACTCTGCTGTGAAACCGAAGTGGCCACGTGCGGTTGGTTTGGTGTCTCCGGCCACTATCATGTCCAGCGGGTCATATACATATGTGCGGGAGCCATCTTTTTTGAGGTAAATCTCCTGACCGTTCATCGGGTCTATGCCTAGTGATGGTACTGCCCAGATGGCTGTCATGCTCATCCCGTCCACATATTTGAGTACAGGGCGGTTGTTGCCTTTGTCGGCGGCCTCTTGTTCTTGGAGTTGGTTGTAGGTGCGCATGCTCTCTGACAACCTTACGATTTCGTTTGAGTTGTTTGAAACCGAACCGTAGATGTTGAGGAAGCCGTATTTGTTTTGGTAAAGTGTGAGGTTGGCGTTGATTTCAAAACCTTTGTTCCTTACAAGCCCCAGGTTGTCCTTGACCATGCTGAACCCTGTGGATGGCGATACAGATACGTTGGTCACCATGTTCTCTGTATAGCTGTCGTAGTAGTCTGCCCTTAGGTAGAGTGGTCCTACTTGTGCGTCCAGTCCTAAGTTCCAGTCTTTTTTCTGCTCCCATTTGAGTTGTGGGTTTGGCAGGTTGGAGAGGTATGCTCCTGTAAAGCCGCTGTAGTTGAAATCTGTGTAGTATTCATAAGTTCCGACAGCATAGCTGGTGTTGAAATTCTGGTTGCCTGTTACACCAACCGAACCTCTTAATTTGAGTTGGTCTATGAAATCTACGTTTTCAAGGAAGCTTTCGTAGTGGAGGTTCCATCCTAATCCCAGACTCCATCCCGGTGCCCACCTGTTGTCTTTGCCGTAAAGCGAAGAGGCGCTCAGGCGGTAGGTGATGTCTGCGAGGAACCTGTTGTCGTAGGCGTAGTTGGCTGTTGCCAGGAAGCTGAGTTCCCTGTTGAGGGAGGAGATGCCTTTTGGTTTGCTGCCCTCTGCATATTGTTTGGCAAATGTGATGTCTGCAGCCTGGTTGTTGGGGAATCCTTCTGCAATGTTCACATAGGCAGAGTACATGCTTTCCGATACGAATGCTCCTATGTTTCCTGATATGAAGTGTTTGTCAAAATTCCTTGTGTAGGATGCGTTCAGGTCACCGGAGAAGCTGCTGCTTTTCCCGTTGTCCAGCCTGTATGAACCTCTTTTGAGTTTCATCTCTTCGTTGTTGAGGTACTCCCATGTAGAGAATGTGGAGTGGTTGGCGGGGATGAATTCGTCTGCGTCGCTGCGTTTTGCCGACACTCCCATACGTCCTGTGATTTTCAGGTGTGTGGTTGGGCGGTATTCTGCGTAGAAGTTGTTTGTGAAGTCCAGGTAGCTGGATTCGTATAGTGTTCCTATTTGTGCATCGTACATTGGGTTTGGTACCGATGTGCTAGAGCCTACCTCTGCCCACCTTAGCAGGTTGCCTGTTTCGGGGTCATTGCTTCTCCAGTATGGGTTCATCCTGCTGTATGCTTCGAAAGATCCCCATGGACTGTCTTGGCTTTTGTTGCTCACAACTGTCATAATGTTTCGGAATAAAAGGTTTTTGTACCTGTATGAGAGGTTTACAGACCCAGAGATATTGCGGCGGTATGAGTCTTTCATGACACCGCTTACGTTGTTGAATGAGAAGTCTGCTATTCCCTTGAGGCTGCGGCTGTCGCCCAGTTCTATGTTGAGGTTGTGTTTTTGGCCGACTCCAACCCTTAGTGGTTTGGCTAGCCAGTAGGTGTCCAGCCCCTCTTCTATGAGTTTTTTCCTTTCGTTGTACAATTGATCAAGTTCCAGTTGAGTTTCTATTCTGTTGTCGGATGTGTACACTCCTTCTATGCGTTCTATTTCCAGTTTTTCCCTGGCGTTTGCAAGGTTGTAACTGCTGAGGTCCGGCATCTCAATGTCCATACTGCCTGTGTATGTGACACGTTGCTGGTTGCCGCGCAATTTCTTGGTTTCTATCACAATTACTCCGTTGGCTGCTTTTGAGCCGTAAAGGGCTTTTGCAGAGGCGTCCTTGAGTATGGTGAGGCTCTCTATGCGGTTCATGTCCATGTCCATTACCCTTTCTACACTGGTTTCGAATCCGTCCAGTATAAAGAGTGGCATGTTGGGGATGTTGCCGTAGTTACCTTTCAGGTTGACTCCGACATCGTTTTCGTCCAGCGGGAAGCTGGATGTTCCGCGGATTTCCATTCCCGGGAGGGCGTTGGGGTTGGATCCTTGTGTGAGGTTGTCCATGATGTAGACAGATGGGTCTATGTTCTTGAGTGATTCAAAGACGTTTTGGTTACCTGCCCTTAGGAGTTCCTGGGAGTTGATTGTGGATACCGATCCTGTGAAGCTCTCTGCTTTCTTGTCTACGATACCTGTCACAACCACTTCGTTCAGTTGCATTTGGTCTTCTTGCATCACTATTTCGTAATAGGCTCTGTTGTCCAGCCTCTGCGTATAGTCTTGCATTCCTATCATACGGAAGACGAGCATTTTGTCTGCGCCTTGTTGTATTACAATCTGGAATTTGCCGTCCAGGTCTGTGTCTACTCCCCTTGTTGTGCCGGATACCATTACTGCTACTCCGGGGAGGGGTGCTCCGTTGGATTCGGTCACGAGTCCAGTGATTACAATCTCTTTTGTTTGTTTGTTATCCTCTTTGCCTGTGATTACGATTTGGTTACCGCTTACTTGGTAGGTGAGGTCGGTTTGTGCAAATACAGTGTTGAGGACCTCTTTTAGCGGGGTATTGGTTGCTTCCACGGATACAGTGGGTGCGTTCTCTACCTGTGAGTCCTTGTAAAAGAATTTGTAGGTTGTCTTTTGTTCTACCTCTTTGAAGAATTGTGTCATTGAGACATTCTTCAAATTCAAAGAGATCCTTTCTTGCTGATTGGCTCCGAAAAGTGTCCCGGAGAGCAAAAGGCAACACAACAACGGCAGTGCGATCAATTGCCGGAAATAGGTTGAGTTGTTCATGTTTTTTGTTTTTGGGGTTAGTATTAATTTGGTTATAAATCTTCTAGTACCAGGTAGCCGTTCACTATCTTGTATTTTATCCTTGCGCTGATACATACTGCTTGTATTGCTGCTTCTATGTCTTCGCGGTCGAACCGGCCGTTGAATTTTTCTATTGTGTTGAGGTTGGTGCGGTCAATTATCTTGACTCCGTACCATGCAGAGAGGCTCTCTATGAGTTCTCCGAATGTTTGCCCTCTTACTATTAGGACTCCGTCTTTCCACATTGTGAGGAGTTTGGAGTCTACTGTGGTTATTGTGCTTTGTTTTGTTTTACGGTGTATGCTGATTTGTTCGTTTGGTTTGATGATGCGGCTTTCTTTGTTTGTGTTGACTTTTACCGATCCTTCTACCAGTATGACGTTTGAGCTGTTGTTGCTGGTGCGGGATTCCACATCGAAGGATGTTCCCAGTACTTCCACTTCCATGTCGGAGGTGCTTACTATGAATGGTACTTTGGATTTGCTGACTTCGAAATAGGCGCGTCCTACAAGTGTCACTTCCCTTTTGTCTGTGTCGAATGAGCTTGGGTATTTGAGGTAGGAGTTGGAGGTGAGGTATACGCGTGTGCCGTCTGAGAGTACCATTGCTACCCTTTCTCCCGGTGGGGTGGAGATGGAGTTGTATCCTTTTTTGGGACTTGTTTCTGTGCCTGAGATGCTTTTCCTTTGGCTTTGCGAGGCTTTGTTTGTGGCTTTGTTTGTGGCATTGCCTGACTCTGCCAGTAAGGATTGGGTGGGGTCTATTACTGTTATGGAGCCTTTTGTGCCTTTGAGGTTTTGTGTCATTTCTCCGTCAAAGTACTCTACTTTTACCGAGTCGGTGGAGTAGGCGAGTGTGTTGAAGTCCCTGTTGACGCCTATTCCTATTATACCTGATATCCTGAGGATGGCTGCTAGCAACACGATTGCTGCTGCTGCGGTTGTTGTATAGGTTGAGATTTTTTTGATGAGTGCTCTTTGCCTTGATTTGCGTATGTAACGCATGAACCTTTCCAGTTCCTGTTTTTGGGACGGGCTTGTTTGGGTTTGGCTTGTTTGGGTTTGGCTTGTTTGGGTTTGGCTTGTTTGGGCTTGGCTTGTTTGGGCTTGGCTTGTTTGGTCGGCATTTTGGTTGGCATAATGTTCCCGGAATGCCATGTCTTGTGCAACATGCCACATCTCTTTTACCTTGGCAAAATACTGCTCGTTGTGGTAATCTTTGATCCACTCCGAAAACTCAAGGATTTGCTCTTTGGAAGCATTACCGCTTAAAATGCTGGCCAACAAATGGTCTGTCTCTTCTCTCATATATTATTATGTGCTCTGTTACTTATTTACATATGTGCATTGCTCTGCTTGCACTCATATAAGACGCAGCAAACACAAAATACCCCCAAAGTTGCCGGACCGCAGGTCTCATCTTTTTTTACACCCCTAGGTGGCACCTCTCATCTTTTTTCACATGTTGTTGGTTGTGTGGTAGTTTAGTGCGAGATGTTTGCACTTACTGGTTCCTTTGTGAAAGGTATGTGCAGAGGTGTGTGGGTGAAGTGCTTGCTGGTGAGGGAGATGTGAAAAAAGATGAGAGGTGCAGCCCGGTGAGAGGTGCAGCCCGGTGGGGCCTGGGTGCTTCCTGCGTGAAGCCTAGAGTTTGTGCAGAGGTGCGTGGTTAAAGTGCTTGCTGGTGAAGAAGATGTGAAAAAAGGTGAGAGGTGCAGCTTGCGTGCTGCTTGCTTGGTTTTTGTGTTGTGGATGGTTTTATTTACATTTGAGGTTTGTAATAATAATTATAGATTAGGAGATAAATGGTCAATAAATTGGCTGGTAATGAGTTGGTCTCTTCTTTAGTGGAAGGAAGTGAAGAGGCATTTGAGCTGTTGTTCAATGAATACAACAGCCAACTTATCTCTTATGCATATCGTATACTCAATGACATGAGCGATGCTGGCGAGGTTGTCCATTTGACTTTCTGCAAATTATGGGATAATCATAAAAAATTGGAAATCAACGATTCTTTAAAAGCATATTTATACAAATCTGTTTACAACAATTCCATATCCCTGCTTAGGACCAGAAGACGTTTTTCTGAGTTTTCTGAACTTGGTCTTGGGGATTTATATTTCAACCGGATAGTGCAGAATCCTCATGAAGAGATGAGGTTGTTCGATTCGGAAACAAGGAAAATCATTGCCTCTGCAATAAATGAGCTCCCTGAAAAATGCCGTGTGATTTTCATAAAATGTAAAATTGAGGGCAAGACTTACGGTAAAGTTGCAGAATCCCTTGATTTATCTGTTAAAACCGTAGAAAATCAGATGTCCATAGCTCTTAAAAAGTTAAGGGCAAAACTAGACTGGTTGATGATTTTGCTTCTAATGGGTTGATGGCAGATAGCACCTCTCATCTTTTTTCACATGTTGCTGGTTGTGTGGTGGTTTGGTGCAAGTTGTTTGCACTTTTTGCTGGACTTGGCAGGCTGCACCTCTCACCTTTTTTCACATGTTGTTGGTTGTGTGGGGGTTTGGTGTGAGGTGTTTGCATTTACTGGTTCCTTTGTGAGAGGTTTGTGCAGAGGTGCGTTGGTGAAGTGCTTGTAGATGAATGACATGTGAAAAAAGGTGAGAGGTGCTTTTTGGGTGGTACCTGAGGTTTGTGCAGAGGTGCGTTGGTGAAGTGCTTGTAGATGAATGACATGTGAAAAAAGGTGAGAGGTGCTTTCTGGGTGGTACCTGAGTTTTGTGCAGAGGTGCGTGGGTGAGGTGTTTGCTGGTGAGGGAGATGTGAAAAAAGGTGAGAGGTGCGGCCTGGGGTGCGGCCTGGGGGTGCTGGGGGTGCTGGGGGTGCGTCCTGGGTGGTGCTAGTTGGTGGGGTCTTTGCGGATGCGCCAATTCTTTGGGTAGAGGTTGTTGAGGCGGGTGCCGATGTTTTTGCCATAGCCTAGGGGCAAGTTGCCGTATGTGAGTTTGATCATGCCAAGGGGTGTGCCTGCAGGGAGTGTGATGCTTTGGCAGCGTAGGTATTGGCGTGCTTGTTCAAGTGTGAGCTCTACGGTTGGGTAATTATCTTTTGGCGTGGTTGATAATGCAGATTCGGGTGTAACCTGTTGGACATTGGGATTGTTTTGGCTTGAGTTGTTGCGGCAATTTTGGCCATAACTGTTTCCATTGTTTGGGGTTGAGTTGTTTCGACTATTTGCTCCTGTGCCAGGGAGGGTGCCGGGTTTGTAGCTTTCACTTGATTTATAGCTTGCTTTAATGCTTTTTTTGGTCAGGTGCTTTTGTTTTTTGTGAATATCGTTCGGGTTTTTTTCTTTTGTTTTGACAGGTTCTTTAGTTTTGGCTGGTTTTGTATATTCTTGGCAATCACTTGGTTTTCTTAAAAGTGCAAAGAAGAGTCCTTCGCCTTTTGCAATTCCGGGGAAAAAGCGGTAGCCACCGCAGGGTGCGGGTACGATTCCCCATTTTTCCAAGATTTCCATAATTTTTATTGCAAGGGAGTTTGAAGTTTCATGTGAGGGTTGTATAGGGGTTGAGTCCAGGTAGAGGCTGTATAGCAGGGGAGAAAGATCAATGACCTCTGCGCCAAGGATGTCGTGCATCCACTCTACATTTTGGTCGTTTTCGTATATGTTGAATGTGCAAGTTGTGTAGGCAAGGTAGCCTCCGGGTGCAAGGGCCGGCCAAATATCCCCAAGAATCCGCTTTTGGCGGGCGGCAGAGTTTTGTACGTTTTCGGGTGACCACTCTTTGATTGCAGAGGGGTCTTTCCGGAACATTCCTTCTCCTGAGCATGGGGCATCTACCAAAATGAAATGGAACAAGTTGTTGTTTTGCAGGGTGTGTGAGCAAATGTCGCGGGCATCGAAGCTGATGACTTTTGCATTGTGGTTGCCCCATTTCAAAATGTTTTCACGCAAAGGTGCAACCCTGCTTTTGATCACTTCGTTGGCGGTGAAAGTGCTGCCTTGTGGTAGCATCGAAATCAAATGGGTGCTTTTGCCACCCGGTGCGGCACAGAGATCCAGTACGTTTAAATTTCCTTTACCAGGCAGAGGGTCCGGGAGGTTCAACCAGCCCATTCCGGCAGGAGGGGAGGTGCTATTAGTATGTCCGGAGTTGTGGAGAGAGGTGGTGCTATTAGTTTGCCCGGTGTTTTGGAGAGGGGTGGTGCTGTATGGTTGTGCTGGGTTTGATGGGGTGTTGGTGGTGTTGTTAATTTGCCCGGTGTTATGTCCGGTGTTATGCCCGATGTTATGTCCGGTGTTATGCTTTGGGTTATGCTGTTGCTGGGGGTTGAGCAGGGGTTGCAGGATTTGGAGGAACATGGATGAAGCTTCCTGCACATAATAAGCTCCTGCATGTAGAGTGGGGTCTTCGGTAAAGTCGGGTCTGTGATTGAGGTAATAACCGTTGGGGCACCAAGGGACTTGTTGTTGTTCAAGTGCGTTATTTACTGCAGAGGGAATGTTGCGGGGGACTGGTTTGGCGGGGTTGAGACGGATTGAGAGTTGGGGTGGGGTGTTGAAGAGTGCGTGGGCAATTTTTGGTGCCAGTTGCCGGCCGGCTGCCTGTTGCAGGTATTCAAGGAATTTGACGGCAGAGTCTTTGTCTTTGAATTTGCCGGTGACATGATTGTCGGGTTGTTGCCGGAGTTTGTCGTGGTCAGGTGAGATTATGTTGGTTTGTGTGTTGTCGTGGTCAGGTGTGATGCCGTTGGTTTGTGTGTTGTCGTGGTCAGGTGAAATTGCATTGGTTTGTGTGATGCCGTTGTTTTGCGAGTTGGTTGTTGTTGTGAGGTCTGTTGTTGTTGCGAGGTCTGTTGTTGTTGCGTGGTGTGGTGATCCGGCTTTTTTGTGTTTGCCGGGTGTTGATTGGTTGGTGGGAAGTTGCTTGCGCATTTGTTGGTTGTGCAGATTTATTTGGACAGCCAGTCGAGGGCCGCTTTTTCTGTATAGAAAACCTCTACTTCAAAGCGTGGGTCTTTTACCTTGTTTTTGTATGCCATTGTGAATGCAGTGTTTTTTGGACTGGTCACCACAAATGCCTGTTTGAATGTGTTGAAATGTTCCAGAACAGTTTGTATTATGAGATCCATGTTTGCGGCTTCGTTCAATTCGAATGCAGGAGGTGCATCTTGTGCAACAACCATCAATTTAAGGTCTTTGGGAGTATCCGGCCCGGCAATGAGCATCCCCAGCTGCATTCCGATATCTTCCTGGGTGAATCCTGGTTTTTCCCTTTGTACAAAAATCTCTTTGCCCTCTATATTAATCTTTTCCATTTTCCGTTGAATTTGTTGATATTTTGCAATTGGCCACTAAACATTAGCCACTAGCCACTAACCACTAACCAATTAAATGCAGCGATCCCTTTTGGATTAAACTCACAGGAATTCAATCCCTGGAGTAGTTTGAAGAGCGGAATATTTCGGTTGAGTAGTTTGCACCCCATAAATCGTAGCGGTTGAACTGTTCAATGAGCTTGAGCTGGAAGCGAGGCCAGTTTTTCTTTTGAGAGTTGCTCCAGTAAACCTCTGCAATGGCACTCATTCTTGGAAACAAACCATATTCTAGACGTTGGCGGTGAGGAAAATATTCTGTCCACATGCAACCTTGCCCGCCAAGTATGTTTTGGGCAACCGAAGCCGGTGTATCCTCTGGAACAGGTTCGAAATTGTATACATCATCTACCCTTACCAGCCATTGGCGGTGGCAAAGGGAGTCTTCGTTCTCCTTTTGTGCTACATTGAAATAACTTTGACGCATAGGGGTCAATATGGCCTTGTGGCCCTGTGCTGCAGCTTTGAGACCGTTCTCTGCATTCCTCCAGCTCATTACAATTGCCCCATCTACCAAACCATCGTCCAGCATCTCGTCCCAGCCAATGAATTTGCGCCCGCGTGAATGGACTATGTCTGCTATCCTTTGGGCAAAGTATTTTTGAAGAGCGTTTTCGTCTTCGATACCATTCTCCTTCATGTATTGTTGGGTTTGAGGGGACTCTTCCCACCACTTTTTGGCACATTCGTCGGCACCTATGTGTATGTATTGCCCGGGGAACACATCCATGAGTTCGTTAAAGACATCTTCCAGGAATTCAAAGACTTGGCTTGAAGGTGCAAGCACATTGTTCTGGCGGTTGTAGATTCCCCATGTAATTGCCGGTTCCTTGGGAATGTCCGGGGTGGTGCTGAATTGCGGGTATGTGGCAAGGATGGCCATGGAGTGTCCGGGAACATCTATCTCGGGGACAATGGTAATGTAGCGTTGGGCTGCATATTCGATTACCTCTTCCATCTGCTCTATGGTGTAGTATCCGCCGTAACGGGTGCTGTCCACTCCTGTACCGGGGAAAATGCCGATGATTGTTCCGGCCCTCCAGGAGCCGATTTCATTGAGCTTAGGGTGGCTTTTGCTCTCCATCCTCCAACCTTGGTCGTCTGTAAGGTGCCAATGGAAATAGTTCATCTTGTGCTGGGCAAGGTAGTCTATGTACTGTTTGATGTAATCTACCGAATAGATGTGTCTTACAACATCCAGATGCATCCCACGGTATTCAAACCTTGGGTAGTCCAGTACTGTTATTTCCTGAATAGTCAAATTGCCAATACCTGTTGCAGAGAGCGGCTGTTCCGGCTTTTGGCCATTGGTTAATGTTGGTAGCAACTGGACCAGGGATTGTGTTGCGTAGAAAAGTCCCTGCGGGTTTGCTCCATAAAGGGTTGCTTTTCCGTTATTCACCTTCATGAAATAGGCCCCTTCCTTTGCAAGGTCAGCCGGTTCGTATCCATATTCCGGAAGGCCCTGTACAGTTTTATCCAATTTTGAAATGGTGAACTCGATTATGGAGCTCTTTTTCCCTTTTTTGATTTTTTTGTCAATCTCTTTTTGGGAGCTGACAATCTGTACCTCAATACCGTAATATTTGAGCAGGTAGTTTTTGAAAAAGCTTGCAGAGTTTTGCTGCTCCTTTCCGGTTGCCAGCAGCAGGGTGTTTTGAGAGACCACTGCTCCGGTACCGCATCCTGCCTCTGCCACCTGGGGTTCCGGTATGATGGAGTGCTTGAGGTGACCCTGGTGCTCCTTGTGACATGAGTTTGCAGTTGTAGTGTATAGTATGCTCATTGCTATTGTCAGTAGTAGGGAGGGAATTTTCATTTTCTTTGGTTTTTGAATTTGACGTTCTATGGTAAACTGGTTGTCAAAGGGTCTTTGCCCCAAAGTGTGGCAGCACGTTGTGCTATTGCGCAGGAAAGACTCCCATTGTGTTTTCCAGTTGGTCAGTTATCTTGTCCACAACCTCCTGTAGTTTGCCCCCAAGCATCATCTTGTACATGCCGGAGAGTTCGGTTTCCAAAGTCAATTGGAACTGTGTGGTGCTTGTGGAAATCTCTTGGAGATTGACTGTGAGGTCAAAGTTTATTGGAGTGGAACCGTACTGGGAGTAACGTATTTTGTTGAATGGCCTCCTTTCTGTGACCTCCATACCCAGTTCAAACCCTTGAACTTTGGCAATGATGTTGTTTGGTGTTGCCTGCAGGTCGGCTTTGGATGTTATTTCCGGAGGCAGGTTGCGGGTAAAGTTTGTAAGGTCAGAGAATACTGAGTACAATACCTCTGACGGGCGTGCAATCCTTACTGTGCGTCCCTCTATTATTGTGTTGGCCATATGTTTGTCGTTTTACTGGCAAATTGGTTTATTGCCTCCAGGTGTCGGGGCGGTAACGCCACTCTTCCAAGGTTTCTATATCTTGTTTTTGTATGTAGTTGCACTCCACTGCTTCGTTGATGAGTGTCTCGTAGTTGCTGAGTGTCCTGAGTTCCAGGTTGGAATATTCGAAAGACCTGCGGGCCTTGTTGAAGTTGTATGAGAATATGGCTACCATTCCAAGCACATTTGCACCGGCATTGCTCAGGCACTCTGCTGCAGAGAGGGAACTCTGCCCGGTAGAGATTAGGTCCTCTACAACCACAACATTGGCGTTTGGCGGCAGGTAACCCTCTATCTGGGCTCCTGTGCCGTGGTCTTTTGGTTTGGGGCGGACATATACGAATGGTTTGTCCAGTTCCTGTGCAACAAGTGCTCCCCAGGCAATTGCCCCGGTTGCCACACCGGCTATGACATCTGCTTGGGAATAGTTGTTTTTAATGATTCGTGCCAGGCTCTTATATACTAATGTGCGGGCTTTCGGGTATGACAGGATTTTGCGGTTGTCGCAGTAGATTGGAGATTTCCAGCCCGAAGCCCATGTGAAAGGTTTTTCTACATTGAGCATCACTGCCTTGATATCCAATAGTTGCTTTGCAATTGTTTTTTCTATTGACTCCATAAAATTTAAAAGTATCTTTGCGCAAAGATAGTAAAACAATTCTTTTTGATGTATAACATTTTCTTTGGCAGCCGTCGTGTGGCTGTCTGCAGCAACCCGGAGCTGCCTGCAAGCGATCCGGATGCGGTTTTATACAGCCCTGGTTCTTTTCCGGATCTGGCCAACCTGCCACATCTTTTTTTCCAGACAACAGGTATAAACACATTGTATATACCCACTTTGAATGAGGAATCTGCATTCAGGCAGCTATGTACAAGCCTCAACAAGATCAATGCCGGAGGGGGGCTTGTCACCAACAAAAAGGGTGAGGTGCTTGTGATTTTCCGTTATGGCAAATGGGATTTGCCCAAGGGTACCCAGGAGCCTGCAGAGGATATAAGGTATTCTGCAATCAGGGAGGTTTCCGAGGAGTGTGGGCTGGATATGGGGTCTCTGGAAATCAAGGAGCATATATGTGACACATACCATGCATTTGAGAGGGACAACCGCCACAACCTCAAGTATACCAAATGGTACAGGATGGAGTTTTCGGGAGATGATTTGAATACAATTCCGCAGGCATCCGAAAACATAGAGCAGGCCCTTTGGGTGGAGCCTGCCGGTTTGGATTCTTATTTGTCCAATACATATCCCTCCATAAAGGAGGTATTCAAAAGATCAGGATTTAAGTTTACGGGTATGAAAGGGCGGTAACGCCGGTATAAAGCAACCGGTAACGTCATTTTAAAGCGACCAGTAACGCAGTTCCTTTATGGTCTCTTTGAAAACGCCGCGAAGGTCCACCACCAGCCCTTTGGGGTCGAGCAGCTCCTTGAAGTCGTTTTCGGTCATCTTGACGTAATCTTTGTGGGCAACCGCAACAATTACAGCGTGGTATTTGCCTCCTGGTTTCGGGAGCATCTTGATTTGGTACTCCTCTTCCACTGCATGCGGGTCTGCATGCGGGTCAACCACATCCACCGCTACCCTGAAGCTCTGCAATTCCCTCACAATGTCAACCACTTTTGAGTTGCGTATATCGGATACATTCTCTTTGTAGGTAACCCCCAATATAAGAACTTTGGCCCTAAGCAGAGGTAAGTCATTGGAAAGCAATTTTTTGACTGTTTGTTTTGCTATATAGCCACCCATGGAGTCGTTCACGAACCTGCCGGAGGCAATCATTTGCGGGTGGTATTTGAGTTCACTTGCTTTGTGCACCATGTAATAAGGGTCTACCCCAATGCAATGGCCACCTACAAGCCCGGGGGTGTATGGAACGAAATTCCATTTTGTAGCTGCAGCTTGTATGACGTCGTATGTGTTTATTCCCATTCTGTTGAACAGGATGGAAAGCTCGTTCATAAGGGCTATGTTCACATCCCTCTGTGTGTTTTCTATGATTTTGGCAGCCTCTGCAACCCTGATATCAGGTGCCCTGTGCACTCCTGCAGTAACTACGGATTCGTAAACCTTTGCTGTGGTTTCCAAGGATTCCGAATCACAGGCAGAGACAATCTTGATTGTGTTCTGGAGCGAGTGCTCTGCATCTCCGGGGTTGATCCGCTCGGGAGAGTAGCCGACTTTGAAGTCCCTCCTTACCCTGAGGCCGGATACCCTTTCCAGAAGGGGAACGCACTCTTCGTATGTGCAACCCGGATAGACAGTGCTTTCGTAAATCACGTAATCTCCCGGTTGTATAATGTTTGCAACAGTAAGTGTGGCAGAGAGTAATGGCCTGAGGTCGGGTTTGTTGTATTTGTCAATAGGGGTGGGTACGGCAATCACAAAAAAGCTGGCATCGCGCAACTCCTCTGAGTTTGAGGTGAAGTGGATATCCCTGTTGTGGAAGGATTCCTGCGGGATCTCTTTGCTTGGGTCGATTTTGCTTTGGAGTAGTTTGAGGTTCCTTTGGTTGATGTCGTAACCGATTACCGAAAAGTGTTTTGCAAATTCCAGCGCCAAAGGGAGGCCTACATATCCCAATCCTATTACAGCTAGTTTTATTTTCTTGGAAATTAGTTGATTGTACATGATTTACTTATGTTTCCTTTTTGTTTTGAGTATCGGCAAAGATAATAGAATTAGCTATAAATATGTTATATTTGTAGCTCTATAAAGATATTTTAACATTGGTTTTTTAATGGTTTGGTATGTTCTTTACACCTCTGCTAAGGCAGAGAAAAAGGTGGCGGAGAGGCTAAGGGAAGAGAATGTAGAGGTTTTCCTGCCTCTGCACAGGCAAAAGAGAAGGTGGAGCGACAGGATCAAGGTGGTGGATAAACCACTTTTCGGGTCTTATGTTTTTGTAAAGTGCACAGAATTCAGGCTCAGGGAGTTGCTTTTGGTTTTCGGGGTCTCCAGGATTGTCTATTATTTGGGTCGTCCTGCCAAGGTGCGGGACAGCGAAATTGAAGCTATCAAGGAGTTTTTGCAAATTGCACAGGATAAAGAGATTATTACAAACGGTGACCAGGTGGACATTTTGTGTGGCCCCTTCAAGGACAAGAGTGCCAAGGTGCTTAATGTGGGCAGGGATTTTGCAACATTGGTGTTGGAAGAGCTGGGTGCCAAAATTTACGTACCTTTGTTGGATATAGACAAGAAAAAAACAGAGCAAATACAATAAGCAGATGGATTACAATACCCAAAGATCTAAATTAAAGATGCCGGAATATGGCAGGCATGTTCAGAAAATGATTGAATATGTTGTGGATATACCAGATAAGGAAAAGAGGAACGAACAGATAAAGGCAGTTGTTGGTGTGATGGGTGTGCTGAACCCTCAGTTGAGGGATTTGAACGATTTCAAACACAAATTGTGGGATCATGTGCAAATAATATCTGATTTTGAAATTGATATTGATTCTCCTTATCCCATTCCCACCAAAGAGACCTTCTCTACCAGGCCAAATCCTGTACCGTTGGACAAGTCTCCTTTGAAGGCGGCCCACTACGGGAGGAACATACAAAACATGGTGGATATGATTGCCGGCAAGCCGGATGACGAGCTAAGGCAGAACATGGTGATGGTGCTGGCCTATTACATGAGGCAGCAGTACCTTATCTGGAACAAGGATTCTGTAACCGACCAGGTGATTTTCAGGGATATCAAGGAGTTGTCAGGTGGAAGGATCGTGGTTCCCGAAGATGCAAAGCTTGCTCCTGTGCAACATACCCCTTCGCAGCCGGGTGCCCACCAAGGACACTCTGCACACACTGCCCACAAACAGAATTTCAGGCAATCCAAGAAGAGGCCTTACAAAAGGAAAAACCTTTAATACAATTCTAAAATACTAAAAACCAGAATCATAAAAAACAGATTGAGATGGCAATTTTCAGAGTAGAGGGTGGACATCGGCTTAAGGGGGAGTTGACTCCCCAAGGTGCCAAGAATGAAGCCCTGCAGATACTTTCGGCAGTTTTGCTGACCCGGGAAAAGATGATTGTGAACAATGTTCCTGATATTTTGGATGTCAGGAAACTGATTGAGCTGCTTGTGAGGCTGGGTGTCAAGGCAAAGAAGCTGGATGTATGTGATGATGGCTCTGCCGGTTGTATTTCGCATAGCTGGGAGTTTTGTGCCAAGGATATAGATATGGATTTTGTCCACTCCAGGGAGTTTTGCAATATTTCC
>Ga0334899_1001055_pt1 | contig 28488 bp, 29 predicted proteins | sample GraSluR3_MG_FD_207219 | JGI IMG/M metagenome (GOLD analysis project Ga0334899, IMG submission 207219) | Sludge microbial communities from methane-producing bioreactor in Wageningen University, Netherlands - Granular Sludge_8_08-R3 | ecosystem: Engineered > Bioreactor > Anaerobic > Unclassified ...
TTCGGAGGAACAGCATCAGGCAATGCAGGAGGCACTAGAAAATAATGACTATAATGCCTGGCAAAATTTGCATCAAGGGAAAGGTAGAATTTCTGAAGTCATAAATGAAAGTAACTTTTCTAAATTTGTACAAATGCATCAGCTGAGAATTGAAGGTAAAACTGATGAGGCCAATCAGATAAAATCTGAATTGGGACTAGGACTGAAAAACGGTAGCGGCCGCCAGAATGGCCAACACCAAGGTTACGGAAAAAATAATCAGTAAGTCGAGTGTGTGGGAGGCCAAAGCCGCGCTGCCGCGCGGCTTTGGCCTAACTATCAATCAAAAACTTTTCAAATCTAATCCTTACTGATTTGTATCTGTTATTATCAAATCGCCCTATTACTTAGTTAGTGTTAGTTAGCTTAAACTTAAACTATGAATAATATTAGCCAACAATCTGATGAGCAAGTTGTTGAGCTAGTGAGAACCAAAGATCAGGAAATTTTTTCGGAAATTATTAATCGTTACCAGATAAAACTATTGCGATATGCCACATATTTAACCCAAGATGATTATCTGGCAGCAGACGTGGTTCAAGAAACATTTATTAAAGCTTTTATCAATCTGCAAAGTTTTAATGTCAAAAAACGGTTTTCCAGCTGGATTTATCGAATTGCACATAATCAGGCAATCAATGCCTTAAAAAAACAGAAAAAATACTCACCGATAATTGACAATCTTGATTTCAGTAGCGACCAGGATATAGAAAGCGACTTGCTGCAGTCCGAGCTGAGAGATCAGGTACAGAACTGCCTTGAATATTTACCTATCCTTTATCGAGAACCATTAACTCTCTTTTATTTAGAAAAAAAATCTTATAAAGAAATTAGTGACATCCTGCGAATTCCAACCAAAACAGTCGCCACCAGAATTAGTCGAGCAAAAAAACAAATAAGGGTTATATGCCAAAACCAGTTAAAAAACAAATAAACAGTCAATCAGAATTACCAAATCTGAATGAAACAGTCATGAGCGCTATTAAATCTGGAAAAGTAACCATGAAACCTAAATGGTATTTTTTACTTGGCTCAATTATTAGCACGCTGAGCCTAGTTGGCTTATCAATTGGCGTTGTCTTTGCGATTAATTTAACTCTTTTTCTATTAAAGAGTCATGGTCGTATGACTCAGTGGAAATTGGAATTAATGCTAGCCGGATTTCCCTGGTGGATACCAGTGTTGGCTATATTTGGCATCATACTTGGCATTTGGTTAATGAAAAAATATGACTTTTCTTATCAAAAAAACTTTGCCCTAATTGCAGCATTTTTTGTGGTAGCTATGTTAATTGCCGGCATAATGATTGACTATTTTGGTATCAATGAAAGCTGGTCAAAAAGGGGACCAATGCAGCGATTTTACCAACAATTAAACAACCGTAATGACATTAATCGACCTTGGCAAAAACAGCTTAAGACACCAAAAAGAATAAACTCTCTATATTAATTATCTGCATGCACCAATTATTATTTCTTTTTTTTAGGTTTTAGACTACCATAAATAAAGTGGTAATTATTAGTAAAGTTGGGCGAAGTTTATTAGTTTTAGTGATTATTGGTCTCTTGGCTTCTCCTCTTTGGATTAAGTTTCTTCCCAATGAAGCTCTATTACCTATTATCAATAACATACCTGGTACTGAAAAAGTTCTATGCCAATATCCTGTCAACGTTAGCGGCGAGTCGATGTCGCCAATTGTACAACCTGGTTCGAATCTTGTTTTTGATCGCTGTTATGACCTTTCAGAATTAAACGAGGGACTGCTCATTCTATTTAAAGATGATTCCAGTCTTAGACTTGGTATTATCCGACATATTTTGCCAACTGAACCGCCAATTTTTAAAGTATCTGGAGAAAAATCACCAGATAGATTACAAGATATAACTACAACTAACATAGTAGCTATCGAACCAAGTATTGATACCAGCAAAACAAAATATCAGGCCAAACAAGATCCACAGACATTTGTAATTCATCCTGATGAGTATTTGAATGATTTATACCTAGCTAAAATTCCCAAAAGTTCAGGTATCGAAAATTCAAACTTAGAGCAAACCACTCAATTTTTAATCGATACCGATAAATTTTGTTTCGTTGTTGAACCAATAAAAACTATCAATGAGGTTAGGCTAGAAATCAGTGATGTCGACTCTGAACAAATTATCTTGCTTGGTGAAAATATTATTTTTACAACAGATCCCCAAACCAATATTAATTGTCTAGATTTTGGTAAAAATCAGGGAATGATCAATCTGGACTCTGGTAAATATAGCTTTAATTTTTTCTCAAACCATCAACTTCTACAAAGCATTATTTTTGAAGTGAATTAGTTTTCCATGCATTTTTTCTGGCTTACCAAATTTCAAAAAAACAATCAGCAAATGTAATAAATACTTGACATTTAGTCAAAAATATATTACATTATCTGGTATGAATAAAAAACGTTATCTTCAAATCAGAGCTCTAGTAGCACTATTTGTGGCCACCATGATGGCTATTGCTGTTAGCAATAATAGTTTTCTGCTAGCTTTAACAACTGTGTTAACTGGAATGGCTCTAATGGTTTTGATTCGCTTGCAAGCCAAAATTAAACTGGATGAACGAGAAATTGCTCTCAGAGAAAAGGCTGCCCATTTAACCTATGCTATTTTTGCGCCCACCATTGGCTTGGGAGCAGTCATAATGCTCATTCCAACTCAGGGAGGCTTTGAGGTTTTTTCTAAAGGTGAGTTTTTATACATTGAATCTTTGGGAATGATCTTGGCTTACTTGAGTTTATTTATGATCGTGGTTTATTCGCTTTCCTACTTTTTTTTGAATCGCAAGTATGGAGGCGGCAGCGATGAAAAATAAAATTAGGGTTTTTAGGGCTTTGCACAATTTAACCCAAGAGCAACTAGCAGATAGGGTTGGCGTCACTCGACAAACCGTTAACGCCATAGAAAGCAATAAATATTTACCCTCATTAGGGTTGGCTTTCAAGATCGCTAAATTATTTAATGCCAAAATTGAAGACATTTTTATCGATGAGGAAGGAGACTATGGAAAATAAATCACTAGCCAACCTGGTTATGTACATATCAGCAATCGGTATAAGTATATTTTTACTTTTTTTTGTCATTGGTTGTACTTGGATTGGGTATGAAGTTAAAAATCAATGCCAAAGGGCTCAGCGGGTTTATGATGGAGATTGTGTTGAGGCGTTGATCGCCCAGCTTGACGATGAGAATCAGACTTATCGCAATCGAAATGATGCTGTCTGGGCTTTAGGCCAGTTCGGTGATAGCCGCTCCTTGCCGGTGCTTCAAAAATACTACACCGGCAACATTCCAGATAGAGAACCATTAGATCTAACTTTGAGCCAATATGAGTTAAAAAAAGCAGTTAATTTGGCCAGTGGTGGAACCAATATTGCCGCTACCATTTGGCGCTTAATGATTAAGGAGTATTAAATTTATTGCTTTTAGCTGAGATTTTATGCTAAAAGTAGGCAATGAATATATTAACTGGTGTTTCTGCCAAACTTAAAAATCACCAGTTTAAAATTTTCACTCTATTAATCATATTTTTGTTGGGTTTGTTTTTACGGCTCTATCGACTTGATGCTTCTCCTTATGGCGCTTTGGTCGATGAAATGCACTTTGGTTATCTGGCTTACTCGCTAATCGAAACCGGAGCTGACGAACACGGGCAATCCTGGCCGCTGGTATTTAAAGGCTTTGGTGATTACAAACTACCAATGTATACCTATTTGCTAATTCCGGTTGTAAAATGGCTTGGTTTATCGGTAATCAGTATTCGTCTGCCCTCGGTGTTTTTTGGCAGTCTATTAGCCCTAGGAATATATTCTTTGGCTCGTTCGTTGAGGTTTCCAGTCTGGTCATCAATTTTGGCCGCTTTTTTAACCGCCGTCAGCCCTTGGCCATTTTTCCTAAGTAGATTTGGCTTAGAATCCAATATTGGTCTATTTTTTTGGGTGGTTGGCCTAACTTCATTAATTAAAACGCAAGACAAACAACCTCTCTGGCGATTAATACTACCTGGTTTCATACTTGCCCTAACTTGGTACAGCTACATTGCTTACCGTCCAATTAGTTTAGTTGTTCTGATGGTTTATCTTAGTTACCAATATGTATTTAAAAAAATTAATAAGAAAACCGTCTTGGTTGTGGTAATTTCATTCCTGTTGGCCATTTCGCCAATGTTATTGCCCAGTATAAGCGGGGCAAACACCGCCAGAATCAGCCAGGTTGGAATTCTGGCAGATCAAAGTAGCGTCTCATTGGTTATTGATGAAAAGCGCACTTTTTGTGATTGGTCCTTACCAAAACTTGTTTGCTACGCCAGCTGGAACAAACCCGTTCTGGCGTTTCAAACAGTTGTAAATCGATTTCTAATGATTTTTTCTCCTGAATATTTAGTGGTGAGAGGGGAGGGTCCAGAAAAATACTCAACCGTAGAAGGTTTCGGACAATTCGCTATCCCCTTATATCCATTCTTTTTGCTGGGGTTATTTCAACTCATTGTTGGCAGAAATCATCGACACTCTAACTTTAAAATCCAACCTAAATCCAAGTTCTTAATTCTGTGCGGTTTATTGGTATCTGTCCTACCTAATATCATTGCCAGTGATCCGCAAAAGATTCGTCTGTCAGCTGCTTGGCCATTTTTTGTGCTAATAATCATTACTGGTTTAAATTATGCTTGGTCATTATGGCAACAACGACTATCTCTTTGGCAAAATCCGGTCAAGTGGCTAGTTGTCGTCAAATACCTGCCGGTGCTGGTACTAATAACTTGGTTTACTTTTCAAACCACTCAATACTTTCTGGATTTTTATTTTATTCATACGCAGAAAAACGATAAGCTCTATACTTCATACGTTCGTGATTTAATGCCGTTTTTAGGTCAATATGACAATACGCATCGACTGGTTATCACACCGATGATGTCCGATCCCGTAATGTTTTATGCTTTTTATAATCAGATTAAACCTAAATACTACCAACAAAACGTAAAGTTGGGACCATTAGAGAGTGATGGCTGGCAGCACGCAGTAGCACTGGGTAATTTCCAAGTTGCCAATGCTCAACTACCTGATGTAGCTTGCCAAGCATTATTAAATAATCAACCAACTTTGTTTATCACCGATCAGCAATACAGTCCAAAGTTAAAACCTGTTGATCAATTTACTTCTATGAATGGGGTTCATACTTACGCCTATGTCTACGACGCTTTAGAGTTTGCCAAAAATAACAAGCTAGATTGTGGTTCTGACGTTAGCCAGCATTAATATTTTTTTAAAGAAGTAGGTAAAAACTTTTGCAACTTAGGCCAGTGTTCAAATAAAACAATCCACAATACTAAACCTGAATATAGCGATAATTCGGCCACTTCTGACCAAGAATGCCAAACCCCCCACATAACTCTTAATTGCTGAGCAAAGAAAATAAGAGGAAAAATAAAAAAACCAATCAAGAGTGCTAAAGGTGACAAGAGCTGCCAACTTCTCAATCTGCTATATAACCAAACCGAAAAACCTAAAAGAACCCCCATAAAACTTAAAGATGTATAAGCATAAATAACCAACCATTCGAATAAGTAAAGATTGTGAAAGGTTGTTTCACCCTGACGATTTATCTCCTGAAGCGATTCGCCTGTCTCAAACCCTAAGAGGCGCTGTCCCCAAGAAATCTCATCACCAGCAACTAACGCAAAACCGAACATCATTATGCTGCTGAAAACCAGCCGGTGGTACTTTTTCGTCCTAAAGTGCTGAATCAACACCGGAATCTGGCTGACAAAACCCAAAAATAGTACCCAAAATTGTAAATTCTCAACTAGATGATCTTCCTTAACGATTTCCTTAAAAAAGTTAAGAGGCCATAGGCTCACGCAATAAAAGAGAAGAAAAATAACTAGCGGAGCAATAATTAAAACAACTGCCCAGTGTTTTCGCCACCAAGACAAAGTTTGGTCAATCAGCAAGCTTAATCCCGCTAATACCAATATGTTAGTTAGTTGAGAAAGATTAAGGTGGGTTAGGGTATATACCGCATTAGGATGTTTGTTTGCACCATAAAAAGACAAACCAATAATTATCACAGACAAAACCAGAGCCAGCCCCATCACACCATATTTAGCTAATGGAATATAACGCGCATTCAGTAACCGTCTAAACAACAATTGCATTAAAATGGCCGGAATTAATAACTGAGAAGCTGAAACGCTTAAAAACTTTTGAACAGTTTGTGGACTGCCATAACTATCTAGCGCCAACAAACCAAGAATAATTCCTAAAAAAAATGTTAAAAACCAATCAATATTTTTACCCACCAATAATTTCGACAGCATTTTTTCAGTATAGCAAACAAGATGTCTTTAAAATAAAAAGTTTAAAAATTAGAGTGCGCTTGATCAATAGGATGCGTATACTAAACAGGAAATGATCTTAAACCCACCACAAACGGCTTATAGATATGAGAGAAAGTATCTCAGTAATCTTGCTTCACCCTGGCAAATCGAGAAATCAATTTTGCTTCAATCAAATATGTTTAGCCCAGTTTTTTATCCAAGAGAGGTATGGTCGCTGTATTTTGATACACCAACAAAAGAATATTTCCAACAGAATTTACTTGGCCATCAACGAAGGATAAAAATTAGAGTTCGTTGGTATGAACATCATGGCCAGCTAGATAATTTTCAAATTGAGATCAAACAAAGACTAGGTGAAGTTTTGAAAAAAATAATCTACCCATTTAACATTAAAATTACGTCATTAACATTATCAAATCTAATCAGCCTAGTTCAAGAGCAACTTGAATCGCACCTGCCTGAAAGCAAAGTACTTTTACCAGCTATAGTGAATCATTATCAACGACGATACTATACCTCTAATCAAGTTCCTTATCGCCTTACTATTGATTCAGGCTTAAAATTTGCCACTATTGATAGTTGGCAACAAAACTATGACACTCATCAACTACCATTTACCATTCTTGAAGCGAAATACGCTATAGAACAGGATCTTCATTTAGGTAAAATTTCTCAAAAAATTCCACTTCAGATTAGCAGATCATCAAAATTTGTGATGGGCATGCAGCAGTGTTTTCCCAACAACGTATACTATTAACATTATGATCCTTTACCAAGTCAAAACTCCCAGGTGGAAGTTTTGGTTGGCAGGATTGTTAATGGCAACTCTTTTTGTTTTTGGAATGGTAATTTGGCGACCAAACTGGTTGTTACGATCTATTCTTAATCAGCCAATCTCTGTCACCCCGAGTGAAAATTTCTTTTCCTAACCTATCAAGGTAAGTTTGAGTTCACCGCTAAGGGGTCAAATTCATTACACCCTCGACGGTACAATTCCGACCAGCAATTCTCCTATATATACTCAGCCATTCGATGTTTCCCAAAGTGCAATTTTACAGACAGCAGTGTTTGTTAACGATAACTTACAAACAAATATTCAGTCTCACGATTTTTTCATTAACGCCAAACACAATATGCCGATTGTATCAATTAATTTACCTCCAGAATCACTCTGGGATGATGAGATTGGTATCTATGTTGAGGGTAATCACAAGAACTATCTGCAAACTGGATCTGACTGGGAAAGGTCGGCTTGGATGCGCTGGTATGAACCAGATCACAAGTTGGGTTTTGAACGTCTAATTGGACTTAGATTACACGGCAATGCAATGCGTGGAATGCCACAGAAAGCCTTCCGCATTTATGTGCGGGATGAGCAAGGTAGGGAAGTAAAACTTACTTACCCATTATTTGGTGAAGCTGGCAATCGTCAGCATTCTTCATTCGTCCTACGCAACAGCAGTAGTGATATGGCACATACTTTTATGAGGGATCGTTTGGCGAGTGAGCTAGTTCAGCAAAGCGACTCTAATTTGGATACACAATCAGCTAGACCAGTTGTTCTTTATCTTAACGGCCAGTATTGGGGGTTATATTATTTACGTGAAAGATTTGACGAAACTTATTTCTCGGAAAAATATCAAGTTGATCCTGAATTGTTGTCGATTGTAGAAGTACCGTTAAATAATGCCGAAAAACGCGGTCAAGCTATCTCAGATTCCAAAAAGTCTCAGGCAGATGCCGATCTTTATAATCAACTTTTATCTGATATTCGCAGGTGTCGTGACTGTGTAGATTTCAATCACTTAGATCGTCTAGTCGATACTAACAACTTAATCGATTACTTTCTCTTTGAGTTCTTTTTTGCCAATGCCGACTGGCCATATAACAATACTAAAGCCTGGCGCTATCGTAGCCCAACAAATCAGCCGGTTGAATCGCAACTTCAGCCAGAATTAGACGGCCGGTTTCGCTGGCTTCTTTTTGATGTCGATGTTGGTTTTGGTGCTGGTCGTGATAGTACAGAAAAGATGATTAAGGTGGCAAACAACAACCCTTATACCAACTTTGAAGACCACGCTTTTCCATTTCGGAATATGTTCTTTAACCAAACTTTCCAACAACACTGGCAAGCACGATTAAATGAGTTAACAGCAAATGTATTATCACAGCGTAATCTGGTCCAAACTGCTGAGGCTCTAGCCGCCGAAATTCGTCCGGAGATGTCCCGTCATATTGAAAGGTGGGGTAAAGAAGCGGCTCAAGATGGTGTAGACAGTGTCGATTCTTTAACAGAATGGGAAGTTCAAGTGGAATTGTTAAAAGATTTCTTGCGGACTCGCACTGCTGCTTTCCAAGATCACACTCAAGAGTTTATAAAAAATAGTCACAATATCCCTTAGCCACAACAAAACAAATGCTATACTGATGCGAGTTATGCAACTGGAAACCCTACGTTCATATTTTGAAGTATCGGGATCTTTTGATCCGCAACAAACCTTGATACTAGCGCTGATTTTAATTTTGAGCACTAGCTTGGTTTCTTTGGTGTATTACTACACCGGCAACTCACTATCTAATCGCGGACGCCTCGCAGCAATCTTGCCTTTAATGTCAGTCACCACGATGCTAATTATCTCGATTATTCAATCTTCACTAGCGCTGTCTCTGGGACTAGTAGGTGCTTTATCGATTGTTCGTTTCCGTTCGGCAATTAAAGATCCAGAAGAGCTGGCCTTTATTTTTTTGGCAATTGCCTTGGGTTTGGGTTTTGGTGCCGGCCAACCGATTATTACACTAATCTTTTTGGCTGTTATCTTGCTGTTGGTTTTAGGGCAAGCTGTGTTGCGCCAACCTTTTAGTCGAGTTTTTACTGATCGAGACTCACTTCATCTGGAAATAGTTTTTCAAAAGCCACGGTCACTTAATCAGGTTGTGGAAGAAATGCAACCATATTGTCAAAAAATTACTCTAGTTCGTTTAAATCAAGACGAACAACAGGTTATGATGTTTTTGATTAAACCTCAATCGACGGATGCTTTAGAAAAACTGCAACAACTTTTTCAAACAAAATACAAAGATGCTCGCTTTTCACTTCTGCAGTACCAACCGTTGGTTTAGCTATGTTACAAGATAAATTTTCTTTGAAAAAAGTGTGGTCACGGCAAATTATTTGGCCACTATTTTTAAAATTTTCTTACCTTGGAGTACTACTGATTGGCTTAATTGATGTTCTCATTTATTTTGGAGCTGTTAAAAATAACCTAGGTATTTCTCCTCTTTGCCTAGCTACAATTATTGGTGCAATACATTTAATTATAAGGTTGAAATTTAAACAGTCACTCTCGGAATCATTTGCCAAAATTAATCTGGGGTTTATCGTCCCTGTCCTTGGCATCTTACCAGCCTTCTTGTTTTTATTTGAAGAATATGGTCCTTTGTACCCTAACTATTTTTTCACTAATTTTGGTTTTCACTATTTGGGTATTTTTCCGTTGGCAATAATAGTCGCTCTGTTTGGATTTATTCATGTGGACTTTGCCTGGCTAAAAAGACAAGCTCCCATTGTATATTTTTATAGCTGTCTGGCGATTATGTTCGCTGCTCTTATGACTTACTACATTGAGCCAGAGCTGTACAAAAATTACACAACGGAAGATGGCTTGGTAGAGAATCTGACTGCCATTAGCTACTTTGTGGCTGCCATATTAACCATTCTACTAAGCCGACAACCAAAATACTGGGCCAGATCCCTTTGGCTTCAACGGGCGTTTCAGGGCTTATTTATCCTGGCTGGCGCAGCGCTGATGCTTGTTGGAGCAGAAGAAATTTCTTGGGGACAGCGAATAATCGGTTTTGAAACTCCTGAATCAATTGCTATTATTAATCGACAATCAGAGGTTAATCTTCATAACTCAGAAATTGTTTGGCCATATGTTTATCTGGCTTACTTACTGATCGGTATTTACGGTATGTCTTTATGGTTGGTTAGATGGAGTCTAAGGGATATTCTACCTAAAAAAGACTATTGGAAACGCTTTGTCAATCTAATTACACCTAGCGGCTATCTGTTCTTTAACTTTGCGATGATTACACTCTATGTGTGGTTGCGTGAACACCACGGACCGTGGAAATATCAGGGTTGGGAGGAACTGAGTGAGATTTTCCTAGCAATCGGAATCGTCATACATCTTGGACAACAACTGCGGCAAAAGCGCCTCCTTTCATGATAGAAATTATTTCTTAAGATAATCAGTGTGTTGTTCGAAGCCTTATCTGAATTAATTATTCACAATCAGCTATTTGGGTCGTAGAATACTCGAGTTAAACAATTTGAAAAAATGTTTGGAGGACAGATGGCAACTGAATTGGAAAACAATCAAGAAGCACTGCTAACCTTGGCGAAGCAGAATTTTAAACGTTGGAATGATGCTCTATTAACTAAAAATCCAGAAGAAGTCGCCAGGCTTTACACACCAAACAACTCTTTTTTACCAACCTTGTCACCTGATTTCCACCACGGACATCAAGGAGCAGAAAACTATTTTGAACATTTTTTAGCTAAAAATCCAGAAGGTATTGTGGTTACTGAGTCCGTTCATTATCTTAGCGATAAAGCATATCTTCACAGCGGTTTTTATGATTTTGAGGTTGGTCCTGACGATCAGCGTGAAGTTGTACACGCAAGGTTTACATTTGGCTGGCAATTAATTGACGGTGAGTGGCAGATATTTCATCATCACTCTTCACTAGTACCTACCAAGTAAAAAATCTAATACACCCACCAGTCATAAAAATATATTGCTAAGTGTTCATGTTTAGCTTGGCAAAATAGCTAACTTAGCCTAGTATCAAGATGTGATTAAGCGTCTCTTGATTCGGTTACTCAAAAATAAGTATTTGGCATATTTTGTTATTTTTGCTATAGGTTTGATAGTATATTGGCCATCCTTTAAAAACGATTTTGTCTGGGACGACGAAGAACAGATTGTTTTAAACCAATCCGTGCACAGTCTGGCCAATTGGACGGATTTTTTTGGCGGATCGACCTTTAACTCCGGAGGAAAATCGGCTAGTGGAGGTTTGTATTATAAGCCAGTTATGACGCTTAACTATGCAGTTTTATATAATATTTTTGGACCAAGAGCTGGATTCTTTCATTTGTATCAAACAATAATTCACCTTGTTAATTCTTGCTTATTGTGGTCACTAGTAAAGTGGCTTATTGATCAAAGTATTTACTCATTCAATATTTCACATTTTTCACCATCTGAAAAAAGGAAGGTTTGGCTATTAATTGGTTGGTGGCTTACACTGGTTTTTTTAGTTCATCCACAAAACGTTGAGGCGGTGGCTTATATTGCCAGCTTGCAAGATGTTTTATCATTTTTTTGGGGAATGCTTGCTTTACATTCTGCCTTAAGGTTGCCAAGAACATTTTGGCGATATCTTTTAACTGGCACATTCTTGTTACTAGCCGTTTTATCTAAAGAAACCGGCGGCTTGTTTGTACCCTTAACTTGGTTGGCAACAATTTTTTGGCCGGCTGCTACAGAATCTTCTCATTTAGAGAAACTCAAGCTGCAGACAGATCAAAAAATGTTTGTGCAATCAAAAAAAATCTCTAGAGAAACAGAACTTATTTATGGTGGAATTTTATCAGTAGTAATCGGAATAATTTATGTTTTCTTGAGATTTTATTATGCTGGCTTAGATCTAGCCAGCCACGGACTCTCACCCATTACGCAAATATCACTGCTCGAAAGACTGGCAAGTTTGCCAAAAATTATTTTGTTTTATTTACACACATTTTTTTGGCCCCAACAACTAATTATTGCTCAACATTGGCATGTTGGCAGTTTAGATTGGATAAATTTTTGGCAGCCTCTAATTATAATTTTGACAGGCGCAATCTTGCTTCTCTTTGTTATTTATAGATTTAAACTCTGGCAATCAAGATGTTTTTTGTTTGGTTTGTCTTGGCTACTTCTAGGACTATTGCTTCACTCACATATTTTTCCACTTGATATGACCGTGGCAGATCGCTGGTTTTACTTTTCTATGGTGGGTTTATTAAGCCTACTAGGTCTAGCATTTGGTAAGTTGTTAACATTCAATCGCTGGAAACGCAATCACTTCTGGAAAGTAGGAAAATATGCAGTCTCACTTTTTGCAATTGTAATCATTGTCCTGCTTGGTGTAAGAAGTCAGTATCGAATAAATACTTGGAGAAATAGTTTAACTTTGTATGAAAATGATATAAAAAATAATCCCGACGCTTTTGATTTGAGCAATAATTATGGGGTCGCCTTATATCGAGAGGGAAGAGTAGAAGAAGCTTTGACTGCGTTTAAACACTCACTTGATATTGCTCCTTATTGGTGGACGAACTGGAATAATTACGGGGCCATTATGGAACAGCAGGGTAATAATGAAGAAGCGCGAATGGCTTACCAGAAGGCAATCGATAATGGAAATTATTATCTAGCCTATGAAAACCAGGCCAAATTATTATTGAACACCTCATCCGCCGAGGCAAAAAGCTTCACCAAGGAAGCACTTAATTACTTTCCCTACAACATAACACTCTGGTTTGTCTATCTGTCTAGTTTAGAAGAGCCTGATGAAATTAAAACCGCCTTGCCTATGGCAGAATATTTAGCTAAACAAACTAGATCATCTGACTTCATTAATCTTTATCAGTCACTGCAGCAAGCAGCAACTCCAGAAGCTAAACAAGATTTGCCATAAGCTGTAAATATTGAACTGTACTTTTATGATTTCTTTTTAATCGATATTATTAAACCTGTTTGTCTTTCTCTAAAAAACTCGGTGCCAAGCTGGAAAAAACTTATACAATTTTCTAACCAGAAATTAGCCTTTAACTTACATTCAAAAGTAATTAATGATGTTTCGGTCTGATTGGTCTGATATGAAACGTTTGCTAATTGTTGTTTTATTACTTGGTCTAGCGGGTATAGGGGTTTGGTTAAATCGAACAGAGTTAATTAAACAACCAATTAGCACAACTGAACAACAATACAATAAGAGCAATCAAGATGGATTGTCATCATCGGCAGTTGGCACCAATAGTGCCAGTCCAACTAATGACAACCCTAACACCCCCACAATTATTGCCTCTAATCTTGATACTCCTTGGGGAATAGCTGTTCTTCCAGATGGTAATTTGTTGGTTACCGAGCGACCTGGGAGGGTAAAACTTATTACAACAGAAGGGGCATCGGTAAGTATTCAACTTGTCCAGATCAGTCAAACTGAAGAAATTGGCGAAGGTGGTCTGTTAGGCATTGCTTTAGATCCTAACTTCCTCACCAATAATCAAGTTTATCTTTACTATACCTATAGAGAAAATAGCAATGTCTTTAATCGGGTTTCTAAATTTCTTTTAGCTGACAATGCTCTGACAAATGAGCAGATTGTGGTCGACAAGATACCAGGCTCAAACAACCATAATGGAGGTCGAATAAAATTCGGTCCAGACAATTACTTATACATTGGCACTGGCGATGCAGGGCAAGCAGATTTGGCTCAAGACACAGATTCTCTGGCTGGAAAAATTTTGCGAGTCACATCAAGTGGAGAACCGGCTCCAGGTAATGCACTTGATAATCGAGTTTATTCCTACGGCCATCGAAACGTTCAGGGTTTGGCATGGGATGAGCAGGGCAGATTGTGGGCAACCGAGCACGGAAGATCAGGTATTCAATCAGGTTTTGATGAGTTAAATCTAATTAAAAACGGGAGCAACTACGGCTGGCCGTCGATTCAAGGAGATGAACAAACAGAGCAGATGTTAGCGCCCAAGCTTCACTCGGGATCAAGCACAACTTGGGCACCCTCTGGTTTAGCTTACCTAGATGGATCAGTATTTTTTGGTGGCTTGCGAGGGCAAACTCTTTACCAAGTAAAATTAGATGATTTGTCTATTACCAATCACTTCCAACGCGAATTCGGCCGAATTCGAGAAGTTGTGGCTGGTCCAAATAATAGTTTGTATATCTCAACCAGCAATCAAGATGGTAGAGGCAATCCAGACGAAGAAGATGATAAAATCATCAGGCTTATATTTTAGTATCAGATTGTATCGAAGTACTTACATTTTTCTATAAATGCATATCAGTTTCTAACAAATTATTACATTTTTTGAACTTTTGAATTTAGCGGTTCATCACTGACAATAAAAACAATGCTTGCGCGCAAATACTTTATAAATCACAATAAACATTACAACAAAACAATTATTGGTTAACTTATCAAGACAAGAAGGAGAGCTGTGAACAAACATAAAGATCAAATTATTACCACCTTGTCCATCTCAATTTTATTTCTCACAGCAATAGTAAGCTGGAATATGACTGCTTGGCTACTGTTAGTAGCTATTTCCACATTGTTACTTGCCTGGTATTTCTTGGTTAAGTAAAAACTTGAAACTACTAGAATTGATTTTATTTAGGACCAACAATTTTTATGTTCTTGTCTAAAAAATCAGTGTGGTTTGTCCGTTTAAATTCCCAAAACTCAAGTGGTACCGGAATTTTCCCTGATCCATTTGGAGCATCGATAACATAAGTTGGATAAGCGATACCAGAAAGTCTTTTTCTTAGCTCGGTCATAATGGCAACTTCCTTTTTGAAAGACACCATAAAATGTTCCACACCAATCGTGGGATCGCAGCGATAAATATAATAGGGACGAACACCTAGCATCGGCAGTTCAGAAAACAAGTTATACAAAACCTCCACATCATCATTGATTCCCTTAAGAAAAACCGATTGAGATAACAAGATGGCACCGGTATCCTTGATTGCTTTGACGGTTTTTCTGGTAATTGGCGTCAACTCGTCAGGATGTTCGAAGTGTATAGAAACATAAAGAGCTTGTTTGGAAATCGAGCGAAAAGTTTTTAAAAGTTGAGGTGTGATCAAAGTTGGATTAGCCACCGGGGTTCGAGTGTGCACCCTGATAATCTTGATCTGCGGAAGTTTTTTAATCTTGTTAATGGCTGCTATTAACAATCGAGGTACCGTTACAGGATCACCACCAGAAAAAATAACCTCATTAATGTCTTGATGACTTTCTAAATAACTAACCATTGCCTCGATATCTTCAAGTGTTATGTTACCGGCTTCGATGTCTGAAACTCTTCGCCTTCTGGTACAAAAGCGACAATAAGCCGCACAAGTCATTGTTAACAAAACCAACACGCGACTGGGATATTTGTGAACCAAACCCCTGGTTACAGCGTGGGCATCTTCTAAAAGAGGATCAACCAAGGACTGACTGGTGGGTCTAGTTTCTTCAGCAGAGGGATAAAACTCTCTTCTTACTGCTGGTGAATGCTTTGCCAATTCTTCTAAGTGCGGCGAAACTTTAAAAACTAAGCCACCCAAAGGGTCATAGTCTAGATTATTGTTTAACTTTTTTTGGCGATTTGCCGGATTTTTTTTCATAACTATTGGTTTAAACGATTTTTAATCGCCAGTCAAATACCAATTTAAATCAATGTAAATTAGGCGCCAGGGCAAAGCCCTGGCGCCTAATCAATTTCAACTAGTTTAATGGCTGAAACTTAAAGGCTTGTTTAGTAGTCTCGACGACCACCGCCACGATTGCCACGACCACCACCGGATCGATTATTATCTCGATCACGCCAGCTGCCGCCACGACCGCTGCCGCCACCGCGGTTAAAACCGCCCTGGCCGCCACGAGGACGATCCTCTTTTGGCTTGGCAATGTTTACTTTGATGACACGACCATCAAGCTCTTGCTCATTTAACTGTTCAATTGCTTGATTGGCTTCTTCTTCAGAGCTCATCTCCACAAAACCAAATCCTCTGGATCTACCTGAGAATTTATCCTTTATAACTGTCGCCGATACAACCGTACCAACTTTGGCAAAAAATGCCGATAGTGATTCATCAGTCGTATCCCACGACAGACTACCCACGAATAACTTAACTGACATATGGGTTTACTCCCTCTTTCTTTTTTCCGCTTCACCGATGACCTAGTTAACTGACTAACTGCCGAAATCAAAACTTGAAAAGTATTTAAAGTAAACCCATCAGTTATCTATTCAGTAGTGAAACTTTTGAGGGATTATTATAGCAGGTTTTTTCAAATTACAAGTGCTAAATTATATTTTTTACCAATCTTTTTAGCTATTTACTAATTTGATATAGAAACGCCAGCAAACTTTCATTCTACTTACCAATCACTTGACAATTTATTACTAAATTTTTTACAGTGCACCAAAGTCTGGCTAACCAAAGCTGAGGAGAACAAGCAATGATTATGAGGCAGAGCACTGCTCAAGTAACTGAACAACTAGTAAAAATTCGCCAACAAATTGATCAGCTAGACCTTCCAATCTCAGCTTTTGCCGGCATCTGTTTTAACCATAAGCGATTCTACTTGTCCGAAAACAGCGCCGTTCATCAAAGCCACCACCAGTACCATTTTTCTCCTGAAAACACCAATAGCTTCATCCACAGTCGCTTCAGGCGTCATTCTAAAGGTCATAACCTAAAGTTTTTAGCCTGTGCTTTTAATCAACCACAAGCAGACGATCAAATTATGTCTAAGCTTTGGTTGTCTGATGATATTGTTCCTATCGCCAGTCAACGCAAACAAACTAATTGTCAAAGTGATGTTCAAAAGTTAGCTAGAGTTGCTCAACAATCTTTTCAGGACAATGGTGTAGTTAAGATAGATATTGCAAAAAATCGTTTACTTAACCCAGCTTGGTTGGTAACCCTGGCTGATTATAAAAGAAAAACACCTAGTTCAACTTTCAGAAAACTTCTTAAAGAGGTAAAGCAATTTAAAGGCAAAACTATTAGTTTCATTAGCGCTACACCTCAGGGTGGGGGAGTATCAATTATGAGGCATGCTCTTATTAGGCTTTATCGATTAATGGGAGTGAAGGCTAACTGGTATGTGCTAACAGAATCCCCAGAAGCTTTCCAGGTAACCAAAACAAAATTCCACAACATTTTGCAAGCGGTTGCCAATAAAAATATCCAGCTGTCAAATAAGGACAAGGAGATTTACCGAGGCTGGATCAAGGATAATGCCGAAATTTTCAGTCCGGTTTTTAAGACCAGTGATGTCATTGTTATTGACGATCCACAACCATCCGGGTTAGTGCCTTATATTAAGAAAACCAATCCAAATGCCAAGATTATTTATCGTTCACATATTCAAATTGAATCTCACTTAACAGATAAACCTGAAACCGCCCAAGCTAAAACTTGGGATTTTATTTGGAATAACATCAAAAATTGCGATCTATATATTTCGCATCCTGTTGAAGAATTTATCCCTAAACAAATTCCTGAGGAAAAAACCGTTCTTATGCCACCAACTACCGATCCTTTAGATGGTCTTAACAAGTCATTAACAAACAGGCAAATGAATTATTACTTGAAATTGTTTAATAAATTACTGCTCGAAAGCAACCAAACGCCCTTGGATTTAAAAAGACCATACATTATTCAAAATGCTCGCTTTGATCCTTCAAAGGGTATTCCTGATACCATCGAGGCATTTTCGCATTTAATGAAGGCTTATTCCCTTGATGATCCCCAGCGACCACAATTGGTTATCGTAGGTCATAGTTCGGTAGATGATCCTGATGGAATTCCGATTTATAACCTGACGCTTAATCTAATTCACGAAAATTATCCCGATCTAACTGACGATATAAAAGTGGTTCGATTGCCCCATATCGACCAACTCTCTAATGCCTTGGTTAGAAGAAGCAAAATTGTCCTGCAGCTATCGCATAAAGAAGGGTTTGAGTTTAAAGTCACCGAAGCCTTAATGAAGGGTAGACCAGTGATTGCTTATAGAGCTGGCGGTATTCCTCTCCAGATCGAACATAATAAAAGCGGCTTTTTAGTTGATAAAGTGGGCGACACAACTCAGGTAGCCAGACATCTTCACTCGCTCCTATCAAATAAAAACTTATATCAAAAGATGTCACAACAGGCTAGAAAATTAGCTCGCAAAGATTTGCTAACACCAACCAATGCTCTCAACTGGCTATTTCTGGCTAATAGGGTATTAGCAGATGGTGCTTTTGAGGGAAATAGACGTCACATTAATGAATTAATTAGCTCCAGCAAGTAAAAATTAAAAATTGAATAAATTTAGCAAAATATTGTCAATAACTTATTGCCATTTTTTTAACCACCATAAAAGATAATATTTTTACTTGGACAAAACTACTACCTCCAAAACATCAGGCAAACAGGTGTATCTCTCTAATTCAACAGACTCTCCAAACAAAGACAGTTCGTAATAACTGGTTGAACCGTGCTGATAATCTCCCTCTTCCAAAACGACTGCCATCAGTTCGGCTGGCTCAAACTTTTCAATCTCCTTGACATCACAACCAGAAAATTTCATAAAGTAACGATGCTCAGGCCCATTATGATAGGGGTGTAAACTCGATTGCACACTAACATAAATAGGTTGCTGATATTTATCACAAAAATCTGTATAACAAGCCAGCAAATCAGAGGGTGACCTACCGACTGGTTCAAAATATTGATCAGTAAATTTTGGTTGTAACCAATAAACAGAAGCAATAATTAAAATAATTACACCCACTTTCTTAGGTAAAAGTGCTACTAAAAACAAAAGTACAGTTAAGGCACCAAAGACGTAATGAGGGTGAATCGGCACCGGTGCTAAAAAAGTAAGGGTTAAAGAAATAACTGTTAAAGCCAGAATTACAAAAACTTTTTTTGCAAAATTATATTGGCGATTTGATCGATACTGACAATATGCTCTAATTGCTAAAACAAGTAAGAAGACCAAAACAACAACTGCCAACCAAGAGGAAGTGCTAAATACATAATTTGCTAAAGCGGAAATTTTTGTAGTTAGCTCAGTACCTAAATGCTCGGTTTTTGGCTGAAACAGCAACATCTTAGTAAGTAAAAACTGGTGTCGAATCTCAAAGACAATGGTTGGCAAATTAACAACGACCAATGACAAAATGAAAAAGGGTATTTGATATTTAAAAAACTTTTTCCAACTAATTATTTTGAGCCAGGGAGTTAAAGCCAACATCGATAAAACCAAGGGAGCCGCTGAATAAGAAAAGGCAGTTGCTAAAGCACTAAAAAAAGACCAGGCCAGCAGTTTCTTAGATGACCACCTATCAATAAGCGATAGCCAAATAAAAACTGCCGCTACTAAGCTAGGCAGAACAAAAGTTGGATTCCAAACATATCGATTCTGAATTACAACTTGAGGGTGAACAGTCGTGAAAAGAAAAATAAGCCCCAAAATCCATTTGTCCTTGTTGTTTTTAAGCCAGCGCCAACCAATTAAAAAACTCAAAACGTAGACAAACAATCCAGTGTAAATAGTGGAGTAGGCCGATTGACCACTTAATACATATCCAGGAAAAAGTAAGTAGAAATAAATTGCACTTTGATTGAAGGGTAGGGCGCTGGTTTGTGGACCCAACAAAGGAGGCTTGCCTGTTTGGTACCAATTTAAAAGCTCCCAGAAGTCACGACCAATATCATTATAGAACTGAATTGATGTAGTTATTCGATATAGTCTGAACCAAAAAAAAAGACTTAACGAGAAGAGAAAAAATACTGCCAGCCGCACTTTATACTGCTGGCAAAAACCCACCAGCCAGGACCAGAATATAGAAAAAAAATTTGATTTAAACATCTTAAACCTTCAGAGAGTATAGCTAACTGACAATGCTATACTCAAGTGTTTCATAATATTGATAATTAAGAAGCCTAACTTATGACTAAGCAGACTAAGAAACCGCTGATTAAATCACTTGAGCCATCACCTGATGTTAAGGACGTAAAATTACAGGTTAATAGCATCTCTAAAAATCCAAGACCAAAATTAACAATTAAATTAGTCCTAGCTGTTATTTTTGGCTTACTAGCTGGCGGACTGGTATTCTTGCTTATTTTTTTAACTACTTCATTTAATAAAATATTTATTTCCAATCAAAACCAACCTGAGAATTCAACTAGCGTCGAACAAACTGAACAAATTGAAGAAAAATCACCCGTTACCACCATCGCCCTACTAGGTTATGGCGGCGGTACTCACGCGGGCGGCAATTTGACCGATACCATCATCGTTGCCCGTCTAAATGAAGAAACTAAAACAATAACCTTAATCTCAATTCCCCGGGATCTGTGGGTTAATATGCAGCTAGCGGATAATGAACAATTAAGTGGGAAGATTAATTTGGCATATCAGGTTGGTCGTGACGATAAAAGTTACCCCAATAAGTCAGCTCGCTTCGCTGGCGAAGCTGGCGGCGGCCAGCTGGCTAAAGAAACCATCACAACCGTAATTGGCTGGCCAGTAGATTACTACGCAGCCGTAAGCTTCCAAGGCTTTACCAGGGCTATTGATATCCTGGGCGGAGTTGATGTCAACGTAACTAATGCTTTTATTGACGACTGGTATCCCCTTGAGGGAGAAGAAGATAATCCTTGTGATAAAACAGATGAAGAGATAGCCAGTCTCACTGCAACTATGTCTGGCTTTTTATTGGAGCAACAGTTTCCTTGTCGATATGAATCCTTGCATTTTAATCAAGGTAAAACACATATGGATGGTATAACGGCACTTAAGTATGTTCGCTCCAGGCACTCAAACCAGTCTGGTAATGATTTTGCTAGATCAGATCGGCAAAAAAGTTTGATCATCGCGGTTAAAAATAAAATCTTGAGTATAAGTTTCTTACCAAGATTAATTCCCTTTATTGAAAACATCGCAAATGAAGTTAAAACAGATATTCCTTGGGATCTGCTGTTAGAAACAGCTAAAAAACCAGAAGAATTAAGTGATTATTCAATTACCAGTTTGTCGATTAACGACCAGAACGCATTAAAAGAAGCTCGAATTAACGGCCAATTTGCCTTAATTGTTGATGAAGCAAAAATTCTCGAAAACAACTCGACTTTACAAACTCTTAGCGACTCTGCGACATCGACTAGTTCTGGCAACGCCATTGATTCAGCCAGTGTAACTTCTAACTGGACAATTTTGCATAACTGGCTACAACAGCAGATTTCCGAGATCGAAGCAGCTACTGCCGCAGCCAATCTTGAATAAAATAAAAATCTACTAAAAAGTAAATCACATTGTTGATTTAGTAAAAGTTCTAGCACTTATCTTACTAAATTTTTACTCCCGTCGAAAATAATGCTCCTTGTTATGTCAAACAATCTCAAAATTTTATTGCTAATTTTTTTGGTTGTCGCCGGCGGGCTGGTTTTGGCTCAGGCGTTACAAGAAGAATCAAGCAACGGTTCAACCGCATCACCAACCATTGCCACCACACCGCCGGCGACAACCAATATTTCTACTCCAACAACTGACGCTATGGATCCAAACAACAACACCGAATTTATAATGACCGAGAACGAGTCTGTTAAAACAATTGTTGTCATGGCTGCTAATTATGTCTACACTCCTTCAGAAATCAGAGTTAAACAAGGCGAAAGAGTAGAGATCAAGCTGGAAATCCAGGAGGGGATGCATGATTTTGTAATCGATGAACTTGATGTAAAAACACAAGTGCTAACCGCTGGCCAAACCGAGACCGTTACGCTCGACACTAGCCAGTCAGGCGAATATGAGTTTTACTGCAGCGTTGGCAACCATCGACAAATGGGAATGGTTGGCAAATTAATTGTTGAGTAACTTATAAAAAAGTTACTGCAGCACTAAATTCGATTTGCCTTGATTAATTTCTTAAATACCACCTGTTTCTGATTGAGACTAACTTTAATTAGGGTATACTGAGTTGTATGAAAAAAATTGTTGTTTTATCTTTTTTGCTTTTAATAATTGGTTTGCCACTCTTAGGATTACTCTCGATGTCGGTTTTAGAACTTCGCCATCAAGCAAATCCTCAGACTCAAATGCCAAGTACTTCCACAATGCGAGCCGAGTCTTTTCTGGCAGAAGATGTAGACAGCAAGCCCTTACCAAACAGCTATGGACCTCAAGCCGGAGTTGCGGTTGGTTTTGGTAATGATGGTAATACTATGATCTTGCCTGAACCAGCTCCAGACAGCGGCTTTGTGATGTCCGAAAATCGCCTTATCGTTAAAACCGCCAATCTAAACTTAACAGCCGAAAATACCAGAAATATGGTCAACAAAATTAATGAATTTGTTGGCACAATTGATGGCTTAGTTACCAATTCTAATATTTATGAGACTAGTATGACTGGAGGGGACATTCACGCCAGTCTAACTGTTCGTATCCCAGTCGATAGGCTTGATGAAGCCTTGAACCACATTCGCGACCTTGCAGTTAAAGTTACTCACGAGTCGGTTTCTGCTAGTGATCAGACTGAGCGAATAGTAGATATCGACGCTCAATTAAGAAATCTGCAAGCCTCTGAATCGCGCCTTCTTACCTTGATGGAAGAAGCTGAAACTGTTGGGGAAACTCTTCAGGTACAACGTGAATTGAGCCAAACTAGAACTCAAATTGAAAGACTCACGGCGCAAAAAACAAATCTGGAAAGCTCAGAAGCTATGGCTGTTATCCAGATTGAGATTGCTACCCAAGAATCTGCCTTGCCAATTGTTGATCCAGAACGTGACTCTATTTGGGAAGAAATTAAAATCTCGGTTCGCAATACCATTAATCTGTATCAGGAACTTCTGATTGTGGGATTGAAAACCATAATTATTTTATCTCCAATTCTCGCAATCGGAGCAGTGATCTGGTTTATTAGGCGACTTAAAGCCAAAAAAGTTAAGCCCCTTGATTCTGCTTAACACCAAATATTACAAAGAGATAATTTCTTGGCTTGATTAGAAAGTGAAACAATCCATTGTTGGGTTATGTCTCAAATTAAATCGGCAGGTATTCAAAAAAACCAATTTCAACAAACAAAAATCATCTTATTTGATTTTGATGGGACATTAGCCGACTCCATCTTAAATCAATTAGAAATTTATAATTTCCTGGCAAAAAAATATGGTGGCACAATCATTCGACAAGATGAAATTTCCAAGTTGCGCGACTATAGCGTTAGGCAACTTATCAATCGGATGAAAATACCATGGTGGAGATTACCACAATTGCTATCAGAAGCCAGAGAGCTTTTAAAAACTAAGCCTATTCCACCCATAGTTGCTGATATCGATAAAGTGATAATGAATCTATACCAACATAATTATCAGCTAGGTATCGTTACCTCTAATTCTGGCGAGTACGTACAAGAGTTTTTAAATCAACACAAATTATTAAGCTATTTTTCATTTATCTCTTCAGAGCCAGATTTATTTAAAAAGAATGAAAAACTTATTAAGTTGGTAAAACAAAATAACTGGCTAAAATCGGAAGTTGTTTATATAGGCGACGAAGTTAGAGACGCTCAGGCTGCCAAGAAAGCCGGAGTCTGTTTTGTTGGCGTTAGTTGGGGTTTAAACTCTTTTAAAACCTTACTACAAACCTCGGCAGTTAAAGTTGTTAAGCAACCGATTGAGTTAAACAAACTTTTTTGAGTAAATTTCTTATTATTTTGTTACGAATGGTAGCGTATACTAAACAAAAAGGATATTTATGGCTAAAGAAAGTAGCGCTAAAAAAAATACCGGTATGGCTGTAGTTGCTTATCTATTATTCTTTGTTCCACTACTTACCGATGCTAAAAATGATCCATTTGTCAAATTTCACGTTAAGCAAGCAATTATTTTATTAATTGGTTGGTTGGTTTCGGTGATTATTGGCCAGGTACCTGTATTGGGTTGGACGATCAGTTTTGTCATGGGAGTTGGAATATTAATTCTCTTGCTAATGGGAATTATTAACGCTCTTAATGGAGAAGAGAAGCCTCTGCCAATTATTGGTCAATACGCCGAAAAGTTAAATTTCTAGTCAGAACCAAAAATTGCTTGAGTTTTTACCCCTGTAAAATTAGACAGGTAAGTTCGGTTGGTGCAAATGGGAGTTTATATGAAGAATTCTGCCAAACTTGGGAAGTTTGTAGTTACTTTTCCCAATTCCACCGAATTTCATCAGCTAAAAAGAGAGATTTTTTCTCAACACCATTATTATCTTGATAAAGATTTTGAATCGCCAACAATTATCGATGCCGGTGCTCACATTGGCTTGAGTACTTTATACTTCAAACAAACCTGGCCAACGGCAAAAATTATTGCTATCGAACCCAATCCTGACACTGTCATTTATCTTCAAGAAAACATTAACACTAATCAATTAACAGATATCACAATCGAGCCAGTGGCGCTATCAACTCAGACTGGACGAATATCACTATATATTGACCCCACAGAAGATCACTGGAATTCAACCGCTAGCCTGCACTCAAAAGGCTGGGCTAACACCCAGCCAGGTAAACCTATTTCCGTACCATCAGTACCATTAAAAGAATTCCTACAAAAACCGATTGATCTTCTAAAAATGGATATTGAGGGCATTGAGCAAGATGTTTTATTAGCCACTGGCTCAGACATTAGACAGGTTAAGCATATGTTTGTTGAGTTTCATGGCCGATCAGATAATCATTTATTGCCAATTGTTGATTTTTTGACTCAACATCAGTTTGAAGTTTCGGTTTGGCAAAATGGTCATCAAACCGATCCTGTCAAAGTGCGAGGCCTGGCCATCATTGAGGGACATCAAAAAAACTGCTAAGTTAATAAGTAATTCTTAATTAAAGAAGGAGGCATTATGGATAATAAAAAGAGGTTAATTTGGCTGGTAACACTGATGTATTTGGTTGCATCGGTTTCCAGTCAAGCTCAAGCACAGAATCGACCAACAATGGTGGCTCCAAAAGATTCTGTCATTATGCCTAGCCAAAATAATGCTCAGCAGGCGCAACAACCAGAAAAACAGCAACCGGCAATGCCAGAACCACAGGACCTTCCAACATATCTACCAACTCAAAATCAAACCCAAGCTGCAAGCCGTATTGAAGCTCTAGAACAAAAAAGAGAAGAGTTGGAGCAAAGAAGAAAGGAAATGGAACAGAATCAACAACAAATGCAGGAATCGATGACCGAAATGCAAAATAGGGTGGAGGAGCGAATCCAACAACGACAAGAGTTCGTTAAGGAGTTATTGGCTAAAGAAGGTGAAGAGAATCAGACAGAAGCCAGAATTAACAATCGAATTCAAACTGCTGGAGAACAGGTCAGAGTCCTACTAGAAGTAACCGATGATAATGGAGAAATTCACCAAGAAATAAGAGTCATCGCTTCCGAGCAGGGTCAAACCCAAACCCAAATTTCTGAAGTTGTTAGTGAGCTAGAATCTGATGGAACAATAGTCAAAGCAATTCTAGGTCCCAATCCCAGAGCGCTAGAAGCTTTAAAAACACATCAGGAAAGAAGTCAAGAAAGAATTTTAGCTCTCCAAGAACTACAAAATAAAACCGATGACCCAGAGTTACAAGCCATAATAGAAGAAACCTTAATCGCTCTGGAAGAACAACAACAAAGCATTGACACCAGAATCAATGAAGTTGCTAATTCCTTCAGCCTTTTCGGTTGGCTGAGAAAAATTATCAACCAGTAACAATAATAAAGAAAAAAGCCTTGTAAATAGCAACAAGAAAATTGTTTAGATTGGAATCATTATGGCCACAGTGGGACCAAAAAAACTATATCGAAGTGAAAAAGATCAGGTTTTAGCTGGGGTTTCGGCTGGTCTAGGAGATTACTTTGAAATAGACCCTGTATTAATTCGAATTATTTTCATTTTTTTAACAGTTTTTGGTGGAGCCGGTATTCCGCTATACATTTTGTTGTGGCTAGTCTTGCCGGCAGAGTCGCGAGTTGATCAGCCTACTGACAAAACCGTTAAAACTAATGTCGAAGAAATAGGCCAAAAAGCCAAAAATATTGCCGAAGATGTTGAAACTACATACAAAGGTAGTAACTCGAAAAAGTGGTTAGGTTTAATTTTAATTTTTCTAGGTTTAATTTTCTTTTTAGATAACTTTACCTTTATTCGGTTACAACACTTCTGGCCTCTAATACTAGTGATTGTCGGAATTTCACTGCTAACAAAAAAATAATATGGAAAAGCCTATTTCTAATCACCATTTAAAAAGAGATAAGCCGGATTCAGGCGAAATTATCTTGGCCTTTTTACTAATTTTTTTAGGCATCGTTTTTTTGCTCAACAATTTTGGCTGGCTTGATAAAAGTATATGGCCACAGATTTGGCAGTTGTGGCCGATGTTATTAATTTTGCTGGGAACTAGCTGGTTGTTAGGAGATTCTTGGCTTGGTAGGTTGTTAACATTAATAATCAGTTTAGTTGTTTTTGGAGGTTTACTAATTTATCTGCTTTTAAACAGTCGGGCACCATTACCGGAGTCCTGGTATAATTATTTAGCTATGGTGAATAAAAACTTCAATTCTACCTTCTTTTTCTTTAACCAGTAGGGAGGGTAGTCTGTAAGTACAACCCTCCTAACCAGGAGGGTTTTTTAGTAAAAAAAGCCGAAACAAGAAAGCTATAATGACTCTATGAATATCGATCTAAAAATAACTAAATTAAATCAAATTAGGGATAAAGCCTTATCCGATATTGAAAAAATTTCATCCTCCGATGACTTAAACAAAGCTAAGGTTCAGTACCTTGGCAGAAAAGGTGAGCTTAATCAGCAGTCAAAAGAATTAAAAAAGCTGGTTTTAGAGGATAGACAGCAATTGGGACGAGTTATTAATCAAGTTAAAACAGAAATTCAACAGGTTCTAACAACTCGTAAAAAAGAACTTGAACAGTCAGAAACAAAAAAGCTTGATCAAACGGATACAAGTTTGCCTGGAATCAGGCCACAAACCGGATTTTTACACCCCTCAACTCAGGTAATGAGGCAAGTTAACTCTTTTTTTCGCTATTTAGGTTATAGCGTGTATGAAGGACCAGAAATCGAAACCGATGATAACAACTTTGCTAAATTGAATTTACCTCTAGATCATCCCGCTCGCGATCTAGCTGACACTCTGTATATTAAAGAACCGGATTACTTGTTAAGGACACATACTTCTTCGGTTGAGATTAGGGCAATGTTAAATGAAAAATTACCGCTTCGAATTGTTGTGCCTGGCAAGGTTTATCGTAATGAAACTACCAATACGACTAATAACTCAATGTTTTATCAGTATGAGGGTTTAGTGGTGGATAAAAATATTAATATGTCGTCTTTAAAAGGTACTTTAGTTGCCCTCGCAAAATTTTTATATGGAGAAGAAGTCAAAACACGTTTTAGATGCAAATATTACCCTCAAGTTGAACCAGGAGCCGGGATGGATATTCAATGCACGTTCTGCGGTGGGAAGGGCTGTCCCGTGTGTAAGCACCGAGGCTGGATTGAAGTGTTGGGAGCCGGGATGGTACACCCTAATACATTAAAAGCTTGTAAAGTTGATACCGATAAATGGTCTGGTTTCGCTTTTGGCATGGGCTTTGATAGGCTCGTAATGCTTAAATACGGTATCAGCGATGTGCGTAAGTTATATAACGGTGAATTAGTGATTGAGGAGATAGCATGAAGGTTCCTTTAAGTTGGCTTAACGATTATGTTGAAGTTGATGGTCAAGCTGAAAAGTTGATGGCAGATTTAACCGCTATTGGCCATATGCAAGACGGCCCACCTCAAGATATTGAGGGAGACTTGGTTTATGATTTGGAAGTAAGACAAAATCGCTCGGATTGTTTATCGATGCTTGGTATAGCCAGGGAGGCGGCCGCTGTAAGCGGCCGCCAACTAAAATTACCGGCTGCTTACGAAGCAGAGCTCACCGATAAATCAGGCAGTATTAAGGTTGAAATAACCGATCCAAAATTGTGCTTTCGCTTCCAAACCTTAACCTTCAAAAATCTTAAGGTTGGGCCATCGCCAGATTGGCTTAAAAAAAGATTAACTACTTATGGCATAAAGCCAATCAATAATGTGGTTGATATCACCAACTTTGTAATGGTGGAATCAGGACAACCACTTCACGCTTTTGATCTGGAAAAAATTGATGGAGAACGTTTTGTTGTTAG
>Ga0334899_1001072_pt1 | contig 28222 bp, 26 predicted proteins | sample GraSluR3_MG_FD_207219 | JGI IMG/M metagenome (GOLD analysis project Ga0334899, IMG submission 207219) | Sludge microbial communities from methane-producing bioreactor in Wageningen University, Netherlands - Granular Sludge_8_08-R3 | ecosystem: Engineered > Bioreactor > Anaerobic > Unclassified ...
TCCATTCGCTTTGAGTTGAAAGGTGACAGTATGAGAAAAAAATATTAATTGTATCTTCGCACGAAATCTCTAACAAGGTGGCCGAGTATCACCGGAATCGGTGGCCGACTATCGACCGGAATATCCAACTTTTATCATTTGATTGCCGATTCATTGTAAATGATCCGGTACCCTTTGCCATCCACGCCCAGATGCAATCCAAACATGACCTCCGGATTCTCACTCCCTTTTACTTCGCCGGATAAAACCTTTTGGCTCAACGCCAGCATGTCTTTGATCTTTGGCAAGGTTTCCTCAAAGCCCGCGCTGTAATGTCCGGGATACAGGAACTTTATGTCATATTCTTCCATTAGGGAACACATCTTTTTGCAGGTAGCTATGAAGGTGGAGAAATCCACTCCCATCAACAACAATCCTGTTCCAAACGAATCCCCGCTGAAGCCGTAACCGGCCTTCTTGTCTATGAAGGTGGTCGAACCCCTGGTGTGCCCCGGGGTATAAACGACTTCCAGTTGCCTGTCCCCCAAATTTATAATTTCTCTGTCTTCAAGGTGTTTCACGTCACCCTTGTAAGTACCCATAAACTCCGGAATTAAATCTGTGTCATCTGGATTGATATAAATCAGGGGAAAGCAGTTTATGGAAGGGCCGGTATGGTCCGGATGAACATGCGTTGCCACCAGCATGACCGGTTTGCCGGTGATGGAAGCCACAATTTTGTCCAGATCTTTGATGTTGGTCCCGGCATCTATCAATACGGCCCTGTCGCTGCCTTCCACCAGGTAGAGGCTTTCATTAGCCATTTCATGACCCGTCCCTACCCAGGTGTGTTCGTCAATTTGATGAAAGACAACATCATCATTTTCAAAAACAATATTCCCCTCAAATTGTAAAGAGAGTAACAAACAACTAATTATCAGCTTTATCATAATATTATATTTTCAGTCCGGCTTCAAAGATCGTTACGGCTTTGCCTTTGATCTGAACCCGGTCGTGGTCCAATTTCACCCTTAAGCGGCCTGTGCGTTTTGATATTTGTGCCGAGTCTATTTCTGCTTTCCCCAACTTCCTGCACCAGAGCGGCGTCAGTGCGCAATGCACAGAGCCGGTGACGGGATCTTCGTCGATGCCCAAATCGGGGGCAAAGCACCTGACCACGAAATCTGCTTGTTTTGAGTCAGACTCGGCGGTGATTATCAAATGGCCAAGTCCCTTTTTTTTCATGGATTTAAAATCGGGCAGGGCGTTGGCAATGTCCGCCTGGCTGCCGGCAACCGCGATTTTCCAGTTGTGCTGGCTTTCATACATTTCAACGGGCTCAAAGCCCAGGCATTCTTTGAAATCCGCCGGGATTTCAATCTTTTGGAAAGAGTATTGGGGAAAATCCATAACAATCCATTCCTTGTCTTTCCTTATGGTCAGCTCTCCGCCTGCAGCGCTGAATGCTATGGTCTCATGCGCCTTTTTCAAGCCCAGCTCATAAATGATGTGCGAGCTTGCCAGCGTTGCGTGTCCGCATAGCGGAACTTCCCGTGCAGGGGTAAAATAGCGAATGGCGAATCCACTCCCTTTGGGAATGATGAAGGCCGTTTCCGATAAATTCATTTCCATTGCGATGTTTTGCATCCACTCGGCAGGCGTCCGTTCATCAACGACCATCACACCGGCCGGATTGCCTTTAAAAGGTTCATCCGTAAAGGCATCTACCTGGTAAATTGTCTTGTTGTCTGTCATTTTCTTATTCATTTATCGATCCACTTTTTGAATTCACTTACTTTATCCTTGCTAACAATAATTTCCTGAATGGGCTTTTTGGTTTTCAACAGGATTTTCAATCTGCTTGACGAGTAGCTGATAATATCACTTATCTGGTTGATATTGATGATGCAATTTCTGTTGACCTTGAAGGCGGAAAGCATGTATTCATTGTAAGTCGTAGTGAAAATTACGGGTATTTCAATATTGACGGTTTCAAACAACTCAAAACATAGTCCGTCATCCAGCAGGATATCCATGAATATCAAATCCGGACTGTTTTGCGCAGCACTCCGGGTTTGCCCCGCTGATCCTATCAAGAAAACCCAATATTGTTGCAGCGTATTCTGTGTCTTTTTCAGGTTCGGTAAAGTTCTCGGTCATGAAATGCATGTCTCCCTGGCGAACAAATGTCTGAACATGCGAAGGCGCTTCTTGTATGATTCTTTCAAAACTGGCAAAGGGAACCTGGGTATCTCCTTTCGTATGCATGATTAAAGCGGGTCTGTTCCCTAATTTTCGAATTTCTTTGACTGGCTTGATTTTCCATATATTTACCCTGTATTTTGCGAATGTGACCAGGGGTACGAATGGCTTGACCATTTTTGCCAGGAAAACAGGAGACTGGAAAGCCATCAATTCATAAAATACATCTTCCCAGGCCGAGAAAGCCGCTATGCTTATCAAACCATCGATTTCGGGTATTTCTCCCATGGCATTGATGGCAGTTGCGCCACCCATGGACACGCCAAAAACCACGACGGGAGTGTCCCGGTACGCCGGATCTTCCATTATGTGCTTGACAATTGCCTTTACATCAAGATATTCCTTGTAGCCGAGGCAGATCATGTCTCCTTCGCTTTCCCCGTGTGCCCGCATGTCAAAGAGAATGGTGGCATACTGGTTTTCCCTGAACAGACGAGCATGTCCAAAAAATGCAGTGGCAGAAGGGTTATGGATCCCGGACATGCAGATGATGACCGCTTTGGGATTTTCCACCGGAACCTCATAAGCCGAGATCTTCAATCCATCCTCTGTGGTCACAAAGAAGTGTTCCGCTTCTATCCCATATTCTTCTGCAGTCCACACCTTTTCAAAGTCAACATGCATGTTGAGCATTGAATTCATTACCAGAACAGGGATTGTCACTAAAGCTCCAATGATCAGCAGAACAATCCCAAGTATAATTCCCAGGACCGTTTTTTTCATTTTTTTCTTATCCATTAGTTCAATATTCAATGTCTAAAGGTATGTCTTGTGCTACATCCACTAATATTCTCACATCATTCAGCCCGACCTGTCCCTTGTACAAATTTTTTTCCTTGATGAATTGATTTAGCCTTGCATGCAAATCAACCGGGTCAGACTGTGTCATTTTCTCTAAAGTATCAATTCCCAGCTCGTATAGTATCCTTGCAAAAGTTGTCCCCACCCATTTGATTCTGGACAAATCCGTCAATTTTGTCAGCTCCGCAACTATCGCTTCATCAATCCCTGCCTCTTGTGCAAGTTTTTTTCTTGCCCCGTGGTCAATCACTCTTTCATATAATTTCAGCGTATTATTTATCCCGATATTTTCAAGTTTTTCAATGGTTTCCTGTGATATGCCTGGAAAATCTTTGATCCTGTTGGGTTTTGGGAGCAGGCTCTTAAGCTCTCTTAGCAATATGGCTAAATAATCCATGGAGAAACAGTCAGTTTTCTGCAAATCAGACAACGTATCCTTTTTTTCAAGTACCATGAGCAATTCATGAATGTTCTTGATACCCACATTTTTGAAGTATCCGAATCTTTCATCCAGCCTCTCTTTCAAAATCATCCTGCTTGGCGGCAGATAGCCGGTTTCCAGTTTCTTCCGGTAATTGTCAATTGAAATTTTCTCCAGGTCAATGTAATAACTCATGTCCGTAAATTCTTCTTAAGATAAATCATATCCACCAGTTGTATGTCACCTTCGAAGATAGGGTGGTCGTAATTGTCTGTAAAGAAATTTATTATCCGGTGTGATAGTCCAAAACCACAACTTTCATAAAATGACAAGATAGCCGGTACGTCACCCGTCCCTACAAGCATGGTGCGATAGATGTCCTTGTAGTGACTGGCAATGAACCCGATTAAAGTTCTGCCGTACCCTTTGCCCTGAAATTCCGGGTACGTCGCTATGTTTTTCAACTCGCAGGTTTCACTATCCAGTGGCAGTACAACACAAACACTTTTCAAGTCACCGTCATACAACGCGAACAAGTCCCCATCCGGCAGATACTTGTCAATCATATCCTCCTGCTCGTCCGCCAGCAACAATAAGTCCAGGAACTGTTTCTTATTGTTGATTATTTTTTCAATCCTTACCATATCTCAATTGCGTCTTGCAATATGATCGAATACGAACTCCATTTCTGAATCCTTGTTATTGAGAATGTCAAAAATGGTATTATGTATTTCGAAATCAGGTATTACACCCCTGTTCAGATAATTTTTTTCTGAAATATTATTAAGCCCGTTTCTTATCGGAATCGTAACTTTTATTTGTGTGTTTGGTAAAGTGAGGTTGATATAATCATATGCATTGGAACCATAAATACAGCCTCCTGTTTCCTCACCAAAAAAAGTGGCCCTGTCCAGATCATCAAGGATCGCAGAAAAAGAAGAAGCTGCGGAAAATGTATTGCCGTCAGTCAAGATATAAATACTGTCCCTGAATACCAAGTTATTGGGATACACCAACATGTTGTCACTTCCTGGCAGTTCGTATAATCCTTCGCTATTCCTGGATTTTTTCCATAGATCAGGATGAATGGCATTAAAAAAAACACCTTTATCGGTATACTCGAGAAAGGAATAGCGGGTATTTGGAGTATTTATTTTTTTACAATATTTCACAGGTTTATCAACAACATATGCATATAATTCATGGGCAATATCGCCTCCGCCGTTACCTCTTAAATCGATTATAAGGTGCTTGATTTCCCGATTTTTAATTTCCAAAAATGCTGAATCGAGAAAATTTGTCAGTGATCCATAAATACTATTGATCTCCTGGCTGACAAATTTTCTAATTGTAAGAACAGCAATGTCCGAATTATCAGGTATTGTTAGTTTTAATAATTCATCTGATTGATTATAGTATATGTTGAAATTATTCCGCCAGTCAATATTTGTAATGGCATCCAGTGTGGATGTTTCAGGGTGACCTTTTTTATTTGAAGTATATTGAATGGTATACTTATCTGCTTGTTCGATATAGTAATAATAGAATTCGTGAAATCTTTCATCAAGCTTTTTATACTTTGCCGAAACAATGCCTCCGTCAGAAATGATTTTGGCGAAAATCCCGGAAATGATCTCGTCCATTTTTCTATTGTTGATGGATAACACTTCAACTCCTTTTTCAAGCTTTTCTTCATTGATGCTGTTCAATACAAAGGCTTTCCCGTTTATGAACTTTAACTGCACGGGAATAAATATTTTTTGGTTGTCGAGAGACTTTATTGTGTTTTCTGACAAAGAGATTCTTGTGTGTCCGCATTTTATGGATGAAAAGATCGGGCAAATTAAATTATAGAACTCGAGTTCTGTTTTAGGTGTTTCCAGCTGTCTTTTTATGTTATCTACTTCTTTTTTATACTCATTAAAAGGGAAAAATCTGTTCAAGCGTCCATGAGCTTGCTCCAAAGCCAGGGTAAGCAGATCAAAGTCTTCAAGCAATTCATCTGTACTGAATTGGCTGTTTGGAATATATTGCTTTTTTTCTTTTGCCAGATATGCAGGCCATACTTCGTTTTTAATTGGGACTGAAGCATGTTGCTGATAGATTACCCAGTGGTTGTCTTCCTTTTTCATAATCCCTGTTTCCCAGGTTTCATCAATATGATACCTGAAAGGATCTACATAAAAAGAAGTTTTATACTTTACAAAATACCTTGCCTCGTTAAAAGTATCATTAAGAATGATCCTGTGGTCAATAATTTCAACCTTATAATCTTCAACATATCCGGATTGGGCTCTTGAGTAAGCTTCAAAACTCTCATGATCCAGCGCAAGTGAATTTATGTCAATTCCTAATGAGATCAAACCTTCTTTAGCGTAAATAGCTTCCCTGTTTTTTATTGACTTTTCAATAATTAATAATAGAGAATCTTCTTGTGTATTTTGGGCTGACACCGGATTGAATAGTCCTGAAATTACTATGCAAGCGATAATCAGGACAACCGTTTTCTTTTTTAGCATATCAGTTTATGTAATTGAGGTTGGTCATCTTTCACAAATAACAAGCATCTCATAATCTTCTGTCGTTAATTTGTCTTCACGGGAAAAAGCGCCGAGTTTTCGCCGAATATCCCGATTTTTGAAAATCCAAGGGTTTTCAGCAACCAGGTTATTTCAGACGGCATATAAAACCTTTCGTTGCATTCCAATACTTTTTCTACTCCATTGTCATCAACAACTTTTGTAATGTCGTGATCCCGTAAGGTCATTAAATCAAAATGCTTGCTTTCGTAGGTGGCATTACCTTCAATGGCATCTCCGGCATAAAATTCATTGAGAGAGTGGAACAAGGGAAACAAACCGTTCAAAGTGGTAAAGATGAATTTCGATTTAGTCTTCAACGACTTGGAAACACTCTTGAGAATTTCAAAATTCATTTCGTCAGTTTCCATCAGGGGGAAGCCTCCTTCACACATCATTATAGCTACATCAAACTGGTTTTCAAAAGGTAAGTTTCGCGCATCGTGTTTGGAGAAATTTATATGCAACCCGTTTTGCCGGGCTTTTTCTCTTGCTTTTTCAAGTTGGCATTCGGACAGGTCAATCCCGGAAATCGAATATCCTCTTTTGGATAATTCTATTGAATGACGTCCCGTGCCGCATCCAATGTCAATGATCTTCAAGTTTTTGTCATAATTCAATTCCTTTTCAATGAAGTCGCACTCCCCAATTGTACCCTGTGCAAAACTTTCATTGTCGTATCGATTGGCATAATTCTCAAATAAAGTTTCATACCATTGTTTCTGTTTCATGCTTTCTTTCTTTAATTATGTGACTTCATGGTGGCTTATAGGGCTTGCCTTGTTCTGCTCCGGCATCAGGACATTGTAAGTGTTTCTGGAACAGGCGTGTGTAAAGTTACATTTTATTTGAAATAAGCAATGATCCAAAAGAAACGGAGAGCCTCGGCCTGTTCAACAAGCTCCTCGTTCCGAACGCCTGAAACATGCCCACCAGGGGCAGTTTGCCTGTGATTTTTAAGGCGGTGCGCCAAAAGCTTTTGGCGCCTAAAAATATGCTGCTTTGCAGCACCGCATAAACTGCCGCGATAGCGGCCTCGGCAGCGGCCTCGGCAAATACCCACCAGGCGCACTTTTGGGATGTTTTCGTACCTGGTGGGCCTTCAAACGTGCCCACCAGGCGCACTTTTGCCCGTTTTTTGCGCCTGGTGCTTTTGGCTGACCAAATGGGAATTTTGTAAAGACCTATGAAAGAGACGTTTAATGAAATTTACAATTTTTGAAAATCATGACCAGGCGCACTTTAGGGGTGTTTTCGTACCTGGTGGGCCCAAAAACATACCCACCAGGCGCACTTTTGCCTGTTTTTTGCGTCTGGTCAGCCCAAAAGCATATCCAAAGTGCGCAGTTTTTGGGGGGCAAACCCGGTTTACAGCGCAATGTCCATTTGCAAAAATATAAATATCAGAAAAACAACTGTTTATAAAACGCGAAATTTCTATTGCGCGGCACTCCGGGTTTGCTTGGGTTTGCCGGCCCGAGTTCCAGCTGCCCGGGCAACCCCGGCTCCCTAGATTTTCTTCCCTATATAGAACATATAGCCGTAGTAGGCTTTGTACTTGTAATACAATTGGGCTTCATAGCGCTGCATGGCTATGAATTGTTCTGCCGTTCTATTGCCACGGTGCTTTTGCTGGAAGGATTCCAAACGGGGAGCCTGCCAGGTGTAATAATCAGTCCAGATGGTTTCGGGCAGCATATAGGTGGCAACCGGAAGGTAGCCTGCCTTGTTCATTTGGGCTACCTTAGTGGGAATGGTATCTATCTGGGGATAGGCTTTATCCCAAAATTCCTGAATTTCGGCAGGCCGCTCATCGCTGAACCAGGTGTTTTCCGTGACGGCAATATAACCGCCTTGTTTCAGAAATTTGCGCCATTCCTTCAAACCACGTTCAAATCCAATGTTATAAATGGCTCCTTCACACCAGATCAAATCAAATTCTTCCTCTTTGAACGGAAGGTTTTCCATATTGCCGACCATGCCTTTCACCCGGTCCTGAAGGTTGTTGTGTCGGGCATCCAGGTTGAATTGGTCTATGAACCCGGCCCAGGAATCAATACCAATAATCCGGCAGGGTGTGTTTTGGCCCAGCACTATTGTCTGGCCTCCAGTTCCACAACCAATATCGGCAATTTTGGATTCGGGGGTCAGACCGTCTATAAAACTCAATGCCTTAAGTGTTTCTTCCGGACTTCCGGGACCCTGACGTTTTGTATTTGCAAAGAAGTCATAAATAATACTAAGGTCAAATTCGTGAATTGTTTGTTTTTCGTTTTCCATGTTCGTAAACAAAATAATACTTTAATGAAATAATATATAAATAGAAAATTGCCCTCTTGAAGAATTTCAAGAGAACAAACACAGATACAATCTATACAAAAAGTACAGATTGTTTACAGAACAATGTCCGGATTACAAATAAACATCCAATAGTTTTAGCTACTACGAAGATATGAAAAAGACATTAAACTTGTTACCTTTAATAAATATTTTAAGATTGGCCTATGAAAAAGCCTGATTATCCTATAATAACACTTTGTGGCAGTACACGGTTCAAGGATGATTTTATGCGAGTGCAGAAGGAATTGACCCTGCAGGGCTATATTGTAATCTCGGTGGGGCTGTTCGGGCACAGCGGGGACCAGGAGGTCTGGGATGAACGCACCAAAGAGATGCTCGACAATATGCACAAGAGGAAAATTGATATGGCACAGGCCATTTATGTAATCAACAAGGGCGGTTACATAGGCAGCAGCACCAGGAGCGAGATTGAATATGCGAAAGCTGCCGGGAAGGATATATATTACATGGAATAATGCTTTGCAGCTGTTTATTCCTTTGTCAGTGCTTTAATGAGATCTACTTCTTCCTGTTTATAAGGTGTGCCGTCCTTGCGGAATACTTCGTGAAACCAGGGTTCCGGTTCCGAGCCGTCGGGGATGGGTTCACTCCAGGCGTATTTGGTGTTGGTTTTTCCTTCCACCAGTCCCCAGTTGATTGCCCCGATGCCTTGCTCTTTCAGGATGGGCATGATGTTGCTGAACAGGCTGTTGTTCCTGCGGGCCATGTATTCCGTACAGATCATGGGCTTGTTGTACTTTTTTAAGGTATCTATGGCGTGTTGGTGACTGATTTCATCACTGTAATTGTGGTACGTGATGATATCTGAATTTTCAAGCTGGAATTTGTTGAGGTCCGTCAATCCATGATGCCAGACTCCGGCAGATATTGGCTGGGAAGGGTTGACTTCTCTGGCCCACCGGAACACACTTTTCAAGAGGGGCAACGATTTGTTCTCATAACCCGAATTCCCGGGCTCGTTGTACAAATCCCACAAAACAATCCTATTATCATCTTTGAATGTTTCCAGGATATCTTTTACATAAGCTTCCAGTATGTGGATCAGCTCCGGTGATGTGAAAAGCAAATCCCCGGGATCCCTTACCCATCCGGAATTGTGCACCCCGGGCTTTGGATCGGGTTGTTGGCCGGCACTGTAGGTGGGGTTCCAGCAATCGTCAAAAAACACAAAAATGGTCCTTATATCGTGCTTATAGGCAATGGCCAGGTATTGACCCATCCTGTCCTTGAATCCTGCGTTGTCCACTTCCCAGGCAACATGATGCAGGTAGACCCTCATGCAGTTGAATCCTATACTTTCGGCCCAACCCAGTTCCCGGTCAATGGTTTCGGGATCAAAAGTTTCTTCCTGCCAGAATTCCAGTTGGTTTATGGCCGTACTCGGGGTAAAGTTAGCACCCCGCAGCCAGGGCGTATCGGCGGACTCACCCTGATTACAGGAAAGGAATAAACAGCCTGCCATAAGGCCGATGAATGCAACAATTAAAAATCTCATGTTCTTCTTCATGATATTAATTATTTATCCAGGAACCGGTTAATTCGATTTTCCGCATTTTCCCGCAGGTTGTAATAATAAAAAGATATGTCAAAAGAGTGATATACACCGGGGCCCATAGCTCCAGAAATTTGGTACATGGCGTTTTCATCTACACTGGTGCATTCCAGTACGCCTTTGGCCAAATTGATGCGGGCATCGGCAAAATTCGGAATCAACCCGAAATTTCCCTGCGCATCCAAAGGCATATTCGAACCGAGGCTTTCCTCTGCCGTGGCGTGAGTTTCGTCTCTTTTCCAGTTTATGGGGTTTATGACCAACCCAATGTCGTTTGCCATTACAATGTTTGCCCCGGGAGCCACGGAAGGGGATTGTGTGTTGTAAGAAACGATGACCCCGGTGTCATCGGCTCCCTCGGCAAATTTCAGGTGTGGGTTTGCGTTCATGAATTCAGCAGTCACCGGGTAACCAATTACATAGGCACAAACCATCCGTGCATAAACATCGGCATGTTCGGACATGTATTTATTCAAAAGGATCAACAATACCTGGGCGCCTTGTGAATGTCCCACCAGGATGAAAGGTTTTCCATTGTTGTAATTCTTGATGTAGTGATCAAAGGCGGCAATCGCATCTTTAGCCGGGATGCTGTCAATGACTGCCCAGCGTTCAGCCGGGGGCAGGGTAAGGGTATAAGCGGCGTCTGCCTGCCTGTAGTAGGGGGCGTAAAGATTCCCAACCGTTTCAAAGGCAGTTGCCTGCCTTTCAAAAGCACCTTGAGAGCCGAGGAGCATGACAGGGTGATCAAGTGCACAGAAATTGGGCTCGGCCGCATCCTGTTTGTACCAGGCGGTGGGATACAAATAAAAAATATCCGCGTTTTTTGTGCCGTTAACCGGGAGTGACAACCAGTTCTTGTTTTTTGAATAATCGGTGGCCTGGTTTTCTTCTTTTGTATTTGATGTATCACAGGAAGAAAGTGACAGACTAATGGATATAGCTAAAAATAAGCTTGTTAAATAATATCGATGCATTGTTAATTTTTAAGTATTTCAATTAATTTTTTATTGATATAAAGTGTTTCTCTACCGGTTTTTTGTGATTCCAAAACACCTTTTATTTCCAGTTCTTTTAAATACCTGGAAGCGGCTTTTCTCTCAACACCCAATCTGTTTACTACAAAATCAATTTTTGAGTATGGTTGCTCAAAGAGGAGTTCCACAAGCTCTTTTCTGTAAATCTTAGGTGATTCATTTTTTACTTTTATGATTGTTTTGTCTAAAAGATCTTTAATGTTGATTATTCTGGAAATAGTGTCTTTCGATGTTTTTTCAATTGCTCTAAGCATGAACATGATCCAGTTTTCCCACATCCCATCTTGATTTGTCCTGTTCAACAAACGATAGTATTCTGATTTGTTTTTAATTATGTAAGAACTTAAATACAGGATTGGAACATCAAGCAATCCGTTAAGTATCAAGTAAAGAACATTCAATATTCTGCCGGTTCTTCCGTTTCCGTCATAAAAGGGGTGAATACTCTCAAATTGAAAATGTAAGATCGCGAGATTGATCAATGGGGATAATTCATTGTCAGTTTGATTGTAGTGATTTATGAAGTTTGTTAAGAAATCCAGGATCTCTGCTTTATCCTGCGGTGGAGTGTAAACAATTTCCCCGGTTTTGTCGTTCTTTAACACTGTGCCGGGTGTGCTTCTAATTCCTGCGGTATTATTTACTAATTCCTGTTGGATGCTTATGATATCATTTACTTTGATAAATCCTTGCTTTTTTGCGGTATCATAACCATAAAAAAGGGCTTTTCTGTAATTGACCACTTCTTTAGTTTGTGGCGAGATCGTTGACTTGTTCAAGGCCAAAGCTTTATATAGATCGTCCTGTGTAGTAACAATATTTTCAATTTCAGAACTATCTTTCGCTTCTTGAAGTACAATAGCATTGATCAACATAGACTGATTGGGTATTGTCATAGCAATACCTTTTAGTTCAGCTAAAACTGCAGTTGATTTGTTAGTCTGTCGCAGAATATCAATAGTCTCCACTTTTTCTCTTGGTGGTGGAAGATAATTTAGTTTGAAACGTGGTGTATTTTGTCCCATATTTTTCTAATCTGTCCCAAAAATACAAAATTTGGTACAAATAATACTATTTAAAATAATTCTTTTTGTAATTCTTTATCATTTTTCCAAAATCTTTATCCTTTTTTCGTTTTTGTGCAACGGTTGATTCAAAATGCTTTTTTTCTCTTTCCATCCTGAGATAGTTCAGGTAGGATGCCTTGTCAATTTCACCGTTATCTACCGCAGTAATTATGGCACAACCTACTTCTGTCGTGTGCGTACAATTTTTAAATCTACAATCTTTTGACAGTTCCGTAATGCGATGGAACGTTTTTTCCAATCCACGGGTTGCCTCTGTCACACCCACTTCTCTCATGCCGGGATTATCTATAAGTATCCCGCCATGTTCCAGGATAATCAGTTCACGGTGGCTGGTAACGTGCCTGCCTTTGTTGGTGCTGGAGCTGATCGTGTCCGTTCTCATAAACCGGGTACCCGAAAGCGTGTTCAGAAGTGTGGATTTCCCCACTCCGGAGGAGCCCAACAGGCAGTATGTTTGTCCTTTTTTGATAAACTCTTTGACTTCATCTATACCTCTAAGGTTTTCATTGCTAATGGTGAAGACAGGGACCTCCTTTATCCTTACCTTTACTTTTGAAACCAACTCATTAAGTTTTGTTTCACCCACGAGGTCAATTTTATTGAGGATAATGACGGGAGAGACATTTGACGTATGGCAAATGGTCAGATACCGTTCAATCCGGTTGATATTGAAATCCCGGTCTACAGCTTGTAGAATAAACGCGTTATCAATGTTTGCGGCTATGATCTGTTTTTCGCCATGTATCCCGACGGCCTGTCTTTCTATTGCGGTTTTTCTGGGGTATACGGCATGAATTAGTGCGTTGTTTTGATTGTATTCGGAAATGGCAACCCAATCACCAACAGCTGGGAAATTAGCCCGGCTGTTTGCGGTGAATCTCAGATTACCAATTATTTCGCTGTCGTATTCCTTGTCTGCTGTTTTTACGAGGTACCTTTCCTTGTGTTCAGAAATAACCCGTCCTACGACAAACAAATCCAGCTGCTTCTCTTTGCGGTATTTATCCAACGAGGGATCGTATCCCAGATCTTCAAGTGTCATTTCTTTTACCTATATAAAAGACATAGCCGTAATAATTGTTGTATTGTCTGAACAATTGTTCTTCATGTCTTTGGTAGGCGACAAAATTTTCAGCAAAAGCATTCCCGGCGTGCTCCCTCAGGAAGTTTTCCTGAATGAGTTTCTGTTGGTCGTAAAAATGCGTTGTCCAGCAATGATCCGGCAGTATGAAAGTTGCGACGGGAATGTAGCCTGCCTTTTGCAATTGAGCTACCTTGTTTGGTATGGTGTCGATTCCCGGATAGGCTTCCATCCAGAATTTTTCAATTTCTTCAGGCCGTTCTTCCGTGAACCAGGAGGCTTCCGATACAGCCACATACCCATTCTTTTTTAAGAATTTCCGCCATAACCCGAGTCCTTTTTCAAAGCCGATGTTGTAGATGGCTCCTTCGCACCAGATCAGATCCAGTTCTTCCTCTTTAAAAGGCAGGTCGTCCATGGATCCTACGATGCATTGCACCCTTTCTTGCAGATTGGATTCTTTGGCGTTGGCATGAAACAGATCCACAAAGGCGGGAAACAGGTCAATGCCTGTTATCTTTCCGGGTATCTGGCCGGCCAGAACCATTGTTTGACCACCGCTGCCGCATCCAAGATCGGCAACGTACGCATTGGCAGACAGATTATCTATAAAGCTTAAAGCTTTCAGAGTTATTTCAGGGCTTCCGGGGCCCTGACGTTTTATTTTTGAAAAGTATTCAACTATCAGATTCACGTCAAATCCGTGAATCGAATGATTCTCACTCATGATGATAAAATTTATAAATTATGTAAATATTGAAACACCTCGGACAGGAAATTGTCTGAGTTATATACGGGATAATCAAAGTCTTTCAGGACTTTGATTATTTACTTTACCGAATCCGAATAAGAGTTAAACATCCAAAAATTTTACGATACAAATATATATTAAATTTTGATGTTGTACCTTTACTTGTCTGATAAATTGCAACATGAATAAAATTTTAATATGTATCCTTAGTGGAATTTTTCCTTTGATAGTAGCCGGAAGTTGTGATACCCGCGGAGACGGTACCAAGCCGCCTCCTGATGTTTTGCCTCCTGATTTGGAAATTGAGTCTGTTGTTTATCTTTCCAATCCGGACGGCTCGGCAAAGTTTCAAATACAGGACGGGCTGGTAAAAAAGGTTACCAATCCCTATTTGCCGACAATCAAGGTGGATATGAATCAGAAATACCAGCAGATAGATGGCTTTGGTTTCAGCCTTACGGGAGGGAGTGCCAAGTTGCTGTCGGCGATGGATGGCAATGCCAGGGCTGAAATTCTTGAACAATTATTTGGCGTGGGCGAAAATGACATTGGGACTAGTTACCTGAGGGTAAGCATGGGCTCATCGGACCTGGATGAGTATACTTTTTCCTACAACAGTACCCCCGGCGATGTGGATATGAAAGATTTTGATCTGGGTTACGACCGCAGGTACCTGATTCCTGTTCTAAAGAGCATATTGAACATCAATCCCGACATCCGCTTGATGGCATCACCCTGGTCTGCCCCGGTATGGATGAAAACAAATAATTCTACTGTTGGCGGACGGTTAAAAACGGAATACTACCGGGCCTATGCACTTTATTTTGTGAAGTACGTTCAGCAAATGAAAGCAGAGGGCATTGTGATTGATGCCGTTACGGTACAGAACGAACCGCTTCACGGAGGCAACAACCCGAGTATGGAAATGAGCCCTGCCGAGCAGGCGGAATTCATTAAAAATCACCTGGGACCTGCTTTTGCCGCCTACAATATTGAAACTAAAATCGTGATTTATGATCACAACTGCGACCGTGCGGATTACCCGCTCACCGTTCTGGCAGACGCAGAAGCCTACGACTACATTGACGGTACGGCTTTTCACCTCTATGGCGGGAATATTAGTGCCATGTCTACCGTTCATGATGCCCACCCCCACAAGTCGCTTTATTTTACCGAGCAATGGATAGGAGCTCCCGGAAATTTTGCCGGGGATGTTCAATGGCACATTCGCGAGGTCATTATCGGATCCATGCGCAACTGGAGCAGGGTGGCTTTGGAATGGAACCTTGCCTCCGATCCCCAATGCAGTATACACACCCCGGGGGGCTGCACTACCTGTCTGGGTGCCATAACCATAGATGGCAATAAAGTTACCCGCAACCCGGCCTGGTACATTATTGCCCATGCAGCCAAACACGTACGTCCGGGCTCTGTTCGCGTAGAGTCCGCCTATTCGGGCAATACGGACGACTTGCCCAATGTAGCCTTCCTGACACCTGACGGTAAAGTGGTACTCCTGGTCCTGAACAACATAGACACAAAGCAGATCTTTAACATTGATAGCAACGGCACAACCTTCACCACTGAACTTGCCGCAGGTGAAGTAGCCACTTACGTGTTGTAGAAGTTTGAGGTTCTATTTTTGAAATTGGGGTACGTTGCACACTTTGTTCGTTTGCTTCATTATGAGGCAGTTAAGAAAATTGACCCCCCGGGGGTGAATTTTCTTAACTAATTGATTATCAATTAAACGAACAATGTGTGCAACGTACATAAAATTTGATTGAAAATCACTTTGTGGGAGGTGGTAAGTAGCAGCTATGCTTGTAAATCACATAATATATTGATATCGTGTGTTTTATGTTCGTTGACATAGTTACTAGTACTTACCACCTCCCCCTGTTTTTGCTGTTTTTCGGCAATTTCAAGGGAAGGTAGTAAGTAATAATACTATTATAAAAAACACGTAATATGCTGTTAATATGTGCGTTGTGTGAGTGGTAACATTTTTTGCTACTTACCACCTCCCGGGGCACCCGTGTTTCTATATCTTTTTTCCTACTTTTACTACAAATCTGTACATCACTAAATTAACTTCATTAGATGAAAACTAAGTATTTCGCATTTACGTTCCTTTCTCTGGTCGTATTAGTGGGTTGTAGCAAATACGATCATTTTGGCAACTCGTATTATACTAATAAACTGGCACTTAAAGATGTGCTGGATTCCATGTATGATGATTACAAGGATCAGTACCCGGAGTACCCCGGGGGCTTGGCACTAAAGGTGATAGTCGGGGGGGATGAGTATTTCCTGAAAGCAGGTATGGACGGGAAGGCAGTTACAGGACAGACGCATTTCAGGGCAGCAAGTTGTACCAAAACTTTTACAGCTACAGCCATCCTTCTTTTGCACCAGGAAGGTATGTTGCATATCTGGGATCATCTTACAGATACCATCCCCGGGACCAATCAAACATACCTGCCCGACATCCCCGGGTGTGCCATTCCAAACAAAAGCCAAATAACCATCCTGGACCTGCTCAGGCACCGGGCAGGGATTTTTGATATTGCAAATGACAATATTCCCGACACGGTTTCGGTTGACGTGCCTTATAAAGGGATGAACTACGTTGACTATGTATTGGTAAGTGATTCTTCATATACTTTTCATTTTGACGAGTTGATAGGGGTGGTGGCAGAGACAGGACTCAGTTACTTCACTCCCGGTAATGGATACCATTATTCCAACACCGGCTATTCAATATTGGGGATGATCATAGAAAGGGTTTCCGGTCTCTCGTATAAGGAATTCCTGGAAGACCGTGTTTTACAGCCCATGGGTATGTATCACTCTTCAATGCCGGATCAGGGGACCGACCAGGTAATGCCGGATCCTGCGGTAAACGGTTATATTCTGATTGAGAATCAATCGAATGAGATTACTGCTTCAAACATATCTCCTTTTGTTGCCGAGGGAAATATTGTAACTACTCCCGATGACCTTTCCCGGTTTCTCAGGAAGCTCCTATCAGGAAAAGGCGTTCTCAATTATTATACGGTTAATAGCTTGATGATGAATTGCTTGTCTGTGGGGACCCTGAGCGCAGCCGGGTACGGATGCGGATTGGAATATACCCACAATCTGGGATACGGGCACAGCGGGGCAACCGAAGGTTACCTTACTTTCACCGCCTATGATCCGGCCATGGATTTTACGGTCCTGGTATACACAAATTGTTGGAATATGAATGACGGATTGAACAGTCTGGCCTATCAGATTACCGACTTGCTCCAGGGCCTCTGTTACCGGAGCAAGGCAGTCTTTGTGGACTTCTAGCTTCTCTTGTAACTAGCCTACACTTTGTAACTAGTCTCCGCAAAGTGCGTCTTAATAGAAATTGAAATAAAATGAAGAAATTTGGTTTAATTGTTCTAACGCTGATTTTTTTGTGGCAGGCTGCCCCTGCTCAGGAAGTCCCTGCGCAGGAAGTCCCGGCGCAGGCTGTATCGGCACAGGCTGCATTGCTGCAGGTTGCACCGCCACAGGTTGAAAGTTTTGACAAAGCCCGGCTGGATGCCTATTTTGATGCGCTGGAAGCTGCTGACCGCTTCCGGGGCTCGGTGGCACTGTCTCTGAACGGAGAGGTGATTTACAGCCGGACGGTGGGAAACTCGGCAAAAAATTCCAAATACCGCATCGGCTCCATCTCCAAAACATTTACAACGGTTCTGGTCATGAAAGCCTTCGAACAAGGGAAGCTGGCACCGGACCAGACGATCGACGCATTTTTTCCTTCCGTGCCCAATGCCGGGAAAATCACCATACGGCACCTGTTGTCCCACCGGAGCGGCATTCACAACTTCACCGATGATCCCGATTACCTGACATGGAATGCCGAGTCGAGGACCGAGTCGCAGATGGTGGCACTGATCGCCGCCCGCGGAAGTGATTTTGAACCCGGCAGCGGCGTCCGTTACAGCAATTCCAATTTCGTGCTGCTGACGTATATTCTGGAGAAAACCTTCCAGGCACCTTATGCGGAACTGTTGCAAAAATTCATTACCCGGCCGCTGGGCCTGAGCAATACGTATATGGGAGGCCTCATAGATTCATCTCAGAACGAGTGTCCGTCCTACCGTTACCTGGGCGAATGGACCGAGATGCCGCAGACGCATCCGTCTATTCCCATGGGAGCAGGCAGTGTGGTTTCCAATCCCGAGGATCTGAATGCATTTGCCCATGCCTTGTTTTCAGGCCGGTTGGTTAAGCCGGAAAGCCTGGAAATGATGAAGACCATCCGGGACGGTTTTGGCATGGGATTGTTCATCACCCCGTTTTACGAAAGGCAAGGCTACGGCCACACGGGAGGAATAGACGGATTTGGGGCGGTGTTCACTTATTTTCCCGATGACAAACTTGCTTACTCATTGACTTCCAACGCAGCCAACTTTAATAAAAACGATATTTCCATTGCCGTGCTGAGTGCCTTCTACAGCATGCCTTACAAGATTCCGGAATTTGTTACTTATCCCGTGGATCCTGCAGATCTGGACCAATATACCGGTACCTATTCATCCTACGACGTTCCTTTGAAGATCACCATTTCCCGGGTCAACAATTCATTGATTGCCCAGGCTACCGATCAAAGTGCATTCCCTCTGGAACCGTTTGATAAAGACAAGTTTCAATACGAAGTGGAAGGTGTGGTTCTGGAATTTGATCCCTCCGAAAAAGCCATGATCCTGAAGCAGCGTGGTGCCGAGTTGGAGTTTTTTAAGGATTAAGGTACGTCGTACACATTGTTCGTTTAATTGATAATCAATTAGTTAAGAAAATCGACCCCCCGGGGGTCGTTTTTCTTAACTGCCTCATTATGAGGCAAACGAACGATGTGTGCAACGCACCCTTTTTGTGATTTTTTCTGGTGTTGTGCGAATAATAAGTAGAAACAAAATAACGTACAATATGAAAACGAAAAGAATCACACTGGTAATTTGCTGTATGTCAGCTTTTTGCAATTTATTCGCTCAGTCTGCTGGAATCACAGATAGTACTGACCGGAAAGCAGAAGCTATAGCATTGATTAATATGCCTGAACCCACTTTTTTGCCTATAGCGCCACAACCCATAGATGCAGGTATGTTGGAAGATATGGCTCTGGATCAACCGAATACATCGATTCCGGAATATTTTGAAATGGATGATGGTATAAGAATTTATACAGCCAAATATTCTCATCCATCAAATACTAAAGTGATCTTGCTACATGGGGTTATGGGTTCCAGTTACAATTTTAACCGGATGGCCGGTCTTCTCAGACAGGCTTTAGATGCAGAGATATGGGCCATGGACTTCAGAGGTCATGGAAATTCAGAGGGGATACCTGGAGATGTCCCTGCAATAGATCAGTATGCCAATGATCTCAGGCAGGTAATACAAGCAATACGCGCAAGTAATTCCGGCAGTCGCATAATAATAGCAGGTCATTCTATGGGAGGCGGAATAGCCCTTCGTCAACAGATGCTTAAGGATCATGCCCCAGTGGACGGGTATCTGTTCTTTGCACCTCACCTGGGGCATGATGCCCCTACATTACTCAATGCACAACCGGCAGAAAGTGCGGCCAAAAATCACAATACTGAACCTCTTACGGAAGATCCATTTTTAAAGATTCATATAGAACGATTAATTGGTATATCTTTAATGAATGAAATAGGTATTCATGATTATGACTCCTTGCCGGTGTTGTTCTTTAATGTTCCTGAAAATACACCTTTGAGAAGTTATTCTTTTAGAAGCAATTATAGTATGGCTCCACAGGAATATAAAAAAGCACTGGATGCCTTGGATGTTCCAACGCTAATCATTGCAGGCAGCGAAGATGAAGCTTTTTCTGCACGGTATTACCAATCGGCAGTTCAGGGACACGACCTCATTGAAGTGGTAATTGTGGAGGGCGCCAGCCATAACGGGATTAGGCAGCATCCTATGGCAATAAATGCAGCAAAGAAATGGGCACAAAAAAACAGTATAATTGAATGAACAATAATCCGGGAAAGGATATTCAGGAACAATTTGTCAGGGTAATTGAAAATAACCAGGGGCTCATTTATAAGGTGGCTCATGCCTATTGTAATGATCCGGAAGCACTCAAAGACCTGGTGCAGGAAATTGTATTGCAACTTTGGAGAAGCTTCAGAAATTATGATGATAACTTTATGATCAGTACCTGGATGTACCGGATCGCATTGAACGTAGCCATATCACATATACGTAAAAGTAAGGTAAGAGAGAAACACCATACTTTACTGGACCTGCATCTGGTTCATGTATCTGAAGATGAAAAGGAGGACTTAAGCGGAGAAATTGGATTGCTCAGGCAATTCATCAATGAACAGAATAAGTTGGACAAGGCGTTGCTCTTGATGTATCTGGACGAGAACAGTCATGCCCAGATAGCTGAAGTTTTGGGAATATCGGTCAGTAATGTAGGTACCAGACTCGGTAGGTTAAAACAAAAGATGAAACAATATATAACATCTAATATGCAATGAATGAAGAGAAACAATTCCATGAATTGTGGAGCAGACACGAACAACAATTGAGGCAACAGGTGAGTATCAATACCGAATTGTTGAGAAAGATCAATATGGATAAGATTGAAAAGAAAATGAGGAGTCTGGTTCGTATAAAAGCAATAGCATTAAGCTTTTATCTATTAGTAGGATTTTTACTGATCGTATATGTTGTTGCAAGATGGCCCGAGCCTGTGTTTGTAATCTCTGGAGCTATCTTGGCTATCTTGGCTTTTACTATAGTCTATACTTCGGCAAAAGAGCTGAAGTTGATGCTTACAATAGATTATTCCGCTACAATTAGTCAATTGCAGAAACAATTATTGATACTCAGAAGTACTGTAATAAAATACCTGCGAAAGCTAATATGGATATTCCCATTATATATGGCTTTTGTAGTCTTGTTTTTTGATTTCATTTTTGGAATAAACATTATTCAATATGGCAACAAGATATGGCTCCTGGTGCAATTTTGTATAAGTATTTTCATTATGATTCCTTTAGTCGTATGGATGCATAAACAGCTCATACCTGAGAATGCTGACAAAAAATGGATGCGTTGGATTCTGAAAGGCAATGGCACTCAGATCACTGAAGCCCTGAAATTGATAAGAGATATATCAATGCGCTAAATTTTGGATTAAGGTACGTCGTACACATTGTTCGTCTAATTGATAATCAATTAGTTAAGAAAATCGACCCCCCCGGGGGTCGTTTTTCTTAACTGCCTCATAATGAGGCAAACGAACAATGTGTGCAACGCACCCTTTTTTCCTATCTTTGCAACCTATGGAACAAAGGGACTATATTCTAAGGGAAATTGAGAAACTGGGTATGTTGCTCAGGGCTATAGTGACCAGGGTTTTCGGGGGGAATGCAAACAATGCCGTCCCGGAAGAACGGCGATTTGATAAAGTGACATCAGAGTTATTGGAAAACGCAGATTTTGATTTGAAAGCATTTATCCGAATGGATGATGCCCTGGCAATCAAATACCTGGAGGATAGGATGGATTTCAATATTCCGAACCTGGAAGATCTGGCCCTTATTCTTGAAAAGTTGGGAGCAGCAGAGCCTGGAGCCACAGACCCGGAAGCCGCTGATCCTGGAGCTACAGAACCGCTGCCACCGCTTTCGTTGAATGCAGAACCGGGCATAAACGAGCCGCTGACGGCAGGGCCGTTTGAACTGCAACTGGTCGAAATCCGCAACTTGTCATTGAAGAAGGCCCTTTTAATCCTGGAGCATTGCAGGGATACTGACCATACGTATTCCTTTGAGCGGGAAAGCCGCATAGGGGCATTGAAAACAGCAGTTGAGGAGCCCGATGTGGTTATTGATATAATTGCAGCAGGTGAAGCAAAGTCGGAGAATCAGGAGGAAGAAAAAATTGCCGAGGTGAAGTCCGCGGGTATTGTGATAGGTCAGACACAGGATGCATTGGATCTGATGGCCAACGCCGATTATCTGGGTGCCCGGAAGATCATGATCCGGGAAGAACACCTGGATCCTGCCTTCTTTGACCTGAAAACAGGGATTGCCGGGGATATCCTTCAAAAATTCACCAATTACCGGGTACAATTGGCAATCATTGGGGATTTTTCAAAATTCCCTGGGAAAAGCATCCGGGACTTTATCTTTGAAAGCAACCGTTACGGAAGGATCAATTTTGTCAGCAGCCGGGAAGAAGCCATTGAAAGACTCACCAAATAACAGGAAGTTCGAAATGCACAAAAAAGAACAGGAACAAGAACAGGATCAGAAGCAGAAACAAGACCAGAACCCAGATAAGGCAAAGTCACAGTCACGGCCACAGCCACAGCCACAGTCACAGGGTCAGGAACAGGTTTTTTTTGAAAACAGGGAAGCTTTCAGAAGCTGGCTGGAAAAGCACCATGACAACAGTCCCGGCATCTGGATGATCTATTATAAGAAACATACGGATAAACCGTGTATCGAATACCGTGAAGCCCTGGAAGAAGCTCTCTGCTTCGGGTGGATTGACAGCACACTGAAAAAAGTGGACGAGGAGCGATACCTCAGAAAATTTACCCCCCGCAGAAAAGGTTCCAAATGGTCGCAGGTCAACATCAGGATCGCACAAGCCCTGATCCGGGAGGGAAAAATGACGCGCGTTGGACTCGGCAAATGGGAAAACCATAAACCGCTCAAAGAGCTGCCCGGGAAAGAGATCCCGCTGCCGGAATTCCTCCGGGAAGCCTTTGGGCAGAATGAACCGGCGTTGGAAAATTTTCAAAATCTTGCGCCGAGTTACAGGCGGCAGTACATCTTGTGGATCACCTCGGCCAAGACCCCGGAAACCTTGCAGAAAAGAATCAGCGAGTCCATCGGCCTTTTGAAGGAAAACCGGAAATTGGGAATGCGCTAAACTTTTCCGGGCGTTAATTATTGATCATATCCTTAAAGGCAGATCCGAAGATCAGGTATGCGGTATTTCCGCCAATGGTGCCCTCGTTTTGTCCCCAAAGGAAAGGCCAGTCGTCGTAGTTCTCAAAGTGGTCGGGCTGTCTGAACAATAATCCGGGTGCTACATTGCCGGGGATAAACGAGAAGTCGGCCCTGTTGTTTCCGTAGAATACCTCTTTGGGACGGGTGGCGCCCACGGTGGCTACCAGCGAATAATTGTGATAAGGATGGCAGCCGAACAGCCAGTTGGTTACCTTGAAAGCATGGCTCTTGTCAATAATATCCGGGTAATGGCGGTTGGCAAAGCAGATGGTGGTACCAAAACTGACTACGCCTCCGCTGCCTGCCCAGTTCCCCAGGCCGATGGGTACTCCGTAGGGATTGTCCTTTTCAAGCTGCTCAATATATTCTTTGTACTGCATTACATACGGACGGAGCTTCTCTTTGTAAGAGGCATCCATGTGGGGTATGGCGTGAAGCGCAGTCAGGATGGTGTAGCTCACGTTCCGGTCAAGAGCCGGCCATAGTTGTTGCTCAAATTGATCCAGGTAGGATTGTTCTCCGGTGGAGATGTAAAGTTGCAGGTTGGTGGCAAAATTGCCGGAACCGAATCCCCGTCCGCGCCTTTGTTGTGGCATGGCGGCCATCAGCTCCGTGACCTCTTTCAGCAATCGTTTTGACTGTTGCAATGCCCTTTCCGAAAGGTCGTCGTTATATCCTTTCAAAGCGCGGCTTGCCGAGGCAAACATGGTGGCGGCCGTCTGGTCCAGGAAGGGATTGCGGCTTGTAAATGCCCACATGTCGTCCTTTACTCCGCTGGACCGTCCGTCGGCCGCCACTTCATACGGGCCGAGTTCGGGGTTGTAGGGAAGGCCGTCCGTGATGGAGGCGGCATCGCCCAGGTGGTGGTAATTGTCCAGCACCGAGTTGGAAAGCGTTTGGGCCATATGGCCGATGATCTCGGCCTGAGCCACCAGTTGCATGGTCCCGTGCTCAATAAACTGCAATATGTCGGGCGTCCCGTCGGGACGATGAAGGTCCACGTAACGTTGGTCATGATCCACAAACGTCTGGTCGCGTAATGGTTTGAAGTATTCCCACGTCTGGACAAAGTTTTGTACCACGCTGATGTTCGATCCGGTTTCAATATCAAAGTCTCCTGCGTCAAAGAATCCGCCAACGTTCAATCCCGGGATCGTTTCCAGTGCTTTGTACGGGGTGTCGGTTGTGGGGCCCTGACCGTGAAGGTCAAAGTGATCCGTGTTTGGAGGGGCCTGCAGGTACCCTTCTTTGAAAGGTTCCCCGTGCCATACCCTGTATGCCTCGTTCACATACATGTGGTTCATGTGGATGGGGATCCAGATGTCGCTGGTGGCATCGGTAATCTTGTCGTAAACGTTGTCTTCTATGATGAAGTTGTTCGTTTTGCAATTACCGTATTGAATGTAATATATGCCGGGTTCGGTAACCGGGGAGAAATCAAATTTCACATAATGGTATTTGTAATAATCGCCCCAGGGTTCGATCTTTCCGTTGAATACTTGGGTGGCGTTGCCGTCGTTTTGGATTTTGTAAATGGATGCCGATTCCAGCGGTTTATCTTTTTTGTCCAGTTCAATAACTGCTGTTTTTTGTTGCCCGGGCAGGTACCCTACCTGGGAGAATCCGATATTCGGTTCCCGGATCCATCCTTCCACGGCATTGGGTTCCACGGTCCAGGTCAGCACTTTGCCCGTTTTTCCTGCCGGCAGCAGGCTGCGCACAACGTACCATCCGTTTTGAGCCAGCACACGGCCGTCAAAGAGCATCAACTCGGTCTCCTGCGAAGTGATTGTCACCATCCGCTCGGGCGCATCGGGTGCCAAAAGTATGGTATGCCCGGTCTCCAGCGGGAGCGGGTCTATGAACCGGCCCGTGCCCCTGTCGTCAGAAGTCACATATCCCTTGAATTGTTTTAGTTTCTCTGTGTTCGCCCTGGTAATGGTGTTCCCCACCACGTAGCGCGGGAACCGGTTGGGACGCCCGTCCATCAGGTAGGCCTTTCCCCAGTATTGTGACGGCAGGAACTCCAGGTTGAATCCTGCACTTCCTTCCAGTGCCTCGGGAAGGGGCTTGTCCAGGTAAACCGAGATTTCCACTCCTTTTCCTTTTGCCGAGACAATCACGCGTGATTCAAAATCGTAGTCTTCGTAACGCAGTATCGACTCTATGGTGTTTGTTTCACGATTAACCTTCCTGGTGGGAATTGCCGGCACCAGGTCCCATTGCTCCGGCGTGTGGGAAAGTCTCACGGCACCGCCCTGCGCCGTCCGGACGCCATGGTGAATGAGCTCTATACCGGCGGTTTTTTCATCGTTAAAACCCCCGGTAAAAAGGTTACTGTATACCAGTACGTTAACGCCCTGCGTCTGGAAATATTCCAGATCGTTCAGGGTCAGGTCCTGGGCTTGAGTTTGATTGAATGTCGCAAATAATAGTACGGACAGAAATAGAAGAGTGTATCGTTTCATCAGAATCAAAAAAAAATATATTGTTTTGATTGCTTTAAATGCTGAAGGTTTAATACGTTATGCTCAAATCTATTATATTTGCGAAAGGGGGTGCAACGCACACATTGTTCGTTTCCCTCAAAATGAGGAAGTTACAAAAATCAACCCCCGGGGGGTCGATTTTCGTAACAGGCTGAAAATCAGCCAAACGAACAATGTGTGCGTTGCACCCTCCCCCCTCCAATTGATTGATCATGATTATAGCACAAAAAGATGATGTTGTCATCAGGGAGCTGAGGGTATCAGATATCCCTAAACTGGCTGAATATTCTAACAACCAAAAGGTAAGTATCAATCTAAGAGATGCTTTCCCCAGTCCCTACACAAAAGATGATGCAGTCAGGTTTGTGGAGATGGCTGCCGCAAAGGATCCCAAAACCATTTTTGCCATTCAATATAAAGGAGACTATGTGGGAAATATCAGTCTGACCCCGGGTTCAGATGTGTATCGTAAAAGTGCAGAGATTGGTTATTTCATTGGAGAACCTTTCTGGAATAAAGGCATTGTCACCAAAGCCGTCCAGCTGATCACACGTTACGGATTCGAAAACATGGACATCGTCCGGATTCATACCGGTATTTTCGAATACAATAAAGCTTCACAAAGAGTCCTTGAAAAATGCGGGTTCCGGAAGGAGGGGATTTTTAGAAAATCCATTTGCAAAAACGGAAAAATGTATGACGAGATCAGGTATGCTTTGATCCTGGAAAAGTAAGAATTTATGGATATAATAATTGCAATAGGCAGCATAAATGCGTTCTTCTTTGCATTCCTGATCTTGACAAAATCCGGGAAAGAAATATCTGATAAAATACTGATAGCCTGGCTGGTGTTTTTTGGAATAAACCTGTTAACAGGGTTTTGTGCTGTTAAGACTGTATTTGGCAATACTATTATTCCGGGAATTTTGGCTGCCATTCTTTTCATCTGTCATTTTCCGTTTCTTTATTTATATGCAATATCGTTAACCCGACAAAATTTCAAATTAAATCCAAAATTATTGATTCACCTTATTCCGGTACTCTTGATGACAGGCAGCATGTTCCCTTTCTTCAGAATTAATGGTCCTGAACAGACAGACATTGCCTATGGCTACGGAGATGGTATCTACCTGGTGGTTCTTCCTATGTTGGTTATGATTGTTTCTTCAGCCATTTATCTGACAGCCACTGTAAAAACCATTAGAAAGCATAAAAATGTGATAAGAGATACTTTTTCTTACACAGAAAACATAAATATGAATTGGATCAAAAGCATTGTATACCAATTCACAGGATTGTTTTTGCTCATCGTTCTGGTTTTTGGATTACTAAGCTTCAGGCAACTGAATATTGTTATAACAGACTATATACTATACACAGGTCTTGTGTTGATAATCTTTTTTATAGGATACCATGGATATAAACAGAGAAAAGTGAATTTTCCTGTTACCGGAACACAGGTCACGGAACCAAAATCAGAGATAAAAAGTGATATTGAGCAGGCAGACAAGTTAATGCATTCGCTTCTTGATGTAATGACTGTCCGCAAACCCTATCTGGATCCGGGTCTTACCATATATTCCCTGGCTCAAATGATGGAAATACCTGCCCACCAATTATCAAGATTGCTGAATATTCACATGAATCAATCTTTTTTTGAGTTTATCAACAGATACCGCGTAAATGAATTCAAATCAATACTCAATAAAAAGGAATTCAGTCATTATTCCATGTTGGCTTTAGCCCTGGAAGCGGGGTTCAATTCAAAAGCATCTTTTAACCGTATTTTTAAACAAATTACCAATTCCACTCCTTCTGAATACAGGAAGAAGATGTCTCAATAAAGGAATTTGAGACGACAGACATATTGCATGGTTTTATTTTTGCCGCCGATTAACATAAAAAGCAAAAATGAATACAATTGTAAGTGACATGTTGACTGGAAGTGAAATTTTCAATACAAGATTTCTTCCTTATTCCTGGATTATCCCGACAGGTCTTTTTGTTACGGCTGTCTTTCTGATGGTGTATGCTTTCAAAAAGCCTGGCAAGAAAAGCAGTTCAATTTTCAAAGGATTCCTTTCTTTGGTTTATGTGCTCTCCGGATTAAGTGTATGGCTGGGGATGCATGAAGTTGATGCGGTATCTGCCATTTCCGGAGCTATCATATTATGGCTCTATGCCCTGCTTTTCTTAATGGATGCCATTTGGTGGAAAAAAATTGAATTCAAGATTCCTGAACGGACAGATCTTAAAGTGGCTATGATACTTCTGATATTATTAGGCCTTCTATATCCGGTAATAGAAATGTCTTTTGGACATTCATGGCCCAAAATGGTACTCTTTGGATCTGAATGTCCAACTACTACATTTGTTTTGGGACTTTTAACCGGATCTCTCCCCAAAACGAATAAATGGATTTTCGGTCTTCTGGCCACTAATGCAGTCCTTGTAGGAGGGTATGTGGGATTCAACGGGTTTATAGTGGATGCGGTAACGTACTTGCCCGCCGGAATTATCAGTTGGATAATGATGATACGTTACTGGAAGAAGGTGCCTGTTAAAAAAATTCCGGTCATGATAGTTGCACTCGTTTTAACAGCAAGCTTGACAGGTTGTACAAAGATCAACCAGGAACACAAAGAAGCTGCGACTCTCAATATCAGCAACATTGATTTCCAGTCCTTGAAAACGGGTACATTCCGGGGGTATTACCAGGGCGGTATGTACGGATGGCGGGAAAACGAATGCCAGGTTACGGTAGATTCAACATC
>Ga0334899_1001076_pt1 | contig 28172 bp, 26 predicted proteins | sample GraSluR3_MG_FD_207219 | JGI IMG/M metagenome (GOLD analysis project Ga0334899, IMG submission 207219) | Sludge microbial communities from methane-producing bioreactor in Wageningen University, Netherlands - Granular Sludge_8_08-R3 | ecosystem: Engineered > Bioreactor > Anaerobic > Unclassified ...
ATTTTCCCTCTTGTCTACGCTTAAGATGAATATAAGCCCTATTTCAAAAACCACAAGTCATTAAACAACAAAAAGGGCACATTTCCCTCATTATTCAACCGAAAAGGGAAAATATGCCCAAATATACTATGTATGGAACTAAAGGTGCGACCTTTACGAAAATTACAACATCGCAAAGCGTGGGATTAGATGGAGATGAGGTAATCCCCCCCGAAAAATGTTGTTTCTGAACGTAAGTTTACGCCCAAAAACTGAGAATGGCTGGATAGCCTCCACTTTTCAGGCCTCCTAAAAATGAGAGGATCACCATCAAGCTCAGTTAAAAAATTAGGAACTCCTCTCAAGCATACAGTCGATGTGGGACGGTAGATGCGTTGAGCCGAAAGAGCCAAAGTAAGTTTTCCTGTTCCGGTCTCATTTGTGAGGATTAATTCTTGGTAAATCTTCTTCTGAAACATCCCTTAAAAACGGAGCAGCCTCATCTTTTGCTGACAATTGAGGAGCGCCTTCAATAGGCCAAGCAACTTCAATCACAGGATCATTCCACGCTATTGCCTTGTCATATTCTGGCAGATAGTACTCTGTACATTTATAATAAAGATCAACGACGTCAGAGAGGACCACAAAGCCATGGGCAAATCCCGGTGGAATCCAAAGCTGACGGTGCTCTTTATCATCCAACACCGTTCCGTACCACTGCCCGAACTGGGGAGAATCCGTTCGAATATCAACAGCAACATCAAAAATAGCCCCGCGAACCACAGAGACAAGCTTCCCTTGTGGTTTAGGCCATTGGTAGTGAAGACCCCTTAATATGTGCTCCTTTGAGCGAGAAGTATTATCTTGTACAAAAGAATATTCTATCCCAGCCTTCTGGTAGCTTGCAGCCTTAAATGCTTCCAGAAAGTAACCACGGTCATCGCCAAATACAGTTGGGGTAATCAACAGCACATCTTTTAATGAAGTTGGGGCTACAGTAATTTTTGACATCACAATATCCATATCTAAATAAAAATTTACAATAAATCGGGAAAAACACTGACAGGCTTTCCCATTTTTCCCTGAAGAGCATGACACAACGCTTTCCACACAATTGGGATTTTATCCCAGTCTTTACGAAAAATACGGTTAGCAATCACGAATAGATAGCTAAGTGCGGCAATGGGAAGGGCGTAAGGGAAAAATGTCCGGATTGTCCAGAGTCTATTTCGTAACATAAGGTAATCAATTTCTTTTTTGCGATGTACCATTCGGCGAATCCCCCTCATGGATGTCGTCCGACTACTTGCTCCTTCATGATGCATTACCACGCTTTGTGGAGCCCAGCCCAGTCTAAACCCTTGCCGTTTAGCTTTTAAACACCATGCGACATCTTCATAGTAAAGAAAATATTCCTCTGGAAACAGGCCGACCGCCGCCAGGCACTCTTTCGATATCAGCGCTGATGCTCCAGTTATATAGTCAAACAATTTTTCAATCGACTCTGGCGCTACTCTCAAGTCTTCTGCCGCCCGACCTTCTCCTATAAAAGATGTTGTTCCAAGCAAAGAAGATATCTTCGCCCCGCCGAAACATTGTACTGTAGCTTCAGGATCCATATAAATGAGGGTAGAGCCAACAACGCCTAAAGATGGAGATCGTTGTGCACGCTTTACAAGCTGCTCAAGAGCTGTTGCTTCCGGAATCGTATCATTATTTATAATCCAAAAATATTGAATAGTACTGTCTTGGGAAGCGTAGCGTAAGCCAATATTGTTGGCTCCAGAAAAACCGACATTACTATTATTTTCGATAATAATATTTCCTCTAACCGAGGTAGTATGGGGTAGCATAGCAGATCTATAACGATAGTTTACCCATCGAGAAAGAAACTCAGAATGCAACTTCTCACAGCTTTTATTATCCACAACAATCGTTGTCGTAGGGGGAAGAGTTTGCTGCTCTATAGCCTTTAGACAAGCAGTCGTATGGGCCTTCCCATTAAAATTCACAATAATTACTGCAATTTTAGGATACGGAGTTGTAAACATTGTGGATTTTTCTTTCAGTTGATTTGGATATGGCATGACGTTATGAGAACCTTTCCTATACGACTTATTTCGTAATATCGCGTCCTCGAAATGCTTCTAAAAAACTCGACACGCCTCCCTGAAAAGGGCTGCGCGCCGCAAAAACGGTAGAACATGCTAAGAAACGCGATTATCAGTACAGCAATTCAAGCAGCAAACCAACTTGGAGAATATATGAAAACACAATTGGTTACAGGAGGAGCTGGATTTATTGGCTCTGCGTATGTTTTACAGGTTAGAGCACGTGGAGCCCGAGTCATTAATCTCGACAAACTGACTTATTCTGGAAATACCAAGAACCTTATTTCGTTAGCTAACGATCCAGAGCATATTTTTATACATGGTGATATTGGCAATAGAGAGCTTGTACGGCATTTACTCAGAACATACCAGCCTGATGCAATTGTGAATTTCGCTGCAGAAAGCCATGTGGACCGTTCTATTCTCGATCCAGATATTTTTATAAAGACAAATGTCCTTGGTACTGGGGTTTTGCTAAGGCAAAGCCTAGAATTTTACCAAAGTCTTCCTTCTGATAAACAAAAGAAATTCAAACTTCTTCATGTTTCAACAGATGAAGTTTATGGCTCCCTGAATGAAAAGGAAGATGCATTTACAGAGGAAAATGCCTATAGACCCAACTCCCCATACTCTGCATCAAAAGCCAGTAGTGATCATTTAGTTCGAGCCTTCCATGAAACTTACGGACTCCCTACGCTAATAACTAACTGCTCTAATAACTACGGGCCTCGCCAATTCCCGGAGAAGCTTATCCCCGTCATAATCTTGAAAGCCCTGCAACGAGAGTCATTGCCTGTCTATGGAAATGGAGAAAACATTCGAGACTGGCTACATGTTGAAGATCATTGCGAAGCTATTGCCTGCGTTTTGGAAAAAGGAGCCCCTGGGGAGACATACAATATAGGTGGTCGTGCAGAATATCGCAATATTGATGTTGTTAAAAGTATTTGTGCGATCCTTAATGAGTTAGTTCCCCACAGTGATGGACCTTATGAAAAGCTCATCACGTACGTCAATGACCGCTTGGGACATGATTATCGCTACGCGATCAACTGTACAAAAATTGAGTCTCAATTAGGTTGGAAACCTCGTCATACTTTTACACAAGGTTTGCGAGAAACCATTCAGTGGTACCTTAAAAATTCTGCATGGATAAATGATGTACAATCTGGATCTTACTTGGAATATCAGCAACAAAACTATCACGATAGAGGAGAGAAATAGATCATGTGGAAAGGAATTGTTTTAGCAGGAGGTTCTGGGACTAGACTCCATCCATTGACACACAGTGTCAGTAAACAGCTTATGGCTGTTTATGACAAACCCATGGTTTACTATCCCATATCCATTTTAATGCTCGCTGGCATCCGTGAGATTGCCATAATTTCAACTCCTGAACACTTACCCCTCTTCAAACGTCTGTTGGGAGACGGTAGCCAATGGGGATGCAACTTTACCTATATACCTCAGCATTCTCCAAACGGAATCGCACAAGCGTTCACTTTGGCCGAAGATTTTATCAGTGGCCATAACACATGTCTTGTACTTGGAGATAACATTTTTTTTGGAGATAATCTTAGCAAATTCCTATCTCAAGCGACCTCACGAAAAACTGGTGCTACTGTTTTTGGCTATCACGTAAGCGACCCAGAAAGATACGGTGTCGTTGAGTTTGATAACGAAAAACGAGTCCTTACAATAGAGGAAAAACCGGCGGTCCCAAAATCGAACTACGCTGTTACAGGTCTTTATTTTTATGACAAATCAGTTGTTGATATTGCCAAGTCATTACAGCCATCTGATCGTGGCGAGCTTGAAATTACCGACGTTAATAAAGCCTACCTAGAGCGAGGAGACTTGCATGTAGAACTGCTTCGGCGTGGTGTAGCGTGGCTTGATACAGGGACGCATGACGCACTGCTCGCTGCGGGTAATTTTGTTCAGACTGTGCAGACTCGACAAGGCCTCCAGGTAGCGTGCCTTGAAGAAGTTGCTTGGCGTTTAGGCTATATTAGCACTGAACAAGTAATCAGATTGGCAATGCCCCTTAAAAAAACACATTATGGTAAATATTTACTTGATATCGTAAACAAATAATCTGAGCATGAAAAGATTATGGATATTCCAATCCGAAAGAAATTCTGGTCGAGCCGGACTCCAAGCAGTGGGAGTCCTTCTGGAGAGTCTGTAAGGTCATCGGCGTTAATGAATGGATAGAACAGTATCCCAATCTCGGTGTAGTCGCTGGGAACTCTATTTTTCAACTGTTCTCTTGACGGGGAAGCTTACGGATGGAACGCAGTGGGAGATAAAAATCCAGGGCAATACCATTGCCGTGAGTGCATCAGGCGATAATGCCTTTCCTGACGATAACGATCCTGAGTATGCCGACTATGAAGAACGATATGGCTATCCTCGTCCGTTCAGGCGATTCCTATTAGCTGTGCGGAGGCTGATCGGCTGGCTCCCGTTTGAGTAATTTTCGGGTCGTCTTAGTATAAGACGTCAAAGTAAAGATCTTAGAATTGTGTACGGGCAAGATCGTTACGAGTCTTCATGCGGAACATCTATTCATTCGATTCCGTATTTCTGCTTAAACTCACTGATCCAGTCGTGGTGACGACTAGATCCATCAATTGCGCTGATAAGCTTTTGAATAGTCACTCTCCCGATTCTATTAGCATATTCTGAAGGTACAGATTGAGTAAGGAATGGCCACAAACCAGACTCTTTTCCGTCTGTTGAAACCTTCAGGAAGGCGGGGTTCCTTTCATCATGCAGGAGCACAAAATAGCCATCCTTCTTGAGGGCAAACAGAACTTCCCTAAAAAATTGGTAGTAACTGACAAAGGGGCATAAAGGGCCTGATCCGAGTGGAGTCTCACCAAAACCGAACTCGTTCATCCGTTCCCAATATTTCCGTCCGATGTGCTGAAGATAGCAACCCTCAAATCCATACGAAGCAGGGTTCTTACCGTCACAATCACCACCAGAAAAAACAGAGCAGCCACCGAACTCTCTCTCCACGAGTTTCGCCTCAATAAAGATCCGGCCAGTCTCCTCACCTGAGATTGCTAAGTCGACCGAGGTAGGTTGTCCGGAATCCTCGTTAAATACCGCTCGGTCATCATATTCAAATCCAGCAGTGATCTCTCCGGTCGGCCAAGGTATGCCTGCCTCCTCCATAATTATGCGCAGTGGCTCAAGGTCTTTTTTTACAATCAATGGCCCCACAAGATTGAAAACCATCGCCTGACTGCTCAACCCGTGGTGAAGGTATTTGTGAAGCGGAAATGAATCCTTACCTAAATTCCGTTCATGTTCTTTTTTGATATATTCGGCCACGTCGGGGCAAATGATATTTTGTGGCCAGAGATCAAGGGATTTAAGGCAATATCCCATTCTTGAATGTGTAGCTAATCCCTTTTGGGAAAACCATCCAGAAGCAGCATTCCGAAGTTCACGTTCAAATGCCTTGTAACGTTTAAATGGCCAGGTTCGCGCCAACTGCCTGCTGTTCATGTCATCCATGTTTTTCCCTCGTTTCTGTAACAAGTTGCTCTGCCTGCTCCAATACATTCCTTGTCACGATAGTGGCTTAACTCCGTAGCAGGATTAGAACCTACTTCAAAGTTCAAACCAAAAGAAAACATGGCTCCTAGATTTACTAAAGGTTTGATAAAAAAGAGTCTAATTCTTTAGAGAGCACGCGTGCAGCTGAATTCCAAGTAAATTTTTGTGCCCTCTGCCGCCCTTCTTTGCCCTTTGCATTTCTTTTAATTTTTGAAAGGTTGCATAATTCAAGAAGAGCCTGCTCCAAAGCTTTTTGATCATGAGGAGGGAAGTATGTAGCTGCATGAGCACATACTTCACGGGAGGTGGGGATATCGGCTGCAAGAACAGGGATACCACTTGCCATTGCTTCCAAGAGAGGAAGACCAAAACCTTCATAATAAGAAGGAAAAGCTAGAAAATCTGCATGTGAGACTAACAACTGCAAATCATTATCACTAACGTCAGAAAAAATATGAATTCTTTCTGGGGCTAAACTTTGTAGTTTTGTGACATCAACTTCACCTGAGCGAAAATGCTTATACTTTCCTACAAGAATTAGGTGGTGCGGAACGATGTGTGATATGGAGGCAAAACTTTCGCATAAGATTTTAATATTTTTGTGTTTTTTTATATTTCCTACCGCGATTATGTATCTAGGAGGATATCCTTTTGGGAGGGGGGACTGAGGAGGTTGAAACCAGGAGCTATTTACTCCATTGGGAATTGTAACGATATCTGCTCGGACAGTATTCACCCTTTTTAGGTAATCTCTTTTAGTAAACTGGGAAACGGTGAATATTTTATGAGCCTTTTTCCCTACAGCCTCCAAGTAAATTTTTGCAATTGTTCTTTTAGCTAGGCCGAATATTTCAGGGAGAGCCAGAGGGATAACGTCGTGAACCGTTACGATTAAAGGTATGGAACAGAAAAGTGGTATGTTAAAATGGGGCACCCACAAAGCATCTCCTGTTGCTAACCGAGGGAGCATTATTTGTTCTTTAATTGAATATATAGGCGTATTTGTTTCTGATACTGTGACATTCTGCATCACTGTAAGTTCGTCTAGATTAGCATAGCTTCCTATTAGTTGGAAATTAATATGGGGAAGATTTGATATACAAAGCGGGAGTAAATTTTTTATATATACTCCGATTCCTGACATATTGAACATTCGGCAATCAACAGAAAGTGTGCGGTTTGAAAAGGTCATTATAAACTCTTAAAGGCAAAAGCTATAGCCAGTGCTTGCTTGTATCTACGATCTGCGTCCTAAACACGTGCTCTACCTCTATCCATTTTCTATTCCATGCTTTTCCTGATCATCGTAGAGCTTTTTCAAAGCAGGGCCTTTAGGACGAGATGGGTGAATCTGTCATCATTTTTTTACGGTTTCTGGAAAATAATAAAGCTTAAGCCACTTTTCAAAGCTAAGTCCTGTGCGTGCATGTGCAGGTGCATTATTTCTGATTTTTTCCAGATTTTCCTCCGAGAGGGAATTCCTCCACTCTTCATAAACAGCTCCCTGTTCTACTTTTTTTTGTGCTTCCTGCTGTAACACAAGCGCTTTTTTGGCTTCAGCCTCTATCCGCGCTTGCTCAGCTGCGTCCTTCAAGCGCTGGGCCTCAGGTGACACGTATCCTTTTGGGGCTGCATAATAGCCATCGCGAGCCAAAGCGCGAAAGACGTATGCCCTTAGATCGACCACGAAGTTCCCTTTGTTGTCCATCAGTTGGCCACCAGTGATTTCGAGCGCGGCATCTGCATGGGTAAGGCCTTGGCGGACGGAATCCGTGAGAGTCTCGTCAATGGTTCTACCTTGTTTTTGCAGTCGTTCAAAAATCTGACGAATTTGCGAAGGACCAAAGTCAATAGCTGCAAGATGAGGCCAGTAAAATCCAATCTCCTCAGCCGTGAGATCCACAAGGGGGGAAGTCTCATGTGCCTTTTGATTAGATAGATAGATAGATTCTTTCTTTCTATCTAAGAGGGGTATTTCGTGTGTCGGATCCAACTGTCGGATTTGTGTGTTGGATCCGACTGTCGGATTTGTGTGTTGGAGGTTTGTCGGAGTAATGAGTAAGCCTTGTTGGCCCCCCTCGCCTACCCATTTTTTTTTGGTGATCATCCCTTCGTTTTCAAACTTGCGCAGGATGTCTCGCAGTGTGCCTAGTTTTATCCCTGTTTCCGCATGGATTAAGGCGTGGCTGGTGATGTGCTGTCCGTTTTTTGCTAGATACTCATAGACCTTTTTTTGGGCTTCGGTGCGTACTACAAATGTGTTTGTAAGCTTATTTATTGGTATCGAATTTATTTCTTGTGTGTTGGATTTGTGTGTTGAATCCGTGTGTCGATTCCGTGTGTTGGACTGGTGTGTTGAATCCAACTGTTGAACTGTTGGATCCGTGTGTTGGATCCGACTGTTAAACTGTTGGATCCGTGTGTCGATTCCAACATATCGTGTGTCGGATCCAACTGTTGGATCCGACTGTTGGATCAGTGTGTCCAATTCAGCATATTTGAGCCTCTTTCGATGATTGGGTTCTTCCTGCGTGGCCTGAAGGATGACCTCATGGGGTGTATGGCATGTCCCCGATGTAGTACTCTGTATGGGAGGGGGATCAGTATCTTCTTTCTTCTGAGAAGGGACCGCCAGCTCATCAAGACCGCCAGCTCCCAGACTTGCCTTTGCGGCGCGTAACTGGTTACCCAACATGGTGCTGAAGTCTGGCTTTTTCTTTTTTGCAGTTGCCATATACCAATCCGATGCCCTAACGGGCAATTTTTGCGGCGATTTTCTCTTCTATTTCTTTAGCAAGGGCGCGGTATGCCTTGCAGCTGGCGCAGTTTGGGTCAAGATCGCACACAGCCTGGCTGGATATGGCTGCTTGATTGATTTTAGTAGCACGGGGAATGGCATTTTTAAAAACATGGGCTTCACCAAACGTGCTGATGGCACTTTCGCGAATGGCTTTACCTGCTACAGTACGGCTGTCAAACATAGTGAACAGCAAGCCAAGGACAGAAATATTGCTGTCAGCATCTTCGCGGATCCGTTTTATTACTTCTACAAGGTGGGAAACGCCGGATAGGGCGTAGTTTGATTCTGCATCAACAGGAATAATAACGTGATTGGTAATGACGAGTGCATTAATGAGCAAGGTGCCTTCTATGGTAGGAGGGCAGTCTAACAGAATATAATTGTACTTATCTTGCGCGGCCTTATCGAAGGCTTTTTGTAGACCGAAAAAACGCCTAACTGAGTTTGGATCAAGCTGTGCTAGAGTCGCAGAAACATCAAGATTCGAGGGTATTATATCTACTCTGTCATATATTGACTTGGTGGCAACTTCTGAAAATGTGGCGGTTCTGTTGTTTTTTCCGAAGAGGTCCGCAGTTGTATATTGCTGATCAAAAGGATTCAACTCTCCCAAAGTCATGCTCGCATTCCCTTGAGGATCGCAGTCAATAACCAACACATTGGAACTCTTACGGCGGGAAAGGTTATACGCCAGATTGACGGTGCAGGTTGTTTTTCCTACGCCGCCTTTGTGGTTTGCCAGTGCTATAACCTGTGCCATGCTTTCTCCTTATGTTAGCCTGTAAATATTTTTAGGCAGGATATACACACAAAGCAAGCAATGGCAAGGGTTAGATGTAGGAGGATATTCGTATTTTTAGATGAGAATGAGTGGCATGGAGTGCGAATATTGATTTAAAGATGTCGCACTATGTTTGTCAGGTACGGTTAAGTGACGACTTGAAGAATCTGGTAATACATGGTTTTTTGTGATTCGTAAGCTTGCCCATTAGCGCGTCTGGCAATCTCTGCCACGGCTCTGTGATTACGAAGGAAGGGGGCTGTGGCGCTAATTTCTGATCAACAAAGACGAAAAGCAGCTTACCCGCATTACCGTGGTTCCCCTCCAAGTCCTTCTGTGCTAAACCCGTGCCGTTAAGGTCGTTGTGCGCTGTGGCCGTGGTTCCCCTCCAAATCCTTCTGTGCTAAATCTCTGGTGCGAAAGATACCGCTGCAAGGCCAGCCGTGGTTCCCCTCCAAATCCTTCTGTGCTAAATCTCCAGCTTATGCCCTCCGAGCTTGTGTCGAGCCGTGGTTCCCCTCCAAATCCTTCTGTGCTAAATCCGTTAAGGATTATCAGGCTGTTTTTTAAAGATAAAATTGATGTTTATCTTTAAAAAACAGCCTGATTTCTTTTGGAAAGATATGCGTTTTCAGCGGTTTTTTAAAAAAGGAGGAGCTGTTCGGTAGCCACCGCCTCAGTCGGATTTTTTGCTCCGATAAGAATCTGCATGCGTCCGTACTGTTTATCCGTAACCTGCAGGACTCTTACACATCCGGACGGAGGGAGATTGTCCTTGAGACGACGAAGATGTCTGTCCACCATATCCTGTCCCCTGCATACGCGACTGTAAACAGAGAGCTGAACCATCTGGTAGCCGTCTTTCAGAAGAAAGTTCCGAAACCGAGTTGCATAACGTCGTTCCTTTTTAGTCTTGACCGGCAAATCGAAAAAAACGAGCAGTCGCATGAATCGGACCTCCTCCCGGGGCATATGTCCTCCTATTCTTCTTCTGCAGGCATGGCACTCGTAGGGAATCGTGGAAGCAAAAGAGGGGTTTTCCCTGAACTTACAAAGTAGGATCGCAGGGATTCCATGCTTTTTCGAAGGGCGGAAACCAGAGCAAAGACCCCGTCCCCCAACTCGACACGCTCACTAAAAATGGTGGCCATCGCCCTTCTGTCATCGCGGGTGAGTTCTGTTCCCTCTGGATCTGCCGCTGCGCGTCGAAACGCGAGGGCATCCACAATTGGGCGCCACGGTTCGATGAAGTCGTCAGCAAGATTGAAGGCGTTTTGCATACTTCGGTGGTGTATGCCAAGCGAAGGAATAAAGCCTTCGGAAGCCAGATCTCGGGCAATGGCCGCCCGGACGAGTGCATAGCCGTAGTTGAGGAGACTGTTGCGTCTATCCTCTGCTTTATGATCACGGCGAAATTCAGAGAAAAGAGCACTCCAGTATAAACGTGAAGCGAGGCCTTCCACATTGTCTGGATCGCCGCTTTTTACTTTGGGAATAAGTGCAGTCAATCTGCGGGAGACATCACTCCCGGTATAGCGGTACAGGCAGGCTGCCTGATTTTCTATTTTCCTCCGAATTAGATTTTGCCAAAGGCGTTTCTGCCTAGGGACACTCAAGGCAAGCTGCGCCTTCACGGTTTCCGGCTGTCGATAGTATGAATGATGCGGGAGCAGGGAACCGTTCGGCATGTGTCGGCTGTCCGTGGTGATGACGAGGCAGCCATATTCGGCACAAGCAGAGAGAAGTGCGGCACTCATCAGAGCTTGCTGGGTATCCAGAACGATGAATCCCATATCTTCTAGCGGAAAGGTGAATTTATCCCCGCCATCACGCTCCAGCCACAGCTGACCGCGTTTTACGGCCAGCCGCACCGGTTCACTGAGATGAAGCCCTCGCCAACTCACGGCCTGACCTCTTTGCGGACCCTGTACAGCCTTCCTAATCTGTCGACACGGTATTTTTGGAAAAGTTTTAAGGTCTTTGTTCCTGAACGTATTTCCTTAGTATGGTCATTAGCTTGTCGTAGCGTGATAGCTGCAGTGGTTCTATCTGTAGAAGTGAAATATCCTTCACGAATTAACCCTTTCCGATCTTCTGTGACAATATAGCTGTTCGGTGTCATGGAAAAAAGGTAAGAGAAAGTATCATCGATAAGAGTCCACTCTGATTCAGGCTTGTTTGCAACAACAGCTCTGTTCGGTGCTTCTCCTCTTGCGATCTGTGAAGTATACACAGGGATGAGGTAATACTTGCCGTCCTTTGTGAAGACATCCGTGCGGACCATTTTAGCGTTGTCTGCCTGGGCCAGGCCTTCACCACGGGCGACCTTAATGCCGCTGGTGAATGCCCCGCGTCGCAGCCTGACTTTTCGAATCGGATCACCCTTTGGAGAGGACGGCGGCGTTCCTTTCGGTTTGCCAGCAGCAATCCAGGCACGGAGGATATCAATCAGCCATTTGTTGCGTTCAGCATCCTTGATCCGGACAAGATCATTTTCGTTAAGATCTTTGATCGCGACCCTCTCGTAAACAATCTCTCGTTCATTTCCGTTGTCGTCGATTTCAACTCTGACCTGACGAAGTGTTTCCTCATGCAGGGCTCCCTTGGTATTTCCGCGTTCGGCTCGGGAAACAAAAACATTACGAAGCATGCGCGCTGCATCATTGCGGAAGTTATCCCATGGGGCAGGAATTTGCGGGGTGAGGCGGTATTTTTCTTGATGGTGTTCCATCAGTTTATAGAGTTGAGTCATCTTCTGAAGTGTACTCTCCGTGCAACAGGCTACAACAAGGGCATCAAGCGCATGATGCCTGTCGCCGACACGCTGTTTCATATCATCATATTTCAGCCCGTTTACACCCCAGCTTTGGCGAAGGATGCTGGTCAGCTGGCCAGGCCGTGATCTGAAGCGGTTTATCGCACACCCTTCCAGGTCATGATCGTCAACTCCGAGGTTTTCATATTCTTCAGCAAACCATGCCAAGACAAGACGGGCGGCATAGCGGGAATCCGTAAGATTTCTCTCATGGAAGCGACCTTCCCTATCCTGATCGAGGTTTTTGAGCGTATAATTTCTTTTTTTCAGGCCTTTGATGCGCAATGAGCGAATCCATGCCTCATATTCATGCCACGCCTCTGGGTTGTCCCGACCAAGCCATTCCCAGGGTGTTAAGTTCCCCTTTGCCTGATTGGCAGCTGTGGAGCAGAGACAGAGATTGTGAAAACTGTTGTCAAACGTTCTGCTGCGCGGGAGTATGTGGTCGATTTGTACCTGATTGTACTCATCCAGAAGAGAAGTCAGGGCAATACTTCCTTCGGGCATATGACCGGCGGTATAATGTCTCCCCCCACCGCAGTGGCGCCAGAGAATCCAGTACGCGCATTTCCCACCCTGCTCTTTCCAGAGTTCGTAGCGCATCAGTTCCGTAACGCTGATGTCTTCGGGGCGTTTATGTACAAGTGAAGCAAAATCTTCGCGGGCTTGCTTTTTTTCCGCCGTACGCCGTTTGATGCTGTTTTCAATCTCATTTCTTTCCTCAGCACTCTTCCCCATGTCACGCAATAATTCGATATGTACCCGGCCGGGAATAACGCCAAGTTCGCGAATAACAGCACGGAATTGCTTGCGGACTTCCTTCAGGATACGCCTGACAACTGGGTTGCGGATTGCGTCGGGGTTAACGGGCCTTGTTTTAGCATGATCATATCCTGACGCTTCGCAGCCTGCGGCGTAGTCTTGTTCTTCGATCATGTGCGGAAGAATGTTTTGCATCGCTTTTAGGGACAGATTCATCGTTCCCCTAAAATGTGAAAAACGCCCCTCATGAACGGCTTCGGTGAGCAGTCTGACTTCCTGTTCGGGTAAAGGCAGGTTCGCCAATTCCTCTGAAATCTTCTGGAGGTCGTCATTTACAGAGATGATACGGGAGGCTGCGTCGATCACCCGCTGTCCGTTTTCAGTGTATTTTTCCACAAAGCCAGAATAAATATTTTTCCCAAGGACTTTATAAAAGGTGTGGCTTCCTTCTGCGCACGCCCTTGTTCTAGTGACAATGTCGGATTTCTCTGCATCCACTTCTTTTCCGGCTTTATCTTTTTTGCCGTAATCAAGACCTTCGAAAAGAACCGAAGAATCAAGTTTAAGGAAATTTCTGAGAGCTTTGTAGGTAATACCTTTACTGGTGCCGAGAGTTCCGGCCAGCTCTTTCACCTTGAGGGAAGCGATACGTTCCGACCGCCCTTCCGGGTAACGGAGGCGGATAACAGTAAGCCGTTGAACAAGACGGAATTTTTCCGAGGTGTAGGCATGCTTAGGAGCTCGTTTTTCTCCAGGTTCGAACAGGCAGCTGCCGATCAGACCTTCGACGCTCTTCAGTGGCTCCTGACGGAAAGCGATTTCTTTGAAGGAGGTGAGCAGGGCATCGGAGGCGTTGTTCTGGCCGAAGGAACGCTGCCTTTCGAAGAGGATATTGGCCTCTTTTGCGAGAAGGTCTCTGAGGATGGTATTGTCGTAGACGGCTTTGTCGTCGAAGCCCCTCCGGTTTCTTTTTCGGTCCAGCCCAGCCATATATTCACCGACGGTTTCCGCGCCTGATTCAGCGATTCTTGCCTCAAGGCTGGATACGGCTGACAGCATTTTACCGGTCTCTGTTCCTCCACCTAAGGACTTGTCTTTTTTGCTGTTGGATTTAAAGCCACGGTGTTTAGCAATGTGAATCAGAATTACAGCCAATTCTTCATTCCTTAACATGCGCTGTAAGCCTTCCTGCCTGAGTTGCCAGGGATCGTGCTGTGGCCGTTCCCTTCTGTAAGGATAGTGTGTTTGTTGCGGATCGTCCGAACGAAGAAGGCCATGTTTGACAAGCAGGTTTCGGACTTTTTGCATACGTTTCCGTCTTCGGCGTATGGTGACCCTTTGCCGCCTCTTTTCGCGGCGGGCGACGTTGAGCAGTTCTTTGGTTTTCGGATTTTCGGGAATATCAAAAGCACGGACACCGAGTGCATACTGGCTGTCGCCGTTGGAAGACGGAAGGTAAACAGGGCTGAAGCTGCCATCGTTGTTAGCCTGAACAGCGGCCCACCCAACTGAACCGATGCCGATGTCTAAACCGAGAATAATATCTTCGCGTAGCTGCATTTCCTACTCCTCAGAGTGTAGTTGACAGTCTTTATTTTTCAGGCATAAAGGATTAAGCACAGAGTGCTTTGGAGCGGAACCACGGTAATCCGCAAGGAGCACGGCGAACGCCTCTTCCCGTAAGGGTTGAGGCGTTCGTCTCTTCTTGCGGATTACTTGCCATAAAAGTAAAAACGAAGCGTTTGTTACTCTTCCGCCCGACGCCCTCGACCAGCTCGCCTCTGACTTCTCTGATTTCATATCTACACAAGTTCATATATTACGGAAGATTGAAATGTATTTCGGTAATCAAATATAACCTAGTTAAAATTATATCATACATTTTTTTCGATCAATCTTAATTTGTTATACCAATCCGTATCCGGAATATGTCAATCTAACTTGGCATGAAGCCGTAAGCTTCTTGAGCATTAGCTAGCCGTAACACCCTTCCTCCATCCAGATGTTTGACGTTTCAGGATTTATCAAAAATAACAAAATGGCTTAGCACTAAGATGTGCCAAGCCATTTTTGTATGAGAATATATTTCTCAAATCCTATTTTCAACGCAGTTGCTTTCCGGAATTGCAATCAGCTGGAAAGAATAATCTTGAATTCTTCAATGGGATCACCCATTCCAGTCGTATCCACTGCATGTAGGGTGATTTCCTGCACCACCTGTGTAGGAGCTCCGTCGGCGTGTATGCTGAAGGTGGTGTCTGTGCCGTCGCTACTTATGGTGATGTTGTCGTGCAGGTTGCTGTCCGAAGACACGCCGGAGAGCAGGTCGCGCAGATCAAGGCTGTCACCCTGTGTGGTGTCGTAGTCCATGATGTGGTCGTGTGCAGGCGTGGTTACTGTGCCCTGGTCGCCGTTATGCCACATGAAGGTGTCGGCACCGGCTCCGCCTTCAAGCGTATCGTTGCCCGGTCCGCCCACCAGAATGTCGTTTCCGGCGCCGCCCAGCAGCACATCATTGCCGCTCTGGCCGAACATAATGTCATCTCCGGCTCCGCCGTCAAGGGTGTCGTCGCCGCCGTAGCGCGAACCGGAAGCAAGAGCTTCGTGGTTGTCGCGGATATAGTCGACGATGTTTTCCCACGATTCACCGGCAGCGACCAGCTTCTGCATGACAGCCCAGCCCTGTCCGTCGGGGTGGGCGTCTATGCTTGCGTTGCCGCTGATGGAAGTGATGCCGTCGGTGTTCAGCACATCGCCGAACATGATGTCGTTGCCGTCGCCGCCGGTCAGCAGGTCGTCGCCGAGCTGCTGATGGACATTCTGCATAGCATGCGACAGATCGGGGGTGGTGTTGGCAAATTCCGATCCGCCGGTGTTGTCGAACTGATCGGCCACCCAGCCTGCGGTCTCGTCACCTGCGGGGTTGATATCCTCGCCGGGACGGGTGCGTATTATGGTGTCAGCCTGTCCGAGACCGAAGGTATGGACCTCCACGCCCCATGATGCGCCGATAAGTGCGTTGTATCCGTCCAGCGCGGGGTCAAAGTCGTTCTGGTCCATTACCTTGCCGTTCAGGCTGGAGCCTTTGTCGTACCCGTCGGTGCTGCCCGGATCATTGTGCACCGTGGGGGCGCCGTCGGTTACAAAGATGGCTACATTTTTGTAACCGGCATGACCGGGATCCTGATTGGCGGCATCGAACCACTCTCTGCCGGTTTCCATGGCGGCGTCATAGTTGGTTCCCTGCGGGTTCACAGGCGGCTGGTCAATCCCCAGTGCATGCAGCGCGTTGCTTATGACGGTGGCCATATCGGGGTTGGTCAGGTCGATACTTACCGGTCCGTTAAGCGTGGTGTAGCCGAACGTGGTCACGGCAAGGTTTATGTTGTCGTGGCCTGCGTATTTGCTGATGAAGTCGCTCAGCGCCTTTGCCGCCGCTTCGTAGCGCGCCTGTGTGCCTCCGTTTCCGTCTGATATGGATTGGGCCATGCTGTACGACATGTCGATGACAACAAGCACGTTGGCGTTTTCCAGCTGACCCTGCGCATCGCCTACCAACACATCATCGCCGCCGGTGCCGGTAATGGTTCCGCTATCCACAGGCACTCGCGTGCCATCGTTCACGCGGTCGGTATGTCGGTGGGTGCTGGCGATTTTGTCGCCTTCATTACTGCCCACGATGAGCGTGCTTTCGGCTCTCGGAGTATCACCACCACCTGGGGTGTCACCACCGCCCGGAGTATCACCACCGCCGGGAGTGTCACCACCACCCGGAGTATCACCACCGCCGGGAGTATCACCACCGCCCGGAGTATCACCACCGCCCGGAGTATCACCACCGCCCGGAGTATCACCACCACCCGGAGTATCACCACCGCCCGGAGTATCACCACCACCCGGAGTATCACCACCGCCGGGAGTGTCACCGCCAGGCACATCATCGTCGCCTAAATCTAGTCCTTCTTCGTCCAGAGGTGGGGGGGGCAACGTGCTGACAAAGTTGACGTTACCTATTGGGTCAAGTGGATTGATACCGTCGTAAAGCCTACCTGGATCGTCGGAGTACTCGCCAGAGCCGCTGCTATCTAAACTAGGGCCTGCAGCTGGTTCAATCTCTGCCCCTTGTAATTTTAAAAAATTGTCTAACTCAATCATTGTGCCATCAGGCAATTTCAATTCCATAGCTTCTCCAGAAGCTGCGGCATTGACACCCCCCACCAAAATAATCGCACTGCCGTCATTAAATTGAAAAACAAGATCATCGCCGTCTTGGACCAATGCAACATCTTCAATGCTGAAGTTGAGTATGAAAGGTCCAAGGGCCTTAATTGTTACTCGCTGTCCGGCACTGGGGCGTTCAAGAGTTATTGAATTATTTTGATTAAAATTTTCCATTGTCATAATCATGTGGAGATGATTGCCTATATGCGCCAGTTTTTAATTTGTTTTATGTTTGAGGAGTCCACTGTAGCACTAATTTCAGTTTTTGGGCAGGGGGGAATACATCAAATTCTCATGCTGTGTTGTTCATAGTGTAGTGTGGCCCATTTTATTTACCCTCTTGCGCCGGAAGGCCCCTTCCTTCAGGTGGGGGATGAAAGGCGATCTTCCTGTCTTTAAATCGGTGTCCGTTGTTGCTCGATGTACTGTCTAATCACTGAGATTGGAGCACCGCCGCATGAAGCGGCAAAGTAGCTTGGGCTCCAAAGCACTCGCTTCCAATATCTCTTCCGCAAGTCTTCAAACCTCCGGCGCATAATCCGTGATGATGTGACGACGACGTACCCTCTGAAGCTATTCTGGGGTACTTGGCGATTTTTCGAAGGCCATGCCGGCAGCTCGGCGTTCGTTTGCGATGTCAATGTATGTCATAGTCGTTTCAACTGACTCGTGGCCGGCCGCGACCTTGATCCGCTCCACCGGTTCTCCGAGCATAGCCAAGTGGGTGCAGAATGTATGGCGAAACCAATGTGGGCTGGCCGAAATGCCAAGCGCCAGTTTCACGTAGCGTCGCACACTGCTGTAAACAGTGTCCGCACTGATATGGGTAGTAACCCGGCGCTTGCTTGCGAACAGAGGCCAGTCATTGAGTTGAGCTGCCGGCTCCTCCGGCCGTAACCGGAACTGGTCCTCCCGGTATCTCCAGATTGCCTGCAATGCCATTGTGGGAACAAAAACCTTCCGTTCTTTACTCCCTTTTCCGATAACTCGTAGGTGCCAAGCATCCTGCCAACGATGTAGATCGCCCCAGGTGAGGGTGGCAATCTCCTCGCGGCGCAATCCGCAATAGTAGAGCGTTTTAAGCATGGCCAGTTCCCTGGTCGGTGCATACTCTTGCATATACATCCACAGGGTCTGTAAATCCTCTTGGCCCAACGTACGGTTCTTTTTGGTATTCTGGTGAGCCTTCGCTTTTTTGATAAGTAGGGCAGGGTTGGAGTAAGTGATTTGGCGGGCCGTGAGGAAGCCATAGAAGCTTTTGAGGGACGCAAGTACGGTATTGCGTGAACTAGGCTTCATGCCGGTAATGGCCATATGGTTCATGTATGCTTTGATGTCGTATTCACCCACACGGTTAAAGTCGATCCGGGCGTGATTCAAGAACCCGGCTGCGTATCGGGCATACAGCCGAATGGTCTGCGGGGAATCCCGATATACCCAATCTAGCCAAGTGAGAATTGGTAACTCATTGGGGAGCAGTTCGCCTTCTTGCTGGGTGCAATACTCCTCAATGCGTTCCCAGGACCTCGATATGCGGAAATGCTCTAGGATCCGTTTATGTGAAAGCGGTGTCCAGGTTGAACATGCCGGGACTGTATGTGTCGTGATCGGATAATGGAGCATCGTTATTCCACAGGTGTAATTATGCTTAACATTCTCCCCGGCCTTTAGGCCGGGGCTTCCGAACGGAGCCGCTAGGCGGCTCTTTCGGCGTATTCCTGCTTCAACGCGGACGCTTGAGCCCTTCTCACTCCACAGGCTGACACGGTTTGCCTAGCCGAGAGAATATTGAGGCCGCTTTGACATCGTGGAGAGCCAGCAGATTAATGGCTTAAGCGCTGCGCTAGCTCGCGCTCTTCCAGCGCAAAGTTCGTCGAGGTTAGGCTTCGGGCTGGCCCGAATTATCAGTAGTTTAGAGCTGGGGAGCTTCGGTTGATGTGGGTGTGGAGACGCCGAGTATGGCTTTATCCGTCGCGTCGGTCAGATCGCTGGGGGCAAACCGCTTGAGCAGGATACGGCCGTTAGCCATGACCGCAAAAACCATGTCGCCGGGTTCCATCCCTAATTGCTCTTTCAGGATTGAGTTTGGGATGGAAATGCCTGTCTTGGTCTGGTTGAAAACCTGATGTTTGAGTTGTGCCATGGGTATGCTCCTGTCTACTCTTGAAGTACGGGTTAGTGTCAAACTTGCCTAGGGCAAGGTGTGCTTGAGAATCTTTTCAAAGCTCAGGGAGGTACGGTTGTCTGCGCGACGGATCTGGCGATATTCAGGGCCGGTCCGGACGGTCTACAGGATGCCCCAGATGAAGTCGGGAGAGACAGAGGGCTGGGTGCAGAGGATGCCGCTAGTCCAGTCTACTCTTCAATTGTTAGAGATACCATAATAACCGATGTTCAGATATATAGCAACAAATCGGTCTATCTGTGGTTTTGATTTTGACAGAATAGCCGGAATTGCGGTGCTGTGCTCTACTCAGTAATTTTGATAGTATCATTAAAAACGATTGTAGCGTCTTAAGTGACGGTAGCAAATATCGCTTTGAGCGCGTGTTTATTTTTGAACTCATGTTTACCTTGATAAACATGAGAAAAAGGAAACTGTGTGTTTGATACGAATGTGATGAAAGCGAGCAAAGTGAAACATTCCGGTATGCCGAAGGTTGCGTGAAGTTTCGGGCTTGCACCACACAGGCTCTTAGGCACTGGCGCTCAGACATGGAGAAACCCGAATCACCAGATTCGGGCAATTGGCGATATTTGCCGACCAGGGATATTCAGCCCGATTCGGGCTCGTTTCCTTAAGCCATGAGAATAGGACATCTTCCTTTATCTGGAAGTGTTTTATAATCGGCAAAGACGACATGTCATCCTTGACTATCAATGTCCGGAGGCATTCGAGATGTTGTTTTATCAGGCCAAGCAAAAACAGGCGACATAACCTCACGGTCATTTAACGGATTGCGCTAGGTTATCACCTAGCCCCCAACAGAGCGAAGCGATATTCGAGCTCGGAGATATCTCTTGTTGTCACCCCGCACGAAGCGAAGTGCTCTTGCCATCCGCTCATTATTTCAACAATGTCCATTGCAATATCTTTTGCTTCGTCTGGCCGAAGGCCGAATGGTTCCGGCCAGCTGAGAACGTTTGGCAAAGTCGCTCGTCGGCCTTCCTTACCACAGCGGAGGGCAAGGGCATATTCTCTGAATCGTGTCTGAGTGGGAACGACATCATAGACGGGAGTGATGTTAATCCCTTGTGGTCCGACAAACCATGCATGATTTCTAGGATGATCATCAACGTTTGAGCATAAGGCGTTGAAAACCATTCTTCTGAATAGTTCAGGCCCGGCGAAGGTATCTTCGTGCTGTCTCGCCAGCTGCGCAAGATCTTGATAGCTGCCCCAGTCGCCTTCTTCTGAAATATTGGGATTAAGTGTGAAGCCCGAAATGAAATGTCTGGGTTCCCCTTGCTCGGTCCTGTCAAACCGTTTCACAAGAAGGATACTACCTGCAGACGTCTCCTTCATACGTGTATGGGCGACAGAAATACCGCATTGGGCCGCGAGGGTCATTGTAGCGTGTTCAATTCTCGGTTCATTCCATGGATCACCACGCTTTGAAAATTTAGCTATATAATCGCCATCCTCCATTTCAACGAGGACCTTGGGTCGTCGCCCTCCCACGCTAAGAGAAGATGCCAGCGCTTGCATAAACGCATCCTCCGGAAGAGTCGTGCGCAGCTCGTCAAGGTCATCGTCATCGTCTAGCTCATCAACTTTGGCCACCACACGTGCAATCTGTTCAAGGTTATCTTTGGGAGCTGAAAATACTGAATCAGCCGCCCATGGAGCCATGGATTTGGGCCCCTCTGATGCCGATTGACCGAAGGCCAGCGCTCCTATGCGATTATGGGAGTGTGTGGCTATCAGTATGTCTGTTTCGGTCAAAGTGGCCGCGTGTTGACCAGCCATCAAGCCAAGAACTTTTCGTCCCCATTTGTCAGGTGCAGCGTCGCGAAGGACCGAAATTTTTTTCCCGCGCTGATTAGTTATGGGGCCGCTCATGGTGAGCGGAAAAGAGGCTGGGTCCAAAGGAATAGCATCTGGACGGCGAATATATCGCTGACCATAACCAAGTGTGCAATATTTCTCGGTTCGGTATTCTGTGAGAAGTGCAGCTGGCGTGTATCCTTTACCCGGCAGCCAGATAAACACTACTATATCTCGTTGGTTAGAAGTCATACTTGTCATCCTTGCCTGCTGCATCGTGGATACGCTTAGGCAACCTAGTTGTTTCCAGAAGTTTGCCGAATTCGTCTCTTTCAGGTGCCGCAACCAGAGTGAGATCCTCATGCAGCTTCAACACCCAAAGCACACTGGACAGTATACCGATACCTACGCCGGGCTCTCCGGCCTCAAGCCGTTGAATGGTTGCCCGGGAAGTGTACGCGAGCTCGGCTAGCTTTGCCTCGCTCAGCCGGCGACGTTTCCGAGCTATCTGGATATGGCGCCCAAGGTTTTTCAGGATAGCTACTATCGGCTGGGGAAGGGCTGCGTCCGTTTTCTTGCTTGTTTCCATGTATTAAATATGAGTCATTAAAATTAATAGTGCAACATTTTTTAGTCAATTTATCTAAAGTTGCACACGCGTCCGCCATCTACCAAACCGCTCATAGAACTTAAGCGATAAATTTTCAGGCGGATATTTGCAGTGTTGCACTTGATAGAGAGAGGTGGTCCCCAAAACTCGGACAGGTGTATAAGGTGAAGCCGAGACAAACGGAGGGATCATGTCTAAGAGCAAGAGAAATCGTTACTCGGCGGAATTCAAGGCCAAGGTAGCCAAAGAGGCCTTGAAAGGGGAAGAAACACTGGCTCACCTGGCCGTCAGGTTTGACGTTCATCCGAATCTTGTAGCTCAATGAAAAAAGCAGGCTCTGGAAGGGCTGGTCGGCATTTTCTCCGGCAAGGTCGAGAAGCAATCCGCCAATAGCGACTTGCAGATCAAAGAACTTCACGCCAAGATCGGCCAGTTGATCGTGGAGCGAGATTTTTTAGCCAAAGCCTTCGGCCGTTGAGCCTCGCCCGAAGGAGAGGGATGGTCGAACCCGGTCATTCCCGGCTCAGCATCGCTAGGCAATGCCGTCTTCTTGGCTTTAGCCGCTCCGGTTTCTACTATGAGGAAGCTGGCGAGAGCGGATTGAATCTGACGCTCATGCGTTTGATAGACGAGCAGTTTCTTGAAACGCCCTGGTATGGACGCAGGCAGATGACTCGCTATCTTCGACGGCTCGGCTATGAGATTGGGGGGAAGCGGGTTCGCCGACTGATGCGCAAGATGGGGTTGATAGCGATTTACCAGAAGCCGCGAACGAGCCAACCACATCCGGCGCACAAGGTATATCCGTACTTGCTGCGTGGGATGTCCGTCGAAAAGGCCAATCAAGTCTGGTGTGTCGACATCAGCTACATCCCGATGCGTCGTGGTTTTTTGTATCTGGTGGCCATAATGGACTGGCACAGCCGGAAAGTTTTGTCTTGGCGGTTGTCGAACACCATGGAGACCGACTTCTGTGTGGCGGCGTTAGAGGATGCGCTTCGGCTGTACGGGAAGCCTGACATTTTCAATACCGATCAGGGCAGCCAGTTCACGAGTTTGGAGTTCACCCAGGCGCTTAAAGACGCTGACATACGGATATCGATGGATGGCCGAGGACGCTGGATGGATAACGTCATGATCGAACGCCTCTGGCGGTCCTTGAAATACGAGTGTGTCTACCTGCGGGCTTTTGAAACGGGAAGCGAGGCAAGAACGGGCATCGGCAACTGGATCAGCTATTACAATGGCGACCGTCCGCATTCCAGCCTAGGCGGCAGGACGCCTGACGAAGTATACTTCGGGGGACCACAGCCAGGAGCGGGGCCATTCCTGCCTCTGCCTGCTTCTCAGGCGGCATAACTGAGCAACTGGCTTCACCTTATTGAGGCCGCCAACCTGTCCGAAGGATGGGGACCACCTCTCACTTCAACTCATACAAAAACAGCTAATTTTACGGTCCTTCCGGAATTAGCGTGGGTACGGATACAAATCGAGGCCTCCGCAGAAGAAGTAGATGGCGGCCTTGAAGTTGTCCCGATTCCGGTAGCCACAGGCCCTGCGCTTGATGCTCATGATCTTGCTGTTTAATCCCTCGGCAACACCATTGGTGATACGGTGCCGACAAAAGGTCACGATGTTGTCCATGTGACTTCTAAGGGTTTGTGCCACCTTCTTCATCGGCGGCAGTCCGGAACGACCCGCCCATGAGCACCATTTCCTGAGAAAGCGTTTCGCCCAGCCGGGACTCAGATATTCCCAAAGGGCCTGTAAGCTCTCCTTCATGGCCCAAGCCTTGGCAGTCTTCAGATTGGCAGCCCTGAGCGTCTCAAATCGCGCTCTGTATTTGTCCGGCACGTTTTCCTCTCGATATAACCAGAAGTACTTCGTACCCTTGAGGGTGTCGTCCTTTTCGGCAAGCAACCCCTTGTGCTCCTGCCGTCGCACTCTGTCCACCGCCTCACCGACATGCTTCATGACATGGAAACGGTCAAAGACAATTTTTCCTGCCGCATCAGGGACCCACTTCTGCGTAGCCAGAAAGTAGGGCGACCACATATCCATGCTGACGGCCTTTACGGTCTCAAGCTGCTCTGGAGTCAGCGAGCGAAAGTATTCTTCCAAACTGGCCGTCTTTCGTTCTTCAGCAACAAACTCAACGCTTCCCCGAATCAAGTCGCAGACTACGGTCATATAGCTGTGGCCTTTACGGAAGGCCTTTTCATCAACGCCGAGGTAGCGAATTTGGCGCTGCTTCTTGCGCGCCATGCCGCGACGCACTGCACGTTTCATCACGCCATAAACCTCGTCCCAGGAAAGCCGCATCAGCTTACGCGCCCCCTCAACGGTTGCGCACTCCGTGAGGACATCTATGACCAGTCGCTCCATGAGCAATGTAAATCGTGAACGTGGTTCTGCCCAAGGTACGTCGACCTGCCGCACGCCGTGCTCGGGGCACCTGACACGGGGAATACGGGCATGAATGAAGGTCTTGAACTGGCAAGTATCCAGATGTCTCCATGTCCGTTCCTCGCTATGGTCCCGACATGCAAGCTCGCAGCCACATTCCGGACAGGCCCATGAGACTCTGGATTTATGATCAAGCCATATATCGACTCGTCCTGACCCAGCCTGCAATTTTACATCTGCTACGAACCAAGGATGAGTAATGCCCAGGATCTGTGCGTACAGGTCTACATCTTTCATCAGCTAGCTCCTTCCAGGCTCAAATATCGCATTCCCTACCCACGGAAAACCCGGAAGGACCAATTTTACTACCCCCCCCCCACCGGAAAGCAACTTTTTACTGTTCTCAGCATGGGGGGGGAAAAACTATGCACCCAAAACATCAACCTTCTTCCACTAATGCCACTCTCGCATATTTTTAGCCTGAGTTTCTGATTTATAACGAATCTACCTGAACCTTTTTAGCTATCCATCAGCACCTACCCCCTATTTTTACAAAAAAAATCGAGGATACACCTTGCAGCGTATCCCCAACTCCGGCTCATAAACCAGCGTTTACCTAGGCCATGAAATATAGTCCAAAAAACAATACAATACACAGGATAACCCCTACAGGGCCCAAAAACGGGACCAGAACAATTCCGGCAATACCTGCTCCGACTACACCTTTAAACGCCTGCACCGGATTCACTACAAACATAATGACAAGGGCTATCAACCCTAGCAACAAAAGAGAGGTGGTCCCCATCCTGCAACATCCGTTGCCGCACTCCCGATAAGATTTCTACTCTACCGAAAACGTTGCCGCAGCCATCGCATAAAACTTTCTCGCTCATAGGCCACTTTGGGGCCTATCTTGGCTTTGACTGGCGGCCCTTGGCCCAGTGCGTCAAGGTTGGAAAAGGTCTTGGCCGAGATGAGACCACCCATGACTTGAGAGGCTGTTTGCCGGGTAAAAATTGGTGGCAACGCTGCTTCAATGGCCCTGTAGAATTCGGGGGAAGCAATTTCATACTCTTCATGCTGGCAGTTGTACCGCGTTGGTGGTTGTTGCAGGTACCGTTTTTGCTCCTGATACTGTGCCGGATTGCGCTCTTGAGATCCTGTGCAATTTCTTCGAGCGAAGTTATACATCTGCTGTAAATCAAACATACTGCTCATGAGTCCCTCCTTACATAATGGGCTACTGTGGGATGCTATAGGCTGCCTTGATTCTGATGATTTCAGAATGAAAGCAGTCCGTGCCATTCTGCCCACTACTTCAACGACTTAATAAGTTGATTCGCCTGTGCGCCAGTGATCTGGTTCAATCCGATACCGAATTCTCCCCGGCAAGCGTATTCCGCATCACATCGCTTCTTTTGGGCAAGCTGTTCAATCAGATTAAGCTGCTTCTCAGAGGCTTGTTTTGAACCGCCACCATTGAAGCGAGACTTATCTTCCGTTTGGGCCTGATACTGTTGATATGATGCCCCGCTGGATGACCTGCTTGTCCTATGCTGACTTTGCAGTGAAGTCTCGTTGTACTCACAGGCATTTTCGAGAAAAGCAATGGCATCTGTGGCATGACGAACCGCACAATCTTCGGCCTGTTGTAGGCTATCCCCTTGCCCGAGCTTTGTAACGCGATATCCAGCTTCTGTTTCCATAGTGGCACTGCAAATCCACTCTTTCTGTGACTGCGATACAAGTTTTGTTTCAATTCTTTTAATAGACATGAAAGTCTCCTCATTTTTTATTGCAATATTGATCTTGCAACACTGCTTTATATTTTGGGCTGCATGTGCAGCATTCACAATTGCCAAAAGGCATTCCTTCCTGTCACAACGGGGTGTTTCAGGCTGCTATGGGGTGTCTCATATAATAGTGTGCAATCTGGAATTGAATCTGGAGTCTGCTTTGCAAGAGTGTTGCTATGGTGCTGATTCCAACAGTTTGATACTTTCAGGCAAAGGGCGTATCTTAAGTATGGTCAAAGGTGGTTTGACTGAGAAAGACTGTGAACTCTGGCGAAAACAGTGAGAATGGAAGCATGCGCGACTTATATATCTCTGAGCACAACGCTGCCCTGCTGGAACGGGTTACACGCAAAAAGCAGGAACTAGACAAAAGAAGGCCTCTCACTCAGGGAGAGCTAGAGCGCTTGCAGGAGGATTTTCTTGTAGAGTTCACCTACAATTCTAACGCCATAGAAGGATGCACGCTGACACTGCGAGAAACAGCTCTGGTGCTGCAAGGCATAACCATAGATAAAAAGCCGCTGAAAGATCACCTGGAGGCTGTAGGACATCGCGATGCTTTTGTGTATGTTCTTGATATCGCCAAAAATAACGTTGCAATCACGCAATCTACCATCAAAGACATTCATGCCCTTGTGTTGATCAACAGGCCAGCAGATAAAGGGGTGTATAGAAAAATTCCTGTACGCATTATGGGCGCTATTGCTCAGCCAGAGCCTCCGTATCACATAGAAGAAAAATTGCGTGAACTCCTTGCTGAAAATGATGCCGCATCACACTGCATGCATCCTGTTGTGCGCATTGCGTTATTTCATCTTATCTTCGAAGGCATTCATCCATTTGTCGATGGAAATGGACGCACAGGGAGATTGCTTCTCAATCTTGATTTGATTCAGTGTGGATTTCCACCAGTCAATATCAAGTTTACAGATCGCCAACGCTACTATGAGGCTTTTGATAGCTATTATCGAGATGGGGATGCGAATGCCATGATTGCGCTCATAGCAGAATCTCTTGAAGAACGTTTAGATGTATATCTATCATTTGCGGAATAATCTGAAACACTCGTTTCTACTCCACGTACATGCAGAATACTGTTAATAATCAGCAATAGAATTCCTTCTCTTCTGTGCATTTTTTGATCTGTGATAGATTCTACTGGAATCACAAATTCAGCCATTTTCAGCTCAAAAAGCACAAGCCTGCATGGCGTTCTCGACGACACAACAGCGCAGCCAATCATTTTTACAAAACAATGAGCGCTGCATGATCAAAACAAGATCACGCAACGCCCATTGTCACATCTAAGTGAGATGAAATAACGCCAGCTAACGCGTTACTGTCAACGGCAGCTGAGAAGCCCCATAATACCGGACTCTTCTGGGTGCAAATTCCTTCTGGTTTTGCTTAGCAAGATAACTCCCCCAAGAGATGCACCTGTCCTTATCACGACGGAACTGATCTTCCTGTTCTTCTCTTTTCCCCCCTGTAGCATGACGTGATGGTCTTCGAATCATGATGCCATTTTCAACAGAGTTTCCTTCGCGGTCACGGTCACAAAACCAAACCAACCCGGGCACTTTGAAGTCAAACAGCCCACGCCAGATAGCGTCGAAGCGTGATAGCACTTTCCGGTAGCTTTGCACCTTGTTACCATCAAGCATGATTACACAATGGTAGTGTTGGTGCTCCGCTGCCTTTTGTTCACGCGCCCAAACATAATGGAAGTGAATACCCTCAAGTCCCGGTTCTTCCCCTACTATCTTCCAGAATCGAGAAATCTTGTTGTTCGATTCATCAGAAGGGAAGTCTCTGGGAAAACGCAAGTCAAAGCGTATAAAAAGTACTTTGTTGTGACGTCGTGTCATATGTTCAATTCTATCTATAATGCGATCAACAATTTGATGGCAAAATGCATATTGCTGATCACAGCCTGTATTCATCTCGTACATTCTGTAGTAACTTGAGTTAGAATATTCTCTTCTCATTAGTTTATCCCCTTTTTATTTTCATAAAAGATGAATCTGAACATACTTTCATGTTCATGATTAAAAAATAAACACATACTAGATTTGTTATTTCAATCTCTGTGCATGATTATTAGATTATTGCATGTAGTAGTTATGTTATGTGCTTAGTATAGTGAGTATATCTAGATATTACAAAGACACCTACTTTAGATAGCTGACGTTTTCCCCCTTTCTAAACGTCACAATATGCAATTTACACAAAGAATGATCCATTTTTGCTATCGAAAGTTAGTACACATACTATGGGACACATTTTTCCAACATGACGTCCAAAACGACAGATGCCCGAGGCGAGAATGA
>Ga0334899_1001079_pt1 | contig 28090 bp, 23 predicted proteins | sample GraSluR3_MG_FD_207219 | JGI IMG/M metagenome (GOLD analysis project Ga0334899, IMG submission 207219) | Sludge microbial communities from methane-producing bioreactor in Wageningen University, Netherlands - Granular Sludge_8_08-R3 | ecosystem: Engineered > Bioreactor > Anaerobic > Unclassified ...
ACATCGACCCCCGGGGCGAACGTTCTGACCACTTAACAGTCAGTGAAAAAGCCATGGCTATCGGGGGAGCAGTGCTGGAGGCCATCGACGGCTTCCTCAGCAGAGCATAAGAAAACAACACCAGGTGTTTTTCTTACACGCTTCCATTATTCTTTACTATAAGCAATGGATATTGTAGTATTAAGCAAAATGACAGCCTTTACCAGGGGGGACCATGGATTCACAACAGTACTATAAACAATTACTCGAAGCATTGAAGATTGACACCGTTGAAAGGAGAACTGTCTTGCAGGGCCCTTATATCGGTGATGAAGCACTTCTGCAACACAATACGGTCATCGCAACCCATTCTAGAATGAATCATGACTGGAATGATCCCAGCTATCTCACGGAACGACTTGCCACTGATGTACATTTGGTTATCTTTGGAGGGGGTCACATTGCCCTTGATCTCTACCATCTGGCAGTGGACCTCGCCCTGCAGGTAACGATTGTTGATGATCGCCCTGATTTCTGTAATCAGGAACGCTTTCCTAAAGCCACCTGTCTTTGCGCCCCGTTTGAAGAGGTCCTGGGAACACAGCAATCGTGGATCCGACCTTACTTCATCATCACCACGCGAGGCCATGCTTATGACCGGCTCTGCCTGAAGAAAACACTTCGCCTGCCCCACGCATACATCGGGATGATCGGGAGCAAGAAGAAGGTTGCCAACACCTTTGATGCACTGCGGGAAGAACACTACAGTGAAGCAGAACTTGCAACCGTAAAGGCTCCTATCGGGCTGGATATTGGAGCCGTGACTTCTTCAGAGATTGCCCTCTCCATTCTTGCCCAAGTCATCAGTGAATACCGCAAGAACGAACAAGCTGTCAGGCTCGATGAACGAATACTTGCAAAACAAGCTAAAGGAGAGAGCCATATTCTTGTACGGGTAGTGGAAAAGCACGGATCGGCTCCTTGCGAAGTCGGCTTCCAGCTTGCCCTGTTTGCAGACAGGACTCTCATGGGAACGGTTGGGGGTGGAGCGATTGAGGCACGAGCAATCAAGGAAGCACAGCGGATGCTCATGGATGCTCAAATGAACGACCATGTAGTTACCTACGATCTGAGTAATGAACATGCTGGTAACATTGGAATGATCTGTGGTGGTGTGGCTACCCTGCTTTTTCAGCGCAGGTGATACCCTTCTCCCACCATCTCATAGGCAAAGAGCTGGGAAGCTTGTTCCTCATCATAGGCAAAGTCCCAGCATCCCATTCGATGGAAGGCCGTTCCTCCGAATCCTTTTTTGAAGGTATAGAGGCCACTCATAGGGTGATGCTTTCCTTGAGAGGGAGAAACACCAAAAAGGTCATACTCGGTACACCCCCAATGCTTAGCCAACTGGATGGCATACCATTGCAGGGCATAGGTACTCATGGAGTTCCTCCTCTGGGATGAGGATGCTCCGTAGAGATAGGTCGCACGACGGGATGAACGACTGAGGAACATGGCACTGAGTGGTTGCCCTTCAAAGAATGCCATCAAGAGCACAATTCCTGCTCCTTCATCCTCAGCATTGTAGAGAGCATCAAAGAAGAAGCGGTCATGCAAGGTTATCCTGTTCCGTTCACAGGTTTCCTCATACAGCGAATAGAAGATCTCAAGGTGGTCTCTTCCCACTTGGCGGACCTCTACCCCTTTTCGAAGTGCGAGTCTGATATTGTAACGGGTCTTGTGATGCATTCCAGAGAGGATTTGCTCCTCGCTTCCTTGCAGATTCACGAACATGGTATCGCTGGGGAGCTGATTTGATACTGCTTTTCTGAGTTGTTTGTCTCTCGTCCCCCAATTGAGGCGAAGGTTTTGCAGGGAGAGGGAGACATCTTCATCCTCTTCCCAGATGGACTGCCAAGGGAGGTCGTATCGCAGCAAAAGACAGTGGGAAGGCAGCTTTGCACGAAGGTTTATCGAGAGCTCTTCCAGAAAGGGCCCCATTTTTTCCTCATCTGGATTCAGCACCGGCCCGTAGGGAACATATCCGATGCTCTGGTGCCGATTTACCGGGATCAACTGCACAAGGATGTCATCCAGGATATAGGAAGATCCTGGTTTCCCATTGAGTTCTGAAAGTGGTATTTTGATATCAAATGCTTTGGTGTGGTATCCTTGGTTCTCTTTTACTTGGGACCAGAAATACGATTGATGTAATAGAGGGGTATCATAGAGACCAGCAGGATCTTTTTCCTGCACCGTGAGATTCATTGCAAACTCCATTCATTGATAATGAAAGGTATCAATACCCCAGGGCAAGCCTTGGATTCAGGAGGCATTGCCTTCTTTTCCGCCCCAAGGCACGGGGTATCTCACCTTGCTTTCCCGGCCCTCGCTCGGGGGAGGAACCTTCCTGCTGATTCCTTTCCTCTCGCTCCGTTGGGGAATAAAGGAAACAGTACCACAGAAAGAAAAAAGGGAAAAGGGGCGGAAACTATGAAGAAAGTATGAATACTATACGATTCCCTTGTCTTTCCCAAACCAACGTTGGTAGAATCAACTGAGGAGAATTATGCAATACAAAAGCATTCGTGCGCGTTTGGCGTTGACTACCTTTCTCGTTCTTGTCTGCTCGCTCTTGGGCAGTATGTGGATTGCGAATCGTGCGTTCTCCACTACCATTAGGGAGACCACCTATGCGGAACTCTCTGCAAAGGCCGACTATCTGGCAACATTGGTAAAGGACTCTTCTGAGCCTTGGTTGCTAGAACATTTTGACTCCTATGCAGCTTCTACGGCAACCAGGATCACCCTTATCAATAAAGAGGGTGTAGTCCTGTTTGACTCCGACTATGACATCGCAGAATTAAACAACCACCTCTACCGTGAAGAGGTGCAGGCAGCATTGATGAACGGGAAAGCTTTTAGTGAACGAAGAAGCAGCACCCAAAACCTACCCGTCCTCTATTGGGCTATAGCGTTGGAAGAGCATCCCACCATTGCAGTACTACGAGTCTCCAAGACTCTCAACCAGCTAGCAGGGTATCAGGCAACCTACCAAAGCCTCTTTTTCAGAGGGATTGGAGTCCTGGTACTCTTTTTCGTACTGCTCATGTTCTTTGTTATTTCCATGATCACCCGTCCACTCGACCGCTTGAAGGACTTAGCCCGCAAGTATGCAAACGGAGACCTACAGGCAAGGCTACATCTCACCTCACCGCAAGAACTGGCTGAGCTTTCCCACACCATGGAAGAGATGGCCCAAGAGATCCAAGAAAAAATTTCCCAGGTGGAGTTTGGGAAAAATCAAGTGGAGGCTATTCTCAACAGCCTTAGCGAAGGAATACTTCTTCTTGACCGTCATCTGAACGTAAAAGTGGCAAACAGTGAAGCACGCTTGCTCTTTACCGAACAGGAAGGCACTGTGCTCGGAAAAAACCTTTCCCATCTTATCAGTTCCAATGAAGTACGCTCACTCTGCAATGCCACCCTACGGGATGGGGAAGAAAGGGAACTCACTATTGAACAGTATGGACATCTCTTCGGGCAGACAGCACGGATTGTGGGAAAACAGCAGGTCAGGGAACTAAGAATGGTCACCTGTGCTGTACGATCGGGTGAAGGTCTCATCGACTCAGTGGTGCTTTCCATCAATGATATGACAGAATTGAAACACCTAGAACAAATTCGCAAAGATTTTGTGGCAAATGTAAGCCATGAGCTCAAGACACCCATCACCTCAATCGCTGGATTCGCAGAGGCACTGACAGAAACCAAGAAACCGGAAGAGATTGAACATTTCTCAAAGATCATCAGTAGACAAGCAAATCGGATGAGACAGCTGGTAGAGGATTTGTTGTTGCTCAGCAGCCTGGAGCAAGAACAGCACAAGGCATCCATGAGCTGGACCACCCTCGAGCAAATAGTGGGAGAGACTGAAGAAGCTTGTACCTATCGCTTTGAGGAACGAGGCAGCAGCCTCCAGATTACTTCCAGTAATCCTGAAAATCTCCTGCTCTACGTCAACGAGAACTTGATCGCACAAGCGCTGACTAACTTGGTCATCAACGCTTTGAACTACTCTGAGGCGGGATCAAAGGTGCTTCTTTCTGCCACCGTAAGCGAAGAACACATTACCTTCAGTATCCAGGACCATGGCATTGGAATCCCTAAGGATGTCCAGGATAGAATCTTTGAACGATTCTATCGAGTCGATGCAGCAAGAAGCAGGAGTCAAGGTGGCACAGGCCTTGGCCTATCCATCGTGAAACATATCGTGCAGGTGCATGGAGGCAGACTCTCCCTTGAGAGCGAAGTGGGAAAAGGAAGCACCTTTACCATCATGTTACCAAGAATGGGAGGGCAGCTGAAGGATCTGCAAAAACGTAGTGAGGAGCTCTACCGGAAGCACTAAAAGACATCCCCCCTTGCGGGAGGATATCGATAGCAATCTTGGCTGTGGAGTCTTCTACTCAGTCTTCTTTGGTCCATTGAGCTTTGGGCGCTGGCCCTTGTCCATGTACACAATCCAGCGGCAGATGGTGGTCACATGGTCTCCATATCGTTCCATCTCCTTCGTCAGGTAGAAGAGGTTGAGTATTCGCTCCATCTCTGCTTCCGTTTCTGGTCTGAGAGCGAAGAGGTCAGCATTCAAGGCATCCCGCTCTGCATCCATCTTGTCATCAAGTAGTGCCACCTCTATAGCCTTCTCTGCTTTCACGTCAATGAATGCTTCAACAACCTTGCGCGTCATGGTAGCGCCAAGGAGCGCCATCTCGCTGATACGTTCGACAAACGGGATAAACATTGCTTCCTCTTCACTACTTGCCATCTTGGCCATATGAGAGGCATGGTCCCCCATTCGCTCCAAGCTGGAAACAATCTTGATTCCTGCAATGATATGGCGCATGTAATGACCGTAGGGGGTTTCACTTACAAGGAGGCGTACCCCGTCGTTCTCCACCATCTCCTGCAGTTGATCGATGAACCAGTCATTTGTAATGACTTTCTTAGCCAACTCCACGTCGTGGTTTCGAAACGCATATTGTGCTTGATAGATTGCTTCTTCCACCCTGTTTACCATTTGAATGAGCATCTCTTGGAAGAATTGCATCTTCTCATCAAGCTTACTGATAGTTTGGTCCATGATTCCCTCCCAGGATCAACCGAATTTTCCGGAGATGTACTCTTCCGTTTTTTTGTGTGCCGGGTTGAGGAACAGCTGCTCGGTTGGAGCATACTCCTCCAAATAACCGGTACGTCCCTCATCAACCATGAAGAACGCTGTATTGTCTGAAACACGCGACGCTTGGCCCATGTTATGGGTGACAATGACAATTGTGTAGTATTGCTTCAGTTCAAGAATCAGCTCCTCAATGCGCCCTGTTGCAATGGGATCAAGCGCAGAAGCCGGTTCATCCATCAAGATGACCTCAGGTTGGACCGCCAAGGTCCTTGCGATGCAAAGACGTTGTTGTTGCCCTCCACTGAGTTGTAGTGCATTCTGCTTGAGTTTGTCCTTTACCTCATCCCAGAGAGCAGCCTTCTGCAAGCTGGTCTCCACCAGCTCATCATAGTCCCCTTTGAATCCATTGATTTTTGCACCCCAGGTAATATTTTCATAAATGGATTTTGGAAACGGATTAGGTTTCTGGAACACCATGCCGATGCTTCTCCTGATCAAAACAGGGTCAACATCCTTTGCATAGAGATCCTGACCATGAAACAGGACCTGGCCATCAATAGTAGCCCCTCTAATCATATCATTCATCCTATTGATGCTTCTCAGTACAGTGCTTTTTCCACAACCAGAGGGAACAATAAAAGCGGTAACCTGTTTCTCATAAATTGGTAAGGAAGCATCCTTTACTGCATGGAAACTACCGTAATGGATATTTACATCCTCCAATGTTATGATTTTCTGTTTCTCCACTGTTTCTGACTTCCCTAAGTATTCAAAATTTTCTACTTCTGTTGCTTGCATTACTTTCATGCTGCCATCCTTTTTTTCTTGGAGAGTTTGTCCCGAAGATATATCGCCCCACTGTTCAACACAAGCAAAAGTACCAGCAGTACAATGATGGCTGCGGCTGCAATGTTGCGGTAAGAACCCTGGGGACGTGCCGACCATTGGTAAATTTGGATTGGCAATGTAGTGAACTTCGAGAAAATACTTGCAGGGTCCACACTGATGAACGTCGATGCTCCAATGACCACCAAAGGGGCAGTCTCTCCCAATGCCCTGGAAAGGGCAAGAATCGTCCCGGTTAAAATCCTGTCAAAGCTGGCAGGAAGCACATGGCTCCAGATGGTCTGCCACTTTGTGGCACCCACCCCGTAACTACTCATCCTCAGTGAGTCAGGAACGCCCTTGAGGGCTTCCTGGGTGTTGATGATGATGATCGGCAATACCAACAATCCCAAGGTAAGGCCACCACTGAGAATCGTCCTTCCATTTGCAGTAGTATCGGCAACTGAGGAGAAGATTGCCCCACTGGTCACCCCCTCCAAGGCTCGCACGAATACAGCCAACCCCAGGAGCCCATAGATGATGGATGGCACTGCACTGAGATTGAAGATATTGAGCTGGAGCAGACGATTCAGTTTTGTATCATCTGCATACTCTTCCAGGTAGATGGCCGAGCCCACCCCAATGGGGAAAGCAAGCAAAAAGGTAATGGCAATGATCCAAAGTGAACCCAACATTGCAGTACGAATACCTGCATTCAAAGGATTTGCAGACTGATCATTGATGAGGAACTCAGGGGTTATCCAACTTTTGAAAATGAGATAGGAATCTGCTTGATCAGCCATAAATGCACCGATCTCATCCTGTTTTGTGATTGAGCCCCAGAGCCCCCAACTCTTGAGAACTGATGGCTTAATGATATATTGCTCGATCAAGGATCTGAGTTCACGATCGGTTCTTTCTGCTAACGGCTTCTCAGATTCCACCCTTCTCAGTATTCCGCTGGACAGGTTATTCTTTGCCGCTTCCTCCAATTGGGAACGTGAAAGCTCATCCAGGGAGGAAGCCCCACTGACCAATGCACTAACTTCTACTTCATTGCGAACAACGATGTATCCAAAAACGGAATCAATCACCGATATAAGCAACAAAAGTAAGAACAAAACTGCCACTGCTGTAGCAAAGATAAATATCACTTTCCAGATCATCGATACTCGAGAGCGTTTTTGTAACAAGAGCAGGCTTTCTGCTCTGGTGCCAAACATCGATTCTGTCTGCATATTATTCATACTCCTGGTAGAAAAGGCTCGAAACCTTTCTTGAGATAAGATTCAACGTGAAGGTGATGATAAACAGCACCAATCCAAGCGCAAAAATACTGTTGTAATCAACCGAGTTATAGCTCACATCCCCACCACTGATTCTCACAATGTAGCCAGTAATCGTTTCAGCTGCCTCGAAGGGGTTGAATGTCATATTTGGTCCCGCCCCTGCCGCCAGGGCTACGATCATGGTCTCCCCAATAGCCCTAGAGAGAGCCAGAAGGAAGGTTGCGCTAAGCCCACTCAAAGCTGCAGGAAGGACAACACGGAACGTGGTCTCAATCCTCGTACCGCCAAGAGCAAGACCTGCAAGGCGCAACTCCTGGGGAACAGCAGAGATGGCGTCCTCAGCCATGGTAGCTATCATGGGGAGCACAAGAATACCGATAACCAGACCTGCACTGGCAGTATTGTAGATTTCAACCGTCCCCTGCCCAAAAATCGAGCGGAGCAACGGGGTCATGAATGTAAGGGCAAAATAGCCATAAACAATAGTGGGAATCCCGGCTAATACCTCCAGAATAGGCTTAAGTCTTCCCCTGACTTTGTCAGTCGCATACTCGGCAAGGTAAATTGCCACAAACAACCCAAGGGGAATAGCAAACACCATGGCGATTACACTAGTAATGATGGTTGCATTCAACAAGGGAAGAAAACCGAACAAGTCGATCATGGGTTGCCACGTCTTACCAGTAAGAAAGCCAACGAGCGTGACCTTTTGATCTGAAAAAAAGAGAAAGGATTCCCGAACGAGAATCACCGCAATCCCAACTGTAATCAAGATAGAGAAAAGTGCACAAAGGAACAGGATTGTTTCAATAACCTGTTCGTGCAACCTGTGCTTTTTCCCAAAAGGATGTGTGATATGCCTTTGTGTCATACTGTATATCCTCTATTCATAGGAATTGGCCGCATCAAAACAATGCGGCCAACTTCACTACATTGTGCTTTAATATGCACCTTTGGTGGCCTCTAACCAAGTCTGACGAGCCTTATTCAGCTCATCCTCATTGGCAGGGAAGTAGCCAACTTTAGTAATCTCTTCATTGACATAGCTGAGGTAGAAGTCTAGGAAGGCTGCAACCTGAGGCTTGCTCTTCATGATCTCTGCATCACTGTAGAGGAAGAGTGGTCGAGCGAGCGGATAGGAGTTGTTGTCCACATTCGCCTTGCTGGCTTCAATCCCATTGATGCTGAGTATGTTGAGCGAATCGGCATTCTCATTGTAATATGCATAGCCAAAGAATCCGATTGCATAGGGGCTCCCCTTGATTCCCTGTACCAGGATGTTGTCATCCTCACTTAGCTGCAGGTGACTGGCAGAAAGCATTGGTTCAGGATTCTTTTTGAATACTTCTTCAGCGAAGTAGTCAAATGTACCACTGTCGGTTCCTGGAATGAATCGCTGAATCGGCTCATCAGGATACGATGGATTCACATCTTTCCAAGTCTTAGCGGTGCTGAAAATCTTTCCAAGCTCTTCCATGGTGGCATTCTTGATGAAGGTATTCTTCTTGCTTACCACAACGGCGAGCGCATCGGTACCCACCCTGAATTCAATTGGGTTTCTTCCAATTTTCTTTGCATCCTCAATTTCACTTGCCTTGATACGGCGACTTGCGTTTGAGATGTCTGTCTCACCGGAAACCGTAAAACGTTCAAATCCTGCTCCACTTCCAATGGAATCAATGGTGATAACCCCACTGTAACCCTCTTCCTTGAAGCGTTCAGCCATTCGTTCGGAAAGGGGATAGACGGTGGAACTACCAGCGGTGATGATATTTCCCTTGACCTTCAGGGGATTTACTCCTGGGAGGCCATCAACGGATGGTCCTTCAATCCAGTTGAAGGAGGTTGTTGCAACATTCCCTGATTCACTTGTGCCTGCTGCACTGAGCGAAACCAAGGTAATAACCATCAATACGATAATACTCAATCTTTTCATTGTCTCCTCCATATTTAGAAACATTGTTGGGCATACCATACATTTAATATGTGAAAAAAGTGTTTGGATACCATGAATAGTCTGTTATCATTTTCCCTCCTCCTCTTTCCTCTTTTAATGAACTTTGGTACCTTAAGAAAAGGGAGGACTTATGGCAAAGAAACTTCACTTCTACCGTTGCCCCATTTGTCATTCAATGGTTGATGTAATTCATGACGAGGGGCACTCCTTGCACTGTTGCGAAACCGAGATCCAACTCTTGATACCAAGAACCGCTGACGAGCGTGATCCAAACCATGAAATTGTACTCACACACCGAAGTGGTTTGCTCTACGTGAAAGTCGGGAGCAAGCCCCACCCCCAGAGTGAGGAACACCAGATTACTACTCTATTTCTCGTAACGAAAGATCATACCCGGCGCCATGACATCCGCAAAGGGACACCAGCCTCTGCGGTATTCAGCGATACTGACCATGGAGATGTCTATGCATACTGCAATAAAGAAGGATTATTCAAAGCCTCTTTCTAGAAGGTTGCTCGTCGTAATCGACATGCAAAAAGATTTCGTTTCCGGTAGCCTTGGCACTGCTGAAGCACAGGCAATCGTGGAGAAGGTGGCAGCAAAAGTAGCGAAGCACGATGGAAAGCTTGCCTACACCTTGGACACCCATGGACCAGAATATCTGGAGACCAGTGAAGGAAAACATCTCCCTGTGCTTCACTGTATCAAGGGGGAGGAGGGTCACGAGCTGGTCGATTCGCTCAAAGAGCCACTGAGAGATGCACTGGTCTTTGAGAAACCCACTTTCGGTTCTGTTAAGCTTGCAACATACATTGCACAAGATGAATCAATCTCTTCGGTTGAGTTGGTCGGTGTATGCACAGACATCTGTGTTGTCTCCAATGCCCTATTGATCAAGGCAATGCGACCAGAGCTTTCCGTCCTCGTTGATGCAACTTGTTGCGCAGGAACCACCACCCTGAATCATGAGGCTGCACTCCAGACGATGCGTTCTTGCCAAATCGAGGTTTTTTCTTGAACAGGTCATAGACAAAGAGCACCCTGACTTGTAGGATACGGTGTACAGACACTTTACTAAGGAGGCTGCTCATGGAACAGTCCTTATCGTATGTTCTGGTAACCCCATATACCGTAGCAAAAAGTCGCACCGGCGGGGTGCTATCCAGACTTCTTTCTCGCATTTCCCTCGAGCTTGTTGGTGCTCAGATGATTGCAATGGATCAGACCATTACCGAGGAATATGCATTGATTATCAGGACGCGGGAGAAGGATGAGGGAGTCAACACCTCAAACCTTCTTTCCTCTTACATAGAACAAAACCTTGGGCCCACGGGTGGAGTAAAACACCGCTCCCTATTGCTTCTGTTCAAAGGAGAGCATCCTTGCGATGAACTCACCAAGGTGGTTGGCTCCTTCCAGAAAGAAGCCCGTTTGGTGGAAAACGTTACCGGTATGTCAATTAGAGACACCTATGCCGATTTGATCTACACCGATGAGAAAGAGAGTGAAGTCCTCTATTTTGAGCCGGCGGTCATCACTGCCCAAAGCCAGAATGAGGCAGACCAGACGCTTGCCCTCTTTGGTTCCTGGTTGCCGGGACAGAACAACATCGTCAAGAACAGACCTCCTGAGTACTACGAAAAAACCCAACGCACACTGGTAATCATCAAACCAGACAACTGGAAGTATGCATCGAGTCGCCCCGGAATGATTATAGACATGTTCAGCCGAAGTGGTCTCCGCATTGTAGGCATCAAGGTGTTGAAGATGTCTGTCTCCCAGGCACTGCAGTTCTATGGCCCAACCAAGGAAGGATTGAAAGCAAAACTTGCTCCCATCTACGGTATGCAAGCAAGGGAGCTCCTGGAAAGTGAGTTCAATGTACTGCTTGGAGACCAACTCCAGAACATCCTGACCAACAGCTTTGGAGACATGTACAGTGAAGAACAGTTCGAACGTATTGTTGAGTTCATGGCCGGTATCAAACCAAGCGATTGCAAGGCTGAGGACTTGGAAAAACCAGGTTTGGTTAAATGCATGGTACTGATCTATGAAGGCGTTGATGCAATTGGGAAGATCAGAACCATTCTTGGCCCAACCGACCCAAACAAAGCGCCCGCTGGAACCATCCGTAGGGAATTCGGCTCCAATATCCGCGTCAATGCAGCACATGCGTCCGACTCCCCTGAAAATGCCCAACGGGAGATGGGTATATTGCAAGTTGAAGAAAATTTCAATGCTACCCTGATCAAGGGGTATCTCGAATCTAAAGCAACCACTTCTTCCTGCTAAGGGATCTGAGGTGTATTGCATCTGCCTCACCTCCTGAATCCCAAGATACTTTCCATCCATGCTACGCACTGCGTAGTAATGGATGTGAACAAGCACTCCCTTTACAACAAAAGAGAACTCCGCAGAATCCTCCCTTTTTACTTCTTAGCTTGTTTACACTACTCTACGTTGGTATTTTGGAAGAGAGCATACTTCGCTTGTTCTTCATTCTTGGCCTATCAATACACAATGATCATGTATACCTTGACGTATCTCATCTTCTAGAGGAAACAGCGTGGTGTATCATCAGCAAGCAGCTGCTCATATTCTGAGACCTCCAAAGGCTGGCTGTAGAAATACCCTTGCACGCCGTCACAGCCCATAGAAGCGAGCATCCTGGCTTGTTCTTCGCTTTCCACACCTTCAGCGATGGTGGTAATACCCAGGTCTTTTGCCATGGCAATGACATGTTGGATTACCACCCTTCCTTGCTCATTCGAGGTGAGGTCGGTAAAAAATCCTTGGTCCATCTTGATCACATCAATCTGTACATCCTTGAGCATCGTAAGAGAAGAGTATCCGGAACCAAAATCATCCAGGGAGACCAAGAAGCCCTGATTTCTCAATGTGGTCAACACAGAAGAGAGATGGGTCATGTCATGGAGAAACAATGTCTCTGTCAATTCGAATTCCATGAGATGGTGGTCTACGTTATAGTGGTCTACCAAGCTTACCAGACTCTCCTCATAGTCGGTAACGAGGAGATGTGCCCTTGATTGATTGACTGAGATAGGTAGCAGTGGTTTGCCTTCTTCCTCCCAACGCTTAAGCAACTTACAGACTAGCTTCAAGACGTACATGTCCAACGGAATGAGGAGATTGTGTTTTTCGAACAAGGGAATGAATTGGGAAGGGGTCAGGAGACCTTTTTCAGGATGCTTCCACCTTACCAGAGCCTCTCCTCCGATTAGACGTCCTGTAGCAAAGGAATATTTGGGTTGTATCTGGATGAAAAACTCTCCAGACCGTAACGCCTTGCCAAACACATTCTCCAACTCACTCTCTTCCAGCAACTGGTCCTTGAGAGCCTCCTCATAGAAGAGATACCAGCCTTGCTTTGTCTCCTTCAGTGCTGAGAGCGCAAATAAGGCACGGTCAATATAGGAGTTAATCTGCAGATTAGTTTCATCAACCAGCGATATACCGATAAGTATCTCCAACTGGAACTGGGATGCCTTGGGAAAAGCGAACCGACGCAACTCCTCCCCAATAATGTCAATTCTCCGATGCAAAGCTGCCTTCTCGCGGTAACTTACCAGCATGATGAACGAATCACCGCTAAATCGAGCACACAGTCCATCACGAGTAACATAACGCGGAATGACCTTAGCGCAGTGCAAGAGCAGAGAATCACCAAATCCATAGCCAAAATGGTTATTGATCAACTTGAATTTCCTGATATCCAGAATCATGACCGCATAGGAGTCTCTTGAATGCTGCAAGCGCTGTTTCGCTTCTTTTTCGAAGAGATTCTTGTTGGGGAGTTTTGTCAGCGTATCCTCATAGGCAGGACGCCATAAGGTCCTTCCATAGCGATGATCCATGGAAAGTAGGTACACGAGGAAAAGAAAGAAAATGACAAGCGCCATCACTGCCATGGAAAGGAAGGATTGGAGTATGGCTAACGAGACAGAATCAGCAAGTCCTCGTTCGGCAACCAGGACAAACTGTCCCAATCCATTTCCAAGCTCACTCGTAAAAAGCTGGATTGACTCATCAGCTTTGGTGGCAAGACTATCAAGCCCGTCCAGGCCCCCATCTGTCTGCCAAAGTATGGTTCCTTCTGGATTGATCCAGTATCCAGTGAGAGGTTTTCCATCAAACAGTGCATCATAGACCTTCGTAGGAATAGCATGGAATATGGTGAGATAGGTACCGTCTATGAGATCAACTTTTGCAGAGTACCGTAAAGAGCCACCTACCCGGGCGATGGGAGGATAGAGACCTGTTTCCTCCCAATGAATACCGGCATTATCGAGTAGTGCTTGTGCATTCTCCCTATCGAGGGATGCTATTTGACCCACTAATGATTGCAGGAATCTTTGATCTTCATGTATTTGCTGGATGACCAACTGGGCACTCTGGTCTGCCAGATACTGGAGCTGTCCTTGCTTTTCCTCCCAAAGTGACTGTTCCAGCTTTCGATAGAACTGTTGGAAAAATATCGAGAGCATTACAATCAAGAAGAGGCTGAGCAGAATGACACGGCCGGTCAGCTGACCTGCTCGGTGCGAATCCTGTCTTCCAGCAACTGGCTGATCCTTGTTTTCCATAATACTCCTATAGGTGGGTCTTCAGTATTATAGTGGAATAAGGAGATGAATCAAGGTGGAAGGAGTTTCCTGCGTACGCTTTTCCCCTATTCTCAGTTGTCTTTGACTTCTTCAGGCCTGCCTTGTTTGCCTTGCTTATTTTATGCTTTCACAGTGCTACATAATGTTCGCTACTAGGATATTCCCACGAATTGGTTTCATTGCTGTGCAGGGAAGCGTCGGGCCAAACCGTTAGGTAATATTCTGGGTTAGGGTAAATTCAATCGGTTTGCCTCGGTAGTATCCACGTTTCTCCTCGCTCATCAATACAGCAAGGTGCAGCATGATTTCATCAGCAAGCTTTTGTCTTGTTTCTGCATCAATGCGTCCACCCTTCTGGATGATCTCAAAGGGCTTACCTACCTTGATTGAAATAGCCGTTCGTCTCAGACGTTTCATATTTGCTTTGGTCTTTTCGAAGCCCATGACTGCTACAGGAATCATTGGTACGTTTTTCTTGTGAGCAATGAACGCAACTCCACCCTTCCCCTGCTGGAGGGTCCCATCCTTGCTTCGGGTACCCTCTGGGGCAATGGCTAGGATGTGGTTTTGATCGAGCACCTTGAAACAAGCATCCATGGTGGCACGCCCCATGTTCTCTCGGTCCACAGGAATGCTCCCCCAGGTCTCCATCAAATAAGCCATGAATGTATTCTCCCAGAGCTCTTGCTTGGCCATGGCATGGAGTTTCCTTGGTTGCAAGAACTCATAGAGCATGGGACCTTCAAGGTTTGAGGTATGGTTCACCATCATCAGAAGCGGCCCCTCCATGGGGACGTTCTTCAACTCACTGCGGTCAATTTTGAAGCAAATGCGGAAAAAGGCACGCAGTAAGCCATTGACTATTCGCTCACTCAGTTTCATTGGTCCATAATAGCAGAGAGCGAGACCACTGCCAAGCTTATCGCCTTCGCACCAGAGCCCAGATGTAGGCAAAAACCAAGAGTGTTGCATTGATGGCCATCAATGTGAATGAGAGCAAGAGAGAATGTGTGCTCCCAATCAATCCAACCAAGGGAAAGATCATGATCATAAACAGACTATAAGCCATGCTCTGGAAGCTGAGGATGGTAGCTCGGAATTTGGAGGGAATAAGCTTGTTCAGATAGGTGCTGATGGTAGGGGCTAGCAATCCTTCCATACAACCAAGGATGATATAGAAAACCATGGTATAGGGGGTAAGTGCTATCCCCCAGAGACAGAGTGCTAGAAAGATGGGACAGGTGATCAGGATTCCTTTCTCATTGATCGTTCGCTCAATGCGATGGGCATTCAAGGAAAAGATTGCCGCCAGCAAGGCGTGGGCTGCATAGGCAATCCCGATGACATCAGGGAGATACCCTTGGTCAGTCCAGAAGTTCTGCAGGTAGAAGAAAAGGCTGATCATGAATGCAAACAAGGACTCACTGAAAACAATTAGGAACGCAATATGAGGTGTTTCCCTGAACACTTTCACGCTGGAAACTATTTGGGTTTTCAGTGAGCCCATGATTCCAGAGAACAGCCCGCTTCTTGGCTCCCTCTCAATCTCAGGCTCTTTGAAAAACAAAGCCAAGAGGAAGGCAAGAAGCGTGGTGAGTATAGTGAGGGAGAAGGCATATCCGTAATCGATGTTGGCAAGCAAGCCTCCAACAAGGAAGGCAACCACTGAACATGCCTGATAGAGCAGTTCATCGAGTCCTTTGACTTTTAGATAGGAGGACTCTTCCTGATCAAGCAACAGCGAATCATAGAGCAAGGCATCCCCTGCACCAGACTCAAGGTTATACCCCAAGGCACTACAGATGAATCCCAACACCTGCAGGCTGAAGGTAGGGGCAAGGAACATGATGGTGAGGCTAAGGGCACTGAACAGTCTGCCAGAGAGCCGGCTTACCTTCCTTCCCCAGATGTCAGCAACTGAGCCGGTGGGGACTTCCATCAGGAAACTGGTAATATGGAAAATTGCCTCAAGCGCTCCGAGCTGTACCAATGAGAAGCCTTTCGATGCGAGATACATCATCCAAAGCCCATGCGTAAAGGAGAGGTTCATCAACGCAGTGAACCCGTAGGATAGTGGAATATTCCTTCTATACCTTCTCTGTTTCATTATTACTCTCCCCAAACCGTATCCATACTAGACTTGCGTCGGGATAAGCTCAAGGCAATTCTAACAAAATTGGGCCGAGAGACAACACAAAAAAAATATTTTATGATATCATTGCGAGGAAAGGAGTTTTGGACATGGAAACACGGTATTTTGAAACATTTGACATTCACGCATCCCTTCTTGGGTTTGGCGCAATGCGCTTGCCCGTTACCCCTGACGGCAAGATCGACCGGAAACGCGCCTTGGCAATGATGAGGGAAGCCTATGAAGCTGGGGTGAATTATTTTGATACCGCCTACCCATATCATGGGGGGGAGAGCGAACCATTGGTAGGGGAATTCCTCTCTGGCTTGGACAGGAGCACCTTTTACGTAGCCACAAAACTCCCCCAATGGTCGGTACATTCAATCGATGATGCAAAACGGATATTTGAGGAACAGCTTGCAAGACTGCAACAAAGCTATATCGACTTTTATCTTATCCATTCCATCGACAAGAAGGCCTTCGACCGAATGGTGGACCTTGGAGTGGTTACCTACCTGGAAGAGGAACAGAAGAAGGGCCGTATCAAACATCTGGGCTTCTCGTTCCACTCCATTTATGAGGATTTTGAATATATCACCCGATTCCGGCCATGGGATTTCATCCAAATCCAATACAACTATCTGGATACTGAGGAACAGGCAGGGGACAAGGGGTATGAACTGTGCACTGAGCTCGGCATTCCACTCATTGTGATGGAACCGATCAAGGGAGGCTCGCTTACCCGTCTCTCACCAGACTTGGAAGCAAAACTGAAAGCATTGGATGCTGATGCAACTCCAGCATCCTATGCACTACGCTGGGTAGCTGACCATCCGAATGTGAAGGTGATTCTCAGCGGCATGTCCACTGAGGAACAGGTCAGAGAGAACCTGCAGACATTCTCTCCTTACAAACCGTTGAACGAAAACGAGCGAGCAGTTCTCCAAGAGATTGCAAACAGCATGAGAAGCCGTATCGGTAATAATTGTACCGGTTGCAAGTACTGCATGCCCTGCCCCTCCGGCGTCGATATTCCAGGAAACTTTGCACTCTGGAACAAATACCGGATGTTCGACAATTATGAGGTAGTCAAGAACCAGTGGGAACAGAAGAGCGACGAGGACAAGCGACCACCATCCTGTACGGAGTGTGGTCAGTGCATCCCTCTCTGCCCACAGCATATCGACATCCCTACTGATTTGACTCAGGTGCAGGAGGAGTTGGAAGCTGCACGAGTAGCCTATTATAACAAGTAATAGCACCCTACCCTTTAAGAAGCCACGCTAATAAACCAGCATGGTTTTTTATGGTGGAATGTTCATCACCTTGATTCTCTCTACTTCATTCCGATAGCGATATATACTCAGCATGAGGCAAACCATGCAATATTTCAGTACAAGTACAGCAAGTAAGAGATGGGAATCAGCGATAGAAGAGTTCGCCGGCTTTGCAACGAAGGGAGAATAGAGGGGGCTACCAAGATGGGGAGCAACTGGATTATTCCTGATCACGCAAACAAACCCATCGATGCACGCACACATATAGAAAAGCATTACAAAGGAATTGTCTATGACTTCCGGACTGTTGATGCATTGAAACAAGCAATCGACAACCATAGACCCTTCTCTGCTACCCTCGCTCGTACCCTCCATGAAAACCTTTTGGTTGAGTGGACCTATCATTCAAATGCAATAGAATGGAATACTCTTACCCTCACTGAAACAAAAGTTGTGCTGGAAGGCCTTACCATTGGAGGAAAGACAATGGTAGAGCATCTGGAGGAAATGAAAGGTATCAATACCTCAGGGCAAGCCCTGGACTCAAGAGGCGTTGCCTCCTTTTCCGCCCCAAGGGACGGGGTATCTTACCTTGCTTTCCCGGCACTCGCTCCAGAGAGGAACCATCATGCTGATTCCTTTCCTCTCACTCCGTTGGGGAATGAAGCACAAAGAGACTCGTCTTTTCCGGGCACTTACGCTATTGTAGGAATTATGAGTATACAAGAACGTGCAAATGGCGCATTGCTTGGTTTGTTTGTAGGCGATGGCTTTGGCAGTCAGTGTGACGGCCTCTCAAAGGAAACACTCCAAGAAGAAGGTATCAATACGCTTCAAGAGGTATTTTCCCTCGAACACCTACGCAGCGATTGCGGCATCTCAGGAGAGGTAAGCGACCTGGCGCTACTGCTTTCCATGAGCCTGTTGTCCAACCAAGGCCTGGATGCTGATCATTTCCATGCATTGGTCAATCGCTACCGCGAGGAGCGTGAAGAGGGCTACCCTCTCGACGCATACCGCGCAGCGCTTCCTCTCTCTGTCGTCGTAGCAATAGCAGGTATTGAGCTGAAACAAAAACAGGTCAGGGATATAGCCCTCAATGTTGCTTCGCTCTTCTGTGAAGATTCTCTTGAAAAAGAGGCGGTAGCATTCTTCTCCCACTGTCTCTACCTTCTGATCAATGAGGAGGTGTTTGATGCAGAGAAACTGGTGCATGACTTGCTCACACAACGTGGAGGGAAAAATCTGGATGAACAGCTTACCTCACTCCTGTCCAGAGCAAGAAAACCTGAACTTATCCTCTCGGGGAATCATACATTGAAGGAGACACTGCTTTTGGTGTTTCATACAGTATTGCATGCTCCTGATTTTGAGCAAGGAATGAGCGACGTAGCAATGATGGGTGGAGATGCACGCCTCGCTGGTGGTCTCTATGGAGCGCTCCAAGGAGCACTGAGGGGACCAGATCTGTTTCCTGATCATTGGATTGACGAACTGGTTTCCTCTTCTGCAGTTGAGCAGGCGATCAAAAAACAGACACTTTTTAAACGAGAGACGATAAAGATGGAAAGGCTTGCCTTGACCATGAGTGAGAGACTACTGAACGCTACAGTATTTGGGAGGTAACGATGAAGTACAAATCATTAGGAAGAACCGGCATCAAGGTATCAGAGCTCTGCTTTGGGACCATGTCCTTTGGAGGAAGAGCTGACAAGAATGAATCAGAAAAGATGTACAACATGTGTAGAGAGGCGGGGATCAACTTCTTTGACTGTGCCGATGTCTATCAGGAAGGGATAGCAGAGAGCTATCTTGGAGCCTTCATTGCCCAAGAGCGGGACAAGGTTGTCATTACCACCAAGACTTATGGAGCGATGGGAGATGATGTCAACGAGAAAGGTCTGAATGCGAAACATATCCGCCTTGGGGTGGAGGCAAGCCTGAAACGTCTGAACACCGACTATGTCGATGTATTGTTTCTCCACCAATTTGATGCAACCGTGGGAGAAGAGGAAACATTGAGAGCTGTTGACCGACTTGTCAGGGAAGGGAAAGTGCTCACGTTAGGTGTCAGCAACTTTGCAGCCTACCAAGTGGAGAGAATGCTCCATATCAGCATCCTGCACCAGTTCACCCCTATCTCAGTAATCCAGCCAATGTTCAACATTGCAAAGCGCATGGCGGAAGTTGAGTTGCTCCCCATGGCTGAAAGTGAAGGTCTTGGGGTCATCACCTACAGTCCACTTGGCGGAGGGCTCCTCACTGGCAGATACAAGAATGGCTATGCAAATGCTTCCGGTAGGTTGGTTGAAAACCAAAACTACAACAAGCGCTATGGGGGCCAGTTCTACGAGCAGATAGCCCGTGAGTATTCCACACTCTGCAGCAAGTGGGGTTTGCACGAAGCAACGCTTGCCGTCGCTTGGATAATGGCACACAAGCAGGTTACTGCCCCGATCATTGGAGCGGCGAATACCGAACACTTGAAGCAATCCCTGCAGGCTACATCCCTTACCATCGATCCTGAGCTATTGAAGGCGATTGATGCAATCAGCCCACCACCTCCTCCAGCAACTGATAGAAGCGAGGAGCAATAGGAGCTTTCTGAAGCAAGGTTGCACAGATGCCTCTTTCTTGGGTATGAAAGACGAAATATATACACATTTCCAGGAGGGCCAAATCCAACGGCTCCTCCGGGAACGTTTCAGCATCTCTTCCCTCTACCCATTCCAGCAATTGGTCATCCAGCACATCATAGAAGAGGACTGCAAAGAAAATAGTCACGCAGGGACCGTAGTAGTACTTCCAACCGGTGGAGGCAAGAGCCTCTGCTTCATGCTTCCCTCCCTCCTGGTGGAAGGTATCACGGTCTTGGTCTATCCACTGCTCTCCCTCATGCATGACCAGATCAGACGATTGGAGGAAGTCTCCATTCCCTATATCTGTATACAAGGCGGCCAGAGCCATGCAGAGCGAAAGCTTTTACTTGCAAGGCTTACCGCCGGAAAGGCAAAGATTCTGGTGACCAATGCTGAGTGTCTTTCCCTACCATCTGTCATTACTGTACTATCTCAAGTGACCATCAGCCTGTTGGTCCTTGATGAAGCACATACCATCGTGAGCTGGGGGGAGGGCTTTCGACCTGCCCTTGCTGCTGTCGGTTCCATTATCCAATACCTTCCAGTACGGCAAGTTCTCTGCTTCACTGCAACAGCAGATGAGCGGGTGCTCCTTGGCTTGAACCGTCTGATATTTCCGAACGCCAAGCCACATCTCATTCATGCCAGTAGCAACAGGACGAACATCACGTATCATGTCATCAGGACCCTCAGCAAGAATCAGAGTATTGCTGGCTTGTTATGTCAGAAAAATCTCCTACCCGCCCTTATTTTCTGCAGTACACGAAAGCAGGCTCAGGTCTCAGCTCACCGTCTTCTCTATGCACTGCCCGACTTACCAGTCCGTTATTACCACGCAGGGCTCACCAAAGATGAGCGAGGCTATCTGGAAAAATGGTTCAATGACAGTGAAAATGGAGTGCTCTTTGCTACGAAAGCCTTCGGGATGGGCATTGACGTGAAAGGAATTCGCTGTGTCATCCACCATGATCTCAGTGAAGATGTACTCTCCTTTTTGCAGGAGAGTGGAAGAGCTGGAAGGGACGGGAAACCAGCGCTTTCCATCAGCTTGCTTGATGGGAGTGAAACCCCTTCTCCCCTTGCTTCCATCCTGCAAAACACTGAGCATTGCTTCCGTAAAGGACTTTTGGAAGCCATGAATGAACCATTTGAGTATTGTGGTGGTTGTGATGTTTGCAACCATGATGTTTCCCTGAAGCGACAAGGAGAGGAAGCAATACTGAAGTCTGTGCTTGTACATCCACTCCGCTTCTCACCGTCTTCGTTAGCTTCCATGCTTCAGAACACCCAATGTTGGTATTCCTTTGGAGGAACGCTTTCCTCATGGGGAATGCAGGAAGTGCAAGAAGCAATCATGCTTTTGATAAAAGAAGGCAAGCTTCACTGTATCACGCGGGCTAAACGTCGACTTTATATAGATTACAAAGTAATACCCACACTCTTGACAACTCTACATTCATGGCTAAGGCTTACATATGAGAGTGCAAAAGAGAAGGCTGAAGAGAACCGGCCCCAGCTACCCTACCATGCCTCGTCCATTCCTCCCGGTCAAGGAAATGCAAAGCTCCAAGACGACGCAGGATAAAAAGCAACAAGGGGAAGAAAACCTCTCATGGAAGAAACTCTTCCTCCTGCTGTGAAAGGGAACGTATTAGTTTTGGCAGTATCGTGGTGCAACCGGATCGATTCCCTGCCAGTAGACCTAACAACTTCTCTGCCGCCCTTCTGTAGAGCTCTCCGCTCTGAATAGCAATGCTCGCAATAGGAGCGGGGTATACGCTGAACAGTGGGGATGCATCATACCCTACTTCTGGTAGGGCGGTTTTGATGCGTAGCAAGAGAGAAAACAAGGCAATATCATTCACCGCTGCAATTCCATCAATAGCATCAGCATCAATGAGGTTCTGTACCTGCCGGGCAACGCCTTCCATGGCATTGGTTTTCCCAATGGTTGTCGAGAGCACCAAAACATCAGGATAGAGTTCACTGAACCCAGATAGACGCTGGGCATGGGGAGTAACACTCTCAAGATAGCCGGTGATGTATAGAGGTTTCTCAACACCACACTCTGTAAGATACTCTGCCTGCAGGGTTCCCCCGTACCTATTGTCAGTCTTTACACAATTCTGTATCTCTGCGCTTCCAGATAAGTGGTGGGCAAGAACATAGGGGATGGGGATGGAAGAGAAGAGTGCTTCCTCCGCCTCTGTGTCTACATCATAGGCCAAGATGCCGTCACAGCGCTTTGCAACAGCTTCCAACTCCTTTTGTGTTCCCACCGTGTAGAACCGCATCTGCCAGGAACTTTTTGCCAGTACTTCCTGTACACCTTTGATGGCCCTGCCGAAGAACCAGTCAAAACTATCCATGTTTCCCCAGTAATAGGGTCTTCCCTCTTTTTTGAATTGGACGAAGGCGATTGTTCCGGTTCCACTCCTTCGCAATGTGGCAGCTGCACTGTTGGGTTCATAGCCCAACTCCCTAGCAGCTTCCAATACCCGCTCAGCGAGCGACGGAGAGACCTGTCCAGGGTTGTTGTACACACGAGAGACAGTTGCACTACTCACTCCTGCCATCTTAGCGACACTGTCTCTGGTTGCTCCCATCGGTCATCCTCTTTTTTGTTGACAAATGCTTGATACAGGGGTAGTGTACACGTGTACATTCAAGAATGCAAGTAATACGTACCAAATGGAGAGTACAATGGCCAGAACAGAAATGATACAAAGAGGGTTGCTGCATGCACAGTACCAATCTCTCTACGGAAATTCCTACCAGGCTGAAGATATGGATAAAAGGTTTATCAGCCTGGTTGAAGCACATACCAAATTGTTCAAGGAACAGGATGTCAGTCTCTTCTCTACCGCTGGAAGGAGTGAACTCGGAGGAAACCATACTGACCACAATCTGGGGAAAGTCATTGCTGCCACCATTAACCTGGACACCATCGCCGCAGTAAGCAAGCGTGATGACAACACTGTTGTCTTGACGAGCGAAGGCTATCCTGAGGTCATTGTGCATCTTGATGAGCTTGAAATCATTGAAGCAGAGAAAAACACCACCGAGGCACTGGTACGTGGTATTGCTTTTGCGTTCAAGCAACGTGGGCTTGCAATTGGCGGTTGGCAGGCCAACACCACCAGCCGGGTACTCAAAGGTTCGGGTCTCTCCTCCTCTGCCGCAGTAGAAGTGTTGTGTGGAACCATTTTCAACCACCTCTACAATAAGAATGCACTCTCCCCTGTTGATCTTGCGATCATCGGGAAGTTCAGCGAAAACAACTACTTCGGCAAGCCTTCCGGTTTGATGGATCAGATGGCGTGCGCCTATGGTGGGATCATAGGGATTGATTTTGCTGATGAGGAAAACCCTAAGATTGAACCGGTGCAATACTCCTTCAGTGAACATGGCTACCAGCTGGTTATTGTGGACACTGGGGGAAACCATGCAGACCTGACCCCCGAGTATGCTGCTGTTCCCAAGGAGATGAGGGAAGTTGCCGCTCACTTTGGGGCAAAGCACCTCAGGGAGATTGATGAGACAACCTTCGCCTCTCAGCTTCCCCTTCTCAGAAAGACACTTCAGAATGACAGGGCGCTGCTCCGCTCCATTCACTTCTTCGAAGAAAACAAACGAGTTACCAATATGCTCAAAGCCCTGGAGAACCAAAACATTGAGGCATATCTGAAGGAAGTCAGATCCAGTGGGGAGAGCTCCTTTTGCTTCCTGCAGAACCTCTACCCCTCCTGCTTCCCCCAGGAACAGGGTCTGAGCCTGGCTATTGCCATGACCAAAATGCTCCTAGGAAGTGAAACAACTGTACGCGTCCACGGAGGAGGTTTTGCAGGAACTATCCAAGCCTATATTCCCCTGGACAAGTATGTGTTCTACAAACAAGCGATGGAGGCGGTCTTCTCAAAGGGAAGTGTTACTCCCATCACGGTACGACAGAGAGAAAGTTGTTGTATTGCTGAGTAGAAAGTGAAAAACTTCCCTACTCAAACAACTCCCGATACTCCTTCCCTACCTGCTTGAAGGAAGTCTCTTTATCCAGGAGTTGCTTCAAGTTCTCTGGAATAGGTATCTCTGTATTAATCAGTGGTTCTACCACCTGCTCAAACTTCGCGGGGTGGGCAGTAGAGACAACAATGGTGGGTTTGCCACTGAACTGGTCTCTTCTTACGCGTTCTCCTGTAGCTGTATGGGGACACATGATATACCCTGACTCGTCATACACTTCCTTGATCGTCTTCTTGATAGTCTCGTCATCCACTGACCAAGCACTCACCATCTTTCGCATGGTATCGATATCTGGATACAGATCGAAGAGCCGCTCCATGTTGCTCGGAGCACCAACATCCATCGCATTAGCCAAGGTAGCTACAGAGGGACGTTTTTCATAGTTGCCTGAGAAAAGATAGTCAGGAATTGTCTTGTTCTCATTTACTGAGAGTGCAATCCTTTCAATGGGAGCACCCATACTCAGTGCCCAGTAGGCACCACAACTGTTGCCCACGTTTCCGCTGGGAATGATGAATGTTGGTTTCTTCCCTATAGCCTGGTAGTAGAGATGGGATGCATAGACATAGTAAACACTCTGGGGAAGCAGTCTTCCGAGGTTAATGCTGTTTGCGCTACTGAGTCCCCACTTGGTGGCAATCTCCTGATCCATGAACGCATCCTTGACCATCTTCTGACAGTCATCAAAATTGCCATCGACCTCATAGGCCTCAATGTTGCCACCCCAACATGTGAGCTGGGTCTGCTGACGCTTGCTCACCCTACCCTTGGGAAAGAGCACCTTTACATCAATACCCTTCCGCCCTGCAAAAGCGGCTGCCACTGCCCCACCGGTATCGCCACTGGTTGCAACCAGGATGGTTAGGTTCCGACTTTGCTTCTCCAGGATCTTCTCCATACTTGCAGCAAGGAAGCGCGCACCGAAGTCCTTGAACGCAGCGGTGGGACCATGATAGAGCTCGAGAACCATCTCTTCCCCTTTTAGGGGAACCAAGGGAACCGGGAAATTGAACGCATCCATGCAAATCTGGGCAAGGTCATCTTTCAGAGGATCATCCTCAAAGAAAGGAGCGAGCACTTCATAGGCTAATTCCGGGTACGAGGAGATCTCATGCACATTCAGATGGGAAAGAGAGGGAAATGACTCGGGAACATAGAGTCCACCATCGGGTGCAAGCCCTTGCAGAATCGCCTCGCTGGCACTCACCTTTGGAGCTTTCTTCCGTGTTGATACAAACTTCATCGCTACGTCCTCCTAAATCCTGGCCCCAAGATAGGCTGCCAATCGAAGAATATCAGAGAATACACCACCGGCAGTGACTTCCCTTCCTGCTCCCGGTCCCTTGATCACCAGAGGCTGGCTCAAGTATCTGTCGGTGGTAAAACAGATCACATTGTCCGTTCCACTTGCCTGGGCAAAGGGGTGGTCGCTTGCATAGCTCTTCAGGGAAGCACTACAGTTGCCCCTCTCATCAACAATCCCTACATAACGGAGTTTCTCTCCCTTTGCTACTGCCTCTTTGTAGGCAGCTTCTATGACTGGATCGATTGCTTCCAATCTTTCCATGAACTCACTTGGTGAGCAACCATCCAAAGACTCAGGAACCAGACTTTGAATGGGGATGTCTTCCACTTCCACGGAATGCCCTAACTCTCTAGCAAGGATGACCGTCTTCCGGCCTACATCCATACCTGAAAGGTCATCTCTCGGATCTGGTTCAGTATACCCCATCTCCTTTGCCTGTCTCACCAGTGCACTAAAGGGAACACTTCCATCATAGCTGGAGAAGAGCCAGGCAAGGGTACCACTGACTATCCCCTCGATGCGGTGTACGGTATCTCCTGTCTGGACCAAGTCTTTCAAGGTCCAGATAATGGGAAGGCCGGCACCGACGGTGGTCTCATAGAGAAACCGCTTTCCAGTACGCATGGAAGTCTCCAGCAACCTCTGGTAGTACTCCATGGGAGCCGTCCCTGCCTTCTTGTTCGGGGTAATGACATGGATCCCTGACTCCAACCAAGATACATACTGCTCAGCAAGCTGGCTGCTGGTAGTACAGTCTATGATCAGGGAGTGCGGGAAATACGTTGCACCTATGTGGCGGGTAAAGAGGTCCTGGTCCAGTTCTACAGCCTCATTCTCAAAGCGTTCCTTCCAGTCCCCTGGGTCAATTCCATCTTGGTCCAGCAACATTTTTCTTGAGTTGGCAATACCTCGAATATGGATATCGAGCCCAAACTGTTCTTTCAGCCTAATGGTCTCCTTGGAGATCTGTTGCAACAACGTACCACCGATATTCCCTGGTCCAAGCAAACCAACTGAAATAGCACGCTTGGAGAGAAAGAACCGTGCATGCAATGCCCTGAGTGCCTTCTTACTGTCACTACCCTTGATTACTGCACTGATGTTTGTCTCGCTGGACCCCTGGGCAATGGCAATGACATTAACCCCAGCCTTTCCCAAGGATGAGAAGAACTTGCCGGCAACTCCCGCCTGACCTGTCATCTGCTGCCCTACTGCTGCAAGGACTGCGAGTCCAGTCTCTGCTTCAATGCTCTGGATGGAGGCAGCCTCAAGCTCAGGAGCGAACTCCTTCTTTGCGGTAGCGCAGGCGCGCTCTGCCTCATGCTCGGGAACAGCGAAACAGATGGAGTACTCACTGGAAGCCTGGCTGATAAGCACAACAGAAATAGAAGCTTTTCTCATAGCTGAGAAGAGCCGGCTCGCGATGCCGATGACACCACTCATGCCAGCTCCTTCCACATTTATTAATGCAATGTCATGGATGATGGAAAAGCCCTTCACCCTATTCGGTTCTATCTGGTCTCCGTGCTTGCTGATGATAGTCCCTGGATCCTGCTCCTCTTTCCAACAGCGAAGTTGCACATCCAAGGAGGCTGCAATGGCAGGAACGAGTGCATGGGAGTGAATGATGGGAGCACCGAAGAAGCTGAGCTCGGTTGCCTCTGCATAGGAAAGAGAGCGGATGACCAAAGCAGAAGGGACTTCTCTATGGTCAGCATTATGAAGCAAGGAGCTGTTGTTCCAGAAGGTAACCCCAACTGCTCCAAGCTGGGCAGCAAGGGAGGCTGCAGCATACTCGCTTTGTCCGTCCTTTACAGCTCCATACACAAACAGTACTGCTTCCTCAACACTGTGTTTCTTCTGGGAATCGGCATACCCAAGGAGATTGGAAGAAAGGTCATGCAAATTGGCCCAATGGCAGGCAATGTCAGCAACCCAACTATCACAGAGTGCCCCTGCGTAGCGTTTTGCACCCTCGCTGATCTCCTGAACCAACCAGATTGAGCGAAGGATGTCTTCCATGTCTGCAAACCCTTGCTTGATTCTATCCAGGACTTTGGTACCGGCAGGTACTGCAAGCAGATCTTCAACCAAGGCGGTCCAACGGGTAAAGCGTTGTTCCTGCATAGACCAAAGTCGTTCGTCACGTTGCATAGCTACGTGTAAAAGGTTATTGAGTTCCAAATTTACATCTGTAAATGGGGCAAGAACCACCACTTGGTGTGCCTCTCCGGAGGATTGAAGAATACGGATGAGCTTTTCCAAACCATCCTGTGAAACAAGATTAATGCTTTCTACTGCGTGTACCCGTATGTCATTCATCAGCACCCCCTCCGAGAAAAGTTCAACATAGTGAACAAAACACTGAAAATATGTCTTGCATGATTACACAAAAAGAGCCCAACGTTGGGCTCTTCTGGTAATCGAGATGACGTATGTAAATTATACGAGCTTCTCGATCTTACCGCTCCGCAAGCAACGTGTGCATACTTTAATGGTACGGGGAGTCCCCTTGACCAAAGTCTTTACAGACACGATGTTGGGGCGGAATACGCGCTTTGTGGTAACACCAATGTGCTGACCAACACCGCCATGCTTCTTGGCTTGTCCTTTTCTCGGAACATTATTTCCGGCAACCGTTCCTTTTCCGCAAATCTCACATCTACGAGCCATAGCTATATCCACCTTATCCTTAATAATTCATTCGTTGGCCGAATCAGGGCCTGTTGAAATCACACATCACCTTGTCCAGGCAAGCCCTTGCCCGTGAGCAGTAGTACAAGGGTGTCGTACAAATAGACTTCAACCTTAGCCAAATTACCAGATAACAGCTTTTGTGTAAAGACAAAGGCATCATCT
>Ga0334899_1001082_pt1 | contig 28028 bp, 24 predicted proteins | sample GraSluR3_MG_FD_207219 | JGI IMG/M metagenome (GOLD analysis project Ga0334899, IMG submission 207219) | Sludge microbial communities from methane-producing bioreactor in Wageningen University, Netherlands - Granular Sludge_8_08-R3 | ecosystem: Engineered > Bioreactor > Anaerobic > Unclassified ...
GTGTCAAAGAACCTCTATCTCTCGCCGCCCCGTGGCGGCCAAAATATGCTTGCTGAATAATCCTCGAACCGGCTCCGACGAACCGGGCTGCAAAGGTAACCATTCCTCCCGTTCCGGCAAGCGTTTTTTAAAAAAATTTTTATTTTTTTTAAACGCTACAAACCCCTCTATCTCTATATCTCCTGCCGGTAAAAACTCACAAAGAACTCTCTCAAAGCGGGTGCAAAGATAACGCATTTGGTTCCATTTATCCAAACGAAAATGTATGTTTTTTTCTCTTTTTTTGCATTAAAACTTATAGGTTACTGATTAACTGATATTTTGGATCGATTTTTTTTGGTCATCAACGTCTAATTATCCATTAGTATTATTAGCATGAGGCCAGGATATGGGTTGTATATATAATTAAGGTATGCTTTGATATGAGATACACAAGTACAAATTCAACCTGAATAAAGCCAGTGGGCTCCACAAGTGAGCTAATCGCCTTGAATATTTATTGGTACGAGGACAGAACAATGTAATATCATAGTTTCGAGGCAAAATCAGAAGGATAAATCTTACTCAAAAGTATAGCCTTAACAAGTATTCACGTTGTTTAAGAATTAAACACAGCCTTGAATGGGCTACGGAGGCCAATCTTTTCATATATTTGCAACATACATAATTCAAAAGCACTAATACCAAAGATGCAGAAAGTAGTCATAATTCCCACTTATAACGAAAAAAGCAACATTGAACCAATGGTTCATAAGGTGCTATCCATTGAAGGCGATTACCATCTACTTATAATTGATGATGGGTCTCCCGATGGTACCGCCAATATCGTTAAAGGATTACAGGAAAAGTACTCCAGCAGATTGCACCTTATTGAAAGGGAAGGAAAATTGGGACTAGGAACGGCATATATAGCTGGTTTCAAATGGGCGCTTAGCAATGGTTACGATTACATCTTTGAAATGGATGCTGATTTTTCGCATAACCCAGACGATTTGAACAGGCTTTACGAAGCTTGTGAAAAAGGTGCAGATGTAGCCATCGGATCAAGATATATAAAAGGGGTAAATGTGGTGAACTGGCCAATGAAGAGGGTGCTAATGTCATACTTTGCCTCAATGTACGTTAGGGTTATTACAGGGATGAAGATAATGGACACCACTGCAGGCTTTAAATGTTATAGGGCGAAGGTGCTAAACTCGTTTGAACTCGATAAAATCCGATTCAAAGGCTATGCTTTCCAAATTGAGATGAAATTTACTGCCTGGAAAATGGGATACAATATTGTAGAGGTTCCCATTGTATTCACAGAGCGCAGAGAAGGTGTGTCGAAAATGAGCGGCGGAATATTCTATGAGGCATTCTGGGGGGTACTAAGCATGAAGGTTAAAAGTATTGGGAAAAAATACAACATCGCTTCATAAGCAATTAGGTGTAAACCAAATTAGGGATTATGAGCACAATTGCTATCCAAAACGCCACTATTATAAATGAGGGGAAACACACTTTAGGCAGCGTAATTATTCGTAATAGCTATATCGAGAGGGTTATCATCGGAACTGACACCCCAGTTGAAACCGAAAGGGTTATTGATGGGAGCGGCAAGTTTCTGCTGCCGGGGGTAATTGACGATCAGGTTCACTTCCGTGAGCCAGGCCTCACGCACAAGGGCAATATCTACACCGAATCCAAAGCGGCTGTAGCCGGAGGTGTTACCTCGTTTATGGAGATGCCCAACACCAACCCACAAACCACAACCATCGAGGCTCTTGAGGAGAAGCATCGTATAGCAGGGGAAACATCGCTTGCAAACTACTCATTCTACCTTGGAGCAACCAACGATAATATTGATGAGATTACAAAGATAAACCCACACAGGGTATGCGGGGTAAAAGTGTTTATGGGCTCATCGACCGGAAATATGCTGGTGGATAACCCAACCTCGCTTGAGCAAATATTTAAAGCATCGCCTGTACTAATTGCCACTCACTGCGAGGACGAGGAGACGATTAAACGTAATAGCAAGGAGTTCGCGAACAGGTACGGCAGCTCAATACCTTTTAGCTGCCATCCGCTAATCCGAAGCGCTGAGGCATGCTACCTTAGCAGCTCGTTGGCCGTAAGGATGGCAAAAAAGTTTGACGCTAGGCTACATCTACTCCACCTTTCAACAGCTAAGGAGATGGAGCTCCTCTCGAATGCTTTGCCCCTATCGAAGAAAAAGATAACCGGAGAGGTATGCGTGCATCATCTGTGGTTTAACGATAAGGATTACGACGAGTTGGAATGGCGCATCAAATGGAATCCTGCGGTAAAGATGGCAAGCGACCAAAAGGCGCTGCAGGAGGCTCTGCGCAACAACTTGCTTGATGTTGTAGCCACCGACCACGCCCCCCATACCCTTGCCGAGAAAAGGAATCCCTACAGCAGCTGCCCATCGGGTGGCCCTCTAGTTCAGCACTCGCTTATAGCAATGCTTGAGATGGTATCGAAAGGAGTGTTTACCCTAGAGATGGTGGTTGATAAGATGTGCCACTCCCCGGCCGAACTATTCCGTGTTGAGAAGCGAGGTTTTATCCGCGAGGGATATTTTGCAGATCTTGTGCTGGTGAACCCAAACTCGAAATGGAAGGTTACACCCGAAAACATCCTTTACAAGTGCGGCTGGTCGCCATTAGAGGGCGAAACATTTGGTGCACAGGTAACCCACACGCTGGTGAATGGTAGAGTAGTTTACGATAATGGTGTGTTTGACGAATCTGTAAAGGGAAGCGCTCTGGAGTTCTACCAACAATAGTACCGAGTCATCGTCTCCTTTAACGAACAAACTCCACCCTAAAACGTTATACCCAACAACATAAGGCATTTTTTAACTTCATTTCACAGACTAAATGAATGGATTAAAACTCCTAATAGCACCCGTTATCCTATCGTTACTTCTATCCGGTTGCTCCGAGAACCCCAGCAGGAGCAACCAGAAATCAATCTACTTTAACTTTGCCGACACGGTGCGAATCGATTCAGTAATCGATAATTCCATAAGTGAACATGGGGTTTTGCGCTTTGCCATTTCGGCAATTTCGTCGCCTCGAGAAACATTTGATTACTACAACCTTATGTTCAGGTATATTGAGGAGCAGCTGGGGCAACGGGTAATAATGATTCAAAGGAAAACCTATCAGGAGGTCAACGACCTAATGAAGGAGAATAAAGCTGATATTGCCATAGTATGCTCAGGCAACTTTGTGTACGGAATGGCCGACTCGGCATTCAAACTCCTTGTGGTACCTGAGTGGAAGGGGCAAAGGCACTACAACACCTACATCATTACCCATAAAAATTCGGGTATAAAATCATTTGTTGACCTTAAAGGAAAACGATTTGCCTTTACCGATCCACTATCAACCTCGGGCAGGCTTTATCCAACAAAAAGGCTGCGAGAAATGGATTCAACATCCGATGAGTTTTTTGAAAGCACAGTATACACCTATGCCCACGACAACTCAATTCAACTTGTAGCCAAACAGGTGGTAGATGGGGCCTCGGTTAACAGCTTGGTTTTCGACTACCTTGCCACTGCATCGCCCGATAGGGTAAAGGACATTACAATTATCGAAACCTCCGAACCACACGCCATGCCCCCCATAGTCATATCTAACAAGTTACCTAAGGAGCTGGAGAACAGGCTCATCGATATCTTTTTAAATATTCACAAAGACAAAGGCAGCCAAGCGGTTTTAGAAAAGCTTATGGTTGACCGGTATGTGCTCAGCAACGACTCCATTTTCGATAGCGTGCGAGAGCTGGCCGGATTAAAAACTCGTTAAGCAAGCGTTGAGTAATGAAAAGGGTACAGCTACCACTTTTTTGGAAATTTAGCATTGCCATTGCCGCAACGGTGCTGCTATTTGGGTCGTTGAATCTTCTGTTTATCCGTAATCAGGTGTACAAAACCTTCGAGAACCAGATTGAGAAGCATGGTATTAGCATTGCCAAGGGAATTGCCGAAAGAGCTGTTGAGCCAATTCTCTACGATGACCTTTCGGCTCTAAGCAGGTTAGTTACCCAAACTAAGTCGGTTAATACAGATGTTAGATACATCTTTATCACTGATAACAACAACCAAATCATAGCACACACTTTTCAGGAGTATGTCCCCAGGTTTATAATGGACGTGAACAAGATCTCACCTGAGCAAGAGATTGGTGTGCAGATTTTAAAAGACCCAAGGGACAAAAGCTGGGTTGTAAGAGATATTGCTAGCCCAATACTGAGCCACCAAATTGGTGTTGTGAGGGTGGGTATGTGCGAACGCGAATTTCAGAATGAGATAAGAGGAATAGCCAAGCTATTCCTGAGCATGGTGATGATGTTTCTGCTGCTTGGTATTGTTGCGGCATTTATGCTTTCGTACATCATTACCAGCCCGGTTAAAGCCATTAGCACCTACGCCTCGCAGGTCGATTTCAATACATTCTCCCACGAAAAAGCCAACAGGATTCCGCTTGAGAATAAGCTATCGGTTCGTTTGAAGAATCTTTTCGACCTTACCGATGAGATAGATGTGCTAAGTACAACCTTTAATGAGATGCTTAGCCGCTTACAAAACGCCTACCGCGAGCTCAAATCGACCCAGGAGTCGCTATCGCAGACCGAAAAAATGGCCTCGGTGGGAACCCTAACGGCAGGACTTGCCCACGAGATAAACAACCCATTGGCAGGAATTAGAAATTGTATCCGCCGGATTGAAGATAAACCCGACAACCTGAAGCAGAACAAGGAGTACATCGCCATGATGTCGGAAGCGCTACAAAAAATTGAGAAGGTGGTTGATGGTATGCTAAACTTCTCGCGAAAGCAAGAGCTAGCCTTCACATCAGCTGAAATAAACCAGCTGATAAGCAATACCATTTCGCTGGTAAAGTACCAGCTGGAGAAGTCGGAAATTGAGCTTGAATTGATTGGGTTCGACAAGACCATCACAATAAACGCTAGCCCAAATCATTTAGAACAGGTCTTCCTGAACATCATGCTAAATAGTATTGATGCGGTTTGCGAAGGACGTGAAAATGATATATACCTTCAAGGAAAAATCATCATTCGTATTTCTGAAAGCGTAAATGCAGCAACCATTGATTTCACTGATAATGGTATTGGGGTACCTCACGATAAGGTTGCCGCCATCTTCGACCCATTCTTCACGTATAAAAAAATAAAGCAGGGTACTGGCCTAGGGCTTGCTGTAAGCTACAACATAATCAGCAGTCACAATGGGCATATCACTGGTTGGAATGAGCCTACTGGAGGTTTCACCATATCCATTACACTACCTAAATCAGAATAAATCTATGCTCAAAATATTTGTTGTTGACGACGAAAGGATTGTAAGGGTAACCACCGCCGACGATTTGCGCGATGCCGGTTACGCGGTGCGCGAGTTTGCCTCGGGGCAAGCGGCCATACAGTACCTTAGCGATACCGACGAGGAGGTTGATATCATTATCACCGACCTGAAGATGCCCCATATGGATGGCTTGGAGTTTCTGACCAAGGCAAAAAAACTCCGACCCAACACCTTTGTACTACTCATGACTGCCTTTGCAACGGTTGATACTGCCGTGCAGGCCATGAAGCTGGGCGCCTACGATTACATCTCCAAACCTTTCAATATAGAGGAGCTTCTGCTCAGCATCGAGCGAATAAAGGAGGTGAAAGAGGTGAAAGACGAAAACCGCCAGCTAAGGACACAGGTACAGAAAAAGTTCGACACCAAGAACTTTATTGGCAAGAGCGAAGCAACACGAAAGGTTTTTGAGCTAGTTGAGATTATAGCCAAAAAGGATACCACCGTGCTTATTACCGGCGAAACCGGAACAGGGAAAGAGCTACTCACCAACATTATACACTACAACAGCAACCTAAGCAGCAAACCGCTGGTTAAAGTAAGCTGCGCCATCCTTTCGCGCGAAATTTTCGAGAGCGAGCTATTTGGCCACGAGAAGGGTGCATTTACCGGCGCTGAGCGGCAAAAAATTGGCCGCTTTGAGCTGGCCAACACTGGCACTTTATACCTCGACGATATTGATGATATGCCCTTCGACCTGCAGGTAAAACTACTGCGTGCACTCGAGGAGGGTGAAATTGAGCGGGTGGGCGGCACCGAAACCATAAAGATTAAGGTAAGGGTTATTGCCTCAACCAAAAAAGATTTGAAGCAAATGGTGGCCGAGGGAAAATTTCGCGAAGACCTTTTCTACAGGCTCAACGTGTTCCCCATTAACCTGCCCCCGCTCCGCGAACGTCCTGATGATATTGAGCTGCTAGCAAAGCATTTCGTGGAGGAGTTCTCGCAGGGAGTTAAAATCGATATTCACCCCGAGGCCATGGAGCTTATCAAGCGGCATCCATTCTCGGGTAATGTACGGGAGCTTAAAAACCTTATGGAAAGGTTAGTTCTACTGTCAAGCAACAGCTTGATAGATAAAAATATTCTGCCCATCGATGTTCGCTTCCCGGGTAAGCAGCACACCTGTTTCTACTTCGATAACAAGCCCCTTGACGAAATTCTTAGGGAGGTGGAGACCAATGCCATATCCGATGCGCTTTTACGCTCGGGCGGCAACAAGGCCAAGGCTGCACAGATGCTACAAGTTCCCGCCTCAACCCTTAAGTCGAGAATTGAAAAATTAAGCATTAAAATCCCATAAATCGACGAAATCTCGTCGAAACGGTCGATATCTCGTCGATTTTTCGTGAATAACAAGCCCCGTGTTTTGATCAAAATACGGGGCTTACTTATTGTATGTCAACCCCTTTACACAATACACTTGAGCCCCCTAAAACAAGTTGGCTTGCAAATTGCTTTATGTAGAACATTTCTAAATAGCTGTGAAATCACAAATAATAATAACTTAAATAGAAAAGCAATGAAACGTTTAATTGGAATTGTAGCTATTGGGCTGGCCGTAGCATTTAACACCAGCATTCTGGCCCAAACCCACTACGAGGTAAAGTCGCACAACCTTGTAATAGAAGGAACATCGAACCTGCACGATTGGACTGCTGATGTGGAAAACCTAAAGGGAAACTTTAGAATTAAAGTTGAGGACAATAAGATTGTTGATATCGAAAACCTTACGGTAAAAGTTGATGCCAACTCCCTTAAAGGATCAAGAGGGAATATGATGAACTCGAAAATTTACGAGGCCCTCGACTCCAAAAAGCATCCAGAGATTTCGTTCGAGCTTAGAAAAGTAAACTCCATTTCAGAAAACCAAGGAAGTTTTAGATTAAACACAACTGGGATCCTCCAGGTATCGGGAGTAAACAAGCCTGTTAACCTCAACGCTGTGGGAAAGGTGCTTGCAGGTGGAGATATTGAGTTCACTGGCTCAACAAAAATAAAGATGAGCGACTTTAGCGTTAAGCCCCCAACAGCAATGCTTGGTGCGCTAACCACTGGCGATGAGGTAACCCTTAAGTACACCGTAGTGGTTGAGCGCAACCTTTTATCCGACAAGTAAGCTAGTTAAATCAACAATAATTTAAACAAATAATTAAGATGAAAATCACAATCAAAAGCACTGTACTTATAGTTGCATTAACAATTTCCGCACTACCCATTTTTTCGCAGGGCGAAAAGGTAAGCTTTATGAGGCCTGCCGACCAGCGTGGTGTTAACGTATTTGAAACACCAAAGGGCGATACAACCGATTTTAAAGGGCTTCACGTAAGAATTGGGGGTAGCTTTACCCAGCAATTCCAGATGCTTAGCCACAGCAACGAGGCCACAGCAAATGATGTTGCCTTTGGTAGTGGCACCGTGAACCTCAACGCGCTGTATCCACTTAGCCCTGGTTTTAACCTGGCAACGGCAAACCTTCGGTTCGACGTTCAACTTGAGGATGGTATCCGTGTGGTGCTGGAGAACTACATGTCATCGCGCCACCACCCCGAGTTCTGGGTAAAAGGTGGGTATGTGCAGATAGATAAGCTGCCCATGTTTGGCAACCCCGATTGGTTTGCAAATCATATCACCGCAAAGGTGGGTCACTTTGGCTTGAACTATGGCGATCAGCAGTTCCGCAGGAGCGATAATGGTAACACCATTTACAATCCATTTGTGGGCAACTACATTATGGATGCCTTTGCCACCGAGATTGCGGGTGAGGTGTATATCTACCCTGTGGAAAATTTCTTTGTAATGGCAGGTCTGTCGAGCGGTATCATCAATGGCGACGTGAAGGATTATGGTGAGCAGAAGAAGAACCCATCGATCCTGGCCAAGGTGGGATACGATAGCCAAATAAACGACGATCTTCGCTTTAGGCTCTCGGCCAGCCTTTACAGCAATCCTGGCACTACCAGCAATACCCTATATGCAGGCGACCGCACCGGATCGCGCTACTACCTAGTGGCCGAACCAGAGTACTACCGCAACTTCCGCGCAGGGGGTGCAGTAACCAGCACCAATGCAACCGACAGGTTCACCTCTGGACGTTTAAGCCCAGGGTTTACCAATAAGGTAACTTCGGTTATGGTTAACCCATTTGTTAAGTTCAAGGGACTCGAGTTTTTTGGGGCCTACGAAATGTCGCAGGGAAAGCAGGCTGGCGAAACCGAGAATCGTAAGTTTTCGCAGCTGGCTGGCGAGGTAATTTACCGCTTTATGCCCCGCGAACAGGTATTTGTAGGAGGTAGATACAATGTGGTTACAGGAACCCTACCCGGGGCCACAGATGATATTTCGGTTGATCGCATTCAGCTATCGCTAGGCTGGTACACCACTAAAAACCTACTGGTTAAGCTGGAGTACGTAAATCAGAATTACAACGATTTTGCTGCTACCGATTACAGGCACGAGCTTAACTTCAACGGTGTAATGGTTGAAGCAGCCATTAGCTTCTAATTCAAATTCTCCTGCTCCGAACGTATTACGGGGCAGGAAATTCCTTTAAAAACAATTCACTATGCTGTCAAACCTTGCAACGATAATTATGCTTACTACGCTCATGGGCACCAATGCAATGAGCTTTTACTCCTACACCATTGAGGAGCAAAGCTGGATATCCATTGCAGGGTCGAGCAACGTGAATACCTTTGAGTGTTTCTCGAGCAGTAATTTTACCAGGGGAAACATAATGGTAAACGCAAGCGAAGCGGGAAACGCCATTGCCTTTTACAATGCTCAAATGGCCATTGAAATTGAGTCGTTCGACTGTAAAAACCCCATGCTTAACAAAGATATGTATAAGGCCTTGGGGGCTAAGGAAAATCCAAACATCCTAATAGAGCTGCTCGATGCTGAATTTATGCAAAGCAGCACTCAGAATTCTCACTCAGGCAATCTGCATGTTTCAATAGCCATAACCATAAATGGGAAATGCCAAACATATACGCTACCCATCAATTGGGTTAGGGTAAGCGGCACCAACTTCAAGTTCGTTGGATCGCATGATGTTAACATGACCGACTTCGATATCAAGCCACCATCGCCGGCCTTTGGGCTAATTAAAGTAAACGAGTTGATTTCAATAAATTTCAACCTCATGGTACAAACCAATACGCCAGTATACGCCCACGAGGTTGAACGCTTATCGGCCCTATAAAGAGCAAACAAACAATTAGGATTGGTACACCGCCCGTAGTGTGCTTCGAGTTTTTTGCTGTAAAAACACCTTCTTGCTCACGAGCATCCTTTCAACAATCTCCTCAGTAAAGTGGCGAACCGTAAGTAATTCAAGCCCCTTGTTATACCTCACCTCGAATGATTTGTTCAGCTCTACAATTGCACCGGGCAAAAAGTGATCCTCATTATCGACACAAATAGAGAAGCTAATGGCCGAGCTCTGTACCAGATTGGCCTTAACCCTATTCCGGTACAACACAGCAAAAATCCTGCTTAAGCAATCCTCAATTACAAAGGAAAAATCGCGGGGGGTTAAGGATATTAAAACCTGATTGGGTTTAACGATACGTATGGGAGGGTAACCTATTCGCTCTTCGGTTTGGTACACCTTAGTGCCCGCTGCCAGTGGTTTGGCAAAAGATTTTACGTAAAGAGGAATTTGCTTGTTTTGAAGCGGCTTTATGGTTTTGGGATGAATAATCTGCGCCCCGCAGTAGGCCAACTCAATGGCCTCCTTGAACGAAACCTCATCGAGCTTAACGGCATCGGCAAATACTCTGGGGTCGGCATTAAGCACACCGTCTACATCTTTCCAAATGGTTACGCTTTGTGCATCGAGCAGGTTGGCCAGCAGCGCAGCGGTATAGTCGGAACCCTCGCGCCCCAGCGTGGTGGTATGCCCATCGGCTGTTCCTCCAATAAATCCTTGGGTTACATATATCGACTTGCCATTGAACAGGAACTGTTTGCTGCTCAACTCCTCCGATCTTTTAAAATCAACATTACCCTCTCTAAAGTTAGCGTCGGTAAGCAGCACATTCCTAATGTCAACCCACGTATTGCTAATACCCGCTGCATTGAGGTAAGAGGATATGATTCTAGTTGAAATAAGCTCCCCGTACGAAACAATTTGATCGTAGTTGAAGTTGTAGCCCTCGCGGGGCTGATTGCTCAAGTAAACCTCAAGCTTGCCAAACAATGCATCTAGTTCGGTAATGGCATTGGATGTATCGGGTTGGAATAGCTCATAAACAGCTGCTAAATGGCGATCTTTTATCGAGGTTAAATCGTCCCATACCCCTTCGTCACCAGCAATATACTTAGCCAGCAATTGCTCAAGGGCATTGGTTGTTTTGCCCATGGCAGAAACCACCACAACCAAATTGCCCGAGTGAGCCTTAACAATATTAGCCAAATTTTTAACCCCTTGGGCATCCCTAATTGATGCACCGCCAAATTTGAAAACACTAAGCATTGAGAATGATTTTGATCAACAACAAATCGGATGATGACATCAAAAGTAGTAATATTTGCTCCATATGGCAATGCATACAGTAAAAACTTAGCAAAACAATTCGGCACATCCAACATCATTCGCAAACGTTTTAAAACAGGAAAAAAATGTTTTTTATATCGAATATTTATGCGTAAAATTGCTACTCCAAAAACAACAATTCCATCACATAAATCGATTTACCAATGGAAGGCTACACGATCAAAACGCTAACACAGTTTATCATTGAGCGTCAAGCCGAATTCCCCTATGCTACGGGGGAATTCACTCGCCTTTTGTACCATATGGGTATAGCGGCTAAAGTAGTGAACAAGAAGGTGAACAAGGCTGGGCTAGTTGATATACTTGGGCTAGCCGGCGATGTGAACGTACAGGGCGAAGAGCAAAAGAAGCTGGATGTGTTTGCCAACTGGCGTTTTATCCAATCGCTAAAATCATCGGGCGAGTGTTGCGGAGTTGCTTCCGAAGAGAATCAGGAGATCGTAACTTTTGATGACGATCTATCGCTCGACGGCAACTACATTGTTTGTATGGATCCGCTGGATGGCTCATCGAATATTGATGTGAATGTATCGATAGGCACCATCTTCAGCATCTACAGGCGAGTAAGCCCAAGGGGAACGAAGGCCGTGCTTGAAGATTTTTTACAACCCGGATCGAAGCAGGTATGCGCCGGATACATAATCTACGGATCGTCAACCATGCTGGTGTATACCACTGGGCACGGGGTTTATGGGTTTACCCTAGACCCATCAATTGGTGAGTTCTGCCTTTCGCATTACGATATTAAAACACCCGAGGACGGACCCTTCTACTCAATTAACGAGGGCAACTACGCCAAGATGCCCAGGGGCATTCAGCAATACATCAAGTATTGTCAGGTTGAAGATAAAAGCACGGGGCGTCCCTACTCGGCGAGGTACATTGGGTCGTTGGTTTCCGATTTTCATCGCAACCTGCTTAAGGGCGGTGTATTCCTCTACCCCGAAACTGCTGCTGCACCCAACGGCAAGCTGCGGCTTATATACGAGTGCAACCCCATTGCGTTCCTTGCAGAAAGCGCTGGAGGCAAGGCAAGCACTGGCAGCGAACGAATACTGGATATTAAGCCCACTTCGCTACACCAAAGGGTTCCGTTTATTGTGGGATCGAAAAATATGGTGGAAAAGGTGGAAGAGAAGCTGATTGAGTACCCCAGCAATGGGCATTAATACTACGTTTTATACCTAAACTTGAGAAGAAGCGCATTGTGAGAAATCCAATGCGCTTCTGTTTTTACTCTAGCCTAACAACATTAGCAATTACAGAATGTCGTCAATTCTAATGCTTTTGATAAACTCAAGGCTTTTCTCCATCTCTTTATACATCACCACATCCTCCTCAACAAAACCAACCTGCTTACGGTAATCGGTCATTACCTTCTCGAGCTTTGGTGATGTTTTGGCTGGGCGGCGGAATTCAAGCGCTTGCGCTGCATTGAGTAGCTCGATGGCAAGAATCCGCTCCACGTTATCGACCACCCTAAGCAGCTTGGTGGCTGCATTGGCGCCCATACTAACATGATCTTCCTGTCCGTTCGACGAAACGATGCTATCGACCGAGGCGGGTGTACAAAGCTGCTTGTTCTGGCTTACCATGGCGGCAGCGGCGTACTGAGGTATCATCATCCCTGAGTTGAGGCCTGGGTTGGCCACAAGAAATTCGGGCAAACCGCGTAGGCCAAATATTAGCTGCGCCACCCTACGCTCTGAGATATTGCCCAGCTCGGCAAGGGCAATGGCTGCAAAATCGAGGCTAAGAGCCAAGGGCTGACCGTGAAAGTTTCCACCCGATAGCACCAAGTCCTCGTCGGGCCAAATGGTGGGGTTATCGGTAACCGAATTGATCTCTGTTAGCACAAGCTGCGCCACGTAGGCAATGGAATCCTTTGATGCGCCATGCACCTGAGGCATACAGCGGAACGAGTAGGGATCTTGTACGTGTTTCTTAGGACGAGAAATCAGCTCGCTACCCTCAAGCATGCTGCGAATATTGGCGGCTGTGTCAATCTGCCCTTTATGTGGTCTTACATTGTGCAGGTTTGGGTGGAAAGGCTCAATGCGCCCATCGAATGCCTCAAGCGAAATTGCTCCAATCACATCGGATAGTTTCAAAATACGGAATGCTCTGAGCAGAGCATACACCGCATGCGAGCTCATAAACTGAGTGCCGTTAAGTAGCGCAAGCCCCTCCTTCGATTTTAGCTCAATGGGTTCCCATCCAAACTCCTTAAGCACATCGGCTGCATTGCGTTTCTCGCCTTTGTAACGTACCTCGCCCTCGCCAATAAGCGGCAAAAACAGATTTGCCAGCGGTGCCAGGTCGCCCGAAGCGCCCAACGATCCACGATCGTAAACAATGGGCAGAATATCATTATTATAAAAATCGGCAATGCGCTGCACGGTTACTAGCTGAACTCCTGAATGTCCAAGCGATAAAGCATGTGCTTTGAGAACTAGCATTAGCCTCACAATTTCAGGCACCACCTCATCACCGGTGCTGCAGGCATGCGACATCACCAAGTTCTTCTGCAGCTGCGAGAGCTCATCCCTGGAGATGATCTTGTTACAAAGCGAACCAAATCCTGTGGTTATACCATAAATTGGTTCGTTGTGATTTTCCATCTTTTTATCGAGATACTCACGACAATGGTTTATCAATCGCTGGGCTTCGCCAGAAATTTCTAGCGTGTAACCACCCTTTACCAACTCGTTGAGTAGTTCATAGGTTAAGGGTTTGGGAGATATAGAATGAACTTTAGCCATAATACTATTAAAATTTTCAGCTATTGCATTTGGTACTAAAAGTAACTTTGTATTTCGTTAACCTTAACTGTTTCCTGATTCCCAGTGGTCATATTCTTAATGGAGACTTCGCCATTCTGCATTTCCGCCTCGCCTACAATGGCCACGTACTGTATGTTCTTCTTGTTGGCGTAATCGAACTGCCTCTTCATCTTGGCGGCATCGGGGTATAGCTCTACAGATATACCTGCGGCGCGTAAACCCTGGATTATTGGAAGGCAGAATGCAGCCTCCTTATCGCCAAAGTTGGCAAACATAACCTGCGAGCTGGCCAGCAGGCTCTCGGGGAACAGGTTTAAGTGTTGCATCACATCGTAAATGCGGTCGGCACCAAACGACACGCCCACGCCCGAAACATTCTTGAGGCCGAAAATTCCGGTTAGGTCGTCGTATCGGCCACCACCACAAATGCTACCCATCTCCATATCGTTGGCCTTAACCTCGAAAATTGCGCCGGTGTAGTAGTTCAGCCCACGCGCTAGCGATAGATTGAGCTCAACGGTTGTTGTCAATCCACCAATCGACTCAAGGGTCGTAAAGATGGTTCTCATCTCCTCAATGCCCTTCAGCCCAATCTCTGATGTAGCCAATGATTTTGAAAGGATATCCAGCTTCTCGGCATTGGTTCCCTGCAGCTGAATTATGGGCTGTAGCTGCTCGATGGCCGTCTGCGAAACGCCTTTATCGGCCAACTCACTGTTCACAGCTTCAATGCCAATCTTATCAATCTTGTCGATGGCTACGGTAATATCTATTATCCTTTCGGTTTCGCCAACCACCTCGGCCATACCGCTAAGAATTTTGCGGTTGTTTATTTTGATTGTTGTGCTAACTCCCAACTTTTGGAAAACCTCATCGATAATGAGCACCAGCTCCACCTCGTTGAGCAGCGAGTTTGAACCAATTACATCCACATCGCACTGGTAAAACTCGCGGTAGCGGCCTTTCTGAGGCCGATCGGCACGCCATACGGGCTGAATTTGGTATCGTTTAAACGGGAATGTGATATCGTTTTGGTACTGAACCACAAATCGAGCGAACGGAACGGTAAGGTCGTAGCGCAATCCCTTCTCGCAAATCTTGGTCGATAGGGCATTGGCATTATCCGCCGACACGTCGCTGGGTTGAACACCCTTGGTGAAATCGCCCGAGTTAAGGATTTTGAAGAGCAGCTTATCACCCTCATCGCCATACTTACCAAGCAATGTAGATAGGTTCTCCATTGCAGGCGTTTCGATGGGCTGGTAGCCATAGGTACGAAAAACCGATTTTATGGTGTCGAAAATATGGTTACGCTTTGCCATCTCGGCAGGCGAAAAATCGCGGGTTCCTTTGGGTATTGATGGTTTATTGGAAGCCATTTAGCTAATTTTTTGTAATTGCCTGCAAAGATAGAAAATATTGACTGATTGTGGAATGAGTTTAGATATTGTAAAGCAGTAAAGGTGGATGATTATCATTTGGGTTGGGTTATGGAGTCGAAAGCTTGCCCTGAACTCGTCGAAGGGTCGAAAGTTTGCCCTGAGCAGTTCGACAAGTGGTTAGTGATCCTGTCGAACTACTCCCTGGCCACCAGTCGAAGAGTCGAAAGCTGGAAAATTGGTGGGTGGGTGGAATTTGGTGAAAGCCGAACCACTTATGCCAAATGGGTAAATTACCTGGGTTAAGCTAGCGGCAGGCGGGAGCCTGCAAGAATAGGTGGACGGTGGCACAGCCAACCGCCCAACTGGGATTTAACACAGAGGTTTTGGTTTTCCCCCTTTACTCATTGGCCGGGGGTGTGGCGAGTGTGGGAGAGCGTGTTACGTTTTCGTCCCCCAACGAAAATGCCCATGCGGGCGAAACCGCTCCGATGTTCCAGTATCAACCCACATTGGCTACACCCCTTGTTACCCACAGTTTTTATTTCTTCCTTAAAATATCTTTAAGTTGTTTGTCAAGAAATAATTCGTATAATTCGTTTGTTGATATAGTTTTTGAATAATTCTTCTTTTTCAATCCTGTTATCAATTTTTTATCTCCAGTCCAAAGTTTTGCTCTTAGATGATTAGTCAAGGCAACAAAAAGAGCATCATTTTCATCTATGTTTTTAACTAATTCAACGCTTTCTTCAATCTCTTTATCTGGGATTAATATTTCGTCGACAAATTGTATTCTTCTTGTGATTGCCTGATAAGATATTTCAAACTGTATGTTTGAAAAACCAGATATGGATAAAATCTTTCTTTTATGCTCTAATATTTCTTCTTTTAAAAGTCCTACGGTATAGAACTTGAAATACTTATTCCCATTTATTATTAGTTGACCAATTTTACCTTGAGAATTAAGTATTGCACTAAAAACAATATTTGAGTCAACAATAATTCTCATTTCATTTGTCTTTGAGCCTTGAATTTTGACCAAATACTCTTATTCACAGTTTCAGAAAGATTATCAACGTCTTTCTGTGTTGCTTTTGTCTTGGCTGTGTTTTCCTTATATTCGAGATAATCTAGCATATTCTGAAGTTCAGAAAGGTCAACATACGCTGGTAATCTCACCAAGATTTCATTATTCGTTCTTTCGAGTATCATAATAGTATTTTTTTCAAATATACGAATAAACCACTAATATTGGTTCACTCTCTTTAAAATTGTGGGTAACTACTTGATAGGCTGATGAGGTTGGGTACTATGAATCATTTTTGCTGCAGAGAGGAAACACGGAGGGCACAGAGTTCTTTTGCAATTTTGCCAATTGGCAAAACTGCAAAAAGGTCATTGAAAAGCATATGAAAAAAAAATATCTTCTTACATCGTACTTGCGATAAAAAAAAGCAGACCCACACAGCTTGCTTTATAAAATGTATTATTGTAACTGCGCTATAATGCAAAACTTGGGCTTTTGCTTATCTAGCGATTTTCGGCAAAGAAAACACTAACGAATAAACAGTATTGCTATTGGATAATCAAACCGCTCGCCGCTATTCGATTTTACTTAGGCAATAATATACCAACCCTTAAATATTTAAAAGTAAAAATTAAACATAATATGATTTGTCCGCTAACATACCTAAAGTTAAAATATAGATAATACGTCATTGCGAGCCTGCCTTTGCCCTGCCTTTGCCCTGCCTTTGCCGGCAGGCAGGCGGCAGGCAGGCGGCAGGCAGGCGGCAGGCAGGGAGTGTTTTTTATGACGAAGCAATCTACTCGTATTCAGTGAAATAAAGATTGCTTCATCCGCCGGCTGGCGGATTCGTAATGACGATTCGGTGTTTTGGTATCGAAACGGATAGTCATAAAACATAATTTTTTATCATTGTTGTCCTGGGAAATTAATGCTACAAAATAAGATCCTTCACTCCACTGCGTTACGCCTGCTTGCCAGCCATAGCCGTCAAGTTAAGCACAATTTTAATGTATATGAAACCGTTAATTTCCTTGTTCACACCCTCGTAGAGCCTGCCTGGCTGGCAGACAGGGGTATATAGCGATTGAAGAGATTAATACAAATGATTTTAAGCGCTTCGTAGACCTGCCTGCCGCAGGCTGGTGCGCAATAAGGGATCCTAATATCTATTGCACGCCCTACGGCCTGCCTGCCTTCGGCAGTAAGGCAGGGGTGCTTTAGGTTTTGCTATTTAAACCCAATCGCTATCAACCCCTGTCTGCCAGCCAGGCAGGCTCTACGAGGGTATTGAAAATTGCTTAGCTTGACGGCTATGGCTTGCCAGCAGGCAAGTTCAGGATGACAGTGCGTTATAAATTGAAGGGGGGAGAGGGGGGGCTTGGTGACGGCTTCGCCACCACCAAGTCCCCCCTCTCCAAACATTATGAATAGCCTGTCATTTCGACCGCCTGCCTGAATGACGCAGTCAGGCAGGAAGGGAGACCACGAAGTAGCAGCGAAGCTAAATCTTTAAAAGGTTTACCGGACACTACTGATTTTTTATCTATTTCTACCGAGTGACATAAGAACGGAAAAAATAAATTCGCGTGGGCGAATATCGTACTGAGTTGTAATAATGGAGAAATCGTCCTCGTAGTGGTTTACATACTTGGATGTATTAAGCAGATTTCTGCACTGCATACGAAAGCTGATTCGCTTACCCTTAGGCTTAAAGCTGTATAATAAATTGGCAAAAACCGCATCATGCTTATCCTGCCCTTCCCTTTTCGAACTATACAGTTCTGTTTCCAACCCCAAAATATGCTGTGGCTTAGGATACATAAAAATATTGATTTTTTGAGAGTTGTATCTTACTGTTGTTTTTGAAAACTCCGACTCGGATGTGATGTGCTTCAGCTCAATAGAGTAATCGGCAGACCAAAGCTTTGAGTAATTAAAAAGTAGGCTAGGTTTAAGCGTAACAACCTGTTGGTTAAAATCGGCAAATTTACCGCTTACTAAATGCTGCATTGACATATCTCCAAAATCCGCATTTAGGCCAACCGTGGTTTTTATTGAGCTGATGTACCACTTTACTTCAGAAGATAAATTGTTCACTACAGATGTATTATCCTTATTGATAGATTGATACAAAAACATTCCGCTGGTTAAAACCGATTTGTTTACAAGCATATTGCTTTGGCTATAACTTCTTGAGTAATGAAGAGATGAAAACAAACCTAAAGTTGGTGCCCTGTAGGTTAAGCTTGCATTATAGCGAATGGCGTTTCTTTCTGAGATTGCTGAAAGATCCTTTTTTATCAACCTATGGCTAACAATAACACTACCTTGAGCCAAACTATTTGGCGAGCTAATTGACTGGTTGTACGAAACTGAAAGCCTAGCCGAAAGATTTGGTATGGGCGTATACCTTACGGATGCTCTCGGGATGAAGGATAGGTAACTTGGGGTCTCGCTGGCATCATGTATTCTATCGTTTATATCGTACTTAGCAAATCGCAGTGGTGCCGCTATGCTGATTACAACATCGTTGTTTTTGTACTCTATATCTTCGGTAAATTGTGTTTCTAGCTTGTACCAGCTCAATGAGTTTCTCAAAGAATCGGCTGTTTCGTTGTTGGTAAAAGTATTTATGCTTGTTCTGTGACCTTCGTTATGGTAATTGACCTCTAGGGTTGAGCTAGCTATAAACCGCTTAATTGGATAGGAGTACTTTAGCTTGTTATGAGCTGTAAAATTTGTGTTAGTAATTTCTTGTTCTATTTCAGAGCTATTTACATCCGTAAGCATGAGAGCGTTTGGGCTAAACCGGAGTGTTTGAGGTGAGTAGTTGTAATCAACTACCGATTCTACAAAAAAGAGACTACCATTTATAGGTTTAACTAGTTCGAAAGTATTTGATATGGTTTGATGCGGAATTTCGCTTCTTACAGATTGGTTTGAATGGCTATTAATAAAAGCCCTTTCGGAATCCCAAACCCCCCCGTAGCTTATCTTATTTACAAGATACCGCTTACTTGCGTTCTGTGTAAGGGTTGCCTCAAGGGTTAAGCTGTTGAACTGATATGAACTACTCTGGTTTTCAACCAGTGCTATGGTTGTATCGAGCATAAAGTAGGATGATGTGATACTTGAATGCATATCGACCCAATCGTTGTAGTAAGAGCCATTTAGCTTAACCTCTGTATCACCATATCCCTTAGTTAAAAAATTGAACGTTAGCAGGTTGGCCTGATTTTTTAAGTATTTGTTTTTTGATATATTGGGGTTTGCCAAACCTGGAACACCTAGGTAATTCTGCTTAAGCAGAGTAGCTCCGCTTATACTCCCTCCGCTTATACTAATGCTTTGATGCTGGGGTAGAAGGTCGCTGCCCGAGTTATTGGATTGCCAACTCCCTACTGCCTGCATATTACGATTAAAGATCATTGGTGTAGCATTGGCCTCCCAGATTGCAGGATAACCTCCGGCGCCAGCCTCCAGTCGCCCTGTTAAACTCGTGTTTCGTTTAAGCTTTATGTTAACAGATGTTTGGTTGGTTTCAGTGAGTCCCTCCAGCAACCTAACGGGCTGGTGATTGTGAAGCACCTCAACGCTGGCCACCGACGAATGGGGGATATTGCTATTTGCAAGTGCATACCGTTTTTCCAAAAGGTCTAAGCCCTCAATGTAATACTTTTGGATTGGTTGCCCCTGGTAGCTAATTTTGCCCTCAGCATCAACATCAAAGCAAGGCATTCTGGCTATTACATCTCCTACAGAAAAATCCTTCTGCTGCATAAAGCTCGATACGATGTAGGTTGTTGTATCCTTTCGGCTAATTATGCTTGGTGCCTTAACAACTACCTCATCTATACTATGCTGTGCATATTTGACCGGGATTTTTACAGACTGAGGTTTATTTGCAATGGTATGAGTAGTTTCTACAATGCTTAATGACTTAACAACAAGCACCAGTGAATCGCATTCGCATTTTGCATTAAGCTCAAAATGGCCGCTACTATTCGAGAAACCATAGCTAACAATATCTCCAGTTTTACTATTTGCATGAGCAATAACTGTTGCCCTTAGGTTAACCTCTTCATCTTGGTCACCATATAGCGTACCCCTTATTAATGTTTGAGAAAATAAAAGATTACTGGAAAAAAATAATATCAGAAAACAGGTTATTGCCTTGCCCATTGCCCTTGCCTTTTCCTTAGAATTGTTCAATTAGGTTATTAAGATTAACAACTCTACCAACTGCTCTAATCTTCATCTCCTCATTGCTAAAGGTGAAGTTGTCAAGCTGGTCAATAAAATCGCTCTTGCTTGCTTCGAAAGCACGGGTAAACCCTCTACTACTTACACCTATACACTTCTCGGTAGTAACATACATGGGTTTGGGATATGATTTAACCATACCGTTTAGCGAAAACATATGCTCCCTTTGGGTGTCGTATAGCTTTACAATTAGCCCAGGCAAACCGCTAAACTTATAGGGCCCATCGTTTATGGGTATTTCGGGTGCAAACCACGCAATATAATCTCTACCTGCATACGTTGTTCTAGCCATCAAACAGTTAATGTTGCCCAATATTGTTGAATCTCTCGTTGGGTCTATCTCCCAACTTAGCTCAACAGATTCCTCAACCTTGAATAGGGTGGATGCTTCCATTGTTTTGCCAATAAAGATTGTTTTATTAATCGATGCATATTCCTTTATTACTACGTAATTTAACAATATTGGAACTGGTAAACCGCTTACCTGATGCATAATTTTGGAAACAGCAACACTAGGAGGTTCATTGGCATATAGAGCAAAGAGGGAATCAGCAAAAGCTTTATTCACACTCTGAAATTTAGAGAACGAATTTCCAACCTCTAGCACCATTTGGTGATTCTTCTCTGTAGCCCTATTCCCTCGCTCATGTAGGTAGGAGTAATCGTAGTAAAAAATATGCGAAACCTTATCAATCTCCTTAACGTTTTGTGCGCCTACTATGCTTGTACTTGCAATAAGCAGTATGACTAACTGTAATAATCTCATAACACTCTTTTAAATTAAAAATTTCTTTCCTGCTCTCCCGTTTGACCGAGTTCGTGTGTCTCAGCCAATTTTATTTCTTCGGGTTCTGCCCGGTAAATATAGCAAAACCTTCTATTTTTGAGAGACCCCTGAGACAACCACAGGCTAAGCCTGTTGTTAAAAACACGACGGCAGCGCATTTCCCTGTCGATAGGAAGAACCACCGCCCAACTCCGATTCAAGTGGGCACGCTCTGCTCAACGGGGGACGATTTACCGTTTAGGAATAGGTATGAGGTGGGTAGCCATAACTATACCCAAGGTAGGTATAGATTTAAGTTTCCACAATACAGCCCATCTTTGGGTGATATGTTAAGTAAAGACGATGATAATCAGCACACTAAATTATGGAGAAAAACCGACTTCACATTTATGAATGATAAGATATATTCGATAGCTAGGTTTAATGCCACCACCAGAAATAAACGTAATATTAACGGTACTAGTTCACATTCGTATAATTCGACCCTCAAAACAATTCAGGGTGACACAATCAATGAAATTTCGTTCGATGAATATTCAGATTTAAGAACCGTTGGTATGCTGGTGGAGGGTATAGCCGATTCGCTGGATGATGATGATGATGGTCAAAACGATGTTGATGTTATTGAAGAGGGAATACCATTTAATAGGGAATATTTAGGGTTAAAATTATTTGGTGCCAACTGGATGAACCTATGCATTTATTTTCCACAATTTGCTAGAAATGGTGCCACCAGAAGTAGATTTTCTGAATTGCACGTAAATACTAACTTCAATAAAGCAAGGGGTGGTGGTGACTACCACTTCTTAACCGACAACACACAGCCAATTGCTGCGGGTGACATCAATACAATATACTTCGCAAGAAATGACCTGCATTGGACTGACTTCATTGAAGTACCCGTTAGCCATATTGTTAGGATGTTTGATTATAATGTTAAAGGATTTAAACACACTGAAGCGGGTATTCCAATTAACGAAATTTTTTACTATCGTAACGGTCAAAATTCACCATCATGGGGCGGTAGCCCTTGCCCTGTGGGGGGTGGTAAAACAAATGGTCTTCCAAGTAATCCTGTTGATGGTAATGTTTATTTTTATAAAGGATTTGGTGCTGCCGATTGTATTAGATACCTAGTAGAGTTGGGAATTGTAACCATACCAAAATAAAAAAACCCATCGCTATGGATGGGTTTGATTGGGACGTGATTCAGTTATTGTCTCTTTTGGAAAGTATAATCACCAACAATTGGTCTATACGTTGCACCCATAAAAGAAAAACCTGAACGTAATACTATTTGGGTTTTATTCGAATTGATTGATAGCATATAAAAATATATTTTCCCTAAACCCATTGGGTCAGAACCCTCAATAGTATTATTAACTGGGTTAATTAAATAATATCCACCTGTACCACCATCACCAAAATTATGATAATAAAACATATCCATACCAGATTCTTTATAGAACGTAACTTCACTAATCACCTTGTTTTTATCGGGAAAATCATCATCCGCAAGATAAACAGTTCCTTCGATGTTAACGCTAACCATATCCCAACTACCTTGAAGTTGGTCGTAGGTGATGATTGGGGTTGGGTCTTCATTAATGGGGTCGTTGTCCTTGTCACAGCTGGTTACCGCAACCATTGTGAGCGCAATTGTAAAGAGATAAAGTAGTTTTTCATTTTTAAATGTATTTTAGTTTTATGGTTTTACGGAATTAAAATAAAAAGGTTGTAACTACTCAGGTTCTATTTTGGGAATCAGTAGGTTGTTAACAATTTCCCAAATCATAAATCTGTTGATGCGTAATTAATAATCCATCTTATAGATTTCTACCGAGTGACATAAGAACGGAGACGTTGGCACAGCCAACCGCCCAACTGGGTTCACCAACGTATAGATACCCAGCTGCCAGGAACACAAAATTCAACACTCCAGCTGCTACAGGCGAATACTTAGGGTTATTTATATGCTGCCGATAGTTTTCTGGCGATACCTGATATGTGCAATGACGATACTTAACCCTTTGTCCAAGCGATGAAGAGGGTCTCAGCAAAGAGGCAAATAGCATCAATATTGATAAAAACCTTACTTTCAAAATGATTACTGAATAAATTTTATTGAAAGAGGGTAGGCAAATCGCTCGCCGCTATTCGATTTTACCGAGGCTACAATAATAAACACAAGGCGCAAAATGGCCAAAACGAGTAGGACAAAAATACCAATAAGCAAAAACACCAGGATACCACCAACAATGGAGTAGATTAGCATTGAAAGGTGAAAGTTTAGCGCATCCTTGCCCTGCCTATCCACCTCAACGTACTGATCCTTTTTGATTAGCCAAACAATTAGTGGCCCAAGGATGCTCCCGAAGGGGATTACAAACATGGCCAATGCGCTTAAATGGCAAAGCATGGCCATGGTGCGCTCCTCGTTACTTACGTATACTATTGGTTCCATAGAAAAAGGGTTAGGGTTTATTCCGAAATTTTTAATGAAAAAAATGATTATCCGTAAACACACCCAAAAGCTAAATTAAATGTGTAACGTCATTGCGAGGGTACTTTCCGAAGCAATCTCTTTTTAAATAGATTGCTTTAATACTCAAATTACGAGGCTTTCCCATTGATGCTAAGGCTTTAGGTATCATAGCGGACAATCATATAAGGTAAACTACTCTACGAGCTTACGGTACTTAATGCGTTTGGGCCCCTCATCGCCTAGCCGCTTACGCCTGTTCTCCTCGTACTCGCTGAACGATCCCTCGAAGAAGTAAACCTGCGAGTCGCCCTCGAATGCCAATATATGCGTTGCAATACGGTCGAGGAACCAGCGGTCATGGCTAATCACCACGGCGCAACCGGCAAAGTTTTCTAAACCCTCCTCCAGCGCCCGTAGGGTGTTCACGTCGATATCGTTGGTGGGCTCATCGAGCAGAATCACGTTACCCTCCTCTTTTAGAGCCAGGGCAAGGTGTAACCGGTTTCGCTCACCGCCCGACAGCACGCCACACTTCTTCTCCTGATCGGCTCCTGTAAAATTGAATCGTGCCACGTAAGCCCTGGCATTCACCTGTCGACCGCCAAGCATCACAAAATCGAGTCCTCCCGATATTACCTCGAATACGGTTTTCTCAGGGTCGATGGCCGAGTGCTGCTGATCGACATAGGCCAGCTTCACTGTTTTACCAACCTCAAAAGTTCCCCTATCGGGAGTTTCGAGCCCCATTATTAAACGAAAGAGGGTGGTTTTACCAGCTCCGTTGGGGCCAATAATACCAACAATGCCGTTGGGGGGTAACTTAAAGCTAAGGTTATCGTAAAGCAGCTTATCGCCATAGCCCTTGGCCACATCCTTGGCTTCAATTACAGAGTCGCCAAGCCTTGGGCCGTTGGGAATAAATATCTCCAGTCGCTCTTCCTTCTGCTTAGAATCTTCACTTAGCAGCTTATCGTAGGCCGATAGACGAGCCTTGCTCTTGGCATGACGCGCCTTGGGCGACATACGCACCCACTCCAGCTCGCGCTCAAGGGTTTTACGGCGTTTGCTCTCCTGCTTCTCCTCCTGAGCTAAACGGGTCGACTTTTGCTCCAACCATGAGGAGTAGTTACCCTTCCAGGGTATTCCCTCGCCCCTATCGAGCTCAAGAATCCAACCGGCCACATTGTCAAGAAAGTAACGGTCGTGGGTAATGGCAATTACAGTTCCTTTGTATTGCTGGAGATGCATCTCAAGCCACTGCACGCTCTCGGCATCGAGGTGGTTGGTTGGCTCATCGAGGAGCAGCACGTCGGGCTCCTGCAACAGCAAACGGCAAAGCGCTACTCGCCTACGCTCGCCACCCGATAGCACTTTAACTGATGCATCGGGCTCGGGGCAACGAAGGGCATCCATGGCACGCTCCAGCTTGGAGTCGAGGTTCCAGCCATCGGCATGGTCAATCTTCTCGGTTAGCTCGCCCTGTAGCTCAACCAGCTTCATCATTTCATCGTCGCTCATGGGCTCGGCAAACTTGGCATTCACCTCATCATACTGGCGCATAAGGTTAACCACATCCATCACACCCTCCTCAACAATCTCCCTAACGGTTTTGGTTTCATCGAGCTGTGGCTCCTGCTCGAGGTAGCCCACCGAGTAGCCCGGCGAGAACACCACCTCGCCCTTATACGACTTGTCTATCCCAGCAATAATCTTTAGCAGGGTCGATTTCCCTGAGCCATTTAAACCGATGATCCCAATTTTGGCACCATAGAAAAATGATAGGTAGATATTGTTTAGAACCTTTTTTTGAGGTGGAAAAACCTTGCTCACACCCACCATGGAGAAAATAATCTTTTCGTCGGCCATAATATTTAGTTAATTGTAATTGTATGCGCTATGCCATTTGAACCTAAGCCTGAAAAAAATCGTAGGTTTCTGGCGTTGATGCATTAAATATGTATTGCTCCTCAAAGGTAACCAATACTTCGGGGCAAATGCAACCCGTGTACTTTACCTTTTACTTCCACCGTAATCACATAACCTCTTAGCGAATCGCTCATGCTGTGAAAGCTCCCACACCCATTGGTGCATAGAATGTTACACTAATGGCTATACCCTCGGAAGGGCCACTAACTTCTTCTACACCGGCACTCTTAGCCTCGTCACAAGTAAAGGTTATGCATCCCGATAGGCTAATAAACATAGCTATTCGCACCATAGCAAGATGCCAGATTCGGCCACTGGTTATAGCCAGTGAATTGGGTACCATCGGATATTGCGAAAATCGCGCTTAAGAATTAATGGAGGTTTTTTCTCGCTAATGCTATGCGTTTTGTAAAAATACCCCTTCCCTGTGGCTGGCTCGATAATCATTTTGAAGCACTTGCCTGTTGTTGCATCGGGGTCGGGAGCTACAATGTGAAATACCACCACATCCTTCTCTGCCTTTTTCACTATATCGACCAGCTCCTCATCACTAACCACCTTATGATAGTTTTTGTAAACCTTACTAAGATCGTCTCCCTCGGCTAGGTTAAAGGCGATTTGGCTCTCACTAAAGTACAAGGCTTTGCCTTTCAAATCCTTAATCCTTTTGTTGAGATGATTGAGCTTATGCAGCCGCTTACTTCCCTCGCTCTCCACTACATCAGAAGCATAGCCTTGGATAAACTTAACAAGCATCTCGGTTTTGTGCAACTCGTTGCTGCTGGTAAGCGTTGAGCCAACAAAGGGAATTCGAGCAATCACTGGCATCTCCTGAATATCGCCCGTTGGATGCGAAAGCATAAGGTACATAAAGTTGTAGGTGTGTCCATGCGGGTCGTTGTCGAACTCCGTTTGCAAAGTAATCAGGAATGAGAACTCTGGGTTTGTCTTCGCCTCATTAAACCGATCGTTACTAATCAGCTCATAATCCGTTATTTGCCAGTGTTTCTCCATAGCATGCTTAAGCATAGCATCAAATGCCACATCCCTACCGTCCATCACCACCAGCAGCTTGGTATTGGAAAATGCTTTAACCTGCTCGGGTGTGGCGTGTGGCCCTTGCGCGCCAACTGCTTTAGCAAGCAAAGCCATAGCAGCTATTACCATGAACCTTTTCCAACTCATATCAACAATTATTAAAAGTGTTAACAAAAAGCATCGTTATACCTATGGTAAAGGTATAAACGATGCTCAGGAAAAACTGTTCAAATTACTTAATACGCTTGAAGTCTTTGGCAAGAAACCCATCGCCCTGCTTACTGCTAATCATATGGTAGTTATGGTAGTACATCTTACCATCGGCAGCGTCAATTAAAATCTTATAGCAACGAGCCTGTAGACGGGTGCCCTCGGGGCCAACCTTATGCAGATATATAACGTTGGGGTTTTTCTCGGCAACTGCCTTTGCAATATCATCGGGGGTAACAATCCTCACAGTATGGGGGTAATTCTTGCGAACATCGGTAAGGCTACGCACGTTCCGATCCAAATCCTGCTCAAGCACCCAAAGCTCCTTCTCCTTTACCTGCTTCCTATTCTTGTTGTACTCCTTAAATATATTCTTCTTAATTAGCTTTGGATTTTGATCTAAGTTCTTGATATGGAATTGAGCAGCCTTAATAAGCCCCTCGAGCTTGTAAGCGTAGCTATCCTCGCCAACGCTCTTATATGCAAGCGGAAGTGAGCAAATATCGGGCAGGTCGGTGTGCCTGCGAACGCCAGCACCAAGAACAACCGAAAGGAAGTTGTATGTTGCCTCAAGCTTATCGCCTGTAAATTTAATATCAAGCTTAACAAGGAAGGATTTAGTAATATCGCCTCTCATCTCTTCGAACTGGGCTGTATTAATAAACTCGTAGGGTGTAATGGTCCACGATTTTTCTACAGCCTCTTTGATTTTAAAATTATATTCAGACATGGGGTTGTCCTCAAGCACCACATATGTAGTGGTCCCCATAAAGGTTTTAATATCCTCATGACGCGTAACGTAACGTTCAGCAAAACTAGTCATGCCAAGGCTCACAAGGCATAGTAGCGCAATAAATTTTCTCATAGTGGTAGTCTTTAATTATCAACTTTAGTATTCAGCCCAAAATTAATGCTTTGGTTGATTGTTTTGAACAAAAAGATAAATAATTACACCAGTGTCCGACTAAGTATTTTTTATCATTGTTGTCCAGGGAAATTAATGCTACAAAATAAGATCCTTCACTCCAATGCGTTACGCCTGCTTGCCAGCCATAGCAGGCAAGTTCAGGATGACAGTGCGTTATAAATTGAGGGGGGGGGGGGGGGGGGGGGGGGGGGGGGGGGGGGGGGGGGGCGCCCCCCCCCCCCCCCCCCCCGCACCCAGC
>Ga0334899_1001084_pt1 | contig 27982 bp, 25 predicted proteins | sample GraSluR3_MG_FD_207219 | JGI IMG/M metagenome (GOLD analysis project Ga0334899, IMG submission 207219) | Sludge microbial communities from methane-producing bioreactor in Wageningen University, Netherlands - Granular Sludge_8_08-R3 | ecosystem: Engineered > Bioreactor > Anaerobic > Unclassified ...
GAGATGACGGGGTATACGAAAGATCAGTTCGCCGTGATTCATCCTGGTGGCGCAGTCGGAGAACGATTGCTTGGTAAAGAGAAGAGAGAGGAGCAGTGAGATGAGTGGAACGGATAAGCGTGTTATGACGAAGACTTTGCCATTTCTTGAGCAGGGAGTGGCTCAGATTGCCTATGTGGTGGAAGATCTGGATGCAACCGTGCAACAGTATCATACCATGTTCGGGATCGGTCCCTGGCATTTCTACACCTACGGAAAACCATTGCTGACAACTATGAAACGCTATGGGAAACCTGCTGAGTACCGTATGAGGGTCGCACTCTCCTATTTCGGGAACATGCGTATTGAACTCATTCAACATCTCGAAGGGGACACGGTCTATACCGACTTCATCAAGAAGCACGGCTATGGTATTCAGCATCTCGGTTTTCTCGTAGATGACATGGATACGGCTTTGAAACAGGCCCGCGAAGCAGGACTCGAAGTATCCATGGAGGGCGGGGGACATGGACCCGATGGCGATGGGTATTTTGCCTACCTGGAAACCGAAGATCTGTTTGGAACGACCCTCGAACTGATAGAAAGACCGAAGAGAAGGCATGATCCCGAGAAGATATTTCCCTCAGAAGAGTAATTGCCGATATAGATTGAGCAAAATAATCAACTTGTAAAGAACATGGAAAATTAAGATTGGCTTATATAATTCATAAAGAGAGTCGTATATATTGCCTGTAATGCAGAAGGATTTATAAATAATTATATAATAAGGAAATAGGTTCTACGCTCCTCAGAAAACACCTGTACACAGATTTTCTTTGTTGGAAAATGTAGAAAAAAAATTGTTGACAACTGATATGCGTTGATTTACCATTTATCTAGTTACATGCAATGGAGGGTACCATGACCTATAGACAATTGGTCGACACAGTGATTCAGGAAAATAAAACAGTCCTGGACAAGGTAGATTTGCAGGAGCTGGACGTGCTGATTGAAGAGATCGGAAAGGCAAAAACCATCCAGTTGTATGCGATGGGGAGAATGGCGCTCTCAGTACGAGGCTTCGCCATGCGATTGAAGCACATGGGATTCGACACGTACATCGTGTATGATACGACCACGCCCAGAATAGGCGATGGTGACCTTCTGCTCGGAATCTGTGCGGTGACGAACGTTGAACTGAACGTGATCACCTGCGCGAAAGAAGCTGGCGCGAAGATCGGACTGCTCACAGCTCATCCTGAGAACGAACATGGCAAGTTGGCAGACTTCACCGTACGCGTCCCTGGTCAGATCTTTGGGGGGGACTTGGAAGTCCCATCCATTCAACCTATGGCATCGCTTCTGGAACAGTCGATGTTCCTCTTCACCGATATCGTAACCATGCTCCTGATCGAGCGATACAATGTCGATGTCAAAGAGATGCACTACCGACACACGAATCTCGAGGGTATTCCCCACGCGTTCGCATAACTTTAGGGAGGTTGCGAGTATGAAAGATGGACAGATTGTACAGATAGCGCAAGTTGTCGAGGATATAGACAAGGCGATGAAGCACTTTTGGGAAGACTTCGGATTCGGACCTTGGGATATCTATGAATATGGACCTGAAACGGTCAGAGATTCGGTGTATCGAGGTAAGCCGAATACACAGCATTATGCGCTCGCAGTCACTTGGGTAGGGCCTATCCAGTATGAACTCATGCAGCCCCTCGATGGATACAGCATTTATAATGAGTTCATTGAAAAGCATGGCTACGGGCTTCAGCATGTAAAGTTGTACTACAAGGATTGCGCCAAGGCGGTCAAGGAGTACGAGGCGAAGGGGTATGAGGTGATCCAGAGTGGAAAGATCGGTGATGATGAATTCTACTATCTAGAATCTGCCGACAAGCTCGGGGCTGTTCTGGAACTGGGTAACGCTGGTGAGATTCCACCACCGATTCGTACGTATCCATCCCAGGAAGGGAATTGATTTCCCAACGAAACGAGGGTAGCGGAACAATCACTATTGGTCCATTACCGAGAGAGTGCAGGAAACGTATGGGGAGATAGCCCGCCCCTTGGGGCGGCAGCGGAGGCGAAGCCTCCAGGGTCCAGGGCTTGCCCTGGGGTCACGATACCATTCATTAGGTGTATGACTACCACTTTGTGGTAGAGTTTTAGAAGTATTTCTAGGAGGTATTAATGATGAAGGTAGGAAAAATCTTACTTATCGGTCTGGTGATGCTCATTGCAATGCAGGGAGCGTTTGCCGCTGGTGCTCAGGAGAGTGCAGCTGCCGATGGTGAATACACCATGGTGGCAATCCCGAAACTTCGCGCAGCATGGTTCAATGCTCTTGAGCAGGGCATGTTGTCTGCAGCAGATGAGTACGGGGTAGATGCTTACATGCAGGCTCCCGCAGCAGCGGACGAAGCACAGCAGGTTCGTCTGATCGAAGACGCCATTAACCAGGGCGTGAATGCGATCATGGTCGTTCCTAACGATGCGAACTCCGTCGTTCCGGCATTCCAGCGTGCAAAGGAGCAGGGAATCGTTGTTTTGACACATGAGTCTCCTAATCAGGAAGCTGGTGACTTCAACGTCGAAATGATCGACAACGTGAAGTTCGGTGAGACCATGATGAAGGAAATCGCCGACAGAACTGATGGCAAGGGCAAGTATGTTGTCTATGTCGGTTCGTTGACCGTTCCTGCTCACAACATCTGGGCTGATGCGGCTATTGCTTATCAGGAAAAGAACTATCCTGACATGCAGCTTATTACGACCAAGCAGCCTGTGTCTGAAGACAGAAACGCAGCTCGACAGAAGACTCTCGAGTTGTTGAGCGTGCATCCTGACTTGAAAGCTGTACTCGCTTTCGGAAGCCAGGGCGCTCCTGGTGCTGCACAGGCACTCCGCGAACGTGGTCTCGCTGGTCAGATTGCTGTAATCGGAACCACCAGCCCGAAGGAAATCGCTCCGTTCCTCAAAGATGGATCGGCTAGCCTTTCGGTTCTTTGGGATCCCGGTGAAGCAGGCTATGCAATGGTCTGGCTCGCAAAGCAGATTCTTGATGGAAATCGTGCAGATATCAAGCAGGGACTCAGCATTCCTACACTTGGTGTTCCCGAAATCACTGGTATGAACATCTTGTTTGACCGACCTCTGATTGTCGATGCAGACAACGTGGATGACTACGATTTCTAGACTATCTGTCTAATTAGATCCTGCAACCGAACGGAAGAACTCCGTTCGGTTGCTATGTGGAGACGTTTATGGATTTCATTACTATTCAACATGCCAGCAAACGATTCAGTGGTGTACAGGCGCTCAAAGATGTCTCTTTCAGTGTAGTGAAGGGAGAAGTGCACGGACTGATTGGAGAGAATGGTTCTGGTAAATCGACACTGATCAAGATTCTTGCGGGAGTGCTTCCTGCCGATGAAGGTGATATAACCATCGAAGGGAAGAGAATCACTTCCTATGGTCCTCTAACCGGGATCAGACATGGTATCAGCGTGATTTATCAAGATATTTCTCTCTTTCCCAACCTGACTGTCCGTGAAAATATCCTGTTGGGTCGCGTACTCGAGCAGAACAGAAAGGTCTTCACCAAACGGGAGTATGCTGAACGGGTAACCAGAATCTTGGATGATCTAGGTGTGGTGATCAACCAGGATGAACTCGTTGGAGAGCTTCCGATAGCTCAGCAGCAACTTGTAGCAATCGCACGGGCTTTGAACAATGAATCGAAGCTTTTGATTCTCGATGAACCGACCACCGCTCTCACGAGGCAGGAGATCAACCAGCTGTTCCGGTTGGTGAATAATCTCAAGAGTCAGGGCATTTCTGTGATATTCATCAGTCACAAGCTCGATGAAATCCAGGAGTTGTGTGACTCGGTTACCATTCTTCGCGATGGTGTCGTGGTTGCCTCCCGCTCGATGGCTGACATCACCCTCGATGAGATTGAGAATCTTATGGTGGGAAAATCGATGATCCATGAGCGAAATGTCGTTGAACGTGTTTCACACGAAGAGGTTCTCGCTGTCAAAGATCTCACGAAACAGAACAACTTCGCCGACATCTCATTCACCCTGGAACGGGGAGAAGTGTTGGGGATCATCGGACTGTTGGGTTCTGGAAGGACCGAGCTGGCTTCTGCGCTGTTCGGCATAGCTCCGGCAGATTCGGGAACTATCGTCATAGACGGTAAAGAGGCTCGTATCCGGAGTGTTGAAGATGCTGTGGAGTACGGTATAGCCTACGTTCCTGAGGATCGGCTCACCCAAGGGCTGGTCATGAGCAAGTCCATCAAGCTGAATGTCGCAATCGCCACGTTGGATCAGTACACAAACTCTCTGGGTCTGGTCGATACTTCCAAGATCGATACACTTGCCGATGAATGGATTGCAGGAATGTCTATCAAGACCGATACCAAGGAGAAAGTCGCTCGCATGCTCTCTGGTGGTAACCAGCAGAAGATCGTCCTCTCGAAATGGCTTGCCATGGGGCCGAAGGTGCTCATTCTGGATGGCCCTACCGTAGGTATCGACATTGGGGCAAAAGCGGGGATATTCACCACCATCAACCAGATGGCGAAGGAGAAAGGGATGGGTGTCATTCTCATCTCTGATGAGACTCGTGAAATTACCAGCCATTGCCACCGTGTGATCATCATGCGCAATGGTCGCTTTGGCAGGGAGTTGGTAGGCGATGAGATCGACGATGCCGTGATCCAACGCGAACTCGATGAGCAGAAGCGTGTCATAGCGCAGAATCTATCCTAAGGAGCATGCAAATGAAGACGCGATTGAACTTGTTACGAAACAGGGAGACTCTCCTGGGCATCACCATTCTCGTGCTTCTGGTGGTTATTTCCCTCCTTTCTCCCAGTTTTATGACATATACCAATATAGTGAACCTGCTGAAGTCGTTCACGGTGTTGGGAATATTCTCCCTTGGCGTGATACTGGTGATAATCAGCGGCGGTGTGGATGTCTCTTTCACAGCTATTGCCCAGGTCGTCCAATACGCAGTGGTGTATCTGTTCCTCAACAACATGCAGGGGAATGTGTTCCTGGCATTCGTCCTTGCCATTATCATGGGAACGTTGATGGGGCTGTTCAATGGTTACCTTATCCACCGATACAAGATGCCGGCGATCATCATCACGATCGCGACACAGAACCTGTTCTATGGACTGATGTATGTGATCACAAAGGGTCAGCTCATCTATGTCATTCCGGAATACTTCTGGAAGATATCGAACACGATGTTGTTCAAGCAGGTGGCTCCGAATGGTGCGGTATCGGGATTGAGTCTGACAACAGTAATCTGGTTCGCACTGGCTCTGGTTGTCGCACTTCTGTTGAAGTTCACTGTGCTTGGACGCAGCATCTACATGATGGGCGGGAATCCTGTTGCAGCACAAAGAATCGGAGTGAACAGTAGAAACACGACATTGTTCGTGTATGGTTCGATGGGTGCGATCGCTGGAATCGGCGGTATCGTCCACGTTTCCATTGTACAGACAGTTATTCCGAATTCCATTGTTGGGCAGGAACTGCAGGTTATTGCAGCAGTAATCCTCGGTGGTGCAAGTATCACAGGTGGAAAAGGATCTGTGCTTGGCACCCTGCTCGGTGTACTGCTGTTTGCAATTCTCAGCAACAGCCTCACACTCCTGCAGATTTCGAGTTACTGGTATAACGTGTTCACCGGATTCATCATTCTGCTGAGTGTATTCCTGAATGCAATGCAGGAGATTCAGCAGCAGAAGCAGAAGATTCGCGTCAATGTCGAAGCGGCATCTTGAAAAGAGAGTAGGAGAAAAGGCTATGGTAGATATTTCTAAAATGATGAAAAGAGCTCGCAAGGGAGAACAGTTCTCCTTAGTTGTGACATTGATTGTTGTCTTCCTGCTTCTTTGGTTGCTGAACGGTACCAGGTTCGTTACGATACGGAACTTGCGTTCCATGTCGTACCAGTTGCCGATCATAGGGTTTTTGGCTATCGGAATGATGATCAGTGAACTCTCCGGAGGAATCAATCTGAGTCTGATTGCGAACGCAAACCTCAATGGTGTCGTGATCTATCTCGTCTTGAATGCGATCACCGGCGGTAGTATGGGCGATGCGAACATTGCTCAGGTGGTCATTGCGATTCTTGCCGGTTTCGGTGTCAGCACGATCGTCGGACTTGTAAACGGGTTGCTCATTGCAAAACTCAACATTCCAGCGATCCTCACTACACTGGGAACGATGACGCTCATTCAGGGAATCAGTCTTGTCCTGACAAAAGGGTATACCATCTCAGGTTTTCCTAATTCTCTAATCTTCCTGGGTAATGGAAGTGTATTGGGGATACCCATGCCGATTATCGTGTTTATTATTGTGGTGATTATTGCACACTTCATACTCAACAAGTCGGCGTTCGGCGTCCGCCTGTATATGACTGGTGCCAATAGAACTGCCTGTAGATATTCGAATGTGAACACCACGAAGGTCATTGTGTGGGAGTACATCCTCTCTGCTTGGTTCGCCTCAGTGACGAGTCTGATCATGATTGGACAACTGAACTCGGTGAAGGCAAACTACGCCGAGTCATATCTGCTAGTTGCTGTTCTGGCATCGTTTCTCGGTGGTGTGGATCCCAACGGTGGGTTTGGAAAGCTTTCGGGGATGATCCTTGCAGCGGTCATTCTCCAGTTGATCTCATCCGGTCTGAATCTGTTGAGACTCGACCCGTTCATGATCACTGCTATGTGGGGAGCCATTATCATCATCCTGCTGCTGGGCAGAGATATTATGAACCAGATAGGAAAACTCTTCTCTAAACGAAGAGTTCGTACATAGCATGAAGGTAGCACAGAGCAAAGTGCAGAGATTGAATATATAGGTGGCAGTCAAGTGAAAGTCCTGAAAAGTGCGTTTATCCATGAAGATCTGAAGAACAGAATCTATTCTGGAGAGTTCAACGCAAGTTCTCGACTACCTTCGGAGAAGGAGTTGGCTGAATACTATGGGTGTTCCCGTCCCACCTTGAGAAAAGCCTTGGCCTCGTTGGAGGGGTGCAATCTGATAGCGAGGCAACAAGGGGTGGGCTCGTTTCTTACAGCCAAAGGGCAACACAGTTCACATGAAATACAGACTGCTTCTGAGAATTCTGCACTATTCGGCATAGTTTTCCCTGGATTGGGTATGAGCTATGTGTTCGATATGTTCTGTAGCGAAGTTGCTCGCATTCTCGCACAAAAAGATTGTTCGCTTGTATGGGGCGGGTCGCTTGTTCCTGCATCTCCCACGTTATGGCAGGATGTCCGTCAGATCTGTTCGAAGTATATCGAGTTGAATGTCGATGGCGTATTCTTCTCTCCCATTGAATATACTCCATTGAAAGATGAGATCAACTCATTCATCGTCGAGACGTTCGATCGGGCTCACGTGCCTGTCGTGCTCATCGATTCCGATATCTACGACTTTCCGAAACGGTCTGCACACGATCTGGTTAGTCTGGATCATGTGCAATCGAGTTACATACTCGCAAAGTATATGATCACACAGAATATTCAGAATCTCCATTTCCTCTCTCCTCCCATGTCGGCGAGAACGATACGCCTAAGGCAGATAGGTTTGAGAGAGGCTCTGTTCGAGGCGAAGATCCCCATAGACCCTACAAGGTTCCATGAAGGAGATCCGAAGGATATCCAGTTCATTCAGTCAATCCTCGATACAGGAGCACAGGGTATCATCTGCTCGAACGATGGAACTGCAATCGCACTCTTGGAGACGCTCACCACCTTGGGGGTCTCTGTTCCAAAGGATCTGATCGTGAGTGGTTTCGACAACCTTAGCTATCTGTCACATATCAAGACACCATTGACCAGCATAGCCCAACCGACAGAGATGATCAGTAGTGAAGCGGTACGGATGATGCTCGATAGAATCAAGAACCCTACTCGTCCTCCAAGGACCATGCGGATTGCTGGTGTCCTGGTTGAACGACGTTCCACGAAGTATGGATATGATGGAGATTGACGGGTGCAGAGGAACCAAAGAGTGAGTGCGGTACATGTTGGTCTCGATATTGGAACTACCCATATCACCATGGTGGTGATTGATCTTTCACGAGAGAGGAAGATTCGTCACTATGCACGTTCGAATCCAAGAGTCGATACCGGTGAAACGTATACATATGCCCAGGATCCTGTACAGATCGAGATGATTATCCGATCACTCCTTGCCCTTGTCGACGAGCCGATTGGATCTATCTGCCTTACCGGACAGGTGCATGGCATTCTTTACTATGACGCACAAGGGATGGCAGTATCACCTCTCTATACATGGCTTGATAGAAGTGCCTTGGTATCCATCGATGGTATGACCAGTCAGCAACGGATGGAACAGGAGACGGGTATCCATCTTCCATCGGGATACGGCTTGTTGACTCATTTTGCCCATCGGAGACTCGGAAAGGTTCCGTCTCATGCAGTCGGGTTCTGTGGTATCCTTGAATTCATTACCGGTAAGTTGGTCGGAACGCGCAGTCGCCATTCCGATGCCAGTTGCCTTGCTTCTTATGGAGCCTTCGATCCGGTATCGCTCTCGTTCGATCCAGGGGTTCTGCGTACCGTACTCGACTCGAGCATGCTCCCATTTCTCGAACCCTGTACACCGTTAACGTTGGTAGGGGAGACTCCAGATGGCATACCGGTCGCTCATGCTGTCGGGGACAACCAGGCAGGTTTCTTCGGCATGGTACCAGACTGGGAATGTTCGGCAATGGTGAGTATAGGAACCAGCGGACAGGTTTCTGTGTTCAGTACCGATACGGCGTGCCCCGACCAGATGGAGTTGAGGCCGTTCTTCGGCGCGGGATACCTGCACGTCGGTGCGACTTTGACTGCCGGAAAAACGTATGAGGTCATTCAACGCTTTTTTGCATCGATACTCGCATCCGCAGGAGTATCTGTTGATAACGAACGTATCTTTGCTATGATGAAATCGGTAGCAGCGAGCGATGATGGTGATGAGCCTTTGTTCTTGGATCCGAGATTCAATGGTGCCCGACACGATCCTTCCGCTCGTGGATCGTTGACACACATCACGTTGGACAATCTGACACCGGGGAATCTGGTGCGTGCGGCGATACAGGGGATTGTCGAAGAGCTCTATACATTCAAGGAGCATGCCCCCGAGGTGTTCCGACCTGTGAATCACATTGTCGCAACCGGTGCTGCGGTGAGGAAGAACCACCTTTTCTCCCAAGAGTTGGAGAGACAGTTCGGGATTCCGCTGGTGGTTGCCGATATCGATGATGGTGCGGGTGTAGGGGCAGCGTTGATAGGCGCTGTCTCGGCAGGAGCGCTCTCGATCGATGCAGCACGGCTGTGGGTAAAGGAAAATCTGGATATGACGATGGAGGAAACGGAATGAGAACAGTAGGAATCTATTATGCATTTTGGACACACGAATGGGATGTCGATTTTGTCCCATACATCAAAAAGGTGGGTAAGCTCGGCTTCGATCAGCTGGAACTCAACGGAGGGACCATCGTAGAGATGGACTCTGCGAAACAGCGTGAGTTGAAGCGTATCGCCGATGATGAGAATCTGCTTCTCTCGTACGGTATCGGCTTGCAAAAGGACTACGATGTCTCCTCTCCCGACGAAGCGGTGAGACAGCGCGGTATCGACTTCATGAAACGCATGATCGACTCGGTCGCAAACATGGGCGGCGGTATGATCGGCGGCACCATTCACGGGTATTGGCCTTCGACACTTCCTGCTGGATACGACTCGAAGCAACCGTTCTGGGAGCAGAGCATACAGAGCATGAAGGAGTTGGCCCCGTACGCTGGAGAGAGAGAGGTCATGTTGAATGTTGAGGTGATCAATCGATTCGAACAGTTCATCATCAACGACAGTCACGAGGCATTGGCTTATGTGAAGGCAGTCGATCATCCCGCTTGTAGAGTGCTCCTCGATACGTTCCATATGAACATAGAAGAGGATTCGTTCGGTGACGCCATTCGACGCATCGGGCCGTACCTCTCTGCATTCCATCTTGGTGAGACGAATAGAAAGACACCCGGGACAGGGCGAATGCCATGGAAGGAGATCAAGGAAGCTCTGGATGATATCGGCTTCGATGGTCCTCTGGTGATGGAGCCATTCGTGATGAAAGGTGGACAGGTAGGTCGAGATATCGGTGTTTGGCGCGATATCCTGGTGAACCCGGACCTAGATGCTCTCGCTGCCGAGGCGGCACAATTCGTGCGTGATAATCTCCTGTAACAAGGAAAGCTTGTTTGACGATTGCCCAAAGATACCGTATCATGCAAGAATCATTCGCTAAAAAGGAGTGAATCATGCGTACGATCCGTTGGGGAATCATAGGGTGCGGACAAGTGACCGAGATGAAAAGTGGTCCGGCGTTCCAGAAGGTTCCCGGATCCACGCTCACGGCCGTAATGCGCAGAGATGCAGAGAAAGCGGCAGATTATGCGAGACGTCACAATGTACCTCGGTGGTACGACAATGCAACAGCACTGATCGAGGATCCCGAGGTCGATGCCGTCTATATTGCCACGCCACCCCATGTTCATATGCACTATACCCTCGAAGCAGCCAAAGCGGGGAAACCTGTCTATTGCGAAAAGCCTCTGGGGTTCCACTATGAGCAGAGCCGTACCATGGTCGAGTACTGCAAGGAGCGGCAAGTTCCACTCTACGTTGCTTATTATCGGCGAGCTCTACCAAAATTCACGCTAGTGAAAAAACTCCTCTCCGATGGCACGATAGGAACGGTCCGGTCCGTTTCAGTTGTCGCCTCACAATCTCTCAAGCCCGGATACATATATGGATCGGATTGGAAAGTGGATCCCAAGATTGCTGGGGGCGGATTGTTTCACGACGTTGCATGTCATACGCTCGATCTATTGGACTGGCTCTTTGGACCGATAGTGGAGGCTCGAGGTTTTGCGGGAAGGCAAGAGCGTTACTATGAGGCCGATGATATTGTAAGTGGTAGTTGGGTCTTCGATTCGGGCGTCCATGGCTCAGGTATCTGGACTTTCCAGGGGTGGGGCGACTACGATTCGGTAGAGATAATAGGATCGCTCGGAACACTTTCATTCAGCGTTATGGACCTGTTTGCACCACTTACGGTGCGCACCGAGGGAGAGGAGCGAACCATAGGCGTTCCCGATCCTCCAGAACATGTGGCTCAGCCACTGATAGCGGAAGTCGTGCAGGCATTGCTCGGAAATGGAGTCTGTTCGAGTACTGGAGAGAGTGGTGTGCGAACCGACTGGGTAATGTCACGATTAGCGATTTAGGAGTCTACGAGGAGGACGTATGTTTGTATCACACCGAGATGAGATTGAGAAAAAGAGACTGAGTCACCCCGAAATGAAGGGAGTCGAGAAACAGATATTGATCGGACCGGATGAAGGATGGCAAGATCATGTCATGCGACTGTTTACCCTTGATAGTGGGGGGTATGCCCCACGACATGCGCATCGGTGGCCTCATATCATGTATGCACTCGAGGGGAAGGGGAATCTGTTCATGGACGGTAAAGACTATCCGCTGACTCCCGGTTCAGTTGCATATGTTCCTGCAGATATTGATCACCAGGTCTCGAACGCAGGTGAGGCATCATTTGTCTTCATGTGTATCGTGCCGAAGATCGGAGAAGCCTGATATGGAGATAGCTAGCAGTGTCCGTTCACCTCGTTATAGCACGCTCTTCCCGTACTGCCTTGGTTTGACCGACCCCGCATCGAACAGGCAGAATCTGGAGTCGGCTCGTCCTCTGTTCGATACGGTGACCCCAGAGGAGACTATGGTGCTGGTAGACAGCATCATGCAGGCTGTAGATGATATCGAGCTGGTCAAAGTGATCGTCACTAGGATGCTTCACTCATTCACGAAGTCGCTCACGGCAGAACCACGTCCATTCGAACGAGGTTTGCCATTCATCGATCGGCTTGTAGCTCGCAACGACCAGATCCAGGCAACACTCGAGTCGTTAAAACCCTCCATTTCTCGGTTCAACAAGGGTACATTCGAGCAGCCGGATAGAGAGCGAGTACTTGAGTTGCTGAAAGAACTCGATATACTTACCGATCAGTATGCCATGAAGGAGAATATCCTTTTTCCGGTAGTAGAACGGTTCATAGATGAGAGTAGATGCGTACAGCTCATGTGGGCGATTCACGATGATATCCGCTCGAATTTGAAGCAGCTGCATAGTGCGCTGAATGACCCTTCGACTGCTCTGAAGGATTTGAATCGACTGTTCGGTCAACTGTTCTTCGATATGAAATCCATGATCTTCAGAGAGGAACAGGTCCTTCTACCCACAGTGATTCCACGGATTCCACGGAATGAGCTTGTAACCCTCTCTGAAGAACAGCACGAGACGGGACAGGTCGATGCCTCATCTGCGAAGGCTGCTGCCGATCAGATCGATCTGATAACCGGAAATCCGAGTGCAAAACAGCTCGTTCAGATATTCAACAATCTTCCAGTGGACATCACCTTGGTCGATTCAGAGGATAGAGTAGTCTATTTCAATACACCTGAACACCGAATATTCCCTCGAACCAAAGCAGTGATCGGTCGCACCGTACAGAATTGTCACCCGCCGAAAAGCATGCATGTGGTGCAGCGAATTCTCGATTCATTCCGTGCGAAAGAGCGTGACTCAGCGGATTTTAGAATCTCTGTCGGCGGTAGGTATGTGTGCATCTCTTATCATGCACTGTACGATGCCGATGGAACCTATGCGGGAACACTTGAGGTCTCACAGGATATCACCGATCTGCGTGAACTCGAGGGAGAGAAGCGACTGCTTGACTGGGAGCATGGCGAGTGACGGTGAGTCACTCTGATGCTATCTCTTCTGAACGTTTTTTCGGAAAGAGTTGTTCGATCTCCTCACGAATGGTTTCTCTGAACGATTTTCTACTCTCCTTGAACAGGAGGTCCATCGTTTTCTTCAGCTGAAGGCGGGTCTCCTTGCTCATATGCGTGTAGGCTTTGAGAATGGCATACGCGGATTGTAGCTTGTCGCTGGTAAGATCCTCGAGCGTCTCGGCGCCTGTTGCATCGACTAGTTCACAGAAACCTTTCACAAACTCCTCACGCTCCTTGATAGAGACCTTGTTTAACCAGGTGCGGATTGCCTGTTTCAATGCAAGGACACCCTTTCCCAGTTCTTCAGCCTCACTGAAGTGAGGTCCCTCAATTTCCCATGAAAACGGGTCGTGCTGGAGTATGCTCACCTGACTGCTTTCAACAGCAGTGTAGTCTCCTCCATGTTCAAGCAGTATTCCCACAATGGAGGATTGGGGAATGAAGGTGGAGATCTTTTTCACCATACTCTGGTAAGGAGAGCTTTCCACTACCTTGCTCTGGAATCCTGGGCCATCATTGTTGTAGACGGCCTTGATCCGTTTCCGATTTTTAGCCGAGGCTTTCACTGCAGCATAGACGGCAAGGTTGCCTCCCTTCGAGTGGCCTCCTAGAATGAAATTTCCGGAGAGTTCACCACAGATCCGTTCGAAGTAATCGGCTGCAGCATGCTGAGCTGCAATTTCTTCCATGAAACTCATCTGCAGGTCCTCTTTCCACCCCACGAGATTGGTGTCTGTGCCACGAAAAGCCACGAAATGGAGATTCTTCTTCACTGTGAACACCATGGCTGCAAATTGGATGGATTCTTCTGCGTTGAGTTTTGTTTCGTATAGCTGCAATGGAATGGAGCCGAATCGTTCTGTCTGTGCGACCTGCTCGAGCAAGTGGTGGATTTCAGCGAAAAATCCGAGCGACTCGATCTTCTCTTTCTGTTTCTCCATGCATGCTGCGTAGGGTTCGGCAAGTTCGGAGAGTGTCAGGGGAAAAGGTCCTGTTGTATCCGGAACTATCAGCTCGTACTCTGCATAGGTAAGGGTGGAGAATATGAGGCTATCGACCTCGTTCACCGGAGCGTGGCTGAATGTCAAATCTCCACGCCAAGTCAGATAATCATACATTGTGGCCATGATCACTCCTCTCTGTTACAGGAAGACTATAGCCGATTCGAAAGGGGAAATCCAGCTCCATTTCGGTAATGCCGACACCAGTCTTCCGTGCCATTAGGGATGGTCTTTATAGCTGGTGTGCAGTCCCTGTTCATCGTCGTTGATGAAGACACTGGCGGTGATGTTCATAGCGTTCACTAAGGAGAACTAGTTACACTGCATTATTTATCATGGAAGGAGTTTTTTAATTTGATCCTATACACAACATCTCTTTGCCGAATGGCGAGCAACAGAATAACAAATTCAGAGTCATAGATTCGGGAGTTGATTCTGTAGTTGCCAATCCTGTACCTCCAGTAGCCCGATAGGTTTTCAGTCAAAAGGTTTGCCAAAGACACGGGGCTCATCGCATCCCTCGAGTTGCTTAAGGTATTTCAGAATCTTGGTCTTTACGGAGTTGTCTAAATCCGAGAGCTCTTTTCTGCTCGTGTCTCAAACTCTATCTGCCAACCCATTTGCCTCTATGACCTCATCAAGTGTGTGCGTCCTGCTGCGTCCGGCTCTGAGATCTTCTTCGCGTTTCTGGGCCAAGTATACCAATTCCAAGTCACTTATTTTTTCTAGGAGGGCTTCCTGAATATAATAGGTTTTTGTTCTTCCGGTTTGTTTCGCCAAATTATCGAGACGATCGACCAATTCTTTTGGTAATCGCACGGAAACAGATTCACTCATAGCATATCCTCCTACTCCTATTATCCTTAGCTTCCGCGATTTTTAACACTCAAACCCGAAACAGGGTGTTTCGGTACATCACAGGTTGACCAACCTCAGTACTTAATAATTATAGGTAATGTAACAGAGGACAAGTACCACTCTTTACCTTTTTACTACTGTTCATACCGAAGCCCTGGTCAATACAGTGTTCTAAAAATCTTGCTCAGTCTGCGTTTGATAAGGGGGCAGTAGTATTCCAATACTATACTTTTTAGATGAAAATACCTGAATTATAAGTGTTTTAGCTGATGAGAGACTTGAGACTACCGTTTTAAATTCTCCTATAAGCTAAGTGATGCAGAAGGGGAGGTTACTTCAGATATCAAGGAACAAATCGTCTAATCCTACGAGGATCACTCCATCAAGAGCTGCTTGGATAATCACAGCTTTGGTGAATCCTGACTTGCTGAAGATATAGTAGAAGCACCTATCAACAGTGGGGTGAACCTCAGTAGCAACCATGAAGTGGTTATACTCGTCCATACCAAATTCCTTGTTACGGAACTTGCATTCACAGAAAATAGCACTTCGATGCTGTTTATCGAAAGCTAGAATGTCGATATCGCTCTCTTTTCGAGTTCTCTTGTCAGTTCCCCACCAACGACCCATGGTGTATGGCACGAAAGGAAGTTTTCCAAGCTTGGCAAGCCGAATGAGGTATTGAGTGCAAATATCTTCAAATACTTCTCCCATATAACTCGGTAGTTGTTCATAGATCTCTAGAGCAGACTGCTTTTCTCCAAGCAATTCATAATAGCTTCTATTTGCAAAGATGAAGTGATACCAGAATAGGAAGAAATTGTCTTTGATTTGGTATATACTCTTTTTACTGGATTCTTTCTGTCCTGCAGGGGTTACTTTATCTACCAGCTTCATGTTTTTCAGCGTCTTAATATACTTGGAACATTTAGTTTGCTCTTCATGGATTTTTTGTGCGATATCATTAAGGCGACTGGAGCCCGTTGCGATGGCCTCGAAGATGCTGTTGTAGATTGCAGGTTCACGAAGTTCCATCTTCAAGAGATTCTGTGTTTCGTTGGCAAGAAAAGCTCCCATGCTAAGGATGTTTCGCTCAATATTTTGAGCGATAGTAGCAGTATCACTGAAAGCTTCAAGATAGGATGGTATCCCACCGAGTATCCCATAACATACCAGTTTCTCTTCATTAGTATAGTTGGGAAAGAATGCAGCGCTCTGTAGATAGTCAAAGCCCAGCAACTCCAAGGTGTTGGTACTTCGCCCATAGAGCGGGCTCTTTGCACCCATAACCTCAGATTCCATGAAACTCACACTCGAGCCACATAGAATAAGAAAGAGGTTCTTATCTTTGAAATAATGATCGATTGCATGCTGTAAGATGGATGTAATCGTTGGATTCTCTTCTGCTATGAATGGGAACTCGTCAATGATCAAGACGACTTTCTTGTCCGAAATCTGGCTAGATAGGTACCGGAAAGCCGCATCCCAATCTGCGAACGAACCAAAGGATGATCCGGTGAAATGCGTTTGCAGAGTCTTAGAGAAATCAGAGAGGTTCAAGCTGTCGTTCTTAGCCTGTGCTGAATAGAAGATTACCTGATGGTTCTTGGCAAACTCCTTTAGAAGAGAGGTTTTTCCTACACGACTTCTCCCATAGAGGACAAGGAAGGAGAACTTAGGAGAAGCATAGATTGACTCTAGTAGGTCTAATTCTTTGTCTCTTCCTATGAACACGGTAGCCTCCTAATAATCAAACAATATACTTATGATTATTATACTCGTGATTCCCTAAATGTCAAGGATTGTGTATGTGCCAGCTTTTCTTTCACTTGTACTGAACGATGAATATATGAAGAACTATTCATAAAAATTGCTCCTGCTACTTAACATATTTCATGATATTCGCTAGTAACATCTACGTCAATCAATGGATGTAACATAGTAGGTTGTATCGATTGATCATTGAACAGGAAGCTGTTATGCAAATACATGCTACAGATACGAGGTGGAAAATCTTTTCATGAGGGTTCAAGCCTGTACATACATAAAAACTATTCCAAGCTTTTTTCCAGATAGTATCTGCTGCTCGTCTTGGGATAGTTGTTTTGTGTGTACTTCACGGTGTATCCATGCTTTTCATAGAATGGTTTCGCCTGAAAGCTCATGGTATTTACAACCGAAGTCTTGCATCCGTTATCTTTAGCAAAGGCTTCGGTTTTTCTCAATAATTCACTGCCGATACCACGAAATCGGAATTCTTGATCGACCCAGAAAAATTCGATTTCAAGCCATTGCCCGAATAACGAGAATATGATGCCCCTTGCTAGGCACTCGTTCTCGCATGCTGTTAATGAATACTGGACTTTCGTCTTTTCTTCCCAAAATTCCTTATTGTATGCACGTAATCGATCGCGTATCTCATTAACAGCTACAACACATCAGGATTTTCGATAATCTTGAATTCCATGTAAAATCCCCAAAAATATCCCTATCCGTTCGCAGAAAGTACCGGTAATGATGATATCATGAATGGCCGGTAATTTCAAAATCAATGAAGCTATGTTCTTTCTAATCGGCTTTCAATGTGTCAGAATTACAACCTTTCATTCCCCGATGATCTTGATCAACACCCGTTTGTCCCGTTTTCCATCGAACTCAAAGTAGAAGATCTGTTCCCACGTGCCGAAATCCAAGGCTCCATCGGTGATGGCGACCACGGTCTCACGACCCATGATGGTTCTTTTTAGGTGGGCATCGGCATTATCTTCGTAACCGTTGTGCTGGTATTGGGAGTAGGGCTTCTCGGGAGCGAGCTTTTCCAACCACTTTTCGTAGTCGTTGTGCAGACCGCGCTCATCGTCGTTGATGAAGACACTGGCGGTGATGTTCATGGCGTTCACCAGAACAAGACCTTCGGTTACCGCACTCTCAGTGATTGCTTGTTGCACCTGTTGCGTGATATTCACCAACCCTCTTCTGGAAGGAATTTTGAAGTGCAACTCTTTTCTATATGATTTCATCTGACTCCTCCTATAGTGAGTCATCGTATCATGAAGTGGCGGTTCAGGCAAAGAAGCACTTCGATTCGAGTAATATTCTGTTTGTTATTTGTTGGTTGGTAAAGTAGTATATAACTGATGAAACGGTTAGTTCTGAACATTCTGAAACGGTTTCTCGTGATTGTTCCTATTGCTTTGCTGTTCTTCGTCATGGTCGGGCGTTTGATGGTAGTCGAACAGGAGAATGCCCGGAATAAAGTGATAGCAGAACATACTGGCCACTTGCGTCTTATGGACTTCATGATCTCCAATGTGTTTAACGAGTACTATACCACATTACATCTTATTCAGAATGCAAATGAAGTGAACCTGTATTTCGAAAACCCCTCGGAGCGCACCCGGAACGAGGTAGAACAGTTCTTCATTCGAATGGCTCACAACAGATCGTATATTCGAAGATTGTTTCTCAGCGATACCGAGGGGAGCATCCTCATCGGATTCGACGCAGCAGAGAATCAACGCGTATCGAACGATTCTCCTAGCCCGACTCAGCAGCCGAGTCGTGAAATGGCTCAAGTAGTGCGTACCATGGACCCTGGTGGTTTCTACTTTACGCCGCTCGTGCAACCCGAAATGCATACGGAAGTATTCCATGGTCGACAGGGGGTACTTACCGGCATACCCGTATATAGAGACGATACCCATGCTGCGAACATAGGAATGGCCGTCTCTGGTGAACATATTCTCTCCATGATGGATCAATTCTTCATAGATCACTCGAGTGAGATTCAATTCACACTGGTCAATAGTGATGGATCCACACTCTATTCCGATCTGGAACGGCGTGTGCCGGATGATTTGAACCGGGAGATGATCGAAGAGAACATAAGAAACATCATACAGATGGCGAAGGAGAGTTCAGAGGGGCATATCATCCAGAATGGCCATAATTACTACTATGTAGCCTTCAACCCATTTTCGGGGAACTCTCCCTATTACCAGTCGAACGACTATTTTCTCGCTGGGATCGTCTCATTCTCAGACGAAGACGTCATAGCAGTATCGGATTCTTTCATACTTAAAAACAAGCCGCTCAGATGGGTGATCTCACTTGTCGTCCTCCTGCTGGGTGGATTCATCAACGTGCTCACCTATTTCAGGAAAAACGATCGGGAACTCCTCTCTGTGAGCAATCTCGTCTCCGACCAAGCCCACGATGGGGTGGTCATTACCGACACAATGCAGCATGTCACCTACTGTAATCGTACCTTCGAGGTCATGACCGACCTCTCGTTCGACGAGATTCGAGCTGGTGATCATGCTATCATGTCGGTCTCAGGGGAGAAGTTCGATTCCGAACAGGCGCTTTCAGAGACCAGAAACTCAGATACCAAACACCACTCCTGGAAGGGGTTTGTCTGGCTTGGGGGGAGGCACCACTTTGCTCTGACGTACCTTATGATCAGTAGTATCGCCAATGGACAAGGCCATGTCGCCCACACCGTTGGACTCTACTCGAACCCGAGGAACCTCACCAAGGAGTCTTCGGCAAAGCTGTTGTTCTCCGATGAGTCCGATTTAGATCATATCGACAGTCTCCCGCTGCAACTCTTGAACAAGAGGTTGCAGGACCGAGAGCCTTTCGTTATCGCATACATGCGATTGGCGAACATCGATCGAATCGAAGCTCAGTACACTTTGGAGGAGCACTACCACCTGGGAGCGATGATTCGAAAACGTATGATCACCACATTTGGCAACGACCAGCTGATCTTCCAATACTCACCCGATACGTTCGTGTTCACCGTACCCGCAGGTCAGGCGAGTTCTGACTATGGAGTCGAACTCATCCACTCGCTATTCGAAAAACCGCTGATATTGCGTGGTATACAGGAGATGGTTCTGGTGCGTTGTGGCATATCGCTACCCTCCAATACCTCCATACCAGCTTCTGTCATGATGCGGCAAGCAAAGATGGCCTTAGCGGCACAAGAGCATTTCGGTCAGGACGGTCTGCTGAGATACGATGCGACAGTCAACGAACAGCTGCATCGCTATTACCGTATTCTGCAAGATATTCCAAAGGCTATTGAGACGAGAGCAATTACTGTGTACTACCAGCCTATCGTGGAGTGTACAAGCGGCCAAGTTACTGGTGCTGAGGCTTTGGTGCGATGGAGGCATCCGGAGTTAGGTGATATTTCTCCAGCAGAATTCATTCCGATCATTGAACAGCATGGATATGAGCGGATGCTTGGCATATATGTGGTGGAGTGTGTTGCAGAGTTCATGGGATCGGTAGGTAAGCACATGAGGGATGATTTTTCATTCTCCGTGAACATCTGCCCGACAGAACTACAGGATCCGGATCTGGTTTGGCATATGGTGCGCGCTCTTGATGCTCATGGTGTTTCGCACCATGCATTGGTGATCGAATTGACTGAAAGAACACTTCTTGCCGATCTGCAAACTGCCAATATTGTGCTGCAACTCCTCCATGAGCAGGACATTCAGGTTGCGATCGATGATTTTGGCACAGGCTTCTCTTCATTGAGCTATCTGCATGAACTGGATGTCGATGTTCTGAAGATCGACCGGTCGTTCATCAAAGGCTACCCAACCGAAGATGATGGGGTGATACTCAAGGCCATGGTCGGTATGGCGAAAGAGCTCGATATTGCAGTGCTCGTCGAAGGTATCGAAAATCCTGAACAACTCGAGCTGATACAATCTCTTGGGGCTAACTCGTATCAGGGTTTCCATTTCTCCGGGGCAATCGCTCCAGAAGACTTCAGACGACTACTCGATCCTTCGTAGCGGACTGGACTCCCATGATCATGAATGCCGAGATGATGAGCATGAGACTGCTAACCATCAATGCGAATCCAAGCGAGCTGAATGTGGCGATCTTAGTGACCAGCCAAGGGAAGATCATCCTTCCCACGGTTCCGCTGACTATGTAGGAGAGCGAAATAAACGCCGTATTCCGTGGATACCAGGTCGATGTAACCACGATATACATAGGGATTGTGGCCCCAGCGAAGAATCCACACAATAGAATCAACAACAACACGATGTAAATCGAGCTGAACAGCATTGCCCCGATGAGAGATATTCCTGCGAGGAACATTCCCCAAATCGAGAGGGTGAACGGACTCCCTCCACGACCCATGATAGGCCCTACTAGCAGGCGGGAGGCTGCTGTGCCAATCCAGAATACCGTGAGCGATGTTCCTGTGACACTTGCAGACTGTCCAAGCTCGGTCTCCACATATACCGGGATCCAGGCTGCACACACCACCTGGCTCCCCATGTAGAAGAGAATGACGAGCGTGTAGAGTATGAATGCTTTGTCCTTCAACAGTATACGGATAGGTCCGACCTCATCCTTCATCGAATCGTGTGTTGTTCTTGATCCATCCAGTTCCGTTTCCCGCTTCTTTCTACTTGCATGCCTCTGCAGGATTCCTAGGACGAGAATCGTTGCCATGATCACACCGACGAGGCCATAGGCTAAGCGCCACGATTCTCCTTTGAAGGGGAGGATGAGATAGCCAGTGGCGATCGCTCCCAGGCTATAGCAAAAGTGGAGTAGGGGGATATAGAGCGCCCGTTTCTCATAGTACTCGCTTGCAAGTGAGGCATTCGACCCACTGTCGACAAGAAAGGTTCCGAATCCCAGTAGCAGGTAGAATCCGAACAGGGCATGTGTCGCAGAAGAGTATGCAATCGATATGAGTGCAACGATCAGAAACAGGTAGCCGAATTTTGTGACAGCACTCTGCTTGAGGCGTTTCATGATCACCAGTGAGATCGCCATCGATGCAAGAGCGCCCATCTGTTGAAAACTCACAAGCATACCAGAGCCTGAGAGCGTGAGCCCTGTAGTAGCCATGATATTCGTGGCAAGCGGTCCTAGCAGGTTGTACGAGACGGCGAAGAAAAAGAATCCTGCAAAGAGAAACACTGGATGCATCTGGTCTGTGTCCTTTCCTGTCAAGCGGCGTTCGATTACTGTATCATGGGGTGTGTACGAATGCAATCCATGAGTGAAATCGGATAGTGTATCAGTACCGCTATTTGCTGCTCGAGGAGAAAATGTTCTCTATGGCTCTTCCCATTTATGATAATTTAAGGTATTATGATAAAAGAAATTATGTACTATTATACATCGTTGGAGGAAGTCATGGATAGAAGTAAGACACCAGTTGTACTCGTTACTGGTTCGAGTCGGGGAATCGGTCGAGGAATTGCACTGCAGTTGGCACGAGAGGGAAACTCTGTCGCCATCACCTATGCTGGAAACAGAGAAGCCGCTGAGCAGACTGCTCGGGATTGTCGGGACTTGGCAAAGGGAACCGAGGCAACATTCGAGATATTCAAAGCCGATATCGGAAGCAAAGCCGATCGTGACGCCCTGGTCGAGCAGGTGTTTTCGACATTCGGGTCACTCGACGCGTTAGTGAACAATGCAGGCATGGCTCCAAGAACGAGAGCCGATATTGTGGATGCATCTGAAGAGTCGTTCGAGGAGCTGGTGAGAACCAATCTGCAAGGTCCCTACTTTCTTACGCAAGCAGTAGCCAAGCGTTGGTTAGAGAGTGGAGAACCTTCGGTAATCGAGTCGGGTTACAAGGTAGTGTTCGTCACCAGTGTTTCGGTCGGTACGGTATCGGTCAATCGAGGTGAGTATTGTATTTCAAAAGCGGGACTCTCCATGGCGGCTTCGTTGTGGGCTGCACGACTGGCTGCAGAGGGCGTGCAGGTCTATGAGATCAGACCGGGAATAGTGGCAACCGATATGACTTCGAAGGTGAAGGGCAAATACGACGCTCTCATCGAGGATGGCCTCGTGCCACAGAGGCGATGGGGCGAACCAAGTGATACCGGAAAAGCTGTTGCCTCACTCGTGCGGGGCGATTTCCCCTATTCGACCGGTTCGGTGATCTTCACCGATGGGGGGATGCATATCCCGAGACTGTAGCTTGACATGCATACAAAAAGAGGCCGAATCGTCTTCCATGGGATTTCGATTCGGCCTTATTGTGTAGCGATGTGTTACAGGAACATGAGCGACAATTGCGGAATATAGGTGATCAGCATCAATGCTCCCAAAAGTAGAGCCATAAACGGCAATACTGCCCGGGTGACCTGCGAGACCGACATTTTACTTATACCGGAGGCAACGTAGAGGTTCAGCCCGAACGGAGGAGTGACCATACCGATGGCAAGGTTTACGATCATGATTACGCCAAAGTGGATCGGGTTCACACCCAGGGCCATTACCGCTGGGAGGAACAGTGGAGCCAGAATGGTGACGGCAGCACTCGGATCCATGATCATTCCCACTACCAGTAGCAGCAGATTGATGAACAGCAGGAGTGTGAACGGAGTCGATGCATACTGAAGAATAAACTCAGCAAGCATGGTAGGAACTTTTCTGAAGGTAAGATAGCGACTGAGAACCGTTGCATTCGCAATGATGAACATGATCACAGCAGAGATCGTCACAGACTTTCTCGCTATCGCCATAACCTCGGATAGTTTCAACTCCTTGTATACGAACAGACTCACCGCAAGGCTGTACACAACTGCAACCGCAGCCGACTCGGTAGGAGTGAACACGCCAAGATAGATTCCTCCAAGAACGATGAGCGGCATCATAAGACCCCAGAAAGACTTCCTCAATGAGTGGAGCACTTCCTTGAAGTGGGGAAATGGCTCTTTCTCGTATGGTTGCTTTCGTGAAATGAAGTATGCAGCTATCATGAGCACCAAACCGATCAGAATTCCAGGAACGATACCGGCAAGAAACAACTGTGCAATGGATTGCTCCGAGATGACTCCATAGACCAAGAGGGTGATGCTGGGAGGAATGATGATCCCTAATGAACCAGATGCACACATGAGTCCGACTGCGAATCGTTTCTCATATTTTGCCTCTTCCATCGATGGAATCATGATTCCACCGATAGCCGCAACTGTTGCAGGAGCACTTCCCGAAAGAGCAGCGAAGAACATAGATGAGATGACTCCTGTGATCGGAAGACCTCCATTGGTCCAGCCGATGAGTTTTTTAGCAAAATCTATCAGTCGCTTCGAAACTCCACCTTTCAACATGATGTCGCCGGCGAAGATGAAGAATGGAATAGCCATGAGAGCGAACGAGTCGACACCGGAGAACATTGCCTGGATGATCGAGCCGTAGCTTCTGCCAGCCTCGAAGTGCATGAACAGCATCGCACTCATACCAGTTGAGATACCGATGGGGACTCCAATCGCTAGCAGGATTGTGAATAGTATCAATACAAACATAGTCCTTACTTCTCCATCGGAGCTTTAATCTTAGCGATAAGCTCCATGCTATAACGAATGGCCATGAGAGCACACCCGAAGGGGATGGCCAGATAGGGGATGAACATGGGAATCTCAAGCGTTGGTGTGATGTTTCCCATTGCTCGGACACGGAACACCAGATCGAGTCCGAATCGTGTGACCATGAGACAATAGGCAATCGAGATAGCAAGTGCCAGAATCTCAACACCCTTCCGTGCAACCCCTGGAAGGAGCTTGACCAGGACATCCACCGATGCATGGGCCCCCTGCTTGACTGCAAGGCTGCTACCCAAGAATACAAACCATACAATACCATACCGTGCAAACTCTTCTGCCCACACGATGGATTGACCGAACACATACCTGAGAACCACCTGGATGAATATCATCAGTGAGGTGACAATCATGAGAATCGCGGGAATGTGCTCTTCAAATACTGCGAAGACTTTTTTCATAGGATTATTCTTCCATCTTGAACGATCCACCGATCACCAGCGACCGTATGGTCGCCGGTAACCGAAGGAATCGATCATTCTTTTCTCATTATCTCGACTGCTCGAGAGCTTCAACCAGCTCATCTCCACCAGGAACTGAGCTTCTGAATACATCGTAGACAGATGCTGTGGCTTCGAGGAATGCCTGTTTCTCGGCAGCAGTGAGTTCAACAATCTCTATGTCGGTTTCACGAAGCTGTCTCAGATATTCGGCATCTTCGAGTCGAGCCTGCTCCCACTGCCAGACAGAGACTTCATCAGCTGTCTCGTTGACAATCTGCTTCAGGTCATCTGGAAGGGACTGGTAGAACGACTCTGCAACGAGGAATGCGTATCCAAGGTACCCATGCTCCGAGAGGGTCAGATGCTTCTGTGCCTCATAGAAACGGCGGGTGAAGATATTGGCCAAGGTGTTCTCCTGACCATCTACGGTACCCTGCTGCAGTGCTGTGTAGAGTTCAGCAAATGCGATATCGACACCATTGGCACCAAGAGCGGCAAACTGAGAAAGCAGCAGAGGACTCTGGGAGACACGGATTCTCATACCGGCCATGTCTGCAGGAGTGCGAACTGGGCGAAGGTTGTTCGTGATATGCTTAAAGCCACCATCCCAGTACCCAAGTACGCGCAAGCCCTGCTGGAGCAGGAACGGGTTCAGAATATCACCGACAGGACCGTGCATTGCATCGTAGGCTCCCTGGGAGTCGGCGAATGCGAACGGAAGGTCGAACAGCTGTGTCTGTGGAACGAATGCAGGTAGCACACCGGTGAATGGTGCATTGAATTCGATATCACCAAGCTGCATCTGTTCGGTGATCTCTCTATCGTTTCCCAGCTGGCTGTCGGGATAGACAGAGATGTCGAGTCGACCATTGGATCGCTCTCTCACTAGATCGGCAAACATCTCTGCTGCCTTACCTTTCGCGATCGTAGGACGTACAACGTGAGCAAACGTAGCTTCGAAGACCTTGTCTTCAGCAGCCGTTTCAGACTGTCCTGCTGCAAAGAGTGAACCTGCAACGAGAACGACCATCAGAGCCAAAGAAATAATTCGTCTCATAATACTCTCCTTAGTATTTTCTTAAGTTCCTAGGGAACTTATTGCTATAATCAAGTCTGAAGATATGTTCCTGACAGGAAATCTCTCCAGACAGTCTCAAACCAAAAATCATCATCTGGAATGGCCCGGCACTGAATATACTCATGTACAACAGAACCATGTTCCATGCGAGTGGACATGATTGTATGCCTTCCATACTCTTGTTCAGGGAGATAGCGCCAGAATGCTTCCAGCTGGTCGTGAATGGTTTTTCCTTCACTGTGTAGCACCAAGGCCGACCCTCTGCTCCCTCCTCCCTGGGATAGGTACGCCGCTATGGCGCTGAGGTATACCTGGTGGGCAAGCACCAGGTGACGAGTCTGGAATAGCTTTGGTAGTAAATAGCGTGTATCAACTTGTATGTGTCTGAATGAATCGACTTGGAGTTCTGCTGCCTTGAGCTCTGCTTCTACATCTGTTTTCGATCGAGTCATTGCACCGACTTTGCTCATTCGTTGCCTATACGTGCGGCGGTATGCTCCCAGTTCTGCCAGTGCTTCGACTTCTCGATTCTGTGACTGCACATTGGTGGCAACGCCATGCTTCGCAATCGTATACATACGTTTAAGAACATCGACAGCAACCTGTTCGAAGTCGTCCCAGCTCACCGTTCTCCCATGGTAGGATCCTGCAATCTTTCGCGCCGCCCGTTCTCCACCTACCTGACCCGAATTGAGTGCGGACCCTCCCGGTCTTGCGACCCCATGGGTTCCTGCTACCTCTCCCACTGGGAACAGGTGTTTAATATTCACCGACTCCCACCAGAGATCTACCGAAAGTCCCCCATTGTTGTGTTGTGCGGATACTGCAACCTCAAGCGGTTCAGTTTCCAGGTCGATACCATGATCTCGATATAGAGCGATTGCCTGTGGATTCATGCGCTGTAGTCGTTTGAACGGAGTCTCGGCAAGAGCATCCGATCGTTCCAGATAGGTGCGGGCGACCGTACCTACTGCATCGAGAGAGAATGCATGGGAGCCGGGGACGGCTGATGGGTTTCGTCTGAAGTCCATGAAAACCTTACGTCCAAGCAGTACTTGCTCCCGGTATACGAGGATATCGATGAGCGAAGAGCCTCCGTTCATGATCTTATTCACATCGAAGGGCCACTGGTATCCTTTGAGGAAGATCGCATTGCATAGTTCCTCGGTGGTCTGGAAAAATGGCTGTAGGAATTCGCGTGGATCGTTTCCATCGGAATCGGTGCTGATATATGCGGGGATGACCTGCTGATAACTACCGGACACATTCCATCGGAACTTTGTTGAGGCTAGGCCGAACTGCGATTCGGTCAGGTTGTTCGCCTCGGCACCAATTTCCAAGGCAAGCCCAATGGCTCCTGAGTGGCATGCAGGATAGACGGAATCTTCATAGATGCCCCCGGGGCCGCCAACGCCGAAAACAACGTTTTCAGCCATATAGAGGCGGAGGCCATAGGTCTCATCCAGTACAGCCTTTCTATCGATTGCCACGGCTCCGACGATACGGTCCCGATTCTTGATCAGGGATATGACCTCGGTATGTTCATGAATCGGAATATCTCTTCGGTTGACTTCCTGCAACAATGCTTCAACCATCTTCTTAGATGTATAGGGACCTATGGAGCACCCTCGTTCACGAGAGTCGTGGTCGGTCTTGTATCCCACATAGCCACCATAGGTGTGTATGGGAAACGGAACACCGATCGAGGAGAGATAGTAGAACCCCTCTGCTGAGCCCATCGATTCGACGAGAGCGATATCGCCGTGCATCGCTCCACCTTGGAATAGATCCTGTGCCATCATATAGGGAGAATCGGGCTCTTTGGTATTGGTCGCCAAGCGATAATAGGTCTGTTTGTCAGACCCGGTATTGTAAGAGGTGCCTCCCTTGAGCGATTCAGTGATGATGATGATATCCTCAATGCCGAGTTGATGGAGTCTGTTGGCTGCTTTGAGTGCAGCAGTCCCACTTCCTATGATCAGGGTATGTACCTGATGCACGGGGAATGGCACTGAATCGAGTTGTATAGACTTCAATGGTGTATCTTCCTGCATGTTCATATAGTATCCCCTTCGATATACTCGCCATCGACCTGTATCTGACGCAATTCTGTGGATCTTCCGATGACTCTGTCTTTCAACACCGTGCCCGCTTCCTGACCCATCATGAAGACATCGAACCGGATAGTGTCTATCCGTTTGCCGATGAATTCCAATGCAGGGGAGTCGTCGTGTCCAGTGAGAGAGAAATCCTCGGGAAATGAATACCCTGTCTTCAGACCAATCTGGTAGAGATACAGCGCCACC
>Ga0334899_1001088_pt1 | contig 27859 bp, 18 predicted proteins | sample GraSluR3_MG_FD_207219 | JGI IMG/M metagenome (GOLD analysis project Ga0334899, IMG submission 207219) | Sludge microbial communities from methane-producing bioreactor in Wageningen University, Netherlands - Granular Sludge_8_08-R3 | ecosystem: Engineered > Bioreactor > Anaerobic > Unclassified ...
GACGCTTCGCGCCAGGGCGAAAACCGAGATCTCCTACCACCGAGAGGCCGACGGATCGTACGCGCTGAAGGCCCGCGTGAAGCTGCAGATCGCCGCCGTGCGGGAATCCGTCGAGTCGGGGCTGGAGCCGCTTCTCGGCTCCGACGGGACAACCGAGTTGGGGACGGCCGTTTCGTCGGCCTTGGACGGTTTTCGCGAGGCGATCGACGGCTTGACCCGCCGGTTCATCGACGACGCGATTTCGGGAGACGACCTGATTCCCGGCATGGTCGACGCATTCAACGCCCTGGCCGAGCTGGTGCAAACGCTTGCGTTCGGCGACAAGCGTTCCTCGGCGATCTCGGCCGGGGAGTCTGACGCCGTCCTCTCCGACGCCGCGATCCCCGCCGCCGTGCCCGCCCACGAGCCCGCGGCCTCGGCGGACACGGAGGCCGTCGACGACGAGCCGGTCGGCGAAGTCGCCGAGTTGCCGGCCGAGCAGCGGCCCGCCGCGGACCCTGCCGACGTCGGCGGCGCCGAGGAAGTCGAGTCGGCCGAAGACGAGCCCCGGTCGCTGCCGGAGACCTCGGAAACCGAAACCCGAGTTGAGACACCGGGCGCAACCTCCGCGACCCTGCGGCAGTCGCTTCTGCTCGATCTGCGTCTGAGGTTCGTGCAGTCGATGTCGCAACTGGTGGCGACTTTCGATCCTTCGGCCGAGGCGGCCGGCCTGGTCGGCACGTCGGTCCGATCTCGGCTCGATCTGCGCCTGGCCGCCTACAGCCGCACGCAGGCCTGGCTGGAGAACGTGCCGCGGCCCGCTCTGGACGCCGAGGTCTGAAAACGCCGCAGGCGGCACCGGCTCGCTGGGAACAACGCGAGACCTCGGATGAGGCTCCTTTCCACGCCCTCATTCCGGCCGCTCGATACATTGCGCGTCGTCGTGGGCGGGGCTGTTCACGTAGGGGCCGACCGGATGGGCCGCCATCTCGTCGGCCGGGTAGGGGCGCAGGAGCGGCAGAACCAGCTCGGGCTTCGCGCCCGCGACGTCGAGCCATTGGTCGTAGTGGCCGGGCGCGAGGATGACCGGCATCCGGTTGTGGATCGGCGCCACCAGCTCGTTCGGCTCGGTGGTCAGCAGGGTGCAGGTCTCCAGGGCCGAGTGATCGGCGCCCTCCCATGTTTCCCAGAGCCCGGCGAAGGCGAAGGGGCGGTCGTCGCGCAGGTGGAGGAAGTAGGGCTGCTTCTGCCGGCCGGTCTTCTGCCACTCGTAGAATCCGTCGGCCACGACCAGGCACCGGCGGCGGCGAAAGGCCGCCCGATACGCGGGCTTCTCCGCCACGGTCTCGGCCCGGGCGTTGATCATCCGGTTGCCGACGGCCGGATCCTTGGCCCAACCGGGCACCAGTCCCCACCGGAGCCAGACGAACTCTCGTTGCGGTTCCGGGCCGGTCGGGGCGTGCCGCACGACCGCCACGGGCTGGGACGGCGCGACATTGAACCGCGGGGCGAACGGCGGCATTTCCAACACCCCGAAATGGGCCGCCACCACGCTCGCCGGGGTTCGAAGGGTGAATCGTCCGCACATGGCTCCATTATAGCCAAGGGAGGTGCTCCGGGGACTTACGTCGCTCCGCTCGCGCTCAACCGGTTCTTCGTGTCTTGCCCAGATTGACTGACCGGAAAATACCTCATGTTCATACCGGTCGGGTGCCGATCAAGGGCATTGCGCCGCACCGCACCCTGGCTTGTCCATGCCCCATCACAAGAAGGCCGCGCCATGCCCCGGGCAAACGGGTTCCGCCACCAGAGCTACACCAGGGTCGGTCGGGCTGCGCCCGAGTACGCGGTTCGGGCCGAAGCCGGGCCACCCGTCGGCGCGCCCCTGTTTCGCCAGCGCATGCGCCGCGTGGGAATGGCGCTGCGCCAAAGCGGCGTGGCCGCGGTGTACCTGTTGGATTCGGGCTGCGCGGGCCGCGAACTGTGTGCGGTGCTGTCTCAAGTGGTGCGGGCCTTTCCCGACACGGCCGAAGTCGTGGGTCGCCTTCGCCAGACGGCCGCCACGCTCGACCACGACGGGGGCGACTACAGCAACGCCTTCGTCCAGTGCCTCGCTTCGGCGATCAATCCGGCCGGACAGAGGCCGATTCCGGTGCGGCGTTTCTGCTGGTCGGGCGAAAATCACCACCTGGGACGCGCCGACGGGGCGGTCCGCCTGATCGACGAGCTGGCTTCGCTCTCGACCGAGCCCGGCGCCCGCGTTCTGCTTTGGGGGCACGGCCACGCCGGAAACGTGTTCGCCCTGATGACCAACCTGCTGGCGGGCGATCGCCGGGGGGTGGACGGGTTCTTCCGCGCTGCCGAGGTGTACTATCGCTGGCCGATCGTGGGCTGCGTCGACGTTCCCGTGTGGAATCGCGTTCGTCGGCGGCTCGACCGCGAAGGTTCGCCTCTTGGAGGTCTCCGGCTCGACCTGGTGACATTCGGCACGCCGGTTCGCTACGGGTGGGAGTCGGCCGGATACGCGCGCCTGCTGCATTTCATCCACCATGCGTCGGGGCCCGGGGGGCCGAGGCGCTGCGCCGCCTTTCCAACCCGTCCCCATGGCGAGGCCGTCGAAGGCGACTGCCTTCAGCAACTCGGCATTGCCGGCACCGATGCCATGCCCGATTGGCACGCGTGGCGATGCCGCTGGGCCCATCGCCGGCTGGAGGAACTGCTCGAATCGGGCCTGAAACGGAGCGATCTTCCCGAGCGACTCCGGGCCGGACGGATCGTCCCCGACGAGGGAATCACGCTGCTGGTCGACTACGGAGCCGCGCCCGAGGCGGCCCGGCGCCACGCCGGCCACACCGTCTACACCCGGCCCGAATGGCTCGTGTTTCACGCCGAAGAGGTCGCCCGTCGCTTCTATCCCGCTGGAATGAGCAAGGCCGCGTAGCGGTCGCTACGCCCGTCGCGTGCCGGTCGCGGCGAGAAACAGGCGGTCGCCGGCGCGCCCTTCGCCGTGGGAGATCGGTTCGACCGCCACGTCGTCGCAGTGGCGGGCCAGCCAGGCGGCGAGTTCGTCGGGCAGGAACCACCGCTCCCAAGGCTCGCACTCCGAAAGCGCCTGCTTCGATTCATGCTTGTCGATCACCAGCACGCGACCGCCGGGGCGGACCACGCGACACAACTCGGCAAGGGCCCTCTCGGGCACGAGTGCGTGCTCCAGCGATTCCACGGCAAAAACCCCGTCGAAGGTCGCGTCGGGCGCGGGAATTCGCAGCAGGCTGCCGCGGCAAGGCGTCACGCCCTCGGGCAAGGCGGCAAGCATCGCGGGCGAAACGTCGATGCCGGTGAGCGGGGCTTGGGGAAACCACGACCGCAGGTGCCGAAGAAAACGCCCTTGCCCGCACCCCACGTCGGCCACGCAATCGCCCGGCAGGGTCTCGAACCAGCGTTTGACCGCCCGCATGCGCCCGTCGGACGGATCGATCCGGTTGGGAAGCGCCGCCGCGTCGTCGAACGCGGCCCGCACGCGCAGCACGACCGCATCGAGAAAGAGCTTCGCCGCCCAGGCGTCTTCCTGACGCATTGCCCTGCCGAAGAGAGTCCCCCAACCCCGGCGGAACCCGCCGTTTCGATTCTGTCTGCGCTCGAGGAACCGCACGGCCCGATCGGCCTGCGCCCGGCAGCCGAGCCGGTACCACACGACGGCCGCGCGCGCCAGGCTCGCACTATAGACCGGTCCGCGGTCGAACAGTTCGCGCACCGATCCGTTCATCCGTTGCGCGGCCGAAACCTCCTTCATCATCGCGGCGGCCTCCGAGGGGCGATCTTCCTCGAGATACTGCGCGGCCAGCCGGGTGCACTCGCCCAGCGAGCCCGCGACCGGCGCGCCCGTTCGGGCAGGATGCTCGCTCGGCATGCGCAACCGCCCGTCGGCGTCGATCGACCAGCCAAGGTAGCGGCAGGCCCGGTCAACGGGTTCCTCAACCTCGGGCACGTCGTGGGCGATTGCCCGGAAAGCCCGTACCCCGTCGATCGTGTTTTCAAAGGATGCCGCCCCGGTCGTCGGATCGGGGATCGAGCCGTCGGCCCGCTGGATCGACGCGAGCCATCGAGCCCAACGTCGCGCTTCCTCGCGGCACGCCAGTTCGAGAGCCGTCTCGATGGCCGCGGCGGTCAGAGCGGGTGAGGCGGTTGGGGCTCCCGGCGTTTCAGACAACCCCCCGGTGTCGATCTCCGCGCCGACGAGCCATAGCAAGGCGGCCTCGGCCGATGGCCGGCGGCCCCATCGCGTCAGTCGCGACCAGGCGCGGCGCATGCGCCGTCGAACGGCGCCGACGACTCGGCCTGCCAGGGCGGCTGCCATCGCGGGCTCCCTCGTCGAAACGGCCATGGTGCTCCCGCTGTGGAAAGAGGCTCCCCGAAGCGCCGGCGCCGATCGCGCCGGCTTCCCCGCCGGGCACGGTTCACTCCCTATGCGTCCATTGTCGCCGTTTGACGCGGCCGGGCAACGCGGGCTCCGCCCGCACCCGAGCCGATCTTTCCGGCCCTCGTGACGAACCGCGGGCATGTTGGTATAAAAAGGGGTCCGCCTGCCGTGCTCCTTGGGCTTACCTGATCGCTTTGATCCACCATGCTTACCGACAATATCCTCGATCTGATTGGCAACACGCCTCTCATTCGACTGCCCGGCGAGTCGATTTTCGCCAAGGCGGAATTTCTCAATCCGGGGGGCAGCATCAAGGACCGGGTGGCCCGAGCCATGCTCGAAGGGGCCGAGCGCGACGGGCGCCTCAAGCCCGATTCGATCATTGTCGAGCCGACGAGCGGGAACACGGGGATCGGCGTTGCCCTGGTCGGGCGGCTCAAAGGTTACCCGGTTCGCATCGTCATGCCCGAGGGAATGAGCGAGGAGCGGAAAAAACTCATCAGGGCCCTCGGGGCCGACCTGGTGCTCACGCCCGACGAGGAAAGTATTCCGGGAGCGGTCAAGCGGGTGGCGGAGATGGCGGCCGAGGATCCGCGGGTGTTCGTGCCCCAGCAATTCGAGAATCCCGACAATCCCCGTTGCCATTACGAAGAAACCGCTCCCGAACTGTGGCGGCAGATGACCGGGGAGGTCGATCTGTTCGTAGCGGGGGTCGGCAGCGGCGGCACCCTCCAGGGCGTCGGAAAGTTCCTCCAGGAGCACAAGCCGGGAGTCAAGATCGTGGCGGTCGAGCCCAAGAACGTGTCGGCCTTGTTGGGGCACGAGCCGGGACTCCACCAGATCCAGGGTATCGGCGACGGCTTCGTGCCGGCCGTGCTCGACGTATCGATCGTCGACGAGGTCATCGAGGTCACCGACGAAGACGCGATCGAAACGACTCGGCAGTTGGGGCGCGACTACGGGCTGCTGGTGGGGATCTCGTCGGGGGCCAACGTCTGGGCCGCCCGGCGGTTGGCCGAGCGGTTCCGGGGCAACATCGCCACGGTGCTCCCCGACCGGGCCGAGCGATACTTCAGCACGGCGTTGCTGTAGCATCTTCTCTTTGTCCATGAAACGGTAAGGAGACGCATCCGATGACCGAAACAACGGAGATTCCGGCTCACATCTTCAAGTCGTACGACATCCGCGGCATCGTCGGCCCGGAAATCGACGAATCGATCGTCGAGCTGATCGGAGCGGCCACGGTCGAGGCGCTCGGGGCGAAGCGGGTGGCCGTGGGACGCGACATGCGCGAGCACAGTCCGCGCATGGAGGCCGCGCTGACCCGAGGCATGACCCGACTCGGGGCCGACGTGGTCTCCATCGGCCAGTGCTCGACGCCCATGAGCTATTTCGCCGCGGCCACGCTCGACGTCGAAGGGGCGGTCATGGTCACCGCCTCCCATAACCCGGAACGCTACAACGGATTCAAGTTCTCGAAGCGGGGCGGCCTGCCCATGGGCATGGGAACGGGCATGGAGCGGGTCCGCGACCTGGTCGTGTCGGGCGACGCGGCCCGGCTGGCCGGCTCGGGCAAGCCGGGAAAGGTCGAACAGGTCGACTTGCTCGGCCCGTGGTGCGACCATCTGAAGCAGTACCTGCCCAGCCTCCGACCCATGAAGATCGTGCTCGACGGGGGCAACGGCGTTATGGGCCCCATCGCCCGCGAATTGCTCAGGCATGTCGATCCCGACGGCAAGGTCGAGGCCGTCTGGATCTGCGACGAACCCGACGGGAGTTTCCCCTGGCATCCCGCCGACCCGCTCACCCTGGTAAACCTCCGCCACCTCGAGGGGGCCATGATGGTCGCCGACGCCGATTTCGGCGTGGCCTTCGACGGCGACGGCGATCGCCTGGCGTTCGTCGACGAGAACGCCCGGTTCGTCGGCTGCGACCTGATGACGGCCCTGTTCGCGCGCAGCTTTCTCGCCGAGCCCGGCAACCGGGGCAAAGAGATCCTCTACGATCTGCGAAGCTCGCGGGTCGTCAAGGAGGAGATCGAAGCCGCCGGCGGCGTGGCCGAGATGTGCCGCGTGGGCCACAGCCACATCAAGGCGGCCATGCGGGGCATGCGCGAGGGACGCGTGCTGAATCCGTCGCGAACGATCGACACCGTGTTCGCCGGCGAGCTCTCGGGGCACTTCTACTTCAGCGACTGCTTCACCATCGACAGCTCGGAGCGGACCCTGCTGTTGGCCTTGAAGCTGATGACCGAAGACCCGACCCCGCTCAGCCAACGTGCCGACCCGCTGCGCCGGTATCATCACTCGGGAGAGATCAACTTTCGCCTGCCCGACCAGGGTCAAATGGACGACGTTCTCGAGCGGGTCGCGAAGCAGTATTCGGGCCACGAGGTGTTCCGCTTGGACGGCGTGTCGGTCGAGGCCGACTCGTGGTGGCTCAACGTGCGCCCGTCGAACACCGAGCCGGTGATCCGCCTGACCGCCGAGAGCCTCGAGAGCGACGAGGCCCTGGCGAAGCTCGTCTCCGAAATCGAAGCCCTGATGGCCGAATTCGGGGGCACGAGAAAGACCTGACGCGGCGGCCCCGCCCCAACCCGGTAGGACGCAGTGGCACTCTGTCGCGTTATCGTGGTGCCGTGCCGTGAAACGCAAGGCACTCCGTCGCGGACGGACTTGACAATCCATCGTGCAAACGCTCGCCTCGGAGGACGGAAACGTGAGTGAGCCGATCATCAGCGTGTCGGGATTGCGCGGCATCGTGGGCGAGAGCCTCACGCCCGAGACGGCCATTCGCTACGGTTGCGCCTTTGCCGGCACGCTCGACGAGGGCCCGATCGTCGTCACGCGCGACGGGCGTACGACGGGCCGGATGCTGGCCCACGCCTTGCTGAGCGGGCTGTGCGCCGTGGGGCGCGAGGTCGTCGACGCCGACGTGGCCGCCACGCCCACCACGGGGGTTCTCGTGCGCGAGCACCGGGCCGCGGGCGGCATCCAGATCACGGCCAGCCACAATCCCTCGCCCTACAACGGCCTGAAACTGTTCGGCCCCGAGGGACGCATCCTCACCGCGGCCGCGGGCGAGCCCGTCAGCCGGCGCTATCGTGAGGCCGAGATCGCCTGGGTGAGCCACGACCGCATCGGCCGCGTGCTCCCATGCGACGACACCGTGAGCCGGCATGCCGAGCTGCTTCTGGCCACGGTCGACGTCGAGCGGATCCGCAAGCGGCGGTTTCGGGTGTTTCTCGATTCGAACCACGCCTCGAGCGCGCCGCTGGGCCGGCGCCTGCTCGACGACTTGGGCTGCGCCCTGACCCACGTGGGCGCCGAGCCCGACGGCCGCTTCTCCCATGCGCCCGAGCCGACCGAGGAGAATCTCCGGGCCGAGTGCGGCCGGGTGAGCGAGCTGGGGGCCGACGTGGGTTTCTTTCCCGACCCCGACGGAGACCGCCTCGCCGTAGTCGACGAGGCGGGCCGCTACATCGGCGAAGAGCGGACGCTGGCCCTCTGCCTCGACCACGTGCTCCAGCGGCATCGCGGCCCCGTGGTCGCCAACGTGGCCACGAGCCGCACCTCGGAAGACGTGGCCCGGCGATACGGCGTGCCGTTCTTCCGGTCGGCCGTGGGCGAGGCGAACGTGGTCGAAACGATGCTGGCCCACGACGCCGTCTTGGGCGGCGAGGGCAACGGCGGCGTGATCGACCCGCGCGTGGGCTACGTGCGCGACGGCTTCGTGGGCATGGCGCTCGTTCTCGACGCCATGGCCGCCCGCGAAACGACCGTCAGCCGGCTCGTCGGGCGGCTCACGTCGTACGACATCCAGAAGCGAAAGATCACCCTCGACCGCGCCAAGCTGCCCGAGGCCGTCGAAGCGCTCAAGATACGGTTCCCCGATGCCCGGTTCGACGACTCGGTGGGCAGGCGATTCGACTGGGACGACCGCTGGCTGCTTGTGCATCCGAGCAACACCGAGCCGATCGTCCGAATCATCGCCGAGGCAACGTGTCGCGACGACTCCGAAACTCTCTGCCGCCAGGCAACCGAAGCGTTGGCTGCGCTTTAGAATCCCACGCTGTCACGTCGTCGCGCCGTGCGCGCAAGCTGTGAAGCGTTGGAGTCATGGCGCGATGGAGTGATGGAACGATGTGCCTCGTTCTTGCCGAACTCCAACACTCCATCACTCCCCGCGTTCGATCATGACGCACCCTCGGCAATCCGAGCCGCGACGATCGCTCGCGGCAGCGCATCGACTAGGATCAAGGGGAATGCACTTTCGATTGCCGGGCTGCCGGCTCGCTCTGCGGGAGGCCTTCAAATGCCTTTTCAATGACGTCTGCCAGAACCGGATTCCCGGCCGCCCGCGCCGCCTGCGCCGCCCGTTGGGCGGTGGATGCCGCAGAACCAAACCGGCCGGTCTCCGCCTCAGCCACCGCCAAGGCACGCAGGGCCTCCGGGTCGCGACTCCCGGTGAGCTCACATGCCCGCGCGGCCAGCCGCACGGCCTCCTCGCCGTTTCGGAGCGTCGTATCGGGACTCGTCGCGCGAACGATCGACAGCGCGATCAACGCCGGAACGAAGTTCGGGTCCTCTTCGAGTGTGCGCTCGAGCTGCGCCGCGGCCTTGTGGGGTCGATTTGCCCGCGCCAGGACGACGCCTAGATTGTAATGCCCAATGGGGTCGCGAGGATCGAGTCGCGTCACTTCCGTGAGATGCGTCTCCGCTTCATCGAGCTCGCCCAGTTGATTCGATACGATCCCCAGATAGAGATGGGCCAGAATGTAATCGGGATCGAGACGCAACGCCTCTCGCAGCGATTCTCTCGATTCTCCCAGGCGTCCCTTTTGCCTGAGAATCAGGCCCAGCGCGCAGTGCGCCGTGGCCAAGTCGGGATCATGCTCGACCGCCCGCGCGACCAGGCGCTCCGCTTCATCGACCTTCCCTTGATCCAACAGGCAGCTCCCCCAATTGGTCAGAGCGATGGCGCTCATCGGATTGACTTCGAGTGCCTTGCGATAAAGCTCGATGGCGTTCTCGGGCTCGCCTTGAAAGCGAAACGCGTCACCCGCGCGGACGTAGTTGGAGTCGTCGAGGAAGGCGGGGACGATCTTCTCGATCGCGTCGGGCTCAATGTCGGCGAACTCCGGGATGTTCGCAGCCCGGTTCTTTTCGGTGAAATTCGACAAGACCACCGGAGGCGTGCTCCGTCCTTGATCGTCGATGTGCGTCAGAAAGAGCTGCGTGTAATCGGAATAGGCTTTCGACGAGAACACGAGCCATTTGCCGTTGGGCGACCAACTGTGCCACGAATTCATCCGAGGGGTATTGCATCGGAGCCTTCTGGCTTCGCCGCCCTCGGCCGGGATGATGTAGAGCTCGCTGTCGGGATGCAGAAGCATGAAGCTCTCCGCGCGACAAAAGACGATCCACTTGCCGTCGGGAGAGAATTTGGGGAAGTAATTGCTCATGCCGTTGTTCGACGCCCCCGGAATCGGTTCGGCCCGGCCTCCCTTGCCCTCGTTGAAGGGAATTCGGTACAGGTCGTACTTGAACTTGCGCCCCCCTTCCGAAAAGGGGCGGGCGAACCTCTCCGGCACGAGAACGCCTTCGACGTTACGCAGCCCCGGCGGATCGTAGGCCTTGCTGCAACTCCTGGCGAACACGATCGTCTTGCCGTCCGGGCTCCACGTGGCGTTGGTTTGAACGTACTCGGGATCATCGGCCCCGGGCAGCGCAGCGAACGCCTTCTTTTCCCGGTCGTAAACGGCAAGAATCCCCTTGACCAGGAAGAAGAGCTGCGAAAACGCGAGCTCCGGGCGGTACACGGCAAGCGCCCGGTCCTTGACGGTACCCAGGACGTAGCGGCCGTTCGGCGAGACCTGGCACAATAAGCCGAAGGTCTTGGCCTGGTCGTCCTGCTGAAAAGCGGCCCACGAAATGATCTTGTCGTGGTCGAGGACAATCTCTTTCTCGATGGACGCAATTGCGTAGGCCCCCTTGTCGTTTCCCGAGTCGACCTCCATCGCCAGCGTGCTCCCGTCGGCGGCAAACGAGTGACAGTTGCCGCAGACAGGTAGCTTGTCGAGGACGACGGGAGGGGGCTCCTCCGACGATATTTCCCCGAAACGCCAGCGGATATGCAAGGCGGGATCCTTCACGGCGGTCAGAAAGGGCAGATTCACTTCGCGGAAGAACAAGGGGGCTCCGACCTCGTCTTCCGATGTGCCAATCCAGATGTGGGCCCTCGAGAGAACTCGCCGACGATCGCCCCCGTGGTAGCCAACAATGGTTACGCGCGCCGGTCGCGCCTGCGACAGTCGCTTGATCTTCTCCCACAGTTTTTTCGAAGGAGTCCATTCGGGCGCGTCGCAATCCCATCGCATCGGCTCTTCCTCGCCGTACGGCGCGACGGCCACCTGCCACTGATCGACAAGCTCGTGGCCGTCTTCCCAGCGAAACGTCGGCGCCGCAATCTCCGGCGGAAACACGGCGCCGTCGAGAGGGTACACAATCCTCAGTTCCCCGGGAGGCGTATCCCCGAGTCGCTCGAGACGCGCCGGCTCTCGTACGTCGGCCCGTTCGCGACACGCCGGCGACAAGACCAGGAGGCACAAGACACTCCCGCCAAGGCAAATGGCAACGATCGAATTTCGCAAGACCATTTCTCTCGACGCCTTGTCGTCGACCAGCGCCACCCGGCTGAAGCCACACTCTAGCGCCCGCCGGAGCGCCCGGCCGACTCGTTTCGCAAACGGCGGCAGGGCTTGCCGGCGAGGTAGTCCTCGAGGTCCTCCCGAATGTCTCGCGACAGCGGCCCGTCCGCGTCGCGCACGAGGACGAGTGCCTCGCTGGCCGTCGCGATGGCCCGAGAGAACTCGCCGACCTCGGCATAGGCCGCCGCGAGGGTGCTCAAGAACGTGGGATTCTTCCGTCCCGAGACGGCGCAAACCCGCTCGGCAAGCTCGACTGCCCGGCTCCCGTCGCGCACGTCGTCGCGCGGACACGCGGCCAGCAGCCACGCCCATTCGTCGATCGCCCAGAGGTTGTTCGGGTCGATCGTGGTCGCCTCTCGGAACCGGGCCACCGCCGACGAAAAGTCGCCCTGGGCCGCGAGAGTCTTGCCCAACATGAGGTGGGCGTCGAACAATCGCGGCGCGATCTCCAACGATTTCCGGAATTGCGCGCAGGCTTCGTCGAACATGCCGCGCAGGTACAGAGCGTTCCCCAACTCGAGGTAGCCCAGCGGATTAGGCGGGTCAAGCTCCACTCTCCTCCGGAAGTAGGCCGTCGCCTTCTCCGGCATCCCCTTCGCCAGAAAGATCCTTCCCAAATTGGCATGGGCCAAGAAGAAGTCGGGATACCGCTCGATCGTCGCGCTGAAATGGTCGATTGCCTCGTCGAGCAAGCCGTGTCGAGCCAGGATCACTCCGGCCATGTCGAGGGCGGGGCCGGGCTCGGGGCAGGCCTCGAGCATCTTGTCGAGGCGCGCCATCGCCTCGTCCCGCTTTCCTTGCTTGATCAAGACGGCCGCCACGTTGACGTGCGCCTGCCAGTAATCGGGTTGAAGCTCGATGGCGGTTTCGAACTCGGCCATCGCCTCGTCCAGCTTCCCTTGCCTGCCCAGTTGGATGCCCTGCCAGCCGTGTTGAAGATACTTCAACGCTTCGACGCGGATGCTCAGAAGGTCTTCATAAGGACGATTCACAAACTCGGGAAGATTGACGGCCCGATTCGCCGCCGTGCTGTTCGGCACGAGAACCGCCGGGCTGTCGTTGCCCTGCTCGTCGAGATGGGTCAAGAACATCTGCGTGTAGGGCGTATTGGCCTTCGACGAGAAGACCATCCACCGCCCGTTGGGCGAGAAGCTGTGCCAAGAGTTCATCCGCGGGGTGTTGCAGCGCATTTTGCGGGCCGTGCCCCCTTGGGCCGGCACGATCCACAGGGTGCTATCCGGCCGCATGAGCTGCCCGTTGCGGCACTGGACGAACACGATCCACTTTCCGTCGGGCGAGACCTTGGGGAACGTATTGCTCATGCCGTTGCCCGAAGCTCCGGCAATCGGCTCCGGCTTGCCGCCGCGGCCGCCGTCGAAGGGGATTCGGTACAGGTCGTACTGGATCTGCGTCTCGTCCGGGCTGTTGGCGCGTTCGGGAAGCCTGCCGTGCTCGGGGTAAGGGTCCTTGGCCTCCGCCCGGGCAAAGATGAGGTGCTTGCCGTCCGGAGTCCAAACCGCGTCGCAGTGCACGTACCGGGGATCGTCGGCGCCGGGAAGGGCTCGGATTCGACCGGTCGCCCGGCTGTAATACCCCAAAATGCCGCGGGTCGGAAAAAAGACCTGCAGGAACCGGTAATCCATGAAGTTGCAGACGTACACCGCTTCGTTCAGCGTGGTCACGGCGAACTGCCCGTCGGGCGACAGCCGCGACAGAAGCCCGATCGTCTTGTGGCCCTCCGGCTTGTCCTCGAAGGAATTCCAACTGATGACGTCCTCGCGCTCGATCTTCATCTGCCTGGTGATCGGGGCGATCACGTAGGCGCCCTTGTCGCCTTGGGGACCGTCCAGGTCCATGCCCAGGGTGCCGCCGTCGGCGGAGAAGGAGTGGCAGTTCGTGCACGTGGGTACGTCGCGCAAAAGAAGCCGGCTCTCGGGCTTGCTCACGTCGCGCAGCCGCCAACCGATCAGGGCCACCGCCTCGTCACCCAGCGGCGCGATCACGCCTCGTTTCGTGAACTGCGGCGCCAGAGGCACGTCGCGATAGAAGATCGGCGCGCCGACCGGATCCCGGCTCGTGGTGATCGCGACCCGCCCCCGAGAAAGGGCTTCTTCCGGCTGAGAGCTCCGAAAACCGACGATGGTTATCCGGGCCGGCGCGTCGACCGACCCGCGCCGGATCGCCCCCCACACCTGGTCGCCGGGAGTCCAACTCTTCGCCGAAGCCTGGTAAGCAGTCGGCTGGTAGATCTCGTTGTTCTCGGCGACGCATCGGGGGTCGATCTCGCCCGCAGCGGGCGGCGCCCCGCGCGACAGAACACGGATGGGCGCCATCCCGTCGCGCAACGTTACGTCGATCAACCAGGTATCCGCCTCGGCGGCCGGTTCGTGCCAAAGGAACGTGGGCGGAACGATTTCCGGCGGGAAGATCGTCTCGTCGAGCGGGTAGTCGACGGTCAACGAGGGCAACTCGGCGGCGCGCCCGGCGGACTCGATGACGGCCCGGACCACCCCCGCCAAATCCGCGCCCACATCGGAGCGAACCGCCGCATTCCCCGCAGCAAGAACCAACTGATCGGCTCGATTCAGCAACGGGTGGGGCGGTCTGGGCTCCGGCCGGCTGAAAGCCGTCTCATCGGTTGGCCAACACGAATTCGGGTCCAACGGGGCGTCGACCGTCGGCGAAGGAGGTGGACGGCCGATCGTACCACGAAAAACGACGAACGCCACCGCCCCAAGCAGAACCACAAATGCAAGCCACGAGGCCCTCGTGCGCACTGCTTCGCTCCCTTGGCACCTGCTCCCGCGTCGCCTCGAACGCGACAAGACTGCTATCGCGAGCGTCTTGGTTTGGCACCCCCCCCTGCGTCGCGGCGACCGGCGAACCTCGTCGGAGTTCAATCCGTCAGGTCGAACGCGAACGTGTTTCCGCCCTCGGCCTTCACCTCGGCGGTCAGGTCCGTCGAATCGACCGACTTGTACTTTTCCGGCAAACGCTCGACCGACTCGAAAAGTTCCCCCTCGTCGATGGGGGCCGCTTCGACCTCCACTTCGGTTGCTTCGGTCGCCTGCACCTCGGTCTTGGAAACGGTGACCTTGTAACTACCAGGCACCGCTCCCGCCGTACCCCACTGCGTCATCAGCGAAAACTCCCCTCGCGCGTCGGTCTTGCCGATTGCCGGATGCCCATCCGCGGAAGGTGAGAAGGTGACCGTGGCATCGTCGACCGGCGTGCCGTTGTAGGTCACCGTGCCCGTGACCGGCACCGTGGCGGGGTGATCGCCGCCACCACCGCCGCACCCCACGAGACCACTCATCAAAGCCAGACAAAGCGTATCACAGAGTATCCACCGCAACATGGTAAGCTCCCTGCATAGGGTGAAGCACAACCCGAAACGCCTCCCACGCTCAAGCATGGGCGTCCCACCCGCGCGAGACCACCCCGCGCGGCCCGATATCCTCGGCGCCGCCCCTCAACACGGTCGATGTGGTTTGCCGGCGACCCGTTTCCGAAAAGGCCCCGCCGTCCTTCGGCACGACGAGCGAGCCGCGCCGTGGCCGACTGACGGCAACTGCCATCGGGCCACTCCCGTCGCCGTCTCGTTCTGCATCAAAGGGGTCCGCGCACGCGGCAAACAATGCCTCGCGCAGCGCATGCGTTGTGCGCGGCCCGCGGTTGTCGAACGAATCGTCTCGCCAGCGGCCCTAGAATGCCCCGAGGGCCTCTCCGCCGCTTCTCGATCCCAGCGCGCCCCAGACTCCGTAGGGGCTTTCGCCGTTCCCGGTCAGCGCCGGCTCGGTGGCCGTGAGGTCCCCCGTGTCGATGGTCTCGCTGAAGAAACGAACCGCCCCGTCAGCCAGCAGCCCGTTCACGCCGCCCGGGTGATGGCTGTTCGGCGGAAAAATGCCCCAATAGCACCATTGGCTCTCGCCGCACGCGCAGGCCGGCCCGTTGGGTGGAATCACGGTCGTGATGCCGCCCACGTGGCCGTGGCCCTCGCCCCAATACCGGCCCCGGTAACCCCAGACGGTGCCGGTCAGGCGCTTCGGATCGTTCGGATCGACCCGCGAGTAGCAGACCATCGGATTTTGAGGCATCCCGCTCACCGCGGCCGCCGTGCCGCCCTTGACTCGGCCTGCGCGGCCGTCAACGGCGCCGACCAGGCCTTCGGAAACCGCCAGGGTGTTGCTCGTTCCGTCGATAATGTCGCGGACGCCCTGCTGCCTGATTCGGCCGAACACGCCCCGCGGACTCTGCGAGGTGAAGTTGTTCTGAATCATGTCGCCGAAGCTGAAATGGTAGTTCGTGTATCCCTGGGTGGTGTCGCCCTTGCTGTGCGCGGGGCCGTCCGACGGGCAAAGCAACGTCGGCACCTGCTGCTGCAGCGGAGCGAAGCCGCGGCCCGTACCGTCGTACGCATAGGGCCCCCAGGGTGGACAGATCTGGGAACCGCACGGCTGCTCCGACTTGAACGAATCGTACAGCGGCCCCTGCTCGTAGTAGGGCAGCAGCGATACCCACCCGGTCATATAGCCGTAGTTGCAGGCATAGTGGTTGTTTAGCCCCCACGTGCACGTCGTCCCGGTCACATGCGCGCAGAACACCTTGTACGTGTCGTGATAGTTGTGAAGCGCCAGCCCGATCTGCTTCAGGTTGTTCGAGCATTGACTTCGCCGGGCGGCTTCGCGCGCTGCCTGCACCGCCGGCAATAACAGGGCAATCAAAATGCCGATGATGGCGATCACCACCAACAACTCGACCAGCGTGAACGCGCGCCGAAATCGAAACAGAAACATGGAACACCTCCCCCAAAAACAGGAAAAGAAAGGAACGCGACAACGGCGTCTCGCAGACCCCCCACGAGCATCGCCGACGAAGCGCTGCGGGTTCGTTATACCTTGGGCCGGCGGCGTTGGCAAGAACTTTTTGGGAAGATCCCGAAAGGAGCAAGGAATTCTCCGTACATACGTCTTTGGGCTGCCATCGAGGCCTCCCTGAACGGTAGTGCGCCCCGCCGCCGGAGGCCCCTTGCCCGAAGAGCTTCCCGCGCCGGCGTCGACCGCGATAGTCGCAAGTCTTTTTTGAGAAAAGGTTTAGGTTCACCGGCTCGCGGGGCCATCGTTCGGCATCGCCCAGGCCCGACCACACGCACTCGCATCACTTCAGTGGGGTGGTTAGTATCCCTCTGGAGATCGTTTTCCATCTTGCGGGGCATGCAGCCAACGCCGCGTCGCGCCCGTATAGGCATCCACCTGCGGTGGATCGGGAAACTCGGCCCCTTTGGCCGGCTGCTGCATGGCTTGGGCCAGCCGGAACGCGCTGACGCTCACTCGCGACTTGACCGGCTCGACCACGTTGTACGTCTCGATGAACGTGTCGTAGTAGGCCGGGTCTTTCTGGGGCAGCACGAAAGCCTTGTGGGCGTTCCCCGCGGCGTCGAAGTAGGCCAGGTACGGGACCGCGCTCATCCCGTCGCGCCGATTGCTCACAAAGGTAATCCACCGTCCGTTCGACGACCAGCGCGGGAAGCTCTCGGCCAGATCGCTGCATACGCGATCGAGCCTTCGGTGCTCCTTCGTGTCGAGATCGAGCAGGTAGAGGTCGGAGCTCTTCTGGTGGATGGGGTAGGTCGTCTTGTCGGCCAGAACGTGCAGCACGTATTTCCCGCACGCCGAAGGGCGAGGGAACGAGCACGAGACGCCCAGCTCGGAGTACGCCTTCACGATTTCGGGGGCCCCCCACGTATCGGTCACAACGTCGTAAGCCACGCGCATCAAGTCGAAATCGAAGTCGTCCCAATCCTCAGGCTCAATGACCGGCACGTCCTTCGCCCTGCAGTAGTAGATGGACTCGCCGTCGTGCGACCAGCAGGGATGGGTTTCGACGTACTCGTGGCCGAAGACCGCCTCCGAGGTGCTGATCGCGTTCCGCTCCACGTCGTACACCACGAGATCGCCGCGCTTCTCCAACGCTTCGAAATAGTACAACCGATCGTTCATCGGGAAGTGCCCGATGAAGCGGTTGCACGTGCCCGCGATGTGGCGGCCGTTCGGATGCCACGAAGCGTAGGCGATGGGGCGGAACATGGGATCCTGCCGGGTGTCGATCTTGCGCATCTTGCCGTCCGTCACGAGCATCATCCCCTCGTGCTCGATCCGCAAATGAACGAGAAACCGGTCAGGATCGTGCTGATGGAACGTATGGCAGTTGAAACAGTAGAACGTATCGTCGCGACGCGTCACGAGTGCCGACGTGCGAAACGACTCGAGGTCTCGCTGATAGATCCCCCGAATCCGGGCCCGGGCCTTGTTGGGCAGGAGGAGCCGATACACGAGGTACGAATCGATCGGCTCTTGGGCGACGGTGTTGATCAGCGGCTCGAAGCGCGCCCACGTGCCGTCGTGCTTCTGGGCGAAGACGTCGTAGCGCAGGCGGCCTCCCTTGCCGCCCTCGAGAAGTCGTCGCCACGAACCCGCCGGAATCCGGCAACTCCCGTCGGGGCAACGGATTTCGCAATTCTCCCCGCTCTCGGAAGAGAGGCGCACGAGAAAGTCCCGGCCGTCTTCGAGAATCCGGAAGTTCAACGGCGCGATGTTGGGCGGAATCACCAGCGAGGCGTAGTCGGGATCGATACGCGGCGGTCTTTCCGAGCGGATGGCCCCGTCCAGGTCGGGGGTGCGCCGGCAGGAAGTCCAAAGCAGCGAACCCCCGAGAACCGCGGTCAACAGCACTGCCGCAGCCAGCCCGATCCCCAGCCCGAAACGCCTCCGATTCGACATGCTCACTTTCGATCCCCCCTGCTGGGCGTGGCGAAGTCACCCGGGGGCTCCGGCGGTCAGCCTTTGCGATGGATGCCACGCACGCCATACACCCCTTTTCCGGCGGGCTTTACTCCTCTCGCGGTGTCCCCTCATAACGGCCGGGGCGCTCCAGGACCCCGCTCGTGGGGGGGCTGACGAAGAAGTAGTAGAACAAGTACGTGTCGCCGTAGCGAGTCCGAGCGTGTTCCAACGCGGCCTGTCCGCCGAGCCGCAGTGCCGGGTCCGACAGAAACGCGTCGACGCGCGCCGTGGTCGCCTCATCATAGTCGAAACCTTGCAGGTCGACCGGCGGGCGGCCCAGCCTTTGCCATAACCAAAGCGCCTCCTGGCAGTGGGTCGGAATCGAGGCGTATCCCGCGTTCTGGAGCTGCCGGATGCCTTCGCGGCAGCCAATCGACGCCAGCGACCTCTCGCTCTTGTCCAGAAGCAGCCAGGCCATCAGGTAGTCGATCGCCATGCGATTGTCGGGCCGGGCTTCGAGAAGAATCAGGAAAGGCACCGACGGGTGGCGCAAGACGTCGCCATCGACGGTGGGAAGACGCTTCCGGACGTCGGCGAGCTCGCGCCACGTCGCCCGAGGATCGGCGAGAATCGCCTTCCAGCGCCGCGCAAACTCCCGGTGGAATAGGGTCTTTTCGAGGAGGGTCAGGTACTTCGCCGCCATGGCGTGGTTGCCGTTGACCATGCTGCATTCGGCCATCCGCCGGATGGTATCGTACGTTTCGCCCTGGATCGCCATCGCGTTGTAGGCGTGCCGCAAGGCGGCGTTGATCAGGCCCATCTCGAAGTAAAGGTCGCTGTTGTACATCCCTTTGGCCGTATCGTCCTCCAACTCGCTCAAGCCCGGCCTGCCCGAGTAGTTCAGCACCAGCCCGCGCGTGCCCCAGCTCTGAGGGTAGCCGAACATCGCGTCGAGAAGGCGCCCCTGGTGGCACAGGGCGAAGTTCGTCATGAACTGCACGCGGAGGTCTCCGAAGGGATTTCGCCTCGCCCTTTCGAGAAGCGAGCTCCACTGTCTCTGCCGGTACAGGCGGTGGCAGTCGACGAGCGTGGCAAGCGGCGCATCGTACCGCAACCAACCGAAAAGAGCCGCGACCGCGAACGTCGCCATGCCCCAGGCGACGCGGCGTCGCCCGCCGAACGCCATTCGGCGCAGACGTCCGAAACGCTTTCGCGCGAACAAGCGCCCCCAAAACGGCATCGACAGCAGCAAGACGGAAGACGCGACGGCCAGGAGAACGTCGGCCGCGAGCTGGCGCGACGTTTGATACGGCGACCCCGTGCGAAAAGGCGGGCCGATCATGAGGGGGCAGGTCCATGCGCCGCGCAACGAAATCGAGAAGAGCCAGCGCCACGCGGCCAGCGGCACGGTCGCGGCGAACACGACGTAGCCGATCTTGAAAGGCAATCCCGAGCGCAGCGGCCCGTCGAGCCACTCGAAGAGGGCGACCCAGATCACGAAGAACCAAGCGTAGAACCCCAGGGCGAGATAGGCGATCGGGGTGACGAGCACCGCGTAGAAGCGTCGGATTCGGGTTCCGGGCATCGACAGGTAGCCGAAAAACGCCCCGCAGCTAGCGCACAACCCGAGCGTGTCGTGAACGAGGCAGAGCGGCGACATGTGTAGCGCCAGCAAGAGCACGCAGGCGAACGAAGCCCGCAAAAACGACGCGTTCTCGTCGAGCTTCGTCAACACCCGGTGGAACAGCGCGCCGAAGCACGCGATGCACCCCGCCACGATCGCCGCCCCGAGCCGTTCGTGGTGATAGAACTGCCCGAGAAACCGCCCCGCGTAACGCAACGGGCCGGCGGGACGGTCCAGGAATTCGAGCAAGAAGCCATGCCCGAACAGGAAGAAACAGTCGTTCGTATCCCGCTGAAAGCCGATGACGTAGCCGTACGCCCACTGGAACGTCACGAAGGAGACGGCAAACGCCGCCACCGGCCCGGCGAACGACGAAAGCTGCCTGCTCATGGACGAAATGCCGAGGAGAGGAAAAGAAGCCGCGTCATGGCCGAACCCGGACCTTCTGGTGTGCGCCGGACGGCGCGGTTGCCTTTCAGTCTATACGATGCCGCGCCTCGTCTTCAAGCCGAGGCCGCCCGAGAACTCGGCCGTTCGGCGGCAAAGCGGAGCCGGTCGAAGGCGCGTCGAACGACGGCGTGCGCAATCGCGTTGCCCGGCTCTCCCTCGACGGGAGACGAGGGCCGAAGCGCGCCCCCCGCCATGCTTTCCCAGCCTGCCCGCTGCAAGCGTCACTTCGGCGCATCGGCGGATATCGTCTGATTCCACCAGACCGCAAGCCAATACGGGCTTTTCAGAGAGTTCGCGATCACCGGGCCGGGGCCCACGGCGAAGTCGAGGTCGCCGTCGCCGTCGAAATCGGCGACTTCGAGCGTGGCGTAGTAGGGGGTCCCCGTTTCGAGCGTGTGGCGGATGAATCGGCCGGGCTCGGTTTGTTCGAGGCAGATGATCGAGACGGGCGTCGTGTCGAGGATGCTGGCGGGTCGGATCGGCGGGGGGAGCCAGGCCACGGCAAGGATGTCGAGATCGCCGTCGAGGTCGACGTCGCCGGCCAGGGCGCGGTAGGCGCCGGGAAAATCGGTGAGCCGATGATAGGCGAACTCGAGCCCGCCAAGGTTTTCGAGCCACTGGATGCCGTGCGACGGATTGACGTACCAGTTGTCCCAGGCATCGCCGTTCGTGTAGAGCACGTCCAGGTCGCCGTCCTGATCCAGGTCGACCAGCTCGATGCCGCTGGAACCGTAGCACAGATCGGGCCCCGCCCAAAGGTTCTTCAGGTGGAATCGCCCGTCGCCGCGATTGATGAACGCCTCGACGTGCTCCCATTCCTGGCTGATCAAGGCCGCGAAATCGGGAAGACCGTCGCCGTTGAAGTCGTGCACCGGCACGTGGATCGTGCCCGGCCGGCGGTCGATCGTCTCGGGCTCGAAGCGGGGGCGCTCGCCCGCCGGGGCCACGTTGCGCAGCAGCAGGATGCCGCCGGTCTGGTAGTGCCCGAACTCGGCCACGATCAGGTCGAGGTCGCCGTCGCCGTCGACGTCGGCGGGCCGCACGTCGGCCACCCGCCCCAGGCCCGAGGCCACGACGATTTCCTCGAACGACTCGCCCGTCTCCCGGCGCCGCAGCCACACGACCCGGCCTCGATCGTGGTCGGCGGGACGAAAGCCACCCAAATCGGCCACGAGAAGGTCGATGCGCCCGTCGCCGTCGAGATCGCACGGCTCGACGTGGGCGGGGTTGTCCAGGCGCGCGAGGATCTTCGGTTGCGGATTCGGCTTGCACAGGTCGACCGCGGCGACGTAACCGAATCGCATATCGCACACGAGCAGAACCGGATCGCCCTCGGGCTCCAACCGGGCCCAGCGCAGGTGCGAAATCTCGGGCACGACGTCGGCGCCCTTGTCGAGGGTCAGACGCTCGACTTCGAACGTGACGGGCAGCTTCGTCTCGGCCTCGACGGGCTTCGGAAACACGATGCGCTCGGGAGCCCGAGCCAGGTAGTACGCGACGGTCTCGTGGATGGGCGGCGGATCGAGATCGTTGCGCCCCGACCGGGCGTAGAACTCGTATCCCCGCAAAACCTCAGGGTGCCACCGCTCGCGCGGAAAGCTCTCGGGCGAAGGCAGGGCGTGACAATCGGTGCAGAAAGCCACGATCCGCGACTCCACGTCGTCGTCGAGCGCGGCGCGCGCTGAATCATCACGCAGCGAGTCGAGATCCACACGATCCGTCGGCCTCGGTCGGATGAGCTGCCACGCGCCAAGGCCGATCGCCGCGCAGACGACGACGACGGCGATTCGTCGGCCGGGGCGGAACGGTCGGTTGGCTGGCGCATCGCTCATCGGTCACCGTATCTCAGGTCGGACCACTGCTTCCATTCCACGGAATACCATGGTAATGCCCGCCGGCTATTCCGCAAGCAACCCGTCGCCGTCTCGGCGTGTGCCTGCCGCCGACGCGACCGGTTACCCTGCAGACGATGCAAGGCTATGATAATCTCGGTTCATCCGGAATTCGCGTAGGTGGTTGCACAGGACGGAGTACCGGTGCCTCTTCTATGTCGCCGATGCAGTCGCAACCGCTGGCAGAGTGAGTATTTCGTCGCAGTCGTGAACAGAGAAGAAACACCGGTACTGCCGTGCGGGCCTCCGGACCCGCGATTCCGCCAGATGAGCCATAATCTCCTACCGTGGGCCCGTTTCGGAGGAACTCTGTGGAAAGCAGCGTGACGTCGCCCGGCGATCGCCCGACCCGTTGCCGGCCCTGGCGCCGCATCGTAATCCTGGGCGCCACCGTCCTCTTGGCCGCCGTGTCGGCGTTGTTCGGCCGCGGCATCCTGGCATGGTGGACTCGCCACATGGCCGCGCGCCGGCTCCACGCCGGCGCGCCGACCACGGCCGAACAGTGGCTGGCCTGGTCGGCCCGCTTCGACCCCTCCGACGGCCGAACCGAGCTGATGCGGGCGGCCTGTTTTCGCCATCGCTACGAGAAAGACGCCTGGAACGCCGCGATCGAGTCGGCCGAGCGCCTCGGAGCCCCGGCCGAACCGATCGAGCGCGAACGGCAACTGGGGCGCATCCAGGCGGGCGGCATGCAAGACGATCTGAGCCAACTGGGCGAGCTCCTTCAGGCGGGCGTGCCGCCCCACGACGTCTGCGCGGCGTTCGTCCACGGCTACCTTGTGCGCAAAGACGCCGCACGCGCCGAGGTGGTGCTCCGGGCCTGGGCGGCCGATCATCCCGACTGCGCGCACCTCGCGTACAAGCGAGGCATGTACTGGCACTCGCTGGGCGAGGAGGAGGGCGATTTGACGCGGCGATACGAGTGCCGCGCCCGGGCCGAGGCGGATTTCCGAAACGCCCTGGCCAGGGAACCCCGCCACGAGATGGCTCGCCAGGCCCTGGCCGACCTGCTCGAAGAAAGCGATCGCTTCGAAGATGCCCTGGCCGAGTACGCCGCCCTGGCGGCCGCCCTCCCCACGCGCGAATCGGCCCGACTCGGCGTGGCGCGCATGCTGCGACGCCTGGGAGCCCTCGATCGGGCCCGCGCGGTGATCGAGTCGTTGCCGTCGCGCGACAACTTGTCGGCCGATGCCGCCGCCGAACTCGGCCAAATCGAGCTCGAGTCGGGCAACCTCGAGCGGGCGCAGAAGTGGCTCCGCCGGGTCGATCTCGATCGGACCGACAGCGTCGATGCCCTGCGCGCCGCGGCCACCGCACTGGCGGTCGAAGGGGAGACCACGGGCGCCGAGCGCGTCCTTGCCCGTCTCAACCAAGCGCAGCGCGAGTTCGCGCGAACCGAGGACTTGCTGGCCCGGCTGTCGACGGGCGTCGTCGATCCGCAGGCGGCCGAAGAATTGAAGCGTTTGACTTCCCCGGAGCACGACCTTCCCCCCTCGCAACCACTCGGCGAGGTCCCGCCGGTCGCGTCGGCGGCCGACCTGTACGCCCAACATTGCGGCGGATGCCACGGCGACAACGGCGACGGCAACGGTCGCGGCGCGCGCCATCTCTACCCCAGGGCCCGCGATTTCCGCACCGGCACGTTCCGGCTCGTGAGCACGGTGAACGGGGTCGCTGCGCTCGACGACATCGCCTTGGTGCTTCAACGCGGCATGCCCGGCACGGCGATGCGGGCTTACGACGAACTCAGCGAGGCCCAGCACCTGGTGCTGGCCGAGGAGGTGCTGCGCCTGCACCGCGAGGGAGTTCGGGAGCAACTCATCGACGACCTGCGCGAGGCGGACGACGAGATCGACGCCGACGAGCTCGACGAGGCCGTCGCGTTCTGCACCACGCCCGACGAACCCGTCTCGATCCCGGCAATCGGCCCGGCCGACCCCAAGGCCGTCGCGCGCGGCTGGGACCTCTATTTCACGTTGGGGTGCCACAACTGCCACGGCGACGATGGAAAGGGCACGTGGGAAACGCCCTGCTACGACGAGCAGGGGCTTCCTACGCCGCCGCGCGACCTGGTGCACGAGCCGTTCAAGGGCGGCTTCGAGCCCGAGTCGATCTACCTTCGCCTGTTCCTGGGCATGCCGGGCACGCCTCATCCGGCCGCTGGCAACGTGCCCGAGGATCAGCTCGTCGACCTAGTGCAGTACTGCCGCTCATTGTCGCGCGAGCCGAAGCGGGTGCTGACGAACCATCAGCGGGCCGTCGAGGCCAGCCGTCACGCAGTAGCGAAGAATCCGGGGGGCTCTCATGCCGGCAGCGACTGAATCGAGCGACCAGCGCACCGCCCTCGTGCACCACGGCGCCGGCGCGGCGGCCCTGGTCGTGCTGGCACTGGCACTATACGGCCATTCGGCCCGCTACGACTTCATCTACGACGACTACAAGCTGGTGCTTCAGCAACCCCCGCCGCGGTCGGCGGGCGATTTCCTCGAGGTCTTCGCGGTCCGGCACTGGCCGACGCTGCCCTACTACCGCCCCGTCGCCCGCCTGACCATGGTCGTGCAGAAGCTCCTTCACGGCGACCGGCCGGCGCCGTTCCATTGGTTCAACACCCTGCTGATGGCCGGCGCCGGCGTCGCGGTGTACGCGCTGTTTCAATCGCGGGCCTTCGGCTTGCGGCCGGCCGCGGCCTTTCTCGGAAGCGCCCTGGTAGTCGCCCATCCGATTGCCTCGTGCACGGTCTATCCGATATGCTCGGGCCGCGAAACCCTCTTGCCCGCCGCATTCACCGTCGCCGCCGTATGCTTTTACCTCAAGCCGGGGAGATGCTGGTATTGGCTGGCGATGGCGGCGATGGGGCTCGCCCTGCTGAGCAAGGAACAGGCGGTCGTGGTTCCGCTGATGTTCCTGCTGGCCGATCTGCTGCGCCTGTCGGCCTGGGATCGCCCGCGGCGCGCGCTGCCCTGGCTGCTGCGTTACGCCCCGGCGGCCGCGATTGTGGCCGCCTATATCGCCGCGCGCTGGATGCTCTTCGCCGGCGGCGCGCAACACCGCGTGACCGTGCTGACGCATCCGTCCGGCCCCCTGCTGTCGCTGGTCTACGCGCTGCAGACGACGGTGGCGCCCTTTCGCGAATTGGTCTACGAACCCGCGGTCGACGTCTGGATCTCCGAACGGCGCCTGCTGGGCGCCATCGTCGCCGTCGCGGCCGTCGGATGGGCGGCCTACCGCCGCTGGCCCGAGCTGCGCGCACGGCTCGTCTTCTGGCTCGGCTGGATCCTGCTGGCCCTGTTGCCGACGGCGAACCTGCTCGAGCAGGAAGCGCCCTTTGCCGAGCGGTATCTCCTGCTGGCCCTGGTGGGCATGGTGGGCGTCGCGATGACGGTCGGCCAGACGGTCTGCGAGCGCCCCGTACTGCGCCGCCTGCTGGCCGCCGCCGCGGTGCTCGCGGTCGGCGCGCTGGGCGCGATCAGCTTCGAGCGAGGCGGGGCCTATCGCGACAACCTCACCTTTCACCGCCAGTGGGTGCGAACGAGCCCGAACTCCGATCAGGCCCATCGGACGCTCGGATGGGTCTTTCTCGAACAGGGGCGTCTGGACGAGGCCGCCCCGCACCTCGAACAGGCGCTGCGTCTGAACCCCGCCAGCGCGATCGCCTACAACAACCTCGGCACGCTCGTCCTGCGCCGGGGCGACAGCGACGCCGCCCGGATCCTGTACGAAGAGGCCCTGCGTCTCGACCCGAACTGCGCCGAGGCCCACACCAATCTGGCGACGATCGTCGGCAAGGAGGGCGACCTGCCCAGGGCGGCCGAACACTTCCGCCGGGCGCTGCGCGTGAATCCCCACTACGCCGAAGCGGCGAACGGCCTGGGCATCGTGCTTGCCCAGCAGGGCGACCTCGACGCCGCAATCGAACAGTTCCGGCGAGCGCTCGACCTCCAGCCCCACAATGCCGAGGCGCACAACAACCTGGCCAACGTGCTGGCCTGGCAGAAGCGCTGGACCGAAGCGGCCGCCCACTATCGGTCCGCCCTGCGGCTCCGACCGGACTATCCTCGGGCCGAGGAAGGTCTCTGGCGCGTGGAGCGGGAAAGAGAGAAGTCGGAGTAGTCCCTCCGAAGAGAATCGCTGCTCCCCGCAGGGCGCGCCCTGCGGGGAGCAGCTAGTGCTGCACGATGGTCTGGCGGCGTCATTCCGCACGTAGCCGGCCCGAAGACTTCAGGCCCGCGGCCGCTCAGAAGTCGCCGACCACCGCCCCGTCAGCGATTCGCGCGATGGCCACGCGGACCGCGTAGGCGGTCGTCTCGCTGAGGAAACGCACCGAGCCGTCGGCTTTGGCGATCTGGCAGCCGCCGGGGTGGAAGCTCCCGGCCGTGCCCCAGTGGGCAAGGGGTTTCTTATCGAGGTTGGCGCAGCCGCTCCAAGCGCAGCACGGCCAGAAGTTGATCCCCCAGTCGCCGTTGACACCCAACTCGGGAACGCAGTTGCCCGTCGTGCCCGGACGCCAGGCCATGTCGACGCCAGCCGCCGTCCAGTTGGTATAGCCCCACGGGCCCGTGACTCCGTTTTTCACGTCCAGTTTCGTCTCGGCCACCATGACGGTGTTGCTCGTCCCGTCATGAACGTCGCGGATTCGACAATCCGACATGGTGCCAAACATGTACCGCGAGGAAAGGCTGATGGTCTTCCAGATTTGGCAATTCGACGTCACCCGGTGGCCCTGGAAGTCGTAGTTCGTCTTGGCGCCTTGGTAAGGGGAAACCCCGGGTTGGATCTGGTAATTCGCGCTCGTCGACGTGATGACCGGGTTCCCGATGTCGCTCGGGCAAAGGAAGGCGTTGAGCACTTGCGAGACGACGACGTCGTTTCCGCTGGTCGCCGGCGACCCGGCCAGACCGCGGCCGCCCCGGTCGTAGGCTCCCGAAGCCTGGCTGTAATCGAATGCGTCGTACAGCGCGCTTTGCTCGATGTACGGCAAGACGCCCACCCACCCGCGATGGTTCTTGACCCCATTTGCGGGAGGTATGTGGTAGTTCGCATTCGTCGCGTTATCCATACACGACCCTTTTTCCATCGTGGAATAAGGAAAGCACTTGTAGCTGTCGTGATAGTTGTGCAGTCCCAAAGCGAGCTGCTTCAGGTTGTTGCTGCACTGGCTGCGGCGCGCCGCTTCGCGAGCGGCCTGCACTGCGGGTAACAACAAAGCGATCAAGATACCAATGATCGCGATCACCACAAGCAACTCCACCAACGTGAACGCCGGGTGGAGCCTCCTTCGATGCTGCGCAGCATCCTTCGTTCGGCTCATCGCTGCCATCCTTTCTTATGAAATGGCATGGGAAGAGAAAACCAGAACACGCTCAAATCGGGCCAGCCCCGAAACGACAGGGGGCATCGCTCGCGACACAACAGACAAGGAGCACCACGCTGGCCCGCCGCGTCGGATTGTTCGATGCGATCCGACGTCCGGACCAGACGCCGATGCGAAAAACGGTCCACGCTCTGCCCGATCGCCTCTCCCTAAATCGGCTTTCGAGAAGCTAGGGAGCCGGGGCCTCTTCCTCCCCAGCACCGCCAAGTTCTGCCTCCTCCGGCGTCGGCTCGATCTGCGCACCGCTCGGCGACGGGTCGGGTTCAACCGGCCCGCCTCCGCCGCCCGTGCAGCCGACCAGGGCCATGCCGGTAATCAACGCGCCCAACAGGGCCTTCAACTCTCGAATCGTCATCGATCGCCTCCCAGAGGAAAAAAGACTGGTTTCCGACGGAATTCGCGAAGGTGTAAGAAGACCGCCGCGCGATCCTGCCGCGGGTGGCAAAACCGAACAGATCCCCCAGGGTCTTCAGTGAAACCGACCGTAATATAACCGGGCACACGAAAAACGCAATGGTTTCATCCAGATTTTGTGCGTTTTCTGACTGCCGGGTTCCTTGCCGAAGCAATCATTATGGGGGGGCGTATCTCGCCGGGCGAAGAACGCGCCGTCGGAGTTCAGCCTTCAGGCT
>Ga0334899_1001092_pt1 | contig 27826 bp, 30 predicted proteins | sample GraSluR3_MG_FD_207219 | JGI IMG/M metagenome (GOLD analysis project Ga0334899, IMG submission 207219) | Sludge microbial communities from methane-producing bioreactor in Wageningen University, Netherlands - Granular Sludge_8_08-R3 | ecosystem: Engineered > Bioreactor > Anaerobic > Unclassified ...
TAATTGAGCGCGCTTGGGAGACTCGTCAGAATGGTTTCTCAGCAGAAACCCTAGAGGCTATTGAGCATATAATTCAAAAATTAGACAAGGGAACTATTAGAGTAGCCGAACCAAAGGGCAATGGTTGGGTGGTGAACGAGTGGGTGAAAAAGGCGGTAATTATGTACTTTCCTACTCGCCAGATGGAGACCATTGAGGTGGGGCCGTTCGAGTTTCACGATAAAATAGCCCTAAAGAAAAATTATGCCGAGCTAGGGGTGCGCGTGGTGCCTCATGCTATTGCTCGCTACGGATCGTTTGTGGCCAAGGGGGTTATCATGATGCCATCGTACGTAAATATCGGTGCTTTTGTTGATGAGGGCACTATGGTCGATACGTGGGCCACCGTGGGTTCGTGTGCTCAGATTGGGAAGCATGTGCACCTCTCGGGCGGAGTGGGCATTGGTGGCGTGCTTGAGCCAGTGCAGGCAGCCCCAGTGATTATTGAGGATGGCTGTTTTGTCGGTTCGCGCTGCATAATTGTTGAGGGCGTAAGGGTTGGTAAGGAGGCTGTGCTGGGCGCCAATGTGGTAATAACCAAATCGACTAAAATAATTGACGTTACCGGTGGTGAGCCCGTAGAATTTAAGGGAGAGATTCCTCCCCGCTCGGTTGTTATACCAGGGTCGTATACCAAAAAGTTTCCTGCAGGGGAGTATCAGGTTCCGTGCGCCATGATTATTGGTCAGCGCAAGGCCTCGACCGATCTTAAAACCTCCCTTAACGATGCGCTAAGGGAGCATAGTGTTGCGGTTTAGACTTTTATTTTATAACTTTGAAGCTTTTGCTTGAGTTAGGATGTTGACTTTTGTTTGCTGGCACAAGTGATAATGGTTTATTTGTAGGTTATAGGCTTTAATTTTTTTGGCATTCGTTAGTGTATTATGGGTAAGCTTTGGTTTAGGCAGCTTGATATTGGGGTTTTTGCTTTCCTTTTTACTCACCTTGCATTGAATAGTGCGTATGCTCACCAAGGCAATGATTTGTCAATCGATGTGGTAAATCAATCGTTTTTGCAGGCTGCATACTATCGGGGAGCAGTGTATCCGCATCATGAATACATCCAGTTTCATACAAGTGGATTTGTTAATGGGCTCGACTTGCGAGTGGGCAAAAATTTGCCTAAGATTCGTCCGTTAAACCCACCCATACTAGGCGTGGGGATGTATGCCTCTGGCCTTGGAAACAGCCAGGTGTATGGTAATTTGTATAGCGGCTTTGCATACTTTACATCGCAGTATGTAACAAGAGAAAAATTCTTGCTAGGTACAACAATCACCAGTGGGCTTGGGTATATCACCAGGCCATACCATAGAATTGAGAACCCAATGAATCAGGCCAATGGTTCGCACTGGAATGCATTTATTCAGCTATCGCTCGAGATGCAATTCAAAGTAGCTAGCAACCTATATCTGGTGGCTAGCCCAATTTTCTCCCACGCATCCAACGGGAAGGTGAAACTGCCCAACGCGGGAATAAATTTATTTTCCGTAAGGCTAGGGGCTAACTATTTGCTTGAGCAATCGCCCAGTACAATTACTCAGGTTGACGATTTAACTGTTTCGCCCAATAGGCAAAGAATTACTTTACTGTTTAATGGTAGCGTTTTTGAGGAAAATAAACCTAAACCCATCCCTAGCTATGCCCTGGGTTTTGCTGCTTATTACTCGTACTATCTTCACAGTATGGCTAGAGTAGGGGCTGGGGTGGATGTGTTTTTTATCCCCATTGATTATTCGAAGTATCCAGAAAACAAAGCGGTAGATGATTACTCTCCGTTTTCGGGAGGTATTCATCTGGGCTACGAGTTTGTTTGGGACAAACTTTCGTTTGTAATTCAGCCGGGTGTAAGGGTGTTAAACTCAAACCCCAACCAGTCGAAACTTTTTTCAAGGGTAGGCATTAGGCGTAGGTTTGCCAATAAGCTTTTTGTTAATTGCAGCCTAAAATCGAGTAAGCTAGCTGCCGAGTATATTGAGTGGGGAGTAGGTTACGATATTAATCTGTAGATAATGCGTATGTATCGCAAATTATCAGCCATAGCAATTTTTTTATGTGTGCTTTCGCTTTGCGGATGTGAAGATATGATATTGGATAGATATGGCGATATTGAAACGGTTGAGGAGCCGCTGCCTGTCATCACCAAGCTTGAAGCGCTCAACGGATTCAACATCTACCTAAAACCCGATACTCTTTATAAAATTATTGTTGAAGCCCCAAGAGCAAAGTTGGGTAATATTGTTTTTGAAGTGAACGACAGTGTGCTCACGCTCGCCGATAGGAACGGTTTTAAGTGGAACCCTGCATACGTAATTCCTAGCGTTACCCTTTGTTTTCCATTGCTCGAGAATATTTCAATTGCTGCACCAGCCAACATCAAGAGCATTGGTACTATTCAGCAGGAGTCGTTGTACATAGAAACAGCTAGGCATACAGGACTAGTTGAGCTGGATGTAGATGTGGATCGGCTAAGTATAATCACCGGCAATTCAGTCGACTCTGGGATTTTTATTGTGTCGGGAAGAGCAGCCAAAGCAAGCTTTTGGATGCGCAATTCCGCTTCGCTTAACGCCCTTTCGCTCGATGCGGGGTTTGTTAGGATGATAAATAACACCAAGGGCGATAGCTATGTGCAGGTGAACCAAATCTTAAGGGTGGTTCTCAACTCATACGGTAACGTATACTACACAGGAAACCCTACCACTATCGATATCCAAGAGCGAAGTTCCACCGGTAATCTATTCCCTCTTTAGCCAAGAGCCACAATTAAGTTGACTCGAAAGGTTTTTCTCTATAACTTGTACTCCTAAAAACAAGTTGATATGCTGAAAATTTTTCACAATCCCCGCTGCAAGCATAGCCGTGCAGGGCTAGAGTATCTGAAGTCGAAATCCGATGACTTTACTGTTCGCGAGTACCTCAAGGAGAACATTACAACCGAGGAGATTAAGGAGATCATGCTGAAATCCAATCTCGATCCAGTCCAGCTGGTTCGTAAGCAAGAGGTCTATTTCAAAAAGTTTCTCAAGGGCAAAAGTTTTACAAACGACGAGTGGATAAAAATCATACAAGAGAATCCAAAGCTACTCCAGCGACCCCTTGTGGTTGGTAAGCTAAAGGCTGTAATAGCAAATCCCCCTGAGGAGATTGATAAGCTTGTGGGATAATAGTGCTACCAGCTACCTCAGTACCTTGTGTTCAAATTCTAAAACCTAAATTACCTAATGCTATGGCAACTCCACAATTTAAGTATTTTGATCCTTATCCGCTTGGCGAGGATAGTTCCAATTACTACTTGCTAACTAAGGATTTTGTTTCAACCTCAAATTTCGAGGGGCATGAAATTCTAAAGATTAAACCCGAGGGGCTAACCCTTTTAGCCCAAACGGCGCTTCGCGATGTGTCGTTTATGCTTCGTACTGAGCATTTGCAGCAGCTGGGCGAGGTGCTAAACGACCCAGATGCCAGCGATAACGATAAGTACGTGGCGCTTACCTTACTTCAGAATGCCGAGGTGTCTGTTAAGGGTTTGCTCCCCTACTGCCAGGATACTGGTACTGCTGTGGTTTTTGCCCGCAAGGGGCAAAGCGTTTGGACTGGTGCCAACGATGCTGAGGCGTTGTCGTTGGGGGTATACAAAACCTACACCGAGGAGAACCTGCGTTACTCGCAAATCGTTCCGCTCGACATGTATACCGAAAAGAACTCTGGCACTAACCTGCCTGCCCAAATCGACATATCGGCAACCTGCACCGATGATTACAGGTTTATTTTTATAGCCAAAGGTGGTGGCTCTGCCAATAAAACCATGCTGTTTCAGGAAACCAAGGCTTTGCTTAACCCCGAAAAGTTAGAGCAGTTTTTAATTGACAAGATGCGCTCGCTGGGTACAGCTGCATGCCCACCCTACCACATTGCATTTGTAATTGGCGGCACATCTGCCGAGGTCTGCCTCAAGTACGTGAAGTTGGCATCGGCCAAGTATATGGATAACCTGCCTACCGAAGGGAATGAAGGTGGTCAAGCATTTCGCGATGTAGCCCTGGAAAGGAGGATCTTAGATGCTGCATATAAATTGGGTATCGGGGCTCAGTTTGGGGGTAAATATTTTGCCCTCGATCTCAGGATTATTCGTCTGCCTCGCCACGGCGCTTCATGCCCTGTGGGTATGGGGGTATCCTGCGCAGCCGATAGAAACATAAAAGCAAAAATAAACAAGGAGGGTATTTGGATTGAGAAGCTCGACGGTAACCCCGGGCGCTTTATCCCCGATGAGTATCGTAAGCAGAATGTGGATGGTGTACCAATTGACCTGAACCAGCCTATGAAACAGATTTTGGCTCTGCTATCAAAGCATAAGGTGGGCACAAGACTTTCGCTTAGCGGTACCATAATAGTAGGGCGCGATATTGCACATGCCAAACTTAAGGAACGCCTCGAGAAAGGCGAAGGACTTCCCCAGTATATTAAGGATCATCCAATTTACTATGCGGGCCCAGCCAAAACACCAGCGGGAATGGCCTCGGGTTCGTTTGGGCCAACCACCGCTGGGCGAATGGATTCGTATGTCGATCTGTTCCAAAGCCACGGTGGTAGCATGGTGATGATTGCCAAAGGCAATAGAAGCAGGGCAGTAACCGATGCGTGTAAAAAGTATGGCGGGTTCTATTTGGGTAGCATTGGTGGGCCAGCAGCAATTCTGGCTCAGGAGAATATTAAAAAGGTTGAACTTATTGAGTATCCCGAGCTGGGGATGGAGGCTGTATACCGCATCGAGGTTGAGAATTTCCCGGCCTTTATCCTTGTTGACGACAAGGGAAACGACTTTTATGCGATGATGTAACCAATTAATAGATAGATTAGAAGAAAATTGAAGACGGAAACGAAGAGTGTCCTACCTTCCGTCTTCAGACAACCATTTTAGCTTAGATAGATAAAATAATAGAAACCTATGCAGCAAATAAATTTTCAACTCGTCATTGGGGTGTTTAATCAAATATTGAAAAAGATTATGAAAAATGTAATTCAACACCTAGGTGTAACAATTGCGATGAGCGTTATAATTATTGCCTCATCATGCACCGTGTCGGTAAGCGGCGAAACCGTTAAGGAGGATAGAGCATTGGCTAACTTCTCTTCCATTCAGCTGGCCATCCCGGCCGATTTGTACCTATCGCAGGGCGATAGCTATAGCTTTACCATCGAGGGTGACAAAGATTTTTTGAGCCAAGTTATCACCGAGGTAAGAGGTAACTCCCTTGTGATTAAAACCGAGGGTTGGGTAAACTTTGGATGGAGAAACCTGAAGGTAAAGGTTTTTGTAACTATGCCTCAGGTTAATGGGCTTACGGTTTCTGGCTCTGGCGATATTCGGGCTCAAACCCCAATCGCCACGGACAACCTAAGCGTACGTGTTTCGGGAAGCGGCGATGTGAACATATCCAACCTAACGGTTCGTGATTTGGATATTGCCGTCTCTGGTTCGGGCGACGTGAAGCTGTCGGGCAAAGGGAGTGCTGGCGATGCCAGCGTTAAGGTTTCCGGTTCGGGCGATGTTGCTCTTCACGGATTAGAGTTCGATAATGCCAAGGTTAGTATCTCTGGTTCCGGTGATGCTTACCTAGTCGTTACTCAGAGCCTTGAGGCTCGTGTTGTTGGGAGCGGCGATATTGTATACTCCGGAAACCCATTGGTCGATGGCAAGGTATCGGGTTCGGGTAGGATTAGAAACAAATAGCTTCCAATTTTGTTACTAAATGTAGAAGGGAGAAAGCGTTACGGTTTCTCCCTTTACGTTTCGAATCGTTTTAGTAACAAAATCACTTGAGGTATGTATAGGATTGAAAGAGATATTATGGGTGAGGTGAACGTGCCATCCGATAAGCTTTGGGGAGCGCAAACCCAGCGATCGCTTCAGAATTTTAGGATAGGCAGTGAACGAATGCCCGAAGAGGTAATTCAAGCCTTTGCCATTGTTAAAAAGGCGGCGGCAATAGCTAACCATAAGCTTGGGGTTTTACCACAAAACAAAAAGGATTTGATTGTAGCGGTTGCCGATGAGATTATTGACGGAATGCATACCGATCAGTTTCCGCTGGTGGTTTGGCAAACCGGTTCGGGCACACAAACCAACATGAATCTGAACGAGGTTATTGCCAATAGGGCGCACCTGCTAAGCGGTGGTTCGCTCCTCGATGCAAAGAAAATCCTTCATCCCAACGATGATGTGAACCTCTCGCAGAGTAGCAACGATACATTTCCAACGGCTATGCACATTGCTGCATACACAACCCTGGCAGAACATACTTTGCCTGCGTTACGCGCTTTGCACAAGCTGCTCGTTGCAAAAAGCAAAGAGTTTGCTCAAGTAGTAAAGATTGGTCGCACCCACTGGATGGATGCTACACCGCTAACCCTTGGGCAGGAGTTCTCGGGTTATGCATCGCAGGTTGAGCATGGTATAAAGGCTTTAGAGAATACGCTGCCCCATATGCTCGAGTTGGCCTTAGGAGGGACCGCTGTGGGTACAGGGATAAATGCTCCCAAGGGTTTCTCCGAACTGGTGGCCCAAATCATAGCAGATATAACTGGATGTCCCTTTGTGTCGGCAAGCAACAAGTTTGAAGCATTGGCTGCACACGATGCCTTTGTCGAAACCCACGGAGCCCTCAAGCAGATAGCCGTAAGCCTTATGAAGATTGCCAACGATATTCGTGTGATGGCCTCAGGCCCACGCAGTGGAATTGGTGAGCTAATCCTACCGGCCAACGAGCCCGGCTCATCCATAATGCCCGGCAAGGTTAACCCAACACAGGTTGAGGCCCTCACCATGGTATGTGCTCAGGTAATTGGTAACGATATGGCCATTGCCGTTGGTGGGATGAATGGCCATTTTGAGCTCAACGTGTTTAAACCGCTAATCATTCAAAACTTTTTGCAGTCGGCTAAGCTGCTGGCACACGCAGTGCAGAGTTTTAATTCCAATGCGCTTCAGGAGCTAAAGCCCAACTTGCAGAATATCGATCGTAACCTAGCCAACTCCCTAATGCTAATCACGGCGCTAAATCCGCATATAGGCTACGAAAAATCGGCTGAGATAGCCAAGATGGCTTATGAGCAGAACTTATCGCTCAAGGAGGCCGCAATGCAGCTGGGGTATGTATCCGAAGAACAGTTTGATAGATGGGTTGATCCTAGGGGAATGGTAGGGGAGTAAAAGAATGATGAATATCGAACATTAAACACCGATTTACAAAGTTATAATCCCAACGGTTGGGGGTTGGTAAAGAGCATGATGTACAAACGACACAATGTAAAAACCTTATGATTTACGAAAAAGCAAAACGTATCTTTGTTTGATGAATACCTGTGTTTTATTTTCCCTTGGTTGGTGTTGTTAGATTTATTATCGAAAGTTAATTAGAATGTTTCTCCTAATTCTCTAAACATTTCCATTGATCTTATGTAACGAATATTTAGAGCGTTACAGGGTTCTGGAATTTTAATTTTACTCTTCATTTCAGGTCTACTCACTTCTTGGGTGACAATTGTCCTTGTGGTTATGTCACCCAAAGCATAAGCAATAATAAAGGCATCTGCTTCGTCAGCATCTAAGAATTCATTTATAGCATTCTGTGAATAATGAGAACTTCTTGAAAAAGCCCAAAGCGTAACTTGCCTGTATTCATTAATAACTTCTCTAGTGTCTTTGAAAAAATTGACAGGTAAATTATTTGTACACCAATATTCTAATTCATCATTTTTATCGTAAATCTCATTTTTCACCTTATCTATGCTAATTATTTTACCTTCAAGTGCTAATTGTTTCACTTTATTCCAAAAACTGAAAGCAACGTCTAACGGATAGGTGTCTCTATGCGCCTGAATAAAAAAATTGCTATCTACTATATAGACTCCCATCCACTATATGTGTTTTGTGAAATATGTTTGAAAAGTGTCTCCTTTCAAACCTGTGAGTTTATAAGCATCTCGATACAATAATTTTCCTGATTTTACTGCATTATTAATGTGTGCAGAAAAGGCTATACCTAACCTTTTTCTCGTTGTAGCATAGAAATCACCACCCGAACTTTGAGTTTCTTTTTTAACGAACTCTCTATTTGTATATTCATCGTAAAATTCCAAAAACTTAGACTTTGTTATTTTTCCTAAGTCTAAAGCCCTTCGTGCAATAACGATTTCACTAACTTTAAAATACCTTGCAGCATTTTTAATGTTAGGATTAGTATTCCAAACCGCATTAAAAGCAATTTCTGGAACCAGAAATTCTGCTGCTACTTTATCGCAAAGTTTCTCAATCGGATCATTTGCTGGTTCAAGCTTTCTGAGGTCAAAACCGGCGCTATGTCCAATCCAAATATGGGCTAATTCATGAACAATAGTGAACATTTGAGCAGCTTTTGCATCAGAGTTATTGATAAACATGAAAGGTGCCATTTCATCTACAAGGACAAAACCACGGCATTCTTCAACGCTAATTGGGCGGTGAGTATTATTCCCCACTATCCCATTGAACACTGTAATAATACCAATATCCTCAATATGACGAATTAAGGACTCTAAAGCATCTTGCCATGTTTTATGATGGCTTGCCCAATTTTCAGATAAGTTTAGACTTCTCCGTAAATCTGTTGCAATTTCCTGAAAACTATTACTATTCCTGTATTTACCAACAAAACTTAATGTTTCAAATTCACTCTCTTTGAGGTAATCTTTCAGCCAATCCTGTCTTTGTTGTAATAACAAGATTGTATCATAGATATTTACACTTACTTGAGAGGCTTGAGTATTGTTGGTTCTGAAAAAAGGAATTGGTATTTTTTCTTTAGGTGGTTCGGGTAAGAATAAATAACCAAAAGGTAGATATACCTTTTTAGAGAAATTTTCAAGTTGCTTAATTGTTGGTTTCTTTTCGCCCTGAATCCATTCAAAAATACTAGGAACTTTGTTGGCAAAATCATACAGATCATATCCAGCACGCGCAATTGCCCATGTAAGCATATCTGTGTTGATATTTACTTCAGTCCTCATGTTGCAAATATATAACAATTTAGACCATCAAACTAGGCCAATTAATTTCACCATTTATTTTTATCTTCTTTCAATGTTTTAGTATAAATTGCTTATCCTTTCACCAAATAGGTTCCCATATGAACACTTCCACTTGCTGCCAATTATGCTATTAGAATCAACTTCTTCAAGGTTCAACTATCTTCTCAACTATACCCAATACCCTCCCGTACTCAAACCCACGCGACATCCCAAATCGGATTAGCTTGGTTTTAAGGTCGTAGCTATCCTTTGCCTTTATGGTTTTGGCTTTGGAGGTAAGAAGCTCTCGTAGCATATCGTCGTTGCTGTGCTCTGCCGATTCGGCAAGGGCTATAGCAATGTGCTCATCGGCTATGCGCTTGGCGCGGAGTGCCATCTCAATCTTCTTGGGACCCCACTTGTTAAACCGGGATTTCTCGCGGGCAAAGGAGATAGCGTATCGGCTCTCGTCAATAAATTCATCCTCGAGCAATGCATTAATAATTTTTTCCCCTTCCATCTCATCAACATCCCACTGCAACAACTTTTTCTTGATATCGAAAGTGCATTTCTCGCTTTGGCTACAAAGCCATTGGGCCCGGTCGAGCGCTTTTTTTGCATCCATTGGCTAAATTTATTCCGAGATTCTCAAGTTTACTATACTTTTTACGTAAAAATTGACTGATTGACTGATTGACTGACTGATTGACTGATTGATTGATTGACTGATTGATTGACTGATTGATTGACTGATTGATTGACTGATTGATTGATTGATTGAATACGTCTTACTTTCAGCTAGATTTGTTGAAACGATTAGCTCTCTGCAATTTCATTCCTCCCTTTTTAAACACTAGTACGCTAAGAAGATTAAATATTAGCCAGTGTCCACTCCCCTCCCCAACTTCATCATCTTTCATTCTACATTTTACATTCTTCATTCAAATAATCTCACGCAAAGTCGCAAAGAAGAATAAATGTAAAACAGCACCCACTCATTCACCCCAACTTCATCATTCTTCATCATTCTTCATTCATCATTCTACATTCGATATTCAAAAAGACTCTCCGTGTTGAAAATAAACGCTAGGTCGCTGATAAACAAAGGGTAGTTGCCTATTAGTCAACACACACTCACTACCCCAACTCTAAACCTGCCAAAGACAGGTAAACTCTAAACTTTTAACGCCCAGCTTTCCCTTTCCTACATCTCAACATTCTTTCCTTGCCATTAATATCTTTTCGGATAGTTAAATCGCTAAAACCCATCTCGGCAAATATCGATGCGGTTTCAATTCCAAAGGCTTCGTTAATCTCGCAATAAACCCAACCCTTAGGTTTTAGGTGTTTTTGCGCCACGCTGGCAATGGCTTTGTAGAATTCCAGAGGATTAGCATCGCTAACGTATAGCGCCAGCTCAGGCTCGTACTCCAGCACGTTGGGTTCCATTAGTTTTTTTTCACTTTCTCTAACGTATGGTGGGTTGCTTACTATGATATCGAAAGGTGAGCCATCTAGCTCAGTTGGTAGGTGTAAAATGTTTTTATTGATAAAAGTTACGCTTGCATCATTCTTCTCTGCATTCTCCGATGCTAGCACAAGGGCTTCGGGCGAAATATCCAGCGCAAAAACCTTGGCGCCGGGGATGTTCTTGGCAAGGGCAATGGCAATACAACCCGATCCAGTACCTATGTCGAGGATTGATGGTGAGGTAGAATTATGCCTCTTTAAAATCCAGTCCACCAGCTCCTCGGTTTCGGGGCGGGGGATAAGAACGCTGGGGGTTACCCTGAGGTTGAGTCCAAAAAACTCGGTGTTTCCCAAAATATATTGAATAGGCTTTTGTAACTTTAGCTGCGAAATGTAGTATTCAAGTAGGGTGCTTTCATCATTCGATAGGGTTAGCTGTGGGTTCGCAATGGCATCGTGAATGCTTTTGTTTGATACAGATTCAATAGCAATGCGGGCAATCGCTTTAGCCTCCGATAACGGGTACAAAGATTCTAGCTCGTTGCATATCGATTTATACCTGTACAGGATGCTGTTGTCACTCATCTTTGCATAATCGTTTTATAGTTCAAAAGTAATCAATAATTATGGATCAGCCGAGTATTGACCGTATGTTCATGAGCCGGTGCCTTGAGCTGGCTAGCAATGGTATGGGTAACGTTGCGCCAAACCCAATGGTGGGATCAGTTATAGTGCATAGTAATAAGATAATTGCCGAGGGCTACCACACGGAGTATGGTAAGGAGCATGCCGAGCGAGCAGCTATTAATTCTGTTAAGGATACAGATGTATTAAGTGAGTCGACCCTGTACGTGTCGTTGGAGCCCTGCTCACACTTTGGTAAAACGCCTCCCTGCGCAAACCTGATAGTTGACTCAAAAATAAAGCGGGTAGTAGTGGCAACGTTGGATCCAAATCCCAAGGTACAGGGCAGGGGTATTGAGCTGCTGAAAAATGCTGGTATAGATGTTACCGTTGGTGTGCTTGAGAAAGAGGCCAAGGAGTTGAACCGTAGGTTCTTTGTGTATCACATCAAAAAGCGTCCCTATGTAATTCTTAAGTGGGCGCAAACCCTCGATGGCTATATCGATGCGGTACGTAAGCCTAGCGATCCCATTGCTCCTGTATGGGTAACCAACGAGTTGGCTCGAACCCTGGTTCACCGCTGGCGCAGCGAGGAGCAGGCCATAATGATAGGAACCAATACGGTGGCTAAGGATAACCCCCGCCTCGATGTGCGCGATTGGAGCGGACGCTCGCCTATTCGTGTGGTGCTGGACAGAAAGCTTCGGCTTTCGCCCGATATGAACGTATACGACGGTACGTTGCCCACATTGGTTTTTGTTGGTAACAATAGCAGTGCTGCCAGCAAACGGCAAACCTTTGCCTCGGTACCGAATTTGGAGCTGCTTACCATCGATTTTGCTAAAGGGGCAGAGGATCAAGTGCTGAGGGAACTTTACGAAAGGGGAATAATCTCCCTAATTATTGAGGGCGGTGCAATGCTGATTAGTAGCTTTGTGAAGAAGAACTACTGGGACGAAGCCCGTGTGTTTGTGGGGAATAAGTTTTTTGGTGATGGTGTAAAGGCGCCTGAGCTCGGCGGCGATCTTTACAGCTACGACGAGGTGGGCGATAGCAAGCTATTTACCTACAGGAATAAGTTGTCGAGGGGTTAAACTGCTGCAAATTCAATGGCCGACTCATCCCACAGTGGTGCCGATTTGATGGCTGGCATTATCTCCTCAGGGGTCGACACCATTTGCCAAATCTGCCTGTGTTCGGGACGCATAAAACGCTCCTCAATCATCTTATCAATTAGTAACTCTAGGTGAGAGTAAAAGCCGTCGGTATTTAGCACTATGATGGGCTTTGTGAACTTTCCCAAGCGCTTTAGGGTGAACACCTCCATCAGCTCCTCAAGCGTTCCACAACCTCCGGGAAGAGCAACCACAGCATCCACATTCTCGGTAAGCTGCTTTTTGCGCTCGCGCATATCCTTAACCAGCACCATTTGGGTTAGCCCCTTGTGACCCCACTCCACTTTATCCATAAAGCGAGGAAGAATTCCAACCACCCTGCCCTGCAGCGATAAGGCCGTGTCGGCCAAACAGCCCATCAATCCAACCGACCCACCTCCGTAAAGTATGGTGGCATTGGCGTTAACCAACTCGCGGGCAACGGTTTTGGTTGCCTCAAAATATTTCTCATCAATCTTTGCGCTGGAGGCGCAGAATACGCATACTTTCATGGGGAAGCTGTAATGGGTTAACCTGCAACAATGCAAATATCGCCAAATCTTTGTCGATTTGGCGATACATCTTATTTAAGTTGATTATAGTAAGGCTTCGAGCTTTGAAACCAATGTTGCCTTGGGCACCGCACCAACCTGCTTGTCGGCAACCTCACCGTTCTTGAAGAAAAGGATGGTGGGGATATTGCGAATGCCAAACCTGCCGGCTACGCCGGGGTTGCTGTCAACATCAACCTTGCCCACAACGGCTTTGCCCTCGAACTCCTCGGCAATTTGCTCAACAAAAGGGCCTACCATTCGGCATGGGCCACACCACTCTGCCCAGAAATCAAGAAGTACAGGCTTGTCGGATTTTAGAACGATCTCATCAAAATTCGCATCGGTAATTGCTATAGCCATAGTTCGAAAATTTAAGTTTATAAGTTTATTTTTAGTTGTAAAGATAACAGCTTTGGTTTAAAAATGTTCCTCAATGTTGGTGTGATGCTAAAATGTGTTAGCTACTAATTAACCTTGTAATTGATATCCATATTATTAAGGTGTTTAACCAGCTCGTTGCTTACGCTTACACGGTATGTACGCGAAAACAGCTGTATACCTATGCTCGACTCGGGATCGAGTAGCCTGAAGTTAAGCATTACATTGCCAGGATGATCGGTTACTACCTGTTTAATATCTTTAATCAACTCCTCATTGATATCGTCGAGCATAAGCGTTATGGTAATTCTTTTAACCAGCTCTTCCCTAACCTCCGATAGCATATTTATGCTCTTGATGCTAAATTCCAGCTCGCCCTGCCTAAATCGGCTGGGGTTAAATCGACCCTTAACCATGAGCGGGTAGCCCACGTAGAAAAACCTTCGGTATAGCTCAAAATCTTTGCCAAAGAGGGTGAATTCGTACGAGTCGGTAAAGTCCTCAATGGTAATTCGCCCGTAGTATGTGCCCTTTTTGGTAGGCAGCACTTTGGCATCGGACACAATGCCGGCAACTGTAATTTCTCGCCCATTGAGCAATGCGGGGTCGTAAAGCTCGGCTAAGTTTGTGTTGCAAAAGTTTTCCACCTCAAGCTTAAAGTCATCCAGCGGATGCGCCGAAAGGTAGATGCCAATTAGCTCCTTCTCCTTACTCAGGTTTTCAAGCTTCGACCATGGCTCAACCTGCGGAGCTTCAGGCTTCTGTAGTTCGAATCCCGACTCGGTTCCTCCGAATAGGGTTTGCTGGACGTTGTTCTTCTCGGTTTGGGCTTTTGCGCCATAGCGCATGAGCTGCTCGATAAATGATACCCCTTTGGGGTCGGCACCAAAATACTGCTCCCGTTTAAGCCCTCCCAAATTGTCGAGAGCCCCCGCTAGCACAAGGGCCTCCATATTCTTTTTGTTAACCGTTTGCAGATTTATGCGCTCCACAAAATCGTAGATGTCTTTAAATGGACCCTTTTTTCGGGTTTCAATAATGTTTGCCACAGCATTTTCGCCAACCCCTTTAATGGCGCCAAGGCCAAAGCGCACGTCGCCGTTGGGCATTACGGTAAACTTGTAGTTGCTGTGGTTTACATCGGGTCCCAGCACCTGAATACCCATTCGGCGGCACTCGTCCATGAAGAGGGTAATCTTTTTAATATCCGATAGGTTTCGGCTAAGCACGGCGGCCATAAACTCGCTGGGGTAGTGTGCTTTTAAAAAGGCAGTTTGGTACGATACGTAGGCGTAGCAGGTGGAGTGTGACTTATTGAATGCATACTGAGCAAAGGCCTCCCAGTCGTTCCACACCTTTTCCACCTTTTTCTTATCGAAGCCGCGCTCATGGCAACCCTCAACGAATTGGGCCTTTAGCTTGTCCATTACAGCCTTCTGCTTTTTGCCCATGGCCTTACGTAGCGAGTCGGCTTGCCCCTTGGTGAACCCTGCCAGCGATTGCGAAAGGCGCATCACCTGCTCCTGATACACGGTAATGCCGTAGGTCTCCTCCAGGAATTCTTTCATCTCGGGGATATCGTACTCAATCTTTTCGCGTCCGTGCTTACGGGCAATGAAGTTGGGGATGTACTCCAAGGGGCCTGGGCGATACAGGGCGTTCATGGCGATAAGATCCTCGAATCGGTTGGGCTTTAGCGCACGTAGGTGTTTTTTCATCCCTGGCGATTCAAACTGGAAAAGCGCTGTGGTATCGCCCCGTGCGTAGAGTTCGAAGGTTTCCTTATCGTCGAGAGGAATTCTATCTATATCAATGTCAATATCTTTCGACTCCTTAATGAATTGCAATGCATCCTTGATGATGGAGAGGGTTTTTAGCCCTAGGAAGTCCATCTTGAGCAGGCCTACATCCTCAACGTGCTTGCCATCGTACTGGGTTACGTATAGCTCGGCATCCTTGTTGATGCAGATGGGGATGTGCTCCTCCAAGCTATTGCGTCCAATGATAATGCCGCAGGCATGCACACCGGTTTGCCTAACCGATCCCTCAAGAACCTCGGCGTACTCTAGGGTTGAGCGAATCAGGTGGTCCGATGATTTTTTACACTCTAACAGCTCGGGAACCTCTTTATATGCCTTGGCAAGCGTTGTTCCAGGTCGTTCGGGTACTAGTTTGGCTATTCGGTTTGCCTCGTGCAAGGGGAGTTTCTGTACGCGGGCTACATCGCGAATGGCCATCTTGGCGGCCATGGTGCCAAAGGTGATGATATGTGCAACCTTGTCCTTGCCATACTTGTTTACAACCCACTGCAATACTAGCTCACGCCCATCCTCATCAAAGTCGATGTCGATATCGGGCATGGATATACGCTCGGGGTTGAGGAAACGCTCAAACAGGAGGTCGTACTTTATGGGGTCGATATCGGTGATACGGAGGCAGTAGGCCACTGCCGAGCCTGCAGCCGAGCCCCTTCCTGGGCCAACAGAAACGCCCATTTCGCGGGCAGCACGAAGGAAGTCCCACACGATTAGGAAGTAGCTGGGGAATCCCATTCCTTTGATAACCTCGAGTTCAAAGTCGAGGCGCTCGCGAATATCATCGGTAATCCTGTCGCCCCAGCGCATTTTTGCCCCTTCGTAGGTAAGGTGTCTAAGGTATTCGTTATCCTCGACGAAACCCTCGGGTAGGGCAAAGTGAGGCATGATGGGTGCGTGGTTAAGGGAGTACACCTCTGTCTTTTCGGCAATTTCAGACGTGTTGTAAATGGCTTCGGGATGTTCAGGGAAAAGCTTGAGCATCTCATCTTCACTCTTAAGATACTCCTGCATGGTGTAGTGCATACGGTTGGGGTCATCTATATCCTTGCCCGTATTAAGGCAGATCAGCCTGTCGTGCGCCTGAGCATCCTCGGCGTTGATGAAGTGCACATCGTTGGTGGCAATGCATTTTACACCAGTTTTTTGGGCCAGCTTAAAAATTGCCTCGTTCACCCTTTTCTGTTCCAGGTAGGTTTCCTCTGCAAAACCACCTGGTGCAACAGGATGTAGCATTACCTCGAGATAAAAATCATCGCCAAAAATCTCTTTAAACTCGTAGATTATCTCTTCGGCCCGAGCCATATTTCCCTTTATTATGGCCTGAGGAATTTCGCCACCCAGACAGGCTGATGATACGATTATTCCCTCGCTGTACTTGCGGAGTAGCTCCTTGTCGATACGTGGTTTTTGGTAAAAGCCCTCGGTCCATGAGTACGACACCATTTTGGTGAGGTTGTGATATCCCGTTTTGTTTTTGGCCAGCAGAACCAAATGGTCGCCACCCCTGTCGTCCTTGTCGCGGCTTTTCCTATCGGCAGTAACGTATGCCTCACACCCTATGATGGGCTTAAACAGCTTCTGCTCTGCAGCTTTTAGCTTCTCTTGAAGTTCAACAAGTGTTGAGGAGGTTTCACCTGCCCCCTCTAACTTTTTAATATCCTCCTTAAGCAATTTTATTTCGCAAGTGTGCTGGTCGTTTGCCTTGTTCACCGTGTTAAGAAACTCCTTAACCCCAAACATATTGCCGTGGTCGGTAATGGCTATACCGCGCATACCAAGGCTTTTGGCTTTCTCTACCAATCCTTTTATGCTCGAAGCGCCATCGAGTATGGAGTACTGGGTGTGAACGTGAAGATGGACAAACTTGCTCATTGCTTATTTATAGGGTGTTACAGTATTTGCTAGCGAAACGTTATGGTTTCCCAAAGTTAGCTCATTGCGTAGCAAAATTTGAGTGATGTTGAAAACTATTGAAAAAATATATATCTACCTATGATATAGTGTTTTTAGTAAAAACAAGGGTGTTTATGTGCTGGTCCGTGATGTAAACAATTTGCTGTGTGAATGGTTAAATTATACAAAGACCAGCTCATCTAATCGGGTGGATGGCTAAAATTACTATCTTTGAACTTCGAGAAGAATCATATTAAAATCAACAAAAATGAGCTTTAGCGGACAGTCACCTTTCTCAAATATCCCCCCAGTTGTTAAGAATTTGATAATTATCAACGCCATTATGCTGCTTGCCACGTTTATGTTTGGTAGCGTAATGCGTATCGATCTTAACCGCGAGCTGGGCCTTTTTTACTTCGAGTCGCCTCAGTTTAAACCCTTCCAGCTGGTTACCCACATATTTATGCATGGGGGCATAGCCCACCTGTTCTTCAATATGTTTGCCCTGTTCATGTTTGGCCGAGTGCTTGAGCAGGTTTGGGGTAGCAAGCGATTTTTTATTTACTATTTTTTCACTGGGTTGGGTGCTGCAGCACTTCACTCGTTGGTAAACTTTATTGAGGCCAAGTCGATAATGGCAAGCCTAACCCCGGAGCAAATCAACTTGGTTAAAACTGAGGGTACTGCCATCTTTATGCAGGGGAAAAACTATATGCACTCGGGAATGGCTTCGCTTAATATGCTGTTTAATATTCCCACGGTTGGTGCCTCTGGAGCGGTGTTTGGCGTGCTGCTGGCGTTCGGAATGTATTTCCCAAACACCCAGCTAATGCTGCTTTTTCCGCCAATTCCTATTAAAGCTAAATACTTTGTAATTGGCTATGGCTTAATTGAACTTTACCTTGGGTTTTCACAAGCCAATAGCGGCGTTGCGCACTTTGCACATCTGGGGGGGATGGTGTTTGGTTTTATTTTGATAAAGATTTGGTCCAAGAAACGAGATAGCTTTTTCTAATGGTTTTGGTATGGGTAGCATTTTCGATGAGATAAAACAATCCTTTAAGCTAGGAGGGACGCTGATTAAGTTGATATATATTAACCTAGGCGTTTTTCTGGCTTTCAATATTTTAAAGGCAATTCTATTCCTAGGAGGGATTGATATTGGCTTTAAACTTTCGCAGTACATTGCGGTTCCTGCCTATTTGCCAAACCTGGCCAGTAGGCCGTGGACTTTATTTACCTACATGTTTTTTCATGAAGGTTTTATCCATATCCTTTTCAACATGCTTTGGCTTTACTGGTTGGGACGCATATTTTTAGGATTTATGACCGAGCGCAAGCTGCTTGGCGTGTACATCATGGGGGGTCTCTCCGGTGGATTTCTGTATATTCTGTTCTACAATATTTTTCCTGCCTTCACCGAGGCTCTGCCTAGCTCGTTTGCTTTGGGTGCATCGGCATCGGTGCTTGCAGTGGTGTTTGCCGCAGCAGCATATGCCCCCAACTTTACGCTAAACTTAATGTTTATTGGGCCTGTAAGGCTCAAGTATATCGCTGCCTTTATGGTTCTGCTCGACATTATTGGTATTGCCGGAGCCAATGCTGGTGGCCATATTGCCCACCTTGGCGGTGCGCTGTTTGGATACCTCTTTATCTACTTTCAGAAGCAGAATATTGATTTGGCCAAGCCAGTGTACTTCGTTATCGATGCCTTTACATCCAGCCCTTCGGCTCAGCGTAGGAGGAAAATGAAGGTGGAGTACAGTAAGCCCAAGGATGACTACGAGTACAATAGGGTTAAGGCCGAGCAGCAGAAGGAAATTGATAGAATTTTAGACAAGATATCGAAGGGTGGTTACGATAGCCTTACGGCTGATGAGAAGAAAACTCTTTTCAAAATGAAGAAAAACTAGCCAGCTGTGCAGTGAGTGCCGATATGTCAACGTTGAACTAACTGAAATCTGAATTGAGAAAGTTTGTCGACATAGTTCTGCAAGTACTTACTCTCGTGTCAGGGCTCTCGCTATTGCTGGCATACCTTTCGGTTTACATCAAGCCTACGGTTTTCTGGTTTTTAGGGCTTGTAGGCTTGTCGTACCCGTTTCTACTGCTTATTAATGTTGCCTTTTTGGTATACTGGATTATTCGCTGGAAATGGTTTTTTGTATACCCCACGCTGGCCATACTGCTGGGTGTATCCCATTTTGCCAATTTTTTTCAGTTTCCCTTTGGCAAGAATAGGGTTATTAATGATAACGACCTGAAGATTGTGTCGTACAATGTAAATCTTTTTCAGCTTTACTCATGGGCCGAGGAGCCACCAACCTATAGCGGTATATTCAGCTTTATTCGCAACGAAAATCCTGATATAGTTTGTTTACAGGAGTTTTATGTGGTAAGCGACAAGTTTACCGAGGAGCAGGCTCGCGATGCACTTAGCTACGATGTGCATATTGGGTATATAACCAAAGGGCAAAGAACCGGTTACGGTATGGCAACCTACAGCCGATACCCCATAGTAAATTCAGGCGAAATAAAGTTTGAGAACAGCGCCAATGCTAGCATTTATTCCGATATTCTGATAGGAACAGATACAATTAGGGTATACAACAATCACTTGCAATCGTTAAGGCTTAGGGAGAGTAATTTGAACTTTTTGCATAACCATAGCAATAGAAAGGACTCCCAGACTATGGACGAAATCAAAGATATTTCATTTCGATTTAGGGATGCATTACGCAAGCGAGCTCAGCAGGTGGAGCTAGTCATCGACCACATACTAAGCAGCCCATACCCTGTAATTGTTTGTGGCGATTTTAACGAGTCGCCCATTTCATACAATTATCGTAAGATGCGCCAAAATTTAAACGATGCGTTTGTTGAGGCTGGTGCAGGGGTAGGGCATACGTACAAGGGTTTTTTCCCTTCGTTTCGGATTGATTACATTTTGTACAACCCCAAGTTTTTCGCTACTAGCTACTATAGCCCAAAGGTTTACCATTCCGACCACTACCCTGTAGTGGCCACCTTGCGAAAGGAGTAGGGGCAATTTCTAGTCCTTCTTCTTTTTCCAAACTCTCAGTTGGCACATGCAACCACCGGTCATAGTTTGATCTTTGTCAACTATAAGCGGAAGTCCATCGCGCTCCCAGTCGTGGATTCCGCCTGCAAGATTTGCCACGTTGGAATACCCTTTGCCCTGGAGGAACTCAACCACCTCTTTGCTATGAATGCCCACTGCATCGGCAATAATTACTGGGCGGTCGGTGGGTAGGTGGTGGTAGTAGTTTTCTATCTCCTTGTCATGGCAGTAAAGGCATTCAGGCACATCAAAAAGCTTGTTCTTTAGGAGGAGTTCAAGACGGAGATCAAGTAGAATGGCACCCTTTTGACATAGCTCATTGGCTTCGCGAGGCGAGAGGTGTAGCATGCCATCAATAGTAAATCCATACCCTTCAAAAAAGTTTTTCATAAGCAGTCTATTTTGCACATTTCACACAGAATAAGCTTTGGGGCATAAGCGCTAATCTGCCCAATGGGATATCGCCACCACAGCGGCGGCAAACGCCAAACTCATCGGAGTTGATCTTGCCAAGGGCAAAGTTTAACTTCTTGAGCTTATCCTCAGCCTGCCTTAGGCCCGCGTCTGCAACTGCTTTGTTGTTTATGGCATCCATACGCGACACACGCCCTATTGCATTGTCGGGCGCCACGGGCTGCGACATCTGTTTAAAGTCCTCAATTACCTTTAGCGTTTTCTCTATTTCGCTGGCGATAAGCGCTTCAAATTGTTGCTTTTTGGCTTTATCCATTACGTTGCACTCTTAATCCAACCCTTTAGGGTGGCTGGTGTAGGCATTTTCCCTTGGATTTTCAGCTGCCCATTGATTATTAGTCCAGGCGTAAGCCACACGCCGTAGCTGGGGAAAAGGTTTATGTCGGTTATCTTTTCAATCTTGGCATCTATGCCAAGCTCAGTCACAACCTCACGACACATAGCTTCGAGTCGTAAGCAGTTTGGGCAACCGGGACCGAGAACCTTTATTTCCATAGTTTACAAATTATTAGTTGGTTGTACTTGATTTTAATGTTGGATCTCGAACGCTGAACACCGAATGATGAATGATGAATGATGAAGGCTGGGATTGGAATGGTCATCGTCACATTGTTCGCTTGTCCTTGGTCTCCTCATCCTTCGGTGTTCGGTGTTCATAATTCAGTGTTCATTATTCCTTTGAACATCGAACGCTGAACATCGAATAATGAATGATGAAGGCTGGGATTGGAATGGTCATCGTCAGATTGTTCGCTTGTCCTTGGTCTCCTCATCCTTCGGTGTTCGGTGTTCATAATTCATTGTTCGTTATTCCTTTGAATCTCGAACGCTGAACATCGAATGATGAATGATGAAGTTTTGGATTGGCAAGACTGTTCCCATTTGAAGCCTCGTCCTCGGGAATTTCTGTACTTCAGAATTCTACATTCATAATTCAGTGTTCATTATTCCTTTGAACATCGAACGCTGAACACCGAATGATGAATGATGAAGGCTTGGATTGGAATGGTCATCGTCAGATTGTTCGCTTGTCCTTGGTCTCCTCATCCTTCGGTGTTCATAATTTATTGTTCGTTATTCCTTTGAATCTCGAACGCTGAACACCGAATGATGAATGATGAAGGCTGGGATTGGAATGATCGTTGCCTTCTTGTGCATTGGCCAATCGTTTTCCCATCCCCTCGAAATTCGGAATTCATAATTCAGTGTTCATTATTCCTTTGAATATTTAACGCTGAACACCGAATGATGAATGATGAAGGCTTGCATTGGAATGGTCATCGTCACATTGTTCATTTGTCCTTGGAATGCTAATCCTTCGCTATTCGATATTCATTATTCGACATTCGTTATTCATTATTCCTAGTTTCTTACCCTCCACACCCACAGCATCCTCCCTGCATACCGCACGCAGGGGCGCTAGGTATTGCAGATTCTTTTGATTGCTTGGGTGGCTGGTATTCGCTACACTCCTCCCCATTGGCTGGGCAAGGAGCGGTTAGCTTGCTGCAGGGGCTAAAGGTTGGGTCGATCCACTCCTGTTTAGTGCCCTCAGCCTCGAATTTTAAATCGCATGATTTACAGTAGAATGTAGGCATTTTAAAATGATTGGATGATTGATTGACCCGCCAGGGGCGGGCAGGTTGGTTGATTAATTGAAAGATTGAATGGCTGAGAACTTAGCGGTTATGTAAGCTGCAGCCATTTGGTATGCATCATTTAACATTATGCTCTTATCGTTCACTAGCATCCGCAGCTGCATCCACCACATCCGCCCGACTGATTGTGGCTTCCGCAGTGCTCGGCATCATCAATTAAATCCTGACGAAGGATAAGCGGAAGCCCATCACGGTTCCACTGCAAAATGCCCCCATCGAGGTTGCTGGCGTTATTGTACCCTTGGTAGTTCAGCAGGTTCACGGCTTTAACGCTTCGCACCCCGTTGTTGCAGGCAATAATAAGCGGGCGGTCCTTGGGCAGCTCGCCATACCTATCGGCAATTACCGACATGGGCAGATGGATTACCTCGGTTGAGTCGAACTTGATAATATCGAGCTCATCGTTTTCCCTCACATCAACAATAAGTGCGTTAAGGTTTGCAATGGCATCGGCGGCTGCGTAAGAGCCAATATGGCTAACCCCGGGAAGGGTAAAGGTTTGGTGGTTTGGTGTATCGGTAGTGTTCATAATATTTTTTTGCAAAGATACGAAAACAAAAATGGTTGTGCTAAATGATAGAAACAGATTGGCCGTGGGTATTGTTAATGCCTATACCCGAAGGGTTGCCACAATACGTTTTGGGTTCAGGAGTAAATTCAGCGCATCGGCTATACTTGTGCAAACAATATCGGCATTCAGCAGTGATTGGGTTGATACACCCTCTGGCTGGACCACAGCAATACCCAGAGCCGCCAGCTTAAGCATTTGCGCATCGTTGGCACCGTTACCAATGGCCACAACCGATTGAGGATTTAGACTGGTAACAAAATCGGCCTTTTGTCTGCCCTGCTCTTTGTCGCCAATTATTTGTATGTTGATATTGGTGTTGGCAAAAGTATCCTTAACCGTTCCAAAAGTGTCGGCAGTAATAACGTGAACCGAAAGATGCTCCGACAGCTTGTTGAGCAGAGTATTTACCCCACCAATTAGCTGCCCGTCGATGGCAAGGGTTCCGTTGTAGTCGAGCACCAGATGCTCTGCTAGGATTGACTCTCTGTTGGGGATGTCAATTTTAATCATTTCCAAAACGAATTTTATTACCTAATGCGTTTGTCCAGTTTTGTAAAGAAGGATATTAGCCTTTTCAATGGTCATTACGCAACCCGTCTTTAGCTTGTCGAAGTAGGGCATTATGGTTTCGGCAAAGCTTACCACCTTATCGGCCTCGTCAATTATCTCAATAACCAACGGCAATTTCTCGGTAACCTCCCAGAACTTCATCGACCTAACCGTGCTGCTCGACCCGTACCCCATCACCCCTTTGAGTACGGTGACGCCCGCCATTCCGTAGCGTTTGGCAGCAAATACAATTACCTCGTATAGGGGCGAGTACCTAAACTTATCGGTATTGCTAATAAATATTCGCAAATGCTTGGCTTCTCTTTTGGCTTCCATAGGTTAGTATAGTTTAGTAATAAGGTTTCCTAGGTAAACAGCAACAAGGCATAAAAACACGCTAAGGCTGGTGTATAGAGCAAATAGCATAAAGTTACCATCCCTTAATAGAAAGATATTTTCGCTGCTAAAAGTTGAGAAAGAGGTGAATCCACCGCAAAAGCCCACGGTCAGGAATAGTCGCAAATCGGGGCTAATGATATTACTCCTGCCCGATACCCCGTAGATAATCCCAATTAGCAAGCAGCCGATGATGTTTACGGTGAATGTTCCCAGAGGGAACGAGGTGAGAGTATTGGTGTGAATTAGGCGCGAGAGCAGAAAGCGGCCAACGGTTCCTATAAATCCGCCAGTTCCAACAATTAGTATTAAACGAAGCATTAGATTGTAAATGTTGATTGTTGCAGGGGCCACTAGCATGTATGCAGTTTATGGTTTGCTCCATAGCCAGTGGGTGCAAAGATAGTTAAAATCTAGGATGATAGGTTAGCAAGAAATATTCGACCTAAGAAGATCAAAAAGACGTTGAATTTCTTAGGTCGAATTCACTTGATAGTATAGCGTGGCTTAAACGCTTAATTATGGCTTGATCTTTTGGAAAAGCGAAAGGAGTTTATCGCTATATATTCACTAATACTTTCTTCATGCTCGCCGATGGGTTTTACGGGGATAAGGTCAGTCACCTTCTCGGGGGTTAACCCTATTAGAAGCAGGTGTTTAGGGTTGCTGCCATCGACTGCTCACCCTCAGCCTTTGACAACCCCATCTCATTGCTTGCCTCGTTGCTGAATGCATAAATGTTTACAGCATTGGCAATATGCCCAGCGTTAAACATTTCGGTGCTGCGGCCATCAACTATCACCTAGCGGTGCTTGCTGCGTTTTTCTATCATCGGTTTAACTTCGCTTGATGTAACCTCAATCACGGTTTGTCCCATTGCCATCGATGAGAGCAGAAGGGGAAGCGATATGTTTATAGCTACTTTCAAAAAAAGAGACACTTAGAATTTGATCTAAGTGCCTTTTTTATCCTGATAAGAAGAGGATGTTAATGTATGTGTGTATTACATTGCCCCAAAAATTAGCCCGCTAATGGTGGCCATAATTACAACCAGCACTAGGTAAACCATAGTTTTTTTAGTCCCCATAACACCACGGATTACCAGCAGGTTGGGCAACGAGAGCGATGGGCCGGCCAAAAGTAGCGCAAGCGCAGGGCCCTTGCCCATTCCCAATGCGATTAGCCCTTGAATTATTGGCACCTCCGTTAGCGTGGCAAAGTACATAAACGCGCCAACTATGGAGGCAAAAAAGTTAGCAAAGATGGAGTTCCCCCCAACTAGGTTCGATATCCAATGGCTTGGAATGATGCCTGGGATATTGGTCTCGTCGTGAGTTGAACCCAGCAGAAAACCAGCAACAATAACACCCAATGCCAGCAATGGCATGATCTGCTTGGCAAAGTCCCAGCTGGCCAGCGTCCATTCCTTATTCTCATCGTCCTTTTGTAGCGTAATAATGCTTAGCCCGGTAATGGCAACTAGCATTGGAACAAGTGGGCTTAGTGGTCCACCAATGTATGTTGAAGCAAGCACACCCGATACCCCAGTGGCAACGGCTGCCGATATTACCCACCACCACTTAATCTTCAAAATCTTTATAAGCGAGTAAACCAAGCCTAACCCGAAAATGCTGGTGATGTACCACTTATTGCTCCATATAAAATACCAGGCGCCGCTGGTTTCATCAGCTGCAGGTTTTCCCCAGTTGGCAAAAACAAGAATTAGCACAAGGATAAAGAAATGAAAGGATGTTTGCCACATGGGGCGAGTTTCGGGAGGCATTTGAATGTTCATCTGCTCCTCCTTCTTGGCTTTTTCCTCCTTACGGTAAATTAGCGACATGATGCTACCAATAACAATGGCAAATACCACCGCACCAATAATTCGTGCAACGCCCATCTCAAAACCTAATATGCGAGCGGTTAGTATTATTGCTAAAATATTTATGGCAGGGCCAGAGTATAAAAACGCTACGGCTGGACCTAAGCCTGCACCATGCTTATGGATGCTTGAGAAAAGAGGTAGAATTGTACAGCTACATACAGCCAGAATGGTTCCCGAAACCGAGGCAACTGTGTATGCCACCCACTTTTTGGCATTTGCACCAAAGTATTTAAGAACAGCACCCTGACTTACAAATACCGAGATTACACCCGCAATAAAAAATGCGGGGAGTAGGCATAACACCACATGCTCCTGTGCATACCACTTGGTTAAATCAAGGGTAGCATCCACCGCTGTGCGGAACGTTGTGCTTTCGATGGGCATAAAGAATGCCAGCGCAAAGAAAAATACAATCCAGAATAGGATTTGAAACTCTTTTTTAATATCCATATGAAAATTTGTTAAAACTGTTTTATTGTTCTCGCCAAGTCGCCAAGAACGCAAAGCTATAATTATGAAATTATTGTAGTTTATAACTAATTGCAACTTTGCGCGAAATGTCCTAAGAAAAAACAACAATTGTATAGTAAACTCCAACCCCAATTAACACCAAGGCAACTACCCGGCGAAACCAGAGTTCAAAGGTCTTTATCTTGTTGTAAACCGAACCAATGCTCGATACGCTGTAGGCCAGTATCCACGAAAAAATAATAACCGGGAGCCCTGTTGCTATGGCAAAAACGAATGGCAGTAGGTAACCCGAGGCCGATGAAACCGATAGGGGTATAAGTCCGCCAAAGAATAGCACACCGCTGTACGGACAAAAGGCCAGTGCAAAAACAATACCCAGAAGCAATGCTCCCCAGTGACTTCCCCCGCTGGCTTTTTCCTCGGCTTTAGCCGAGAGTTTTCCCGAGCCCTTAAGGTTTATTCTAATGAGATCGAGCATAAACACCCCTATTACAATGAGTAGTGGGCCAATAAACATTTCGCCATAGGTGCTTATGACTCGTTGAATTTTAAAGATACTTGAGCCCTGCCTTAGGATTAGTATCAGAATTACCCCAAGCACAGTGTAGCTAATGGCGCGACCAAGAGTATATATTATCCCATTTATAAATACCCTCCTTCTGTTATGCACATCCTTGCCAATAAACCCAATGGCCGAGATATTAGTAGCCAATGGGCAGGGGCTAATGGCAGTCATTAACCCCAACGCAAAGGCTGTAAGTATAGGGAATTGGGAGTTGTCAACAAGATTTTGTAAAAACTCCATAGGCTACAAGCGATTGTTTACCTCGTTACTAATAGTTTCCTTTAGTACGTCGGGATTTCTAACGGCATTTGCAAATGCAGCGCTGGTTAGGTTTACGTGTTCGTTACCCGAAACAATAATCAGACTGCTTCCTGCAATCTCGTACTTTGTGGAAATGGCCTCGTTGGCTTTTTCAGTATAGTCGAGCTCAATGAATTTTACATCTGCATTTTCAGCAAAATTTTCGGCAATTGTTTGCGCTGCCACATCCTGAATGGCCAGACAGGTTTTACAACGCTGCTTGCTGTGGAAGTAGTAAACCATAACCTTTGCCGTTTCGGTAACCTCAGTCTTTGCTGTTTCTGTAGATTTTTTTTCGGTTGAGCCTCCGCAGCTCAACATGATCATTGCCAATGAGGCAATTGAAAGAAATAGTGCAACTCTTCTCATAGTTTAATTTGTTTGGAAGTTTATGAATTGTTTTTTGTGATGATTTCCTTTAGCTCGCTAACGCTGGGTACTTTGCCCGAAAAGATAACCTTCTCATCAATTACCAGCGCAGGGGTGCGCATCACACCGTAGTTCATAATTTGTACAATGTCTTCAATTTTGCTAATGTTGGCCTCAATGCCAAGTTCGCTAACCGCATTTTGTGTGGCCTGTTCAAGTGTTTTACACTTTGGGCAGCCGGGACCGAGAACCTTTATTTCCATAGTTTTACGTTTTTGTTAATTGGTTATGCTTCATTAAATATCGAATATCGAACACCGAACACCGAACATCGAATGATGAATGATGAATGATGAAGTTTTGGTTTGGCAGGGGCCGTTCCCATTTTTTGTTTGGTCAACTACTTTCCCGCTACTTCGCTATTCGGTATTCATTATTCAGTGTTCATTATTTCTTTGAACATCGAACGCTGAACATCGAATGATGAATGATGAAGTTTTGGTTTGGCAGGGGCCGTTCCCATTTT
>Ga0334899_1001093_pt1 | contig 27807 bp, 29 predicted proteins | sample GraSluR3_MG_FD_207219 | JGI IMG/M metagenome (GOLD analysis project Ga0334899, IMG submission 207219) | Sludge microbial communities from methane-producing bioreactor in Wageningen University, Netherlands - Granular Sludge_8_08-R3 | ecosystem: Engineered > Bioreactor > Anaerobic > Unclassified ...
CTATGTTGGTAACGTTAATTTTCTTGGATATCTGCATCGTTTAATACTCCACCTGTTCACTATTGGTCGTTTTGAATTGCAACAAGGTAAGTACCAGCATCAATAGGAAAAGCACAACGCTCATGGTACTTGCCCTTCCCAGGTACTGTTGCTGGATACCTGTTACATAGATGTTGAATGTGATTACATTGATCGGAGCACGGGGTGCACCGTTGGTGTACAACATGTACTGGGTGCTGAAGGTCTTCAGACACTGCAACATTGCCATGACAGAGACCAGAACCACCGTTGGTTTGAGCAAGGGAAGTGTGATGCGCCAGAATACCTGGTTCTTGGTTGCGCCATCAATGGTTGCAGCCTCATAGATGGTGGAGGGAATGGAGGCAAGGCCGGTGATAAAAAGGATGATAAAATACCCGATGTACTTCCAAAAGTAGATTACCATGGTGGAGACTTGTTCCATGACCGGGTCAACAAGCCATCGATGATCGACTCCTGGGGTATTCATCAGGGTATTTACCCACTGATTCCCCAATCCTCTTGGGTCGAAGATGATCATCCAGATGGTTGCTGCAACCACACTGGAAAGGATCGCCGGGGTGTAATACGCGATCTGCAGGAATTTCTTTGCCTTCCTGCTACTGAGATTGCTGATGAATACCGCAAGCAGCAGGCTGAGGATTAGAAGGGGGATAAACGTACCGACCGTAAAGACCAACGTGGCTCTCAAGCTATTGAGGAACGAGAGTTCACTGGCTGCTCTGCTGGGATCAAAGAGCCTGATGTAGTTTCCCAGCCCCAGGAAATCCGGTGGAGCCTTGCTCAGTGCACGCTTATCAAAGAGGCTGGTGTAAAAGGCGTTGATGATTGGATAAAAACTGAACAAGGAGAAAAAAAGCAGGGAGGGGACCACAAAGAAGAATCCCCACCGAGCTTGTTTTTTCTCGATGCCTCGGTATTTTTTCATACCCATGAAATACTCCTACAAGATTGATGTGCAAGGATTCGGCCCTGCCGGAAGGCAGGACCGAGCATTGGTTACTGTTCGTCGATAATCTCTTGAACAGCGGAGCGAAGGGTTGCCAGTGCCTTCTGGGGGCTGACACCACTGAGCATGACCGACTCTACCGCATAGCGGATCTGGGTCTGGATCTCTGCTGAGTTTGCTCCGTAATAGATCATGTGTGCACGTCCCATATCATTGATGAACACATCACTGTATGGCATGTTCTTCAGTGTATCGCTTGCAAACAGTGCCTTGGTGGGCTGGATGATGTTGCCACCACGGGTGAGGTAGTCCTCTCCATGGCTGAGCAGGAATCCTGCCAGCTTCCATGCTGCCTTCTGCACAGCAGGGTCACTATCTATGTTTACCATGAAGAAGTGACCATAGTAGCAGGATGCCACATCACGTACTGCATCCTCAAATACGGGATACGGAATGACCATCCACTCGCCGCTCTCAAAGAATTCTGGGTTGTCTGCTTCAATTCTTCCCTCTTGGTATAAACCAGAGTGGGCCATTGCTATGTCATTGTTATCCAAGTTGAACAATTTCCTGGCATTCTTATAGGTTGGAGAACCTAGATTCCGTCCTGAAGGACCCCACTCCTGCATGTAGGTAAGTGCCTTGATCCAGGCATCATCATTCACAATGGCCTGTTTGCCATCGCTGCTGATAAGTTCTCCCCCGAGCTGTTCAACCATGGGTACGAAGAACGTCAAATAGTAAGGATAACGGAAATCAAATCCACGACGGATGAGGATGTCCCCATCGCGGATTACGAGTTTCTCTGACACATCAGCCATTTCTTCCCAAGTCTTGGGATAATCGGTCTCCGGGTTGAGTCCTGCATCGCGGAAAATCTTTTTGTTCACATAGATTGCCCAGTTGGTAAGTTCCAAAGGCAAGCCGTACACCTCACCATCAACGGTGACGGTATCCAGTACTCCCTCTACATAGTTGTCCAACAAGTCTTGCTTGTTTGCATACCCTGCTGCCTGGTAGTCTACAGGGGCAACCCGGTAGTTGGTTATGTAGGCATACTGGTTTTCAATCGGAAGATTGAACATGTCAGGTCCCTGGTTCGCGGCAAATGCGGTCTGCACCAGTTCAATCTGCTTTGCAGATGACTGGGTTGTCCTCACTACCGTGATGTTCGGGTTCTGCGCCATGAAGGTAGCAATCAATTCATTTTCCAGATCCGTACGAGCGGGATCCTCGTGTGTCCAATACTGCACTGTTACCGGTGCATTTTCATCTACGACAGCTTCTTTCCGGCCCTGCGCAAACAAGGAGAAAGGAATCAGCAGTGTGGCCATCAATACCAAAGCAATTGATCGTTTCATGTGTGACCTCCTCAAGTCTTACTACTTTCAGTGTAGATGGTTGAGGGGAATCCTCAAGAAAAAGGTTTTGCGTTTATAGAGACAGGTTTGTGCAGAAAATGAACAGGGCATCAAGATTGATTACGAAATGTAAAAAGTAAAGACCACTAGGAGAACTCTTTTTTTACCGAACGTAGATAACTGGCAAGCTTCTCCATCGTCTCACTGGAGACGTCATGCTCGATCAGGCAGGCGTCTTGTTCTGCAATGACCGGGTCTACACCCAACACTTCCTGAAAGAAACTGGTGAGGGTCTTATGTCTGAAGTAGACCTGGGAAGCTTTCAGCCTCCCCTTCTCGGTCAGGTGAATGTCCCCATAGGTCTCCTGCTTCACATAACCGTCGGAGGAAAGCACCTTCATTGCACGGTTCACACTCGGCTTGGAGACACCAAGACGGAGGGCGACATCGGTCGTCCGAACCTTTTCGTGCTGTTCGCTGAGTGCCAAAACTGCCTCAAGATAATCTTCCCCTGACTTTTGCATGGTTAGATAGTATCACGCATACAGGTTTTTGTCATCTTAGATACAATATCTTGACACAGATGTTTGATATGGCTAACTTATAAGCAAGGATGAATGCGATGCAAATGACCATGGATGAATTGACCGTAGGACAGAGAGGGGCGGTAAAAGCGATTCATGCCCCAAAGCAGCTTAAGCGACGACTGATGGACATGGGCTTCACCAAAGGCGTAGCTATTGAAGTTGTCAAGCTGGCTCCGATGGGCGATCCCATCGAGGTATCCGTTCGTGGATATCATCTTTGCCTAAGAAGAGCAGAAGCACGCAAGATTGAACTGAGATAGCCTATGCAAACAATAGCCCTCATCGGGAATCCTAACTCAGGGAAAACGACCTTGTTCAATGCATTAACAGGTACCAGTGCCTACGTAGGTAACTGGCCAGGAGTTACCGTGGAAAAAAAAGAGGGAATGGTGGGCGGCCATACAATCCTGGACCTTCCCGGCATCTACTCCCTCTCCCCCTACAGCCCGGAGGAGAAACTTTCCCGCCGTTACATACTCGATGAACATCCAGATCTCATCATAGACGTCATTGATGCAACCAACCTGGAACGCAGTCTCTACCTAACCACCCAGCTCGCTGAGCTGGGCCGTCCCCTCCTGCTTGTGCTCAATATGGAGGACCTTCTGGAGAAGGAAGGAATCAAGATTGACACCAAACGGCTCAGCCAGATGACCGGCTCTCCTGTGGTAACCGTTTCGGCAAGCAAGGGAACCGGCATTGATACACTGAAGCAAGCAATCGGCCAGAGCCTGGAAGAGAAACATGCAGCACTCTGCCCGCTATTCTCCAATGTTGTTGAACGCTATATATTGCACATAATTGAAGATGACTACCTCCATGCGATACCTAAGGAGAGGCAGAGGCGATGGGCAGCTATCAAACTCATTGAAGAAGATGAACTCTTCCTCTCATCCATGCCTCCCCTCCCAGAAGCCTTCAGCACGTATCTTGCCCAGGTACGTACTGAGTTGGTAGCCCACTATGATGATGACCCAGAAGCAATTATCATTGACCAGCGTTACAAGGTAGCCGAACAGATAGCCAAGGATTGTCAAATCCGAAAGCAGAAAGCGAAGTCTTTCAACTTCGATTCCATTGCCACCAATCGTATCGCAGCAATCCCACTCTTCATTCTCATCATGGGAGCAGTATTCTACCTCTCCATAGGTTTGGTAGGAGGATACACAACCCCGATCCTTGAGAACCTCTTTGGTTATCTGGGCCAACAAATAGTAACGCTCTCTGATTCTTTGGGCGTATACCCCTTGCTCTCAGGAATACTCGTGGACGGAATCACGTCAGGGGTCGGGGCAGTCCTTTCCTTCGTGCCCCAGCTCTTTGTACTTTTTCTCCTGCTTTCCATTCTGGAGGATTGTGGCTATATGGCACGAATAGCCTTCATCATGGACAGGATGATGCGCACGCTGGGACTCTCAGGCAAGTCGATCATTCCCTTGGTCATCGGAACCGGTTGCTCGGTACCTGCAATTATGAGCAGCAGAACCATCGAGCACCAGAAACAGCGGGAACTTACTGTCATTGTTACTCCATTCATTCCCTGTGGTGCAAAGATGCCGGTTTTCGCGCTCATGCTTACCTATTTTTTCCCCGGCCAGTGGTATATTGCCCCCCTGATCTACTTGCTTGGCATTGCTGCAGTCATCGTCACTGGATTACTTGCTCGTGCAATCGACAAGCACAAGGAAACCAATGCGTTCATCCTTGAGCTACCCCGCTACCAACTTCCTACAGTCAAAAATGTCTGGCTCCAGACGAAGGAGAGGACCCTTGGCTTCATACAGAAGGCGGGAACAATCATCCTGCTCTCTTCGGTGATCATCTATCTACTCTCCTCCTACTCCTTTACCCTTCAGGCAGTTGATGCTGAAGCAAGTATGCTCGCAATCCTGGGACGGATTATAGCACCGTTGTTTGCCCCATTGGGATTTGGTTTCTGGCAGGCTAGTGTTGCGCTCTTGACCGGAATCGCAGCCAAAGAGACCATTGTCAGTACGTTGAGTGTTACCGTCGGGACTGCCAATCTCGGGTCTTTCTTTAATCCTGCATCCGCTCTTTCCTTTATGACATTCATCCTTCTCGCCTCTCCCTGTATTGCCGCTATCAGTGCAATGTTCAGGGAGCTGGGAAGCAAAAGAAAACTTCTGTACGCCCTACTGTGGCAGACAGGATTCGCCTATGTGTCAGCACTTTTGGTTCATTACATAGTGCTGTTGTGTATATAAGGAATGCCTATGATTACGATTATCGCAAATGTGTTTGTTGCAGCTTTGATCATCTCCCTGGTCGCCTACGCCATAGCTGCCTTGACAAAGCAGAACAAAGCAGGGAGTTGTGCCTCCTGCTCAACAAAGAAAGGGAGTGTATGCGAAGGGTGCCAATTCGCTGATAACTGTAATAAAACTATTCATTAACTGAATATTTATGCAGTAAGTCTGGATATTTCCCTTTGTTTTCGTTACACTCTCCCTAACACCCGAAACGGGTAGTATTGTTTGAGGAGAGATAAATGAAACGAAGCATTGTTGTACTGTTGTCACTGGTATTGGTTTCGGCGAGCCTTTTTGCTGCAGGAACCAAGGAACAAGCGCCCGGTGTTGATAATTCCCTCCAGAAAATCATGGACAAAGGCACAATCGTCATGGGTTTGGATGACAATTTTCCCCCGATGGGTTTCCGTGATGAAAAAGGGGAGCTCGTGGGTTTTGATGTAGACCTCGCCAAGGAAGCAATGAAACGCCTTGGTGTTGAGCTCAAGCTCCAGGCCATCGATTGGAACGCAAAGGAACAGGAATTGAATACCGGAAACATTGACTGTATTTGGAATGGTTTCACGATTACTCCTGAGCGTCAGGAAGCCATGACGTTTACCCCTGCCTACATCCACAATGCTCAAGTTGTTGTAGTGCGAGATGACAGTCCGTATACAACACTGGCTTCCCTTAGTGGAAAGACTGTTGGCTACCAGGCTGGATCTTCCGCCTCCAATGCCATCGATGACACTCCTGAATTCAAGCAATCTGTCAAAAGCTTTGTTGAGTTCAAAGAAAACTTGACCGGTCTGATGGATCTTGAGATCGGCGGAATCGATGCCTTGGTGGTTGATGTCACTGTTGCAGAAGACAACATCAAACGCAGTGGAAAACCCTTCAGAATTCTGGAGGAGGAACTTGCTCCCGAAGATTACGGAATAGGATTCCGCAAGGGTGAACAGAAGCTTGCAGACGCTGTATGGCAGCAGCTTGAGGCTATGGCTGCTGATGGTACACTTGCAAGAATTTCCACCAAGTGGTTCGGCAGCGATATTACTGTTGTCGCAAAATAATGAAAACGCTATGATGACGGGGAGCTTTGCTCCCCGTTTTCTTTTTTCCAACACCTTTCATCGAGGAGACACTGATGGGAAACCTCTTACTACAGATGCTGGTTGCTACGATGACCAGTTTGAAGATATTCGGCCTAACCCTGCTTTTCTCCCTTCCCCTGGGTATGCTGGTAGCAAAAGGCAGAATGGCAAAGAACCCAATCATATCCAATGTGGTAAACGTCTACATCATGATCATGCGGGGAACTCCCTTAATCCTGCAGCTCTTGTTTGTTTACTTTGCACCCTATTACATCTTCGGGTCCTCCTATGATCGTTTCACTGCAGTTATTGTCGGGTATACCATCAACTATGCAGCATACTTTGCCGAGATTTACCGCGGGGGGATTCAATCGATCCCAGTTGGGCAGTATGAGGCTTCCTTGGTGCTTGGGTTCTCCAAGGCACATACGTTCACCCATATCATCGCGCCCCAAGTCGTCAAGCGTATCATTCCTGCAATGGGGAATGAGGTGATCACCTTGGTAAAAGATACCGCCCTTGCCCAGACAATCGGAGTTGCAGAACTCTTCAGGGTAGCCCAGAATGCCTCTGCCAGGGAGTTCTCGACCATGCCCATCTTCATTGCCGGGGTGTTCTACTTCCTGATGAACGCGATAGTCTCCCGTTCATTCGACCTCCTTGAGAAAAAGCTCAACTACTACCGTTAGGAGACAAAGATGGAAATCATAACCATAGACAACCTACAGAAATCATTTGATGGCCTTGGAGTACTCAAGGGTATCTCATTTACCTTGAACGAGGGTGAGGTTCTCTCCATCATTGGCCCTTCTGGAAGTGGCAAGAGTACACTGCTTCGTTGCCTCACTCAGCTTGAACCGGTCGATGGTGGTACGATCAATGTGTGTGGACAGACTATGGTCTCCTCAACCAAGGAAGGGGTTGTTTCCTACGCAGACAAGCAAACACTGCGTTCGGTTAGACTCAATCTTGGCCTTGTATTCCAAAACTTCAATCTGTTTCCACATATGAGTGTACTCAGGAACATCACTGAGCCCCAGATGCATGTGCTGAAACGGAGCAAGCAGGAAGCTGAGAAAGTCGGACGTGAACTCTTGAAGAAGATGGGCTTGGAAGAGAAGGAGAAAGCATATCCTGACCAGCTCTCCGGTGGTCAGCAGCAGCGGGTATCCATCGCACGGGCCTTGGCGCTCAATCCCACTGTATTGTGTTTTGATGAACCCACCAGTGCACTCGACCCGGAGTTGACCGGTGAGATTCTCCGCGTCATCAAGGACTTGGCAAAAGAAAAGATGACCATGATCGTGGTAACCCATGAGATGGCCTTTGCCCGGGATATTTCCGATCGCATCATCTTCATGGATGACGGTCTCATCGTAGAGGAAGGCACCCCAGAAGCGTTGTTTGGCAACCCACAGAACCCCAGGACGCAGAAGTTCCTCAACCGCTACGAATAGAGCAAGAGAGACCCACTGGTGCTGTCATGGTACGTCCCACCCTGGTAGGCTACTACACCATTTACCATCACCAGCGAAATACCTGTTCCCGTAACCTTAGGATGCTTGATGTCATTGTGTTCAGCGAGATGTCGCCAATCGAGGAGCACCAAATCTGCTTTGTACCCGGATGTAATGAAAGGTATCAATACGCCAGGGCAAGCTCTGGACTCAGGAGGCGTTGCCTCCTTTTCCGCCCCAAGGGACGGGGTATCTTACCTTGCTTTCCCGGCACTCGCTCCAGAGAGGAACCATCATGCTGATTCCTTTCCTCTCGCTCCCTTGGGGAATGAATCCTCTGTCCTTTAATCCCAATCGTTTTGCAGGTTTGCCTGTCATTCTTGCAATCAAGGAATGGAGGGGAAGCACTTGCTCTTGTTTGCCATACCTGTCAAGCAAGTGAAGGGTACTCTGGTAGGATCGCGGATGAGAGAGTCTTCGCTTTGGGTACTATCGGTCATCAGCGCAGTTCCCTTCTCTCCCTGGATCAAATCAAAGAAGGCATCGTACGGATTACTGCCCCGCTCAATTGCTATCTCACTCAAGCTCATCATTTCATACTGCCTATTGCCCTCCAAACTCAGAATGCTAACCAGGTCCCATCCACAGAGTCCAGCAATGGAATCCCATCCCACCGGATGGGCCATCTCTCTCTTGATTTTCTTCCGGACTGAAGCATCCTTTAGGAGGACCTGTACCTACTCAAGGGGCAATCGCAGGTAAGAAGGAGGAAGAAGACTGAACAGACTGGTTGATCCATAGCAGTAGGGATACTGATCAAACTGTACGTCCAGCCCTCTCTCGTGTACCTGATCGATCAAGGAGAGCGCCTCATCTACCAGATGCTGGTTCTTCTTCCCGATTACCTTGAGATGACTGATTTCCAACCGCACCCCAGTTCGCTCTGCAAGCGAGAGAACTTCTTGGAAGGAAGCGATACTGTCACTCCCTTCACAACGCATATGTACTGCGAAGAGTCTCTTGTACTCAGCGACAACCTTTAGAAGAGCAAGCAATTCCTTCTCTTCAGCAAAGATACAAGGCGCATAATACAAGCCTGTGGACATACCTAGGCATCCTTCCTACAAGCTCTCGCGGAGAAGGGAACACATCATGGATATCTCATCATCAGTTGCAGGTCAATTCACATTGCCAGTCATGCTCGCTCTACGCAAGGTACTATGAGCCTGCAGGAAAGCCATGTTGGTACCACTTTCCCAGTGCTGTTTGTAGGAAGCGGAGGATCTCCAGCCAGCTTGTGGATAGGCACCCAGGACATCCCCACACAGTTCATTCAGAAAGGCACTTCCAGGGACAGAAGGAAATACACCAATGCCGCAGTTCATTCCCTGGCCAATTTGGGAGCGTATCGGAGGATTCCGCAACACTTCAAGGTCACTATGCCCATGCATGTCGATAAACCCGGGACAGAGTACTTTGCTGGTACAGTCTATCACAGTGTAACCCTTTCCTACCGGGGATAGAGGAGGAAGCACAGCCTTGATTGTATCTGATGCAACAAGAAAATCGCCCCGAAATGGGGCGTAATCAGATCCATCTATGATTTCAGCATTCCTGAGGTGATAGTGATTCATGCTTCACCCTGCAAATTTTTACTCTCACGCAACACTACTTGCTCGATCATCCTAAGCACATTCTGGTAGTTACCTCTGCTCCTGGTAAGAATCATAGCAGCTTTGAACTCATCTTCATGCTCCTTCTCCACCAAGGCTGGAGGAAAGCCTCCATTCATCAGTTCCTGTGCAAAGGCAAGGGAAGCGAGGAGTCCATCATAGGCTCCAAAGGGTTTTATCCTGATCAACTCGCCATAGAGGAAGACTGCCCGTACTACCGGATGGAGCTCCGTCCAATCCCGGTCCCACTGTACAAACAACGTTTCCATCTGTTGAAGAACCGTTACACGCTTGTTTTGGTCGATGACACACTCATTACGGTAGGACACATCCCCTTCCGTATCCAATCCTTGCATCAGCATCTGGTAGAGTTGCATCAAACGCTGTTCACTCATTTGAGGATGACTTTGCCCCACAACAGGGCCAAGTCCGTACTGGTGCAGCATTCTCATCATAATACTTCGGATGTTCAAGGCAAGCACCTGGATGTCGAATTGCAGGGAGGGGACAAAACTTTGACTGAAGAGTACCGCAAGGTCTTGGGGATTGAGTTCCAGATCTTCAGCTGCAAAGGAAGCAAGAACGAAGCGATTCACCAAGTGCTTGTAGGAACGCACAAATTGTTCTGCATCATCGAGGGATTGCAGTGTCATACGTGCCTGTTCCAGTTTGGAGAAGTCCATCATCCCAATGCGAAGGTCGAGGTTCTTCATATGCCTAAGCTGCCTTCCATCGCCAGGTTTCGGGGCATCACTGGGAATATTCCAAGCCCAAGATGAGCGCAGCACTCCATCCACCCTTCCCTCTGCACAGAGAATCCTCACCCGTCTCTCACTGATTCCCCATTTTTTCGCAGCTTCTTTGGCACTGATGTACATACTATTCTTTCCCTCTCATTTTAATCATTCCTATGTAGGTATAGTACTATAAATCTGTGCGCTGTACAAGGCTTCCTATACCCAGAAGGGCTTGAGCAAAGCAGAGAGAAAGGGGATAATTGGTTGGAAAGGGGAACCTTTCCTATCACAACTGGGAGGGTACTCCATGGATCGATATGATGTTGTCATCGTAGGAAGCGGACCGGCAGGTATGGGTGCAGCCTTTACGCTGCGTGAGAGGCGACCTGATCTAAAGATATTAATACTTGATCGGGAAAAGGTGTCTACTGGCGGTATGCGCAATGACTGCAAGATGAATTTCACCTACCCAATCGGTTTTCCTGTTGAATACTGGACAGAGGAAGCTGCCGAACACTATCTGAAACAGGTTATCGACTTTCTTAAACCGTCATTTCTTGAGAAACAGAACATCGACATCTACCAGAAGCGAGCAGAGAGACTAGGCTGTTCACTGCTGGAAATTAAACAGACACATCTTGGAACTGATGGCGGACTCAAGCTTATCAAGGAATTGCTTGCTCGTCTTGAAGCTTTGGGCATTGACCTTTCTCTTGGAGAAGCAATGGAAACCGTGGATGCAGAGAAGCAGTTCATCGTTACCGAGAAACGCGAGATTGGTTATAAGCGTTTGCTGATTGCACCAGGAAGAAAAGGTTTCCAGTTTCTCCAGGACATGATGCGCATACTCGATGTTCCCTTTATCGACAATATCGTCGACATCGGGGTGAGAATCGAGACAAGAATTGAACACTACCCCATTGTCAGGGATTATTATGACCCAAAATTCTATTTTCCTGAAAAGGTGCGTACATTCTGCACAAATAGTGGCAATGCCCATGTGGTTCGTGAGCGCTACGCAACGAACAGAGGAGACCAGTGGTACTCGGTAAATGGACATGCCTTTGCCCCAGACAACAAACACGACAACGGGTTGGTAAACTTTGCTCTTTTAAAAACAGTACGCTTTACCGCCCCACTTGCCAGTGGTCAGGCTTTTGCAGAAAACCTCGGCCTGCAGGCCGCCCTTATGGGAGGGGGGCACCCCCTCATGCAACGAGTTGGCGATTTCCGACTGGGTTCCAGGAGTAAGGAAGCCAGCTTCAGCGGGGATCTCTATGACTTTGAGCCATCCCTGAGAACTTGTTGCCCCGGAGATATCTCCCTCGCAATTCCTGCGAAGATTCTCCGTGCAATCTGGAAGGCAATGAAGAACCTGGATACCATCGTACCTGGGGTGCTTCATCCCTCCACCATCATGTACTACCCCGAGATCAAGCTGTATGCTAACAAGCCAGCCTACCAGGATGAACGATTTCGTGTGAAAGAGGATATCTGGTTTGCCGGAGATGGTGCTGGCACAAGCCGGGGTATTACCGGTGCCTGGGCCAGCGGAATCCGTAGTGCTGAGGGTATCCTCGACACGCTATAAGGTATGGGCGAAGCGGTTGTTCAGCCAATTGGAGGCAAGCGCCACCCATTGGCGACACGCTTCGTGAGGAGTACCTACCTCCTCAGTGCACATTGAAAGTCCATGGTCCCCGCTTTCGAACAGATGAAGTTCGTAGGGAATCTTTGCTTTCTGTAGGTTCACAGCCAACTGAAGACTATTCTCCACTGGTACACTCTCATCAGTGACGGTGTGCCATATGAATAGGGGGGAGGCATCCTTAGTGACCTGGTTTTCCAAGCTGAGAAGGGAACGAAGTGCAGGATCCTTCCCACTCACCCAGTCCAGACTCTCCTCATGGGCGTATTTCCCACCACTGATCACAGGATAACAGAGTATAGCTGCATCCGGTTTGTTGTTCTCATCCACAATCTTTTGCTTCGCAGTAACCAGGGGATGCTTGTGCAGCAGAGCCAAGGAGGCTGCCAGATGGCCACCTGCACTGAACCCCATGATTGCAATCCTGGTGGGGTCACACATCCATTCAAATGCATGCTCACGAATCTTGATCAAGGCATCACTGGCTTCCAGCAAGGGATTCAGATCCTTTGCCTGCTCCTGCACTGAATAATCAAGGATGAAGACATTATAGCTCATGGAAAGGAAGTGCAACGCCACTGGGTCGCGTTCACGTTCAGAGCGAAATCGATAGCCACCTCCTGGGCAGATGACAATTGTCGGCCGAATGTTCCTGATTCCCCCATCACCGGTGATATCCTGGAGGTATCCTGTCAGCGGAACCTGGTTTGGTCCTACAGCAATCTGTATAATTTTCATAGGTGTATACTACCACATACTTCACTACTGGGAGTATGTAAATTTCTTGTAAACACCTTCTTCCTTATGGGAGAACATCTTTTTTCCATCGCAGCAATTGCCATACAGGGGAGGAAACTGGTACTATCTGGAAGGATGAATTACCTGAACATCTCGATTGCAGAACTCTCTGCAGTACAGAGTATTGGGATAGCCTGCTACCCTGAGACCTTCAATGTTTGGTGACCGGCAGGTGTCACAACAGTAGTAGCAGTTGCTTTGCATATCATGGTACCAAAGAGGAATTAGATGGAACGAGTCATTCTGGATGTCGATACCGGTCTTGATGATGCGGTTGCGCTGTTTCTTGCAGCAGGTTTGGATACACTCCAAATTGAGGCGATTATAGCCACCAACGGGAATGTAGGGTTGGAAAAAACCCTTGAGAACACGCTGAATATTGCTGAGACTGCCGGCCTGTATTGTCCGGTCTACAAAGGTGCAGCAAAACCTTTGGTTCGAGAACCTGTTGCTGCTGGGAATTTCCATGGGGAATCGGGTCTCGATGGTCCAGTATTCCCTCCCCGGCAAAGACAAGAGGTACAAGAAGAGAGCGGCATTGATGCAATTATCCGATTGGTACATACCTATCCTCATGAGATAACCATCATCAGTGTAGGACCGCTTACCGATCTTGCCTTGGCAATGCAGAAAGACAGTGAAGTGGCACACATTGCCAAGCAGATTATCATCATGGGCGGTTCGTTCAGTGCGGGAAATGTCACAGATTTTGCCGAGTTCAACATCTATGCAGATCCTGAAGCTGCACAGATTGTCTTCTCCAGTGGCGCGAACCTGGTACTCTTCCCGCTCGACTGTACCAGACAAGTTACCTTGAGCCCCTCTCGCTTGGAAGGCTACCATACGATCAAGACAAATTCTGCTCAGGTCTTTGCTGCTTGCATGGATACCTACCAGGCAAACTATGCGCGGCAGAAGCAGGGTTGGCCACAGATGCACGACCCCTTGTGTGTTGCCTATCTTGCCGATCCAGAAAAAGTGCAAACGGAGTATAAACGAGTATGGGTGGTGATAGAGAAAGGTCCTACCTACGGAAAAACCGTCAAGGAAGAGACAAAAAACAACGATGGGGTGCATATTGCCACCTCCATCGATATTCCCTGGTTCTGGTCACTGGTCGATAAAGCCCTTGCTGTCCTCCCCTAGTGGTAGACAACCAGGTCTTCCAAGCTCTCACGAATCTTCGGCCGCTCTGCTTCAGCAGGATAGCCGAAGGTGGCGAGCAAGGAAGTTTGCCACTGATTCCCATCGAGTGACAATACATCAAGCACCTGCTGCTCGTTGTAGCCCTCGATGGCACAACTTTGTACTCCCATCATGGCAGCCCCTGTCATCATATTGGCTATTGCTAGATATCCCTGACTCTTCAACCAACAGTCCAGGTGGCCTTCTTGATTGAGATAATCATAGTAGGGACGATAGTCGTCAATGAAGACATCCAGGGGATCGGGGAAGCGTTTTCCACGGCTCTGTACCAAATCTCCATCGGGATCGGCAAATACAGCCTTCCTCACCATCACGGCAACGCTAAAGGCACTGGTTGCCACTGACTCCTGGTCAAAGCAGGCATGAAAAAGTGCCTGTTTCTTCCCTGCACTCCTGATTACATGGAAGGACCACAGTTCAAGACCGAAGGACGTAGGAGTCAATCTGCCGTATTCCAGGATCTGTTTCAGTTGAGCATCACTTACGGTTTTATGTTCATCGTAGCGCTTACAAGCAAAACGATGTTGCATGGCATCAAGAAACTCCATCAGCGTACCTCGCTTGCTACCTGCAAGGCTACCTCAATCATGGGGTACAGCCCCACAGTACGCATTTCATCACCAAAACCCTGACCGGTTACACAGCTGTCTGTCATGGTGAGCAGGCTCAACGCATGCTTCTTTGTCCAAGCAGCAGTACTATACAAGGCATAGGTTTCCATATCTTGTGCCAATGCACCCATTCTAGCCCAAGCTTGCCAACTATCCTCTCCCAACGCATTGTAGGAGGAGAAAAGATCACTGGAAAATACCATACCTGCATGCATGGGAATCTCAAGCTTCTTGGCTATCGCCATAGCTCTCAAGAGCAGATTGGCATCACAGACGGGGCTGTAGCTCCCTTTCAGGTTGTACTGATGGGCCCAATTGCTGTCAGTGCTTGCTGTCATCGCTGCCACCAAATCCCCAACCTCAATGGAGGGCTGCAACCCTCCACAGGTCCCGATACGAATGATGGCATCGACTCCATAGTCAGTGAAGAGTTCATAGCTGTATATACCAACTGAGGGGCCGCCCATACCGGTAGAGAGCACCGAGACCGGCATGTTCTTGTAGACGCCTGTGTACCCAAGAATATTTCTCACATCCGTGACAAGACGAGCATCTTCCAGGAAGTGTTCAGCTACCAACTTTGCCCGCAAGGGATCCCCAGGGGCAAGCACCACAGGTGCGATATCAGCCTTGGATGCTCTATTGTGAGGAGTCATCAACTTGCCCCCTTTTCATATGGTTGTCCTGCAGCACTTGGTGCATAGTTCTTTCCACTGAAGAGTACCAGTGCCACAAGTGTCACTACATAGGGAAGAATATTGAACACTTCCGAGGGAAGTACCTTTAGTGCGGGAACATTGTTTGCAATGATGGCAAACGCCTGCGCTGTTCCGAAGAGGAATGCTGCACCCGTTACACCAAGGGGGTTCCAACGACCGAAGGAAACTGCAGCAAGTGCAATAAATCCACGACCATTGATTGTGTTGCTCGTATACTGGATGGTCTGGGTAAGCACCACGCATCCACCGGCAAGGCCAGCAAGTACACCGCTGGAAAGCACCGCAAAATAACGCATTTTCTTCACGTTGATGCCTACACTCTCAGCTGCTCCCGGATGTTCACCGCATGCTCTCAAGTGCATTCCGAAGGGAAGCTTATAGAGCAGGAACCATGAGAGGATAACTACGGCAACAGCAATGTATGCAGTGGGGTAGATGCCAAGTGCGTCGGTCTGCATGCCCATCATGAACTCCTTGGTCCTGTCGGCATTGAAGAGAATCTGGCTGGCAAAAATCGTCACACCAGTGGAAAGCAGATTGATACCAGTACCACTGATGGTCTGGTCGGCATTGAAGTTGATTGCTGCTACTGCGTGGATAATGGAAAACAGTCCACCAACCACCAGCCCCATGAACAAGGCCAGAAAGAGGGAGAGCGTGTGGGGGACCCCAGCCATCTCCATCAGGACATGTGCTGCTGCAGTGGTGCATGCTCCGATTGCCATCAAGCCTTCCAAGGCTATGTTTACAACTCCTGACTTTTCACAAATCATCCCCCCTATTGCAGTGATAAGGATGGGGGCTACAATCATCAATACAGAAGGAAGCATTCCAAGTATCATACTCATTTGACTCCTACCTCCTTCTGAAGTTTTTTCTTATCAAGGTACTGTTGGTAGAGTATCAAGGCTGAACGAAGGGCAATGAAGATTACAATCATTCCTTGAATGATGAATGTAATCTCCTTGGGAATCTGTTTGCTCTGCATCAGGGCTTGTGCGTTCTTGAGCATTCCGAACAGTAGACCTGCAAGGGCGGTTCCCAGTGCAGTACTGTTTCCTACCAAGGCAACGGCAATGCCGTCAAAGCCATAGTTGTCCATTCCAGAGAGTACCCTTCCATACTTGAAGGAACCAAGTGCAACAATCCCACCAGCAAGTCCTGCAAAAGCACCAGCGATAGCCATGGAAAGTGCAATTGATTTTACTACGGGAATACCGCTGGCCCTTGCTGCTTCCTTGTTGAATCCGGTTGCACGCATGCCGAAGCCAAGACTGGTTTTTTCCATGATGAACCAGAATACAATAACTGCGATGATCATCATGAAGATGCCGTTATTCAGCAGTGAGTAGTTCGTAATCTTGGTAAAAAAGTCATTGGTGATCAAGGCTGTCTCAGGGAAATTGGCTGTCTTATAGGTTGTAGCCCCAGGCATCTGGAGCGTAATGATACGGCTCAAGTACAGGGCGATGTAGTTGAGCATAATGGTTGAAACAACCTCACTCACCTCATATTTTGCCTTGAGTACTCCTACCAAACCACCCCAGAGGGATCCTATGATTATTGCACAAAGAATGGCAAGAACCCAATGCAATCCTTGGACCTGAGGTCCAAGAAGGGCAACCATTTGTGCAATGGTCATGCCCATGATGTACTGCCCTTCTCCTCCAATATTGAAGAGACCGACACGATTTGCAAATCCCATCGAGAGTCCACAAAGAATGAAGGGGACCGAATAGTTGATGGTCTCCGCAATATAGCGGATGTTCATCTTTCCGTTGTCGATGTTGTATCCGCTGAGGGCTTGCAAGATTGCCTTGTACATGTTAAGCGGGTTTTTCCCTACCAAGGCAATCAAGATGGTACCTACCAGGAACCCAAGGAATACGACAAGGACCGAGACTGCCCCGTCGCTTTGGATGAGTCGTTCACGGGATAGTTTCATGCCTGTGCCTCCTTATGGGACCCAGCCATCATCATTCCGATTTCTCGTTCGGTGACTTCATGTTGCTTGTTCACTGCTACGATGCTCCCCTTGCTGATGGTCGCGATACGGTCGCACAGGTTCATGATCTCATCAAGTTCAAGTGAGACCAACAATATAGCGCGTCCTTTCATCCTTTCATCAATAATTCTTTTTCTAATGTACTCAATAGCACCAACGTCCAATCCACGGGTTGGCTGGGCAACCACCAAGACCTTCGGGGAGAGGGAAATCTCCCGTGCGACGATGACCTTCTGCTGGTTCCCCCCCGAGAGGCTACCGGCCTTGGTAACCGGTCCCTCAGCACTTCTGATATCAAACTGGTCAATGAGATGTTCGGCTTCCTTTTTCATTGCCTCAAAATCCAAGATACCGAATTTCTTTCTGAAGGGACTCTTATAGTAACTTTTTATGGCAGAGTTCTCAGCGATGGAAAACTCTCCAACAACCCCATATTTTCTACGGTCTTCCGGAATATAGCCGAGCCCTTTTTCGATGCGTTCACGAATGCTGAGTTGCTCGATGTGCTCACCATCCAAGATGATGGAACCGCCAGAGAGTGGAAGGAGTCCGGTAATGGCACCAAGCAACTCACTTTGCCCATTGCCATCAACACCTGCAACACCGACAATTTCTCCATCATGGATGTCAAGATTCAAGTCTTTGATCTTCACAGCACCATTCTCGTCTTTTACTTCAAGATGCTGGAGGCTGAGCATCACTTCCCCGGGCAATTTTTCTGGTTTCTCAATCTCAAATTTAACTGCTCGTCCTACCATCATTTCAGCAAGCTCTTGCTCACTGACATCACTGACATTGACGGTCCCGATGTAGGTTCCTCTTCTCAGTACGGTACATCTGTCTGATACTTCCTTGATCTCCCTGAGCTTGTGGGTGATAAGCACGATGGTCTTACCTTCAGCTCGCAGAGCTTTGAGGATTTCCATCAACTCATCAATCTCCTGAGGGGTAAGAACAGCAGTAGGTTCATCGAAGATGATGATGTTTGCGTTTCGGTAGAGCGTCTTGAGAATCTCGACCCGCTGTTGCTGCCCTACCGAGATATCTTCGATCAAGGCATCAGGGTCCACCTGCAGGCCATACTGTTTACTGAGTTCAGCAACCCGTTTGCTCGCGCTCTTCAGGTCAAGGACTCTACCCTTTACGGGTTCCATTCCCAATACAATATTTTCTGTCACAGTGAAGTTCTGCACGAGTTTGAAGTGCTGGTGTACCATGCCGATCCCTAGTGAGGTTGCCACATTGGGATTCTTGATTTCCACCGGCTCGCCATCGAGCAAGATCTCCCCACTATCAGCAATGTAGGATCCAAACAAGATGGACATCAAGGTCGATTTCCCCGCACCATTCTCCCCTAACAGGGCATGTATTTCCTGTTTCCTTACTTGGAGCGTCACCTTGTCGTTTGCCACTACACCGGGAAACGTCTTGGTTATATTCTTCATTTCAATTGCGTATTCACTCACCTTCAGCTCCTCATAGTTAGCTCTCTTTGAATCCACTGATACCAATGAATTCAAAGAGAGCCGGCAGTCTCCTGCCGGCTGAAAAAAAACTTAGTCGTCAAGTGCGGAAAGCCCACGGGGAGCTGCACCATTAGCCAAAGCTTCCTTGTAGGTCTTGTAAAGCTTAATTTTTCCATTGATAACGTCAGCTTTAGCTGCCTCAACCTTTTCGATAACACTCTTGCTGAGCTCAGGATTGGCAGTAGAATAACCAACACCGTCGTCTGCCATGCCCATCTGTACCACGCCACCCTTGAAGGTTCCGTTGGCAACAGCCTCAAGTACCATCAGGGAAGAGTTCTCGACACGTTTGAGCATACTAGTGAGTACAGCACTCTTATTACCACTGTACAGACCGTCAGCATACTGGTCGCTGTCTACGCCGATTGCCCAGACATTCTTGCCCTGCATGCGATACTCTTTTGCCTGTGCAATGGTTCCATTTCCGGTTCCACCAGCTGCACTGAAGATACAATACACTCCCATATCATACCAGTTCTTTGCCTGTGCTTTTGCAAGCTCTGGCTTACCCCAGTCATTGGCATAATAGTCGTAGATTTCTGCATTCGGGAACACTGAGCGGATCCCCTGTACATAGCCCATCTCAAACTTGGTGATGGTAGCACCGGGAACTCCACCGATGAATCCAAACTTCGGATTTGCAATACCGTCTTCCTTGGCTTGAAGTGCTGCAACCATACCTACGAGGTATGAGCCCTGCTCCTCGGAGTATATGAACTCCATGACATTAGGCTGTCCGACCCAGTCAACATCAACGATGGTAAATTTCTGGTTAGGATACTGTGGTGCAACTTCACCGAGCGCATCAGCCCAAGTGAAACCAGTGACCATAATCAGGTCATACCCCTCGTCAGCAGCCTGACGGAGATTTGGGATATACATATCCTGGGTTTGTGCGGTCACCACATCATACAGTGTGCCACGACCAGTAGCATTCTCTACGGTATCTCCGTAGTATTGCACGATTCCTCTCCACGCTGCTGCGTTAAAGGACTTGTCATCGATACCGGTTGCATCAGTGAGCAAACGAATGGTTGGTCTGCCATCAGCCTGTGCGGGAGCAGGCTCACCGCCACCCTGTGCGAACACCATGGTGCCCAGCACCAAAACCAGCAGTAAAATACTTACTTTCTTCATGGATTACCCTCCTAGTAGTAGGTCCGTGATAATAATGTATCTCGTATTGTAACACAAAAAAGCAGAAATGGAATATTGAGTTTTATAACTATTTTGTCAATATATATCGTTCAAATGCTAAGGCAACTCCGTCTTGTTCATTGGAATCGGTAACCACATGGGCATGAGACTTCACTTCATCAGATGCATTGCCCATAGCCACAGAGAGCGCAGCTATCCTAAACATCGGAACATCGTTGAGACCATCACCAATCACCATCAAGGAACGCTCATCCCTTCCCAGGAGAGAGAGCAATACCTGCAAACTGCTTGCTTTCTGTACGCCCTTGGCAGTGATTTCCATGAAGAAGGGTTCACTGAAACCCAAATCTGCGACATGACCAACCAAGGGCAACAGATCCATTCTTGCCTTCTGAAGCAGTAACGGCTCACCTACAATCATAACTTTTGGCATCGGGTGGTACACTGCTTCGACTAGATCAGAAACTTTCCTGATGGGGATGGCATTGTTGTATGCTTCTTTGGCGACATAATCATCGTCTTCCATCTCGGTAATGACCCCTACCTCATCATAGGAGAGGGCAGCAAGGTGATGTTCCCGGGCATACCTGAAACACGTGTGGATTGTTTCTAGATCAACTGTGCGTTCCCAGAGCACCTTGCTGGATCGGGTGTCGAAGAGCTGCCCGCCATTATAGGCGAGGATGGTGCCCTCACTTCCCATCAGATCAAGGGAGGAGGCTACATGCTCGATGCCCAAGAGGGGTCTGCCACTGGCCAGTACAATATGGCAACCCTGTTCCCTGGCTCTTTTGATTGCGTTCCTGGTGCGGGGTGTAATTTCCTTCTTCTCGTTGGTAAGCGTACCATCCAAGTCAAGAGCTACTACCGTATACATGGGCATCCCTCCTAAAAAGCAAAAGACTCCCTATTCCATTTCCTGAAACAAGGAGTCTCTTCAACATATCGGGCAGAGAGGATTTGAACCTCCGACCCCCTGGTCCCGAACCAGGTGCGCTAGCCCCTGCGCTACTACCCGTAATCAATACAGCCGAGGTTCAATATACCTAATAGCCGAGACGATTGTCAAGCGAAGCAAAATGGCCTATATTGGCGATTCTCAACCTATTCATTGACAGTGACTAGGTGAAATGGTATTTTTCATAAGACTGTCCGCAAAATGCGGAAAATGCACGGGAGAAAGAGGTTTATCATGTCTTCAAACGACAACACAAATGGAAAGAAACCCGAAGAGAACGGGAAAGAACTCGCCTTCGGTAAGAAGAAGAGCGCAGTAGAGAAAAAAGGTAAGAATGAAGCTGCACTCAAACCGAAGCGCAAAATTACCATCGGATGGGTGTTTGGTATGGTCGTCTTGATTCTGATCGCCATCTCCTTTGTGTTGGCTCCTGCAATTCAGGCCTTTGTTGGCCAGGGCACCAGCAATGGAATTGTGTTTGGAAAATACGGCAAGGAAGAGATCAAGTACTCGTATGGCAACTACTTCTATGACCAGGTCCAGAATTATGCCAATCAGTACAGCGGCTCTGAGGCAAACCAGACACAAGCCCTGTACCAGATATGGAAGAGCGCCTATGACAGTACAGTTTTGTTCACGGCAATCAACCAGCTTGCTTCCAAAGCTGGCATCATAGCAACTGACGAAGTGGTCAAACGTGCAATTATTGAGAGTGGCGCCTATGACAAAGAGGGGAAGTTTGATGTAAAGACCTATCAGGATGCTTCTGCAGAGAGAAAAACTTCTGTTGAGAAATCCATCCGAAGGAGCCTTCCCTATCAGATGGTGATCGACGATGTAGGTACCGTCCTTTCTTCCTCTTCTGAAGTCGAATACATTGCTGAAATGGCCGGTAACGGAAGGACATTCCGCTACATCAGCCTTAATCCTGCACTCTATCCTGATGAGCTTGCTTCCCAGTATGCACTGCAGAACAAACAACTCTTCTACAGCATGGATATGAGCATCATCAGTATGGATTCCGAAGAGAATGCAAAGGCTGTCTATGACGCTATCGTGAATGGTGAGACTTCTTTTGAAGAGGCTGCAACCCAGAACAGTCTTGACTCCTATGCAGCTGAAGGGGGCAAGATTGGCCGCCTCTACTACTATGGTCTGGTTTCCAACTTCAAGAATGCCGATGAAGCTGTCACCCTGCTCTCTGCAAAGAGTGGCGATGTCCTTGGCCCCTTTGAAGCGAACGGTGCCTGGGCAATCTACAAGCTGAACAGCACCCCCCAGGAAGCAGACTATGCCAGTGAAGAACTCCTTGCATCGGTAAAGGCGTACTTGGCAACCAGCGATAGTAATAGTATTGACACCTTCCTTGCAGACCTTGCTACAGAGTTGCAGAGAGAGATTGCAAGCAAAGGCTTGGATGAAGTAGCACTTGAGCATGACCTCTCGGTTGTGGAAGTCAGTGCAACCCCCTTAAACCTGGGAGAAAGCCAGTACATGAGCAACTTCTCCTACACAGACAACGCGGGACTACTCGCAAATGCTGCAACCAATCCAGAGATTGCAAAGCAACTCTACACTGCCGAAGAGCACACCTTACTCGATCCCATCAAGTCAGGAGCTTCCTATCTCCTAGTTGAGACTGGCGAGAACGTCCAGGACGAAACCATGGGGAGCTATATCAGGACGTTCTATGACTACTACAGTGGGGCACAGAACCAACAGGACTTCAGTCAAGCGCTCTACTCCTCTGATGCATTTGAGGATAATTTCCTGACCACCTTCCTCAACGTAGTGCTGGGACAGAGCGAATAACTCTTTTCTCTTTATCCTATCAAGCCGGTACCGCTGTACCGGCTTTTTTAATTACTATTTCCGTGGTAGATTACAACTACCCATGAAACCTTCACTGCACTACATCGTCAGAACTCTATTGCTCCTCTTGCTTGCAATGCTCCTCATCGTAGGAATTATTGCGTATGTGATAATCGACCGTTTGACCAACACCGAAATCTTTGAAGATGTCAGTCGTCACACAGAAATTGTTGTACTACCACAAGAACCGTTCGATTTGGAGCGAGCTGTCCAGAACGGAAAAGCCTTTACATTGGAGTACCCAGAGAGTGGGGAGTTCACCGTTCTCTGGGGAACCGATTTCCACCTTCGAAGGGGCCCTTTTGCAGGAAGGAATAAAGTCTATGCACTGTTAGAGGCAGCATTTGAAGAAACAGCCCCTGACCTAACCGTTATTACCGGGGACCTGCTGTTCTCTTTTGATGCGGAGGCTATGCTTCATGAGTTTGCTTCTTTCATGGAGGAGCATGACCAATTCTGGGCTTACTCTTTCGGCAATCATGATGGCGAACACAAATATGATCGACCTACACTCGCCGGTATCCTGGATGCCTACCCCCATGCACTCTTCTCTAGTGGAGAAGAATGGGTACGGGGATACAGTGACTATCCCCTTGTATTGACCTCTAACGGAGAGACGAAGCAGGCACTGATACTCCTTGATTCCCATGACAGTAGAATCTATGAAGATGATGTCATTGCACCTGATTATATCTACCCTTCCCAAATTGCGTGGTACCGTTGGGTGGAGGATGGACTGGGTGATATACCGTTGTATGCCTTCACCCATATTCCTCTGCCCGAGTTCAAACTGCTCTGGGAAAGCGGAACAGCCGAGGGAATCAAGCTCGACAAGAAGGTCAACGTACCACTAGAGAATAGTGGCCTTTTTGCGGCCATGCAGGAGAAAGGAAATACCGTGGCTGTATTCAGTGGCCATGACCATTTGAACGACTTTCAGGGAATCTGGGAATCCATCGACTTGCACTACGGCAGGAGTGCCAGTTACGGGTCCTATGGTTCAAGAGACTACAAGAAAGGGCTTAAAACCATCACGCTCTATGCAGATGATACACCCTATACTGTTCAGACATATACGGTCGATCAGTGGGGATTGTAGGAGGAACCGAAATGGAACATGAGGTAACGCAGAAGCAGGACCTACTGGACAAAAAGGGACATATCAAGGAAGAAGGCTGGGCCCGTCACCCGCTCTGGCTCTACAACCGATCCCATGTAAAGGGTGGCCGTCTACGGATCAAGGAGTGGGATTACTACGCGATAATCAATACAGAGAAACACTATGCGGTAACTGCCACGATCAGTGACCTGGGATATGCAGCACTTTTTGCTATCAGTTATATCGATTTTGAACGGAAAGCAGTAAGCCAGACTGATGCCTTAAGCGTTTTCCCCCTGGGAAAGATTGGGTTGAGTGCTTCCAGCGGGGTAGACAACCAAGTTGCCTGGTCAAATGAAAAACTTCGGCTTGCTTTCATCAAGAAAGGAACACAGCGACATCTGATGGTTGCTTGCCCTTCACTCGTTCTTCCTGACGGAAGCGTGGGCCTCGACTACGATATCGTGCTTACCCAAGAGCCAGAAAGAGAAAGCTTGAATATTGCAACCAGCTGGAAAGAACAGCGCAAGGCTTTTTATCTCAATGAGAAAATCAATTGTCTGCCTGCAAAAGGGAAAATTCGCAGAGGGATGGAGAATGAAGAGCTGCTTATGGGGGAATCCTGGGGAGTGCTGGATTGGGGACGAGGGAGATGGACCTATCAGAACACCTGGTATTGGGCCAGCGTCTCTGCCTTGGTTGAAAATGTTCCATTTGGCTTGAATCTGGGCTATGGGTTTTCTGATAGGACTCCAGCAAGTGAGAATGCCATATTCTATAATGGAAGGATCCATAAGTTAGGAACGGTGGAATTTGTGTTTTCCCGAGAGGACCTCAGGAAGGCTTGGAGAATCAAGGATGAACAGGGGAGACTCAACTTGGTATTCACTCCGGTGGTAGACCGTTCAAGCAATACAAATTTTATAGTGATAAAGTCTGTACAACATCAGCTGTTTGGGTATTTTAGTGGAACCTGTTTGCTCGATGATGGGAGTGAACTTGCCATCAAAGAGCTCCCTGGATTCGCTGAACAGGTCTACAATCGTTGGTAGGGCTTTTTTAACAATTCAGATGTGTATGTCTTGCAAGAAGTTGTTCATTTGTATAAACTACAAAAGTTGTATTGCATGTCTCGGTATTTAACCGATAATCCACTCATACATTATCAGGAGTTCCATGTCAGAGTTATTAAGCTTTGCGGACCTAGGACTGTCCGCACAAACCATTGCCGCCGTCAAATCCAAGGGATTTGAAGAACCTACCAAAATCCAAGCAGCGTGTATTCCACTGCTTCTCAAGGACCAGGTTGATGTCATCGGCCAGGCACAAACCGGAACCGGCAAAACCGCCGCTTTCGGTCTCCCTATTCTAGAAATCGTAGACCCTTCTATCAAGCAGGTGCAGGCGCTCATTCTCGCTCCGACAAGAGAGTTGGCTGTACAAGTTGCCGAAGAGATCAATTCTCTGAAGGGAGATCGTCATTTGGAAATCGCCGCAGTCTATGGAGGAGCATCCATGGACTTACAGCTCAGAAAGCTACGCAGAGGTGTACACGTAGTGGTAGGCACCCCAGGTCGTATCCTTGACCACCTCAGAAGAGGTTCCCTCAAGCTGGATCAGCTCAAGTTCGTTGTTCTGGACGAAGCTGATGAGATGCTTGATATGGGATTTGTTGATGATATCGAGGAAGTCTTGAAGCAAACACCTGAACACAAACGGATGCTCTGCTTCTCTGCAACCATGCCTGCCCCGATCCAACGTCTTGCCGGAAGGTTCATGCACGAACCCGAAATGGTAAAAATCAAGCAGGAAACTCCAACCAGCGACCTTACTGACCAAATTTACGTCGAAGTAAGAGAGTCGGACAAGTTCGAAGCTTTGACCCGCATCATCGATATGGAAGAAAGCTTCTACGGAATTGTATTCTGTAGGACCAAGGTCCAATGTGATGAGATCGGACGCAAGTTGATGGACCGTGGTTATGACGCAGAACCTTTGCACGGTGACCTTTCTCAGAAACAGAGGGAAAGTATCCTGCACAAAATGAGGGATCGGTCGATCAGCATCATCGTCGCCACGGATGTGGCTGCCCGTGGTATCGACATCTCTGACCTTACCCATGTTATCAACTTCTCACTTCCCGAAGACCCGGAGGCTTATATCCACCGAATCGGAAGAACAGGAAGAGCAGGAAAAACCGGTATTGCCATTACCTTTGTCGGCCCAAGAGAGTTCAGACGCTTCAGCTTCATCCAGAAAGTATCAAAATCAGAGATTCGACGGGAATCAGTGCCTGATGCCAATGACATCATTGAGACCAAGAGAACAAGAATTATCAGTCAACTCTCTGCTATCACTACAGAGGATGGTCAAGATAGCCCATTTATTACCATTGCCGAACAGCTTTTGGAAGACAAACGTCCTGAGGACGTTGTAGCTTCATTGCTTGACCATTTCTACAAGGATGAGCTGGATGTTTCCAAATACCAGAGCATATCTTCAGGAAGAAATGAGCGCAATTCAAGAGAACCACGCAGTGAAGATAATGGGTTTACCCGACTCTTCATTGCTCGTGGCAGGAAAGATGGTTTGGATAAGCGAAGGCTTGTTGACTACTTAATTGAACAGGTAGGAGCAGAGGACCATGACATCCAAAATGTAACGGTTAGAGAGGATTTCTCCTTTGTCAGTGCTCCACTGCAGGTTGCTGAGCGTATCTTGCAGACGTTCAACTCTGTAGGTTCTGAAGGTAGACCAATCATTACCCGCGCAAAGCCGGATAATCCCAATGGAAAACATCTCTCAGGGAGAAGAAGTGACCATTATGATGATCGCCCCAGTTCTTCTGACCGCAGAAGTCAAGGCCGACGTCCTCGCCGCAGCAATGATGACTTCCAGCCGTATGGCAGGGACTCCTATGGCGGTGGTGATGATGATTATCGTCCCCGACCTAGCAGTTTCCAGGATGATCGACAAAGCCGCTCTCATGGAAAATACAGCTCCCCTCAAGGGAAAAGAGGACCTCGTCCCAAGAAGCGGTATCGAGACTAAAAACCCTAAAAACACCCACTTGTACTTTCAAGTGGGTGTTTTACCTGTACTCCTCCGCTATATTGGTAGGCCGAATTGAGTTTGGAGTGGTTCTTTCCTTTGCAGGAAAGCATAGCAAGATGAACTCGGCTTTCATTCTCGTGGTGACAGTTTTCTTTGGGTATCATGCAGCCCATCTGCAGCTCGAGGGCAGATTGCCTCATTCTATGAACAATTAGAATAACAATAACCAGGGAGTTCTCCCCAACCCTACTTTCAGAACAGAGAACGAGCACTTAGGCGGGCTACATCTTGGTATTTCTTGTGGTTCTGATGGCTTTCAAATCGCTATCCCTTGCGTTTTACACTTTGCTGCCATGGTTGTGGGAGCCGGTATCGATGACGCAACCCACTTCCTCATACGATATAAAAACAAAGCAGCTGAAGGGAAACTGCCAATTGAAAGCATTCTCTCTGAGACAATGAAAGAGACCGGTGACCTATCATACTCACTACGCTTTCCATCGTAGCTGGAATGATGGTGTTCCTGCCGGTTCGCTATTTTGGAAGTCTGATGAGTATCGCCCTATTGAACTGCATGGTTGCGACTTTGGTGGTGATGCCCTCTGTTGTTACCCTTACCACAGGTATCAAGCGTCGTTTCACACACTGAGACCAAGGTCTCTGCCCAGTGGGACAGTGAAAATCGTTCACTCGCTTGTTTTGATTTCTCTGCCATCTCCTTCCGTTTTTGCTCGTCAGCGACAAGAGAAGCGAGTGTTGTTACAAATGAGTGGCTGTCGGCACAGATGGCCCCACACCCTTCTTCCTCTACTGAAAAACCTAGACTATGGTCTTCGCGAAGTACTACAGGAAGCGAACTCGCCATAGCCTCCACGAATCCCAAACCTTGTGATTCACGGACAGACGAGGAGATGAAAACATCCGAAAGTCTGTAATATAGATGTACATTTTCCGAGGGGATAGCACCTGCAAATACCACAAGACCTTCCAACCCCAAATCTGCA